>Ga0207648_10004977_pt1 | contig 13507 bp, 10 predicted proteins | sample KBSMisM32_FD_184310 | JGI IMG/M metagenome (GOLD analysis project Ga0207648, IMG submission 184310) | Miscanthus rhizosphere microbial communities from Kellogg Biological Station, Michigan, USA - KBS Miscanthus M3-2 (SPAdes) (version 2) | ecosystem: Host-associated > Plants > Roots >...
TCACCGGCAGGAAGCGGCTGCCGAAACCGGCGACCGGGAACACGGCTTTTCTCAGCTTGGCTGGCATGGCTTTCAGAGATTCTGCAGCAATTCGTTGAATTGTCTTTCGTCGAGCACGCGCACGCCCAGCGCGCGGGCCTTCTCCAGCTTGGCGCCGGCGTCCTCGCCGGCGACGACGAAATCGGTCTTCTTGGACACCGAACCTACCACTTTGTGCCCCTTGGCTTCGATCGCGGCGCGGGCGTCGTCGCGGGTCATGCCGGCCAGGGTGCCGGTGAGCACGAACGTCTTCGACGGCCCCGAGGTGCGCGGCGCCGGCGCGCTGCGCGGCCAGTGGACCCCGGCGCGCACCAGATGTTCCATCACCTGCCGATTGTGCGGCTCGTCGAAAAACTGACGGATCGAGCGCGCCACCACCGGGCCGATGTCCAGCACCTGCAGCAGCTCCTCTTCGCTCGCCCTGGCGAGCGGCTCCAGGTCGCCGAAGTGACGGGCCAGGTCGCGCGCCGTGCTCTCACCCACGTTGCGGATGCCAAGCGCGTAGATCAGGCGCTCCAGGGTCGTCTTGCGCGAGCGCTCGAGCTCCGCCACGAGATTCGCAGCCGACTTGTCGCCCATGCGCTCCAGGTCCGCAAATTGTTCTTGAGTCAATTTGTAGAGGTCCGCGGGTGTCCGGATGACGTCCCGGTCGACGAGCTGGTCCACCAGCCGCTCGCCCAGGCCTTCGATGTTCATCGCGCGCCGGCTGGCGAAATGCAGGAGCGCCTGCTTGCGCTGCGCGGCGCAATACAGCCCGCCGCTACAGCGGTACGCCGCTTCGTCCTCGTTCTTGACCACGGCGGACCCGCATACCGGGCATTTCGACGGGAACTCGAATACCGTGGCATGCGGCGGCCGCGCCTCGGGGCGCACCGAGACGATCTCGGGAATCACGTCGCCGGCGCGCCGCACGACCACGGTATCGCCGATGCGCACGTCCTTGCGCCGCAGCTCGCTTTCGTTGTGCAGCGTCGCATTGGTGACGGTTACGCCGCCGACGAACACCGGCTTGAGGCGCGCGACCGGCGTCAGCGTGCCGGTGCGCCCCACCTGCACCTCGATGCCGAGCACCTCGGTGGTCTGCTCCTCGGCCGGATACTTGTGCGCAAGCGCGAAGCGCGGGGCGCGCGAGACGAAGCCGAGCTGCTGCTGCCAGTCGAGCCGGTTCACCTTGTAGACCACGCCGTCGATCGCGTAGGGCAGCCGCGCGCGCATTTTGCCGATGCGCGCGTAGTAGCCGAGCAACCCATCGACGCCGCTGACCGTGTCGCGCTCCTTGCACACCGGGAAGCCGAGCTGCGCGAGGCGGTCGAGCGCCTCCGAGTGCGTGCCCGAGGCTGACTCCGAAACCAGCGCATAGGCAAAGAAGCGCAGCCGCCTGCTGGCCGTGATCCGCGAGTCCAGCTGCCGGATTGCGCCCGCCGCCGCATTGCGGGGGTTGACGTACTCTTTTTGCTCTGCGGCGCGCTGACGCTCGTTCAGCTTGTCGAAGTCGCTCCGGTACATGAGGACTTCGCCTCGCACCTCCAGATTTTCCTTCCTGGAAATTTTCAAGGGGATGGAACCGACGGTGCGCAGATTGGGGGTCACGTCCTCGCCCGTGCTGCCGTCGCCGCGGGTAGCGCCCTGAGCGAAGATGCCGTCGCGATAGACCAGGCTCACCGCCAGGCCGTCGAACTTCGGCTCGGCGGCGTATTCGACCTCCGCCACGCCCAGCGCCTGGCGGATGCGCTTGTCGAAGGCGCGCACCTCCTCCTCCTCGAAGGCATTGCCGATCGACAGCATCGGCGTACCGTGCTGCACCTCGCTGAACTGCGGCAGCGGCGTGCCGCCGACGCGTTGCGTGGGCGAATCGGGCGTGCGCAGCTCGGGATGCTCGGCCTCCAGCGCCTGCAGCTCGCCGAACAGCTTGTCGTACTCCGCGTCGGTGATTTCCGGCGCGTCCTCCACGTAGTAGAGCCGGTTGTGGCGCTCGAGGGTTTCGCGGAGGGCTTTGATTCTTTTCGCGGCGCTCATGAAAACAGGCGCCGCGCGAGCGGGCTGCCGGTCTCGATGCCGTGCCCGGCCAGGGTCTGGCGCACCGCCTCGAGCTGCGCCCCGATCGACGCGAGCGCCCGCTCGTCGAGCGCGTTGCCGCGATCGTCCACCAGCCGGGCGCCGGGCGACGCCGCCAGTGCGCGCCCGGTGCGCGCCATCGCCTCGTAGCTCCGGCCAAGATCAGGTGTTAGCGCCACGTCCAACACCAGCGTGACGCCATCCTCGCGCCGCACCACCTGGAACGGCTGCTCGTCCGGCGGCGGCTCGATCCCCTGCCCGATGACGTGCAGCGCGACCTGGATGTCGCTGTCGGCGCAGATCTTGTCGAGCGCGCGCGCCGCTTCGAGTGTGGTGCGCATCTCGGGTGCGGAGACCGTGGCGCCGGCCTTGGCGCCCAGCGTTTCGACCGCGGAGCGGAACTCGATCAGCTCGGCTTCGCTCACCACGCCGGCGCGGCTCACGAGCTGCAGGGCGGCGTGCCAGCTGCCGTCGTCTTCGCCCGGGACCAGCATCACGCGCCGCGCAAAGCGATGCTCGACCCCGCTCCAGCCCTCGAGCGCGCCCGGGTGCGGCAGCCTGACATCGATCACGTAGTCCACGCGCCGGTCCGGCAGCGCGAGCCGCGGCGGCTCGACCTTGTGCAAGGTCGGCTCGTGGCGTGCCACCGGCGCTTCGGCAAGCAAGGCATCCGGGTGACTGGAGCCGAACGCCCGCTGCGCGGCACGCTCCTGCCAGCGGTTATAGAGCAGCACGCCGGCGAACAGCAGCATGCCGAGAACGAGCAGACCGAGTACCAGGTCGCTCATAAGAACCTAGGCTGCGAGCTCCTCCCGGATGCGCAGCGCCTCCTCGATGTCCACCGCGACCACGCGCGACACGCCCGACTCGGGCATGGTGACGCCGACCAGCTGCGACGCCATTTCCATCGTGATCTTGTTGTGGCTGATGAACAGGAACTGGGTCTGCGCCGACATCTTCCGCACCAGGTCGCAGAAGCGCATGGTGTTGGAATCGTCGAGCGGCGCGTCGACCTCGTCGAGCAGGCAGAACGGCGCCGGGTTGAGCTGGAACAGCGAGAACACCAGCGCGATGGCGGTGAGCGCCTTTTCGCCGCCCGACAGCAGGTGGATGCTCGCGTTCCGCTTGCCCGGCGGGTGCGCCATGATCTGCACGCCGGCATCGAGGATCTCCTCGCCGGTCATGTTGAGCTTGGCCTCGCCGCCGCCGAACAGCGTCGGAAACAGCGTCGACAGGTGGCCGTTGACGGTGTCGAAGGTCTCGCGCAGCAGCTCGCGGCTTTCGCGGTCGATCTTGCGGATCGCCTCCTCCATCGTGCGCACCGCCTCTTCCAGGTCGGCGGATTGCGAGTCGAGGAAGGTCTTGCGCTCCTGGCTGGTGCTGAGCTCCTCGAGCGCGGCGAGGTTGACCGCGCCGAGCTCGTTGATCGCCGCAGTGAGCCGCGTGATCTCGCCCTGCAGGCTGGAGGCGCGCGGCGCGTTGGCCGCTTCGCTCGCCAGCAGCTCCTCGTTGGCGCCGGCCTCGGCGAGCTGCGCGGCGAACTGGTCGTGGTTGATCTGCGCCGCCTGCTCCTTCAGGCGCAGCTCGCCCATGCGCTCGCGCAGCGGCGCGGCGCGCGCTTCGACCTGCAGCTTCGCTTCCTCCAGCTCGCGCAGCGCGCCCGCGGCGGCCTCGACCGCGTTGCGCGCCTCGGCCAGATGCTTTTCGCAGCCGATGCGCGACTCGACCGAGGTTTCCAGGGACGCGCGCACCGCCGGGATCGGGTCGGCGGCCAGCTCTTCGTTGAGCCTGGCGACTTCGGCATCTCCGCGCGAGATCTGCTGGTCGATCACCTTCACCGAGTTGTCGATCTCGGTGATCTTGGACGAGCACTCGCGCTCCCCGAACAGCGCATCCTGCGCATCGCGCTCGGCCTGCTGGGTCGCCTGTCGCTGGGCCGCGAGCGCGCTTTCCGCCGCGAGCAGGGCTTCGCGTGCCGCCTCCGCTTCCGTGCGCAGCCGGGCGATGTCCTCGCCGATGCGCGCCGCGCTCGCCTGGCTCGCATTGAGCGTCTCGCGGTCGCGCTCGGCGGCGCTGCGCACTTCGTCCAGCTCCGCGCGCACCTGGTTGCTGCGCTCGCGATATCGCTCCTGCGCCTGCGCGAGCTTCAGCCCTTCGATCTGCGCGTCATGCAGCGCCTTCTGGCGCTGCGAGATATCGAGCCGCGCCTGGTCGAGCGCCACGGTGCGCACCTGCAGCTCTTCCTCGTGCCGCTGCAGCTCGGCCTCCGCCACCGCCAGCTTGGTGGCGAGCTCGCCGCAACGCTTCTCCAGCTCCTCGATTTCGGCCTGGCGCGCGAGCAGCCCGGCGTCTTCCGGATCGGGTGCGTGGAAGCTCACCGTGTGGCGGGTGAACTGATGACCCTCGCGGTTCACCATCACGGCGCCCGGCGGCAAGGTCTCGCGCATGCGCGCGTCCGGCGTGCCTTCGATCGCCACTGCGCCCGCCAGCCAGTCGGCGACCGCGCCCGCAACCGCCGGGTCGGAAACGTGGATTTTCGACGACAGCGGCAAGCCGAGCGCCGGCGCGCTCGCGGGGTGCGAGCCGTGATCGAACACGCTCGCCTTGACCGGCGGCCGGTCGGACAGCGCCGCCGCAAGCCGGGAAGCATCGGTCAGCTCGAGCGCATGCAGGCGCTCGCGCAGCACCGACTCGACCGCGGTTTCCCAGCCATGGTCGATGCGCAGCTTCTGCCAGAGGCGCGCGGCCTGCGCCAGGCCATGACGGCCCAGCCATTCGTTCAGCGGCGCGTTGTCCTCGGCCGCGGCCTGGATCTGGCGCAGGGTATCGAGCTGCGCCTGCGCGGCCGCGTGCTCGCGCTGGGCCGCGCCCAGCGCCTCACCCGCTGCGGCGCGCTGCTCTTCGAGCGCGCCATGCTCGGCCTGCAAGCCTTCGAATTCCCGCTCGGCCTGCGCGAGCTCGTCGCGCAGCCCGGCCATCCCGGACTCGAGCTCGGCGAGCGCGGCCGCGTCGGGCTCGATCAGCGTTTGCAGCTCGGCCGCGAGGCGCTCGCGGCGCTGCTCCAGCGCCTGCACGCCGCGCTCGAGGTGCGCGAAGTTGGCCTGCTCGACCTGCAGGCGGCCTTCGGCCTGCACCAGCGCGCTGCGCGCCGCGTCCAGCGCTTCCTGCGCCGCGCGATCGGCCTGCTCGGCTTGCGGCAGGAGCGCGCTTTCCGCCTCGAGCTTCTTTTTCGTTTCCGCCACCCGCTGCTTCGCTTCGACGGCCTTGGCCGCCCACGAATGCAGCGCATGGGTCAGCTGGGCGCGCTGCTCGCGCCACGAGCCGAGCTGGGTACGCCGCTCGGTGTACTGGCTCTCGAGCCGGGTGCGCGTCTCTTCGGCATGGCGCAGCTCGGATTCGAAGCGCGCCACTTCGGCGTTGGCCGCGTACAACGCACCCTGCGACGTATTCATCGCGTCGCCGGCGGCGTAGTGGGTGGCGCGGGCGGTCTCGACGCGCGATTCGATGCTGCGCAGCTCGGCGGTCTCGGCCTCGAGCGCGTTGGTGGCCTTGGCGATCTCCTGGGCGTGGCGCTCGCGCTCGGCCGCGGCGTCGCGGCGCCGCAGGTACCAGAGCAGGTGCTGCTTGAGCTGCAGGTCCGAGTGGTACTCCTTGTAGCGCGTGGCGACCTTCGCCTGCGCTTCGAGCTTCTCGAGCTGCGCGCCGAGCTCCATGCGGATGTCGGTGACCCGCGCCAGGTTCTCGCGCGTATCGGCCAGGCGGTTCTCGGTCTCGCGCCGGCGCTCCTTGTAGCGCGAGATGCCGGCGGCCTCCTCGAGGAACACGCGCAGCTCCTCGGGCTTGGCCTCGATCACGCGCGAGATCATGCCCTGCTCGATGATCGCGTAGGCACGCGGCCCGAGGCCGGTGCCGAGGAACATGTCGGTGATGTCGCGCCGGCGGACGTGCGTGCCGTTGATGAAGTAGTTCGACTCGCCGTCGCGCTGCAGCGTGCGCTTGACCGAGATCTCGCCGTACTGCGACCATTGCCCCGCGGCCCGGCCCTGCGAGTTGTCGAAGCTCAGCTCGACCGAGGCGCGCGCGAGCGGCTTGCGGTTGCCCGAGCCGTTGAAGATCACATCCTGCATCGAGTCGCCGCGCAGCGCGGACGCTCTCGATTCGCCGAGCACCCAGCGCACCGCGTCGATCACGTTCGATTTGCCGCAGCCGTTCGGTCCGACCACGCCGACGAGCTGGCCGGGAATCTGGATCGAGGTGGGATCTACGAAGGACTTGAATCCGGATAGTTTTATTTGAGTGAGTCGCACGCGAAAAATGATAACATCGCGGCGCCTTTTTTCAGTCAGTTTTCGCGTGCCTTCCCGACCGAGCAAGCGGCTAGAAACCTTCGTCAATCCGACGCCGAAACGCGACTACCGGATCCACATGGAGATCCCGGAGTTCACGTGTCTGTGTCCGATGACCGGCCAGCCCGATTTCGCCACGCTGGTGCTCGACTACGTTCCCGACCGGCTGTGCGTGGAGTTGAAATCGCTCAAGCTCTACGTCTGGTCCTATCGCGACGAAGGCGCGTTTCACGAGGCGGTGACCAATCGCATCCTCGACGACCTGGTGAGCGCGACCAAGCCGCGCTACATGCGGCTCGAGGCGCGCTTCAACGTGCGCGGGGGGATCTACACCAGCGTCATCGCGGAGCACCGAAAGAAGGGTTGGCGCGGTGAATCCGCTGCTGGCAAGGCTTAATCCCTACCCCTTCGAGAAGCTGCGCGCGCTCACCGGCGGCACGCCGGCCGAAATCAATCTCTCGATCGGCGAACCCAAGCATCCGACACCGCGGCTGGTGAAGGACGCGCTTGCGGCCAATCTCGATGGCCTTGCGACCTACCCGCAGACCGTCGGCACTCCGGAGCTGCGCGAAGCAATCGCAGGATGGCTGGGACGGCGCTATGGGATCCCCAAGCCCGACCCTGCGACCCAGGTGCTGCCGGTAAACGGTTCACGCGAGGCACTTTTCGCCTTCGCCCAGACCGTGCTCGCGCCGGGCAGCCGCGTGGTCTGTCCGAACCCGTTCTACCAGATCTATGAGGGCGCGGCGCTGCTCGCCGGCGCCACGCCGGTCTACGGCGAGCCCGAAGACTGGAACGGCGTGCAGCTGCTTTACGTCTGTTCGCCGGCCAACCCTACCGGCAAAGTCGTCGGCCTGGGAGATTGGAGGCGCCTGTTCGAGCTCTCCGACCGCCACGGCTTCATCATCGCCTCGGACGAGTGCTACTCGGAGGTCTACTACGACCAGCCCCCGCTCGGTGCGCTGGAGGCCGCTTTCAAGCTCAAGAGAGGATGCAAGAATCTGGTCGCGTTCTCCAGCCTGTCCAAGCGTTCCAATGCGCCGGGCATGCGATCCGGCTTCGTCGCCGGGGACGCGGCGGTGCTGGAGAAATTCCGCCTTTACCGGACCTACCACGGCTCGGCGATGAGCCTCGCGGTGCAGAAAGCTTCGATTGCCGCCTGGAACGACGAGGAGCACGTGCGCGAGAACCGGCGGCTCTATGCGGAGAAGTTCAAGGCCGTGGTGCCGATGCTGCGGGATGGCCTGAAGGCTGAGATGCCCGACGGCGGCTTTTATCTCTGGATGCGCACGCCGGTCGACGACACCGAATTCGTGCGCCGCCTGCACCATGAATACAATGTCCTCGTGCTCCCCGGCAGCTATCTCGGACGCGAGGTCCGGGGAGAAAATCCCGGCCGCAACCGCATCCGCGTGGCGCTGGTCGCGCCGCTGGCGGAGTGTGTGGAAGCAGCCAAACGCATGATGGAGTTCGCAGCCAAGCTATGAGCGCCAAGGAAGTCGTCGAAGCCGCGTGGGAAGGCCGCGCCAGCCTTCAACCGAGCAAGGCTCTGCGCGATGCGGTGGAAGAAGCCATCGCGGGCCTTGACTCGGGCAAGCTGCGCGTCGCCGAGAAGAAGGCCGGCGAATGGGTCACGCACCAGTGGCTGAAGAAAGCCGTGCTGCTTTCGTTCCGGCTGCAGGACAACCGGGTGATGCAGGCGGGCGAGTTGCGTTATTACGACAAGGTCGCCTCGAAATTCACCAACTATGACTTTTCGGGCGGCGGCTTCCGCGCCGTGCCCCCGGCCATGGTCCGGCGCGGCGCCTACATCGCCAAAAACGTCGTCCTGATGCCCTCTTTCGTCAACATCGGCGGTTATGTGGACGAGGGAACGATGGTCGACACCTGGGCCACGGTCGGTTCGTGCGCCCAGATCGGTAAAAACGTCCATCTTTCGGGCGGCGTCGGCATCGGCGGCGTGCTGGAGCCGGTGCAGGCGAACCCGGTGATCATCGAGGACAACTGCTTCATCGGCGCGCGCTCGGAGGTGGTGGAAGGCGTGATCGTGGAGGAAAACAGCGTGATTTCGATGGGCGTGTTCCTCGGCCAGAGCACCAAGATTCTCGAGCGCGCCACCGGCAAGATCCTCTACGGGCGCGTTCCGGCGGGCTCGGTGGTGGTTTCCGGCAATTTGCCCTCCCCCGACGGCAAGTACGGCCTGTACTGTGCGGTGATAGTAAAAACGGTAGATGCTAAAACCCGCGCCAAGACAAGCCTGAACGACCTGCTGCGGGGGGATTAAACTAGCGTTGGCGGTAGCAGAGGCAACAAGGGGGGCAACAGATGTCCGCGATGAAAAGGCTGTTCCAGATCATGGCCGACAAGAAGGCGTCGGACATCTTCCTGTCGGTCGGCGCACCGATCAACATCAAGCTCAACGGCGTCGCCATGCCGGTCAACCAGGCGGTGATGACCGCCGAGACCGTGCAGCAGCTTCTCTACGAAGTGCTGAACGAGCGCCAGATCAAGGAGTTCGAAGACGAGATGGAGCTCAACACCGCCTACAACCTGGCGGGCGTGGGCACCTTCCGGATCAGCGCGATGCGCCAGAAAGGCTCGCCGGCGGTCGTGGTGCGCTACATCCCGGGCACCATCCCGTCGCTCGACTCGCTCGGCGTGCCGGAAGTGCTGAAGGAAATCATCATGGGCAAGCGCGGCCTGATCCTGATGGTCGGCGCCACCGGCTCGGGCAAGTCGACCTCGCTTTCCGCGATGCTCGACTTCCGCAACGAGCGCAAGTCCGGCCACATCCTGACGCTGGAAGACCCGGTCGAGTTCATCTTCCAGAACAAGAAGTCGATCGTGAACCAGCGCGAAGTCGGCACCGATACCAAGGCGTTCGAAACCGCGCTGAAGAACGCGCTGCGCCAGGCGCCGGACTGCATTCTGATCGGCGAGATCCGCGACAAGCAGACCATGGCCATGGCCCTCGCCTACGCGCAGTCGGGCCACCTGTGCCTCGCCACGCTGCACGCGAATAACAGCTATCACGCGATGAACCGGATCATCAACTTCTATCCGCTGGAGAACCGGCCGGCGCTGCTGCTCGACCTCGGCGCGGCGCTCTCGGCGGTGATCTCGCAGCGCCTGGTGCGCACCAAGACCGGCGCGCGCGTCGCGGCGGTGGAAGTGCTGCTCAACACGCGCCACATCTCCGAGCTGATCGAGAAAGGCGAGATCAGCGAGATCAAGGAAGCGCTCGAGAAAAGCATGTCGCCCGGCTCGCAGACCTTCGAGCAGGCGCTGTTCAAGCTGTTCATGGACGGCAAGATCACGCAGGAAGAGGCCATGGCGAACGCCGACTCGGCGACCAACATGCTGTGGCTCATCAACCAGGCCACCGCCGGCGAAATCACCGGGCAGTCCGGCTCGTCGGGGCATTCGGGCCAGGCCACGGCCACGCCGGCCGCCGGGGAGGAAAAGAAGGAAGGCCTGCTCTCCGCGGGCGGCGCCTCCTTCGGCAACTTCAAGATCGACATGAATGCCTAGTGAGGTCAGTGCGCTCGATCTAGCCAAGGAGCTGATCGGGCGCAAGTCGATTACCCCGGAAGACGGGGGCTGCCAGGAACTGATCGCCAAGCGGCTCGGCGCCGCCGGGTTCAAGTGCGAGCCGATGAACTTCGGCGAGGTCACCAATCTGTGGGCGCGCCGCGGCACGCAAAGCCCGGTGGTCTGCTTCGCCGGCCACACCGACGTGGTGCCCACCGGCCCGCTCAACGAGTGGCACTCCGACCCGTTCGTGCCGACCATCCGCGACGGCAGGCTCTACGGCCGCGGGGCGGCCGACATGAAGTCGTCCATCGCCGCCTTCGTCGTTGCCACGGAAGCCTTCGTGAAAGAACGGCCCCAGCACTCGGGCTCGATCGCCCTGCTCATCACCTCCGACGAAGAAGGCGTCGCGGTCGACGGCACCGTCAAGGTGGTGGAGGCGCTGCGCAAGCGCAACGAGGGCATCGATTACTGCATCGTCGGCGAGCCGAGCTCGGTCGACATGCTCGGCGACACCCTGAAGCACGGCCGCCGCGGCTCGCTCACCGGCAAGCTGATCGTGCGCGGGGTGCAGGGTCACGTCGCCTATCCGCACCTGGTCAAGAACCCGATCCACCTCCTCGCCCCCGCCCTCGCCGAGCTCGCGCGCACGCAATGGGACAAGGGCAACGACAGCTTTCCGCCGACCAGCTTCCAGGCCTCGAACATCCACGCCGGCACCGGCGCGGCCAACGTGGTGCCGGGGTCGGTCGAGGTCGACTTCAATTTCCGCTTCTCTACCGAGAGCACCGATACGTCGCTCAGGGAGCGCGTCGAAGGCATCCTGAAGAAGCACGGGCTCGACTACTCGATGACCTGGCTGCTCGGCGCCAGGCCTTTCCTCAGCAAGCGCGGGCGGCTCGAGAAGCTGGTGGTCGCGGCCGCCAAGAAGCACACCGGCCAGAACGCCGAGGTCACGACCACCGGCGGCACCTCCGACGCGCGCTTCATCATCGAGATCTGCCCCGAGATCATCGAGCTCGGCCCGGTCAACGCCAGCATCCACAAGCTGAACGAGAACATCACGCTCGACGAGCTCGAGATGCTGCCGCGCATTTACCTGGACACCCTGCGCGCCCTGCTCCCTTGAAGTTGGGAGAACTGATTCAGCAGACTGCCCAGCGCCTCAAACGGGCGCGTCTGCATTACGGCCACGGCACCGACAACGCGCGCGACGAAGCGGCCTTCCTCGTCCTTCGCGGCCTCGGCTTGCCGTTCGACACCGACCTGGAGCGCTCCGCACGCCCCGAGAGGGTCGAAAGCCTGATCCAAAAAAGAATTGAAGAGCGCATCCCGGCGGCCTATCTGCTGAAGGAAGCCTGGCTGGATGGCGTGCCGTTCTATGTCGACCGGCGCGTCATCGTCCCGCGCTCGCACATCGCGTTCCTGTTCAAGCGGCTGCGGGTGCGGCCGAAGCGCATCCTTGACTTGTGCACCGGCTCGGGTTGCCTGGCGATCCTGGCTGCGCGCGCATTTCCCGACGCCCAGGTCGACGCCTCCGACATCTCGCGCGACGCGCTTGCCGTCGCCGCGCGGAATGTCCGTAGCCACGAGCGCCGCATCCGGCTGATCCGATCCGACCTTTTCCAGAACATCAAGGGGCAGTACGACCTGATCCTCAGCAATCCGCCCTACGTGAGCACGCCGTCGATGCGCGAGCTGCCCGCCGAGTATCGCCACGAACCGGGCCTCGCGCTTGGCGGGGGGCGCGACGGATTGGAGCTGGTAGCGAGAATCGTTGCTGGCGCCGCGGGTCACCTCACGCCGCAGGGTCTGCTGGTGTGCGAGGTCGGAGAGAACCGCCGCGCGATGGAGCGTGCCTATCCGCGGCTCGGGCTCGGCTGGCCGCGCGACGAAGTCTTTACGCTCGAGCGCGCCAGAATGGCCGGCGCTTCTCGAAAGCCGACCAGGCGGGCTCCAGCGAGATGACCAGCATGCGCTCGCGCGCCGTCAGGGCCTGCCGCACGTAGCCGCCCGCAGCGCCGAGCTCCGCTGCGACGCCGCGCGGGGCGATCTCGGCGAGCAGCGGCCGTGCTACGGCGATGTCGTTGAGGTCGCCAAGAATGTCCTGCAGCGCCGCCAGCCGCTTGATGTAGGGCTGCGCCGCGACACCGGCGAAGCAGGCGGCAAAGAAGTCGCAGCCGTAGCGCAGCCGCTTGATGCGGATGCGCAGCCGGTGGCGCCGTTTCGCATTGCCCCAGTCGATGCCGTGGGCCTGCTTGAGCACCTTGCGGTGCAGGCTGTCGAGGGCGACGCTGGCGAAGTCGCCGAGCGACGCCTGCGCGCCGTCTGCGCTCCCCTGCCATGGCGCGGCGTTCACCCAACGCAGCGCGCGCAGCAGGAATACCTGCAGCTTGCGCGAAGCCGCCGCCTGGCGTGCGCGGCGCCGTGCGATGGCGCGTTTGCCGCGCGCGCGCGCCAGGAGCGGCGCGATCGTCGGGGCACGTTCTGGTTGCACGGTGCCGAAGCGAACCAGGCCTTCGCAGAATACGTCCCAATCCCGGGCAGCGCCGAGCGGCGGCATCAGTCCGCTCAATCGCTCGACGATCGGTTTGGCCGCCTTCTTGGGGACCAGCGCGCGGAACGCGAGCAGCGCGGAGCGCAGGCGGCGCAGGCCGACGCGCATCTGGTGCAGGTACTCCTCATCCCGTCCGTGCACCACGCCACGCGCATTTGCGCCCGCCTGGGTCAGCGCGGCGGCGAAGATGGCGCTGAACGCCTCTGCCGGCGTCGCGAGCTCGCCCAGCGCCGGCCGGCGCCATTTGCGCGGCGGCGGAAACGCCTCGCCGGCCACCAGGCGGTACCCGCGCTCCGCTTTGCTCTCGAACTCGAGTGCAAGCGCAAGCGGCTTGGCGAGCTCGCTCGCATAGCGCAGCAGGGCGGTGGCTTCGCCGGCCTTCAGCTCGAGCTCGATCTCGCTGATCGGCTCGCGGCGCTCGCCGGCCGCGACGTGGCCGCGGTCGATGCAGATCTCGGCGCGCGTCGCGCTGTCGACGATGACCGCTGCCGAGCGGCGCGAAAAGCGGGTCTCGAAGACCGGACGCAGCCGCGTTGCGAGCTTGGCGACGTCCAACCCGGTCGCGGCGAGGATCTCCTCGCGCGGAAACGCGCCGAGGTCGAGGCGCCCGCGCGGCGCGGGGATCTCCCACTCGGCGCGCGCGCTGAAGCCGGAGGCAGCCGACGATTCGGCTTTCAGCGTCTGCAGCGGGCGCCCGCCATCGTGGCGCAGGCGCAGCGCCACGCCGGCGCGCCGCAGGCGCTCGTTCGTGGTGTCGTAATAAGTATTGCGCATCATCCGCTGGCGCCAGCGGCCTGCAACCCGCACGTGGCGCGCCACGCGGCGCGCCGCCTGGGGCGTGAGACTGAACTTGATCTCACGCTCGACTTGCACCGCGCGGCGCCTGAGGAGTGGGGTGACCGACGGGATTCGAACCCGCAACAACTGGAATCACAATCCAGGACTCTACCGTTGAGCTACGGTCACCACTGTGCAACAC
>Ga0207648_10004978_pt1 | contig 13507 bp, 12 predicted proteins | sample KBSMisM32_FD_184310 | JGI IMG/M metagenome (GOLD analysis project Ga0207648, IMG submission 184310) | Miscanthus rhizosphere microbial communities from Kellogg Biological Station, Michigan, USA - KBS Miscanthus M3-2 (SPAdes) (version 2) | ecosystem: Host-associated > Plants > Roots >...
GGCGTCGGCGGAGTTGGCGGCGTCGGTGTGGTTGGCGGCGCGGGCGGCGTCGGAGGTGTCGGCGGCGCTGGTAAGCCCGGGGGTGTCGGAGGTGCCGGTGGTGTAGGCGGCGCTGGCAAGCCTGGCGCCGGGAGCCCCAAAGGCGGTAGCAACTGGTCGCACAACCCGTCGCATCGCGGCGGCGCGCCATACGCCGACCAGCGCACCGCGGACCGATTCGGTGGATCGACGTCGGGGAACCGCGCCGGGGTGAGTGATCGATCCGCGGGTGGCGCGGGCGGGCGTGGCGGTGCGGGTGGCGGGAACACGCCGGGCGTGGACCGCGCGGGGGGCGCTGGCAATCGCGCCGGAGCAGGTGGCGCCGGCGGCGCCGGTGGCGCAGGTGGCGATCGAATCGGAGGCCGAGACATCCCGAGCGCTGGTGCGTCCGATCGGTCTGCATCGGGCAACCGCGGTGGGAGCTCGAGTGGTTTCGGTGGTGGATCGAGTGGATTCAGTGGCGGCTCGCGTGGCTTCGACGGTGCGAGTGCCCGAGGCAGCAGTTCACGTGGGGCATCGAGCATGGGCGGCCGAAGCGGTGGCGGCGGACGAGGTGGAGGAGGAGGGCGACGACGATGAGCGCAGCAACCTTTCGCATTGCCGGCTGGGTCGGCGCCATGGCAATGCTCGGCATTCTCGCTGGGTGCGGCGACAAGAGCTCGGAGGCGTCGGCCGGCTCCGTGGCGGACGCGGTACCGCCGCAGCAGTTCGCCAGTCCTGAGGACGCGGCGGCTGCGCTGGTCACTGCCGCGGAGAAGTATGACGTACCGGCCCTGACAAGCATTCTTGGCTCCGCCGGCCGGTCGATCATCCAGTCCGGGGATTCCGTGGGCGATCGCAACAACGCAGTCGGCTTCGCCGGTCAGGCGCGAGTAAAGCAGCACATCGATCTGGATTCGGCGAAGACGACCGCGCATCTCGTCGTGGGGCCAGCCGATTGGCCGCTTCCCGTTCCGATCGTGAAGCGCGGTGACAAGTGGGCGTTCGACGCCGCGAGCGGACAGGAGGAGGTTCTGCGCCGCCGCATTGGTCGGAACGAGCTCGATGCGATCCAGGTGTGTCTTGGCTATGTCGAAGCGCAGCACGGCTATTCCCTGGTGAAGCACGACGGGGCGCGCGTGAATCAGTACGCGCAGCGCGTCATCAGCACACCCGGGAAACAGGATGGTCTCGCCTGGCAGGCGAAGGACGGTACGTGGCAGGGCCCGGTGGCCGAGCGGATCGCACGCGCCATCGAGGAGGGCTACTCGATCGACGCGCCGCCGTATCACGGTTACCTGTTCAAGATTCTCAAGGGTCAGGGTCCGGCAGCGCCGATGGGTCAGATGGACTTCGTGGTGGACAGCGCGATGATCGGCGGATTCGCCCTCGTCGCCGCGCCGGCAGAGTATCTCGTGACCGGGGTGAAGACCTTCATCGTGAGTCACAGCGGCATCGTGTACGAGAAGGACCTTGGCGATAAGACACTGGAGCAGTTCAAGGCGATGGACCGGTACAACCCCGACTCGACCTGGTCGCGCGTGCAGGGCAACTAAGCCGCGGGTGGGTGTCCTTGTCGCTGTCGTTCGAGGATGCGGGGCGTCATGTTCGACGCCCCGCTCATCGCATCGTGGATCGACGCGTGGCCGGATTCTGCGTGGTCTTCCGTTTGAATGCATTGACCTGAACTCGCCAGGCGCGGAGGCGCTATGCTCACTCCGGACATGCGGGCGGTCATTCAGTCCGCCCACCTCTGCTTCGCCGCGACCGTGACGCCGGACGGGCGGCCTAACGTTTCGCCGAAAGGCACCATCCGCGTGTGGGACGACGCGCATCTCTTCTTCCTCGACATCGCGTCACCGGGCACGCGTACGAATCTCGCGCACGCGCCGTGGCTCGAGCTCAACGTCGTCGATCAGCTGTCCCGGCGGGGCTACCGGTTCTCGGGGCGCGCGAGGCTGTACCTACCGGAGAGTGTGGTCTACACGGACGGCGTCCGCCGAGTGTATGATGCGACGCTGCCCGCCGATCCGCCGGCGGCGGTGGTGCTGCTCGCGGTCGAGCGCGCGGCCCCCCTGCTCTCCCCCGCGTACTGGCGCGGTGACGACGAAGCGGCCATCCGCGCATTGTGGCGTGAGCGGCGGGCCGAGCTGGATCGCGAGTTCGAGGCGCACATCGCACAGGTCGGCGCGGTTCGGGTGGACGTTGCACCGAACGTGGAGGCGCTCCGCGGAGTACGTTAGCTTCTGGTGTCATCGGGCTCGGTACCATGGGCAGCCATCCAACGATCGTCCATCCGTTCAACATCCCGATCCACCTCGGCCGCTTCCAGTTCGAGTTCTCGGGGTTCGGGATCGCAGTGCTGCTGGCGTTCACCATCGCGCATGTGGTGTCGGAGCGGGAGCTGCGGCGGCGTGGGTACGAGCTCGAGGCGCGACAGTTCGGCGACGTGCTGCTCGCGGCAGTCGTTGGAACCCTGGTTGGGGGCAAGCTCTACTTCGTCGCGGTGATCACGCACGACTGGCACGACCTCTTTTCACGGTCCGGGTTCGTGTACTGGGGCGGCTTCATCGGCTCGGTGATCGCCTGCTGGGCGATGATTCGCCTTCGGAAGCTGCCATTCGCTCGTTATGCGGACGTGGCGGGAATCGCGATCGCTGCCGGGTACGCGGTTGGACGCACCGGTTGCTGGGCGGTCGGGGACGACTACGGGCGGTGGTACGAGGGTCCGCTCGCGGTAGCATTTCCGGACGGCTTCCCGCCCTCAACGGTCGGGCAGATGACCCGCTCGTTCCATGCGGAGTTCCCACCGGCCATGGATCCGTCGACTGTCGTGGGAGTAGTGCCCACGCAACTCATCGAGGTCGCGCTCGGATTCGTGATGTTCCTGGTGCTCTGGCGGTTGCGAAAGCACGCGCACGCCGACGGCTGGCTGTTCGGCGTGTACGCCGTGCTCGCCGGCGTCGAACGTTTCCTGGTCGAGTTCCTGCGCATCAAGGATGATCGCTTCTTCCTGTTGAGCAACGCACAGTACATCGCGATCGCGGTGTTCGTCGTTGGCATCCTCGTGATGCGCGCACGCAGCGGACCGGCCGCGCGCCCTGGCCCGAACACCGTCGCGGCCGCCGGTCAAGCGTCCGCGCCGGCGACTGCCTAACGACTTGCATCAATGGATCGCCGGATGGTCATCGACCCCGAGGTCGCCGAGCTGGAGTCGGTGCTCGTCGGTGCAGGCGACGCCGAGATCGTCGCCCTCGAGGCGGCATTGCGCGCCGCTCAACTCGCGGCGGACGTGCCAGCGCTGGCCCGCCTCATCTCCGACGAACTGCTGTTCACCGGTCCCGATGGTCAGCTCGGGACGAAAGCGCAGGACCTCGAGGCGCACGGGTCGGGCGTGGTGCGGTTTCGATCGCATGTGCCGGAAGAATTGCGCGTGCGGCGCGTTGGCGCCGACGTCGTCGTCACCGCGCTCCGCGCGCGACTCGAGGTGGAGGTAGCGGGAAATCTCGCTCGCGGTACGTATCGGTACACCCGTGTGTGGGCGCGAGAGGGCGACGGTCAGTGGCGTGTGGTGGGTGGCCACGTCAGTGCAGTGGCCCCTTCACCTGACGCGACGTGACGGAGGCCCTCTGAAGGAGGAGATCGAGCGCGGGCTGGCACCCCTCATCGGGCGGCCGCTTTGGGACGCCGGCCGCGCCGGCGCGATGTTATGGCTCCACCTGGGCGACCGGCGGATGCGGACTGACGTTCAACTCGGGCGCCGCGAAACGGGCGAGTACGCACTGCACGTCTCGTGTCCCTGGCGACTGGTTGGACCGGAGGGGCTGGTCGTTGCATCCGGCGATCTGTTCACACCGGCGGATCCATTGGCCGATCTGGAGGACTTCGAGTGGGATGTGCCAGGCGCGAACTGGTGCGACGTGCGCCTCCAGGCGTTCGTTGCCGCCACGGCGGAAGCGCCGCTTGCCGTGACCGCGGTATCCGCCGATGAGCTCGGGAGCCTCCGCCTCTTCCTCGCGGACGAGTTCGTGCTCGACGTCTTTCCGGACAGCTCGCCAGCGCCGTATGTGGAAAGTGAGTTCTGGCGTCTGCTGCAACCGGGGTCCGGTGCGCCCCACTTCGTTGTCGGCAGCGAAGGGATCGCCCGCGTGCCGGAAGCCTAACGCCGAAGCGCGCCATGCATTCCCACCATTGGACCCGACCGGAGCCGATAATGACCACAGCTTCCCTGGCAGAGTCACGCGGCGCGGCCCGCGCTGGTGGATGGTCCCTCATCGCAGCCGCGATCGGGTTCATGGCCGTGTTCAGCTACCTGGCCGCGCGCTTCAGTTACCCGGACGTGCTCGACGGGCCACCCGCCGAGGTCCTCCCACGGCTCGTCGCGTTAGGCTCCAGTGGGCGCGCCGTGTGGGCGATCTACGCGTTTCTCCCGCTTCTCCTCATTCCCGCGGGCATCGGCTCGTACGCGGCGCTGCGCGACGCGGCACCAAACGCGATGCGTGCCGCGCTCGTGTTCAGCGTGGTCTCGGCCGTGAGCATGCTGCTCGGTCTCGCCCGATGGCCGAGCGTGCATTGGGAGCTCGCGCGCGCGTACCCGGCCGCCTCGCCCGAAACCCGCGGTGCCATCGATGCGACCTTCCGCGGATTGAACGTGTACCTCGGCAACTATGTCGGCGAGTTTCTCGGAGAGGTTTCGCTCAACGCGTTCTTCATGCTGTCGGCCGTCGCGCTCGTGAAGGCCGGGCGGCGATTGCCGGGCTACGCTGGGTTTGCCGTCGGTGTGATCGGGATGGTTGCGGCGTTCCGGAACGCGGCGCCGGCCGTTGGTCCGATCGCCGACGTGAACAACTATGTGCTGCCGCTCTGGCTGATCGCGCTCGGCGTGATCCTGCTGCGCGCCCGTTGGGTCCGCGCCGAAGTCCCCGCCATTGCGTAGATGTCCCCGGAACCATCATCCGCCGCGACAACCCGACCACGGAGCGAACGCCATGAGTGACCGCCCGAGCCGCAGAGAGTTCCTGGGCCTAACGACTACCGGCGCCGCCGGCATCCTCACGCGGCCCTGGCTCGCTTCCTCGGGCGGCTTCTTTCCTGCCACCACCGCGCAAAGCCAGCCGGGCGCCGACCCCGACCTCGTCGTGTTCAACGCGAAGGTCTACACCATGGACGATGCGACGCCCCGTGCCGAAGCCTTCGCGGTGAGCGGTGGGCGGTTCGTCGCCGTAGGCAGCTCGGCGCGGATCAAGGCGCTGGCGGGGAAACGCACGCAGAGGCTCGACGCGAAGCAGATGACGATCGTGCCTGGCTTCACCGACTGCCACAATCACGCGGACGGCACGACGCTGCTGTACGAGGTCCTGGTCGGCAATCCATTCGAGGTCGAATTCGTCACGATCGCGAGCATCATCGAGAAGCTTCGAGCGAAGGCGCAGCAGCTCCCGGCCGGCACGTGGGTGGAGGGCTACTTCCACGACGACACGAAGCTCGAGGACAAACGCCCGATCAATCGTCATGACCTCGACAAGGTGTCCACCGATCACCCGGTCGTCGTCGAGCATCGCGGCGGGCACACGTCGTTCTACAACACGAAGGCGCTCGAGCTGGCGAGGGTGACGAGGGAGACACCGAATCCGCCCGGTGGAACGCTCGACCGCGACGAGAGCGGTGACCTGAACGGGCGCGTGACCGATCGCGCCCGTGACGTGTTCGACAATGTCGGCCAGCGCCCAACGTTCACACCCGAGCAGCGTGCCCAGCGCGAGCGCGATGGCATTGCGCACATCTCGAAGCAGTTCGCCCGCTATGGCCTCACGAGCGTGCATCACGAAGATGGTGACCTGGCGGCGATTCAGGACGTGCGAGCTCGCGGCGACCTTCGTCACCGTGTGAGCTACGAGACGAGTGGCCCAATGCTGGAGGCGATGATCTCGAACGGGATCAGGAGCGGCTTCGGCGACGACTGGATCAGGTTCGGCGCCACGTCGGAGCACGGCGTCGATGGGTCGTTTTCCGAGCGCACGATGGCGTTGAGCATCCCCTACCCCGGGCGCCAGCCGCCGTACAAGGGCAACGTCACGACGACGCAGGATGACCTCGATGCGTGGGTCGAGCGTGTGCATCGCGCGGGCATTCAGGTCAACTGCCACGCGAATGGCGACGTGGCGATCGACATGTATCTCACCGCGTTCGAGCGCGCCCAGAAGGCCGCGCCGCGCCCCGATGCGCGGCCGAAGATCACGCACTGCACGCTCGTCAACGACGACCTGGTGCGGCGCATGAAGGCGTTAGGCGCCGTGCCCGCGATGTTCACGACGTACGCCTATTACAACCCCGACAAGTTCCCGTTCTACGGCCAGGAGTTGATGAAGCGGTGCATGGCGTTCCGTACGCTGCTCGACGCGGGCATCCACGCGGCCGCCGGCTCGGATTTCAGCCCCGGGCCGTTCGCGCCGCTCATGGGCATTCAGGGCATGGTGACGCGCACGGGATGGGATGGGACGACGTGGGGCGCGAACCAACGCGTGACCGTCGACGAGGCCATCCGGATCAATACGCTCAACGGGGCGTACGCCGCGCACGAAGAGTCGGCCAAGGGGTCGATTACGGCCGGCAAGCTGGCCGACTTCGTCGTCCTGGCGAACGATCCGCACACGGTGGCCAACGACAAGATCAAGGACATTCGGATCGTTCGCACGGTCGTCGGGGGCTCCACGATGTACCAGGCGTGATTCCCGGAGTTCCGAGGACCACTCGCTTGACGCCGGCCCGGTGGCCCCTATCGTGGATCGGGTGAGCGCGCCTTCGAGAATTCTTCTGCTTGCCGGTCTGGTATCAGCCCTCTCATGCGGCGGGGACGACGGCGTTTCGCCGAACCAGCCTGTCGTGGTCGACCGGGTGCCCATGCTCATGACGTCGGCGCGGGGTGGAAACGTCGACATTTACGTCATGGACGCCGACGGACTGAACGTTCGGCGGTTGACGACGGACCCGGCGATCGATCAGAGTGCCGACTGGTCTCCAGACGGAGTCAAGTTCGCGTTCATGTCGAGGCGCGACGGCGACTACGAGATCTACACCATGGGTTCGGACGGCCGCGGCCTCCGACAGCTCACGAACAACACGGTCCCCGAGGGGTTCCCGCACTGGTCGCCGGATGGCTCGCGCATCCTGTTCACCTCCTTACGCGACGGGCTGTTCAACCTCTACGTCATGAACCCCGACGGGTCGAACGTCGTGCAGCTCACGCAGGGTCCCGGAGAGAACATGGGTGGTGCCTGGTCGCCCGACGGGTCCAGGATCGCGTTCCTCTCGACGCGGGACGGCGGCGCCGCCGAGATCTACGTGATGCAGGCCGACGGCACCAACCCGGTCCGCCTAACGACGAACAGGCTGGCCGAAGGCGGAAAGATCGCATGGTCGCCGGACGGCTCGAAGATCGCGTTCTACGGGGCGAGCAATGCCGACACGGACATCTACGTGATGGACGCCGACGGGCAGAACGTGACGAGGCTGACGGACAGCCCGTCGCAGGATCGGTCTCCGACCTGGTCTCCCGACGGACTGCGCATCGCGTTCACCAGCGATCGCGACGGGGACGATGAGGTCTACATCATGAACGCCGATGGGACCGGACCGGTGCGGCTTACGACGAGCGCCGCACCGGACGTGCTCGACGCGTGGCAGCGCTAACGCGACACCACCCGAGTCTCTTTTCGGAAGGCGACCACGTCGCTTGCAAACTCGGCTGGCCGCTCCCAGTGCACGGCGTGCCCGGTGTTCGCGTAGGTCTTCTGGCGCTTCGCCGCAACCATCTTCGACAGCGCGTCAGCCTCCGCCGCGGTGACGTACGCGTCCTTCTCGCCGCGGACCACCAGGGTCGGGATTCCCGAACGCCCAAGTGACACGGCGGCGTCCGTCGCGCGCATCCCCGTTGCGAGCTCCTTCCAGACCCGCGCCGGAAGCCGAAGGCTCTCTTCCACCGCGCGGTCGATGAACTCGCCGCCAACCGGCGTATACACGGTACTCAGCTGGAACTCGCGCGCGAACGCGTCCGGCACTGGGTCCGACAGCAACATCACAGCCTTCTCGAGCTCGCCGAATTCCACCAGGTCGGCGGGCTTCCTCACGGTCCCAACAAGAATGAGCCTCGACACCCGCTTCGGTGCCATCGCTGCGACCTGCTGCGCAACGAACCCGCCCATCGAGTGGCCGATGACCGACGCCCGGGCAATGTGCTTTGCGTCCATGAAGGCGACGACATCGGCGGCGAGGTCCCGCATGTGGTAACCGGCGGCGGGCTGGTCGGTCTTGCCATGCCCGCGAAGGTCGAGCGCATACACGCGAGCCTCCCGCGCGAGCGGTGTCAGCACTCGGCTGAACGAGAACCACGAATCGCTGTACCCGTGCAGCAGGATGATCGGCTCGCCGCGCGCCTCGCCCTGCTCGGCGTAATGCATGCGGATGCCGGTGGAGAGCTTCACCTCGCCGAAACGCGGAGTATCCGAGGGCGGTGCGGCCAGGCCTAACGCAAGCGTGGCCAGAAGTATCGAAGACATGAGAGGACTCCTCACGAAATGGGTGAACTGGTACCTCACCCACTCAAGCGGAAATGTCTTCCGAATTCCCTCACACACTCAGCTTGCGGGCTTCAACCTCGCGAGCTCGGCCCGCACCGAATCCGTGGACGCGCGGATCGCGGGCTCGGGATCGTAGCGCAACGCCAGGTGGTGCTCGGCGTCGGGCTCACGTGGGCCGTTGGCTCTGTTCGCACTCGCGGAGCGTCGCCGCACGGTCGCTGACCTCTCGGTGCTGCGCGGCGCGGTCTGGGGTGGTCGCGGTGCTGGAGCTCTTCCCTCCTCACCACAATGACCGACAGTTATGGCCATCCTCTTTGCTCCGGTTGTCGCGGCGTTCGCGGCGGGTGCGGTGGCTGGCGCGGCCTAGCGCGTTGCTGACCAGGTCCCGCGATATGTCCCGAATGTCCCGCCTCCACCACAGCGGTCGGACCCGCTTATGACGCTAGAGGTCGGGCCTTCCACCGTCGCTTCGTAAGCACAGCCGACATTGTCCGCGAAGCGCAAATGGCGCCCTTGAATCGTCCCACTGACGCCGACGTCGGTGAAGTCGTTCGGAAAGGATGTCCCATCGGCCGCCGTGCAGACGCCCACCTGATTGAGGGATCCGGTGAACGCGTCGCCGGTCTGGACGAAGTTGTACGTCCCGTCGCTGCTACACCGGAACGCCTTGGTCGCGTGTCCACCTCCGACGTCGAAGAACAGGAAGGTGGCGTCCTCGTGGTAGGTCCAATCCCCGCTGATATCGACGGTCGCTTTCGCTTGCTGTACAGCAAGTGACGCGGTCGCCGGTACCGACGCGCTGGGGCCAAGAACGGGTTCAGAACAGGCGCTGGCGAGCGCGATGACGAACGCGTAGCGCGGGAAGCGCGCGATTAAGGATCTGCTGTACATGGAGACCTTGGTTGATTGCGAGGATGCGGAGCACCGCGCGGCATCTTCGCGGTGCGGGAGAGTCGAGCGCGCGAAGCCGACGTTGGCCTGCTCCTTTCCGATGTTGAAGCTCCCGGTCTTCAGAAGTACACTGAAAGTCCGCGGTTCTTATCACGCCTTCACCGTACGCCGGGCGATCATCCCAGAACAGGCGATGGAGCAGGCCCCACCAGAAGACATCGCGCGACTGCTCGACGCACTCGAGCAAGGCGACAGCACCGCCGTGGACAGGCTGTTTCCGCTTGTCTATGAGGAGCTACGGGCCGTTGCCCATCGCCAGCGTCGGCGCTGGCACGGTGACGATTCGCTCAACACGACGGCCCTCGTCCACGAGGCCTATCTCAAGCTCGTCGACCAGAGCCGAGTGAGCTGGGAATGTCGCGCCCACTTCTTCGCAACAGCGTCGAAGGCCATGCGCCACATCCTGATGAACTATGCGAGAGACCGCCGCAGGCTGAAGCGCGGTGGCGACCAGCCGAAGCTCTCACTCGACGAGATCAGCAACCGACTCGAAGGTGAGCTCGGATTGTCGGACGAGAACGCCGACATGTTGTTGGCGCTTGGTGCGGCGTTGGAAAGTCTCGAGCGCGTGAACGAGCGTCAGAGCCGCATCGTGGAGTGCAGGTACTTTGGCGGCATGACGGTCAAGGAAACGGCTGCGGCACTCGGGATCTCGACGGCGACGGTCAGCCGCGGATGGGCGTTAGCGCAGGTACGACTTTACCGGGAGATGCAATGCGAACTGCATCCGTGACGCGAGCGTGAACAGAGCGCGCGAGGATCGCCTCGAGCAGCTCTTTGAGGACGCGTGGGCGCTGCCGCTCGAGCAACGTGCCACGTTCCTCGCGGAGGCGTGCGGAGCAGACGAGGACCTTCGCGCCACGCTCGCCGGTCTACTGACGGTTGCCGAGGAGGCCTACGACTTCAACGATCGAGTCCTCGGGCCGACCGTTGCGCGGGTCGCCGGTGGCCTCCTCGGCGACGAGTCACGCCCCGTTGGCGACAACGGCTTCGACGCGCTCCTCGGTCAGCAGATCGCCCACTTTCAGATTGTCGAGAAGCTCGGCGGCGGGGGGATGGGCCGAGTCTACAAGGCGGTAGACCTCAGGCTCGATCGTACGGTGGCGCTCAAGTTCCTGCCAGCACACCTCAACCCCGACCACGAATCCAAGCGCCGCTTCGAGCACGAGGCCAAAGCTGCCTCCGCGCTTGATCACCCGAACATCTGCGCCATCCACGAGATCGGGGAGACCGGCGCGGGACAGCTCTTCATCGCGATGGCCTACTGCGAAGGGGAGACGCTCAAGAAGAAGATCGCGCGCGGTCCGTTGCCGGTCTCGGAAGCGCTCGAGTGCGTTAGGCAGATAGCGGACGGACTTCAGCGCGCACACGACGGCGGGATTGTGCATCGTGACGTGAAGCCGGCGAACGTGATGATCACCGACGCCGGAGTGGTGAAGATCGTCGACTTCGGTCTCGCGAAGATGGCGGGCACGGACGTCACCCGCGAAGGCACCACGATCGGGACCGTGGCGTACATGAGCCCCGAACAGACGCGTGGCGATCCCGTCGACGCGCGCTCGGACTTGTGGAGTCTCGGCGCAGTGCTCTACGAGATGCTGAGTGGGCAGCGACCGTTCCGGAGCGAGAACGACGATTCGCTGATCTACGCCATCCGACACGATGAGCCGAAATCCGTTCGTGCGCTCCGTACGGAGATCACTTCCGGACTGGCCTCAGTCGTTAGCCGGTGTCTCGAGAAGGACCCGGGACAGCGCTATCAGCGGGCGAGCGATTTGCTTGTCGACGTGCGGACCATCCAGAGCGGCGGCGTCGTGCGGCGTCGGGTGTCGGTCGGGCGCGCCCTGCGGTATGGAGGCGCGGTCGTGCTGCTCGCGGCGACAGTCGTGGCGGGAGTCAGCCTTCGCAACCGTCCCGAGACGCACGTTCGGTCGCTGGCCGTCCTCCCTGTGAGCGCCTCCGCGGGAGATTCGACGCACGACGCTCTGTCCGATGGCATGACTGATCTGTTGATCAATCGCCTCTCCCAACTCAGCGGCCTTCGCCGAGTGATCTCGCGAACGTCGGTCGCCCGGTACAAGCAGACTCAGAAGTCATCACGACAGATAGGCCGGGAGCTCGGGGTGGATGCGCTGGTCGAGATGTCTGTGATGAGAGCGGGCGAACGCGTTAGGATGACCGTCAGCCTGGTCGGCACCGAGGCGGACCGCGTTCTGTGGAGTCGCAGCTTCGAGCGCCTCGAGAGCGACGTACTGACGCTACAGCGGGAGGCGGCGCAGGCGATCACGCAGGCACTACAGGTGCAGTTGACACCGCAAGAGACGGCACGTCTGAGCGGCGCGGCACCCAAGGTCAATCCGGAAGCGTTCGCGCTCTATCTCAAGAGCGCTCGGGGGGAAGTTCCGGACGGGGGGACGAGCTACATCGAGCAGGCGATCGCGAAGGATTCCACTTTCGCGCTCGCTCATGCCATGGCGGCGCATGGGTACATCATGAGGCACGACAAGGTGAAGGCGGAACGGGCGATCGCGAAAGCGCTCGCGCTGGACCCTAACTTCTCCGACGCCTACGGCGCGCTCGGCATGCTCCGTGGGTGGGTCGATCGCGACTGGCTCGCGGCCGAAGAGGCCTTCCGGCACGCGATCGAGCTCAACCCGCACAATAGCGGGGCCCACCACGAGCTCGGCCAGCTTTTCATGCGCCTGGGGCGGTGCGACGAAGCCGTCGAAGAAGAACAGCGCGCGGTGCTCCAGAATCCGGGCCTGGCGCACTATCAGAGCGGCCTCGCCGAGGTCTATCTCTTCTGCCGGCGCTATGACGACGCGATCCGCGAGTTCGAAAAGAATCTCGATCTCGTGCGTGACTCCTTGTTCACCACCACCAATATCGGCGACGCGTATTTCTATCAGGGGAAGTACGCGCAGGCGCTCGCGACATACGAGAGCTCACGGTGGCCTGCTCCCGGCTGGGCCTACGCCGCACTGGACAGGCGTGAGGACGCGCGGAAGTGGATCGCAACGTCGGAGGCCGAGTGGGCGCGGGGGGGAGCGCCGGTCTGGGTCGCATGGAATCTGGCGCGCACGTACGCGACCTTGGGCGAACGGGCAGAGGCCCTCACCTGGCTGGAGCGAACGTACGACGCGAATGGTGGCTTCGTCGTGTACCTCAAGGTCCATCCCCAGTTCGATTCGCTACGTGGTGAGCCGCGTTTCCAGTCCCTGCTGAGGAAGGTCGGACTGGCAGGTTGAGACGGGCTCCGTGCGCATCGTAATGGCGATGTTCGCCGACTGCCGTGACGGATCTACCGATAACCGCCCACGACAGGCATCCTGGTCCCGCTGCGCTAACCCCGACCCGCGAGCGAAAAGACCAAGGAGCGACCGCAAGAGCCGCAGAGAGTTCATGGGCCTAACGACAGCCAGCGTCGCCGGCATCCGTCTTTCCTGCTCCAGGCGCGCAGAGCCCGCAAGGCGTCGATCCCGACCTCGTCGTCTTCAACGCGAAAGTCTACACCATGGACTCGGCGATGCCGCGAGCCGAAGCCTTCGCGACGAGCGGTGGCCGGTTCGCCGCCGGGCAATCATTTCCCGATGAGCGACCAGATGAAGACGACGGAGCGCATCACGCGGCTGAACGACGAGTGGTACCTGTACGAGATCAAGACCGAGGATCCGGTGATCCTCACGCGGCCATTCACCGTGCGGTACCCGATGCGCAACGAGCCGGACTACCTGATGCCGGAGTATGCGTGCCACGAGGACAACCAGATCGTTCAGAACTACACCAGGACAAGCCGCTATGAACGCGCGCATCCCAAGCCTGAACCCCCGCAGCCGCCGGTGACCGTCGGTCCCGGCGTCGCCGACGCATTGGCGGGCACGTGGGTCGGCCGTCCGCGCATCGTGACGGTCGACGACGACACCGAGATCCAATTCACCAAGAACCGCGACGGCACGATCAAT
>Ga0207648_10004984_pt1 | contig 13498 bp, 8 predicted proteins | sample KBSMisM32_FD_184310 | JGI IMG/M metagenome (GOLD analysis project Ga0207648, IMG submission 184310) | Miscanthus rhizosphere microbial communities from Kellogg Biological Station, Michigan, USA - KBS Miscanthus M3-2 (SPAdes) (version 2) | ecosystem: Host-associated > Plants > Roots > Rhizosphere...
ACGCGTTCACCGGCGACACCATCCCCGTCCACCTGCTGACCCGCGAGGCTCTGGAGCTGTACAGGGAGAAGCTCAGCCCCGGGGGCGTGGTGGCGTGCCATGTCTCGAACCGCCACCTGGATCTCGGCCCGGTGGTGCGTGACACCGCGGAGGACCTCGGCCTCGCCTCGACCGTCGACGCGGAGATGGAGCCTCCGCCCGGAGGGCCGGCGTACGTCATGGGGTCCCGCTGGGTGTTCCTGGCGCGATCCGAAAGCGCGTTGCGCGCGCGCTCTCTTCCCTCGATCGTGTGGCTCTCGCCCCGCAAGCGCGGGCACACGTGGACCGACGACCGCTCCGACCTCTGGAGCCTGTTCCGCTGGTGACGACGGCCGGCTGGCTCGGCTTCACGTCGCGCTCCTGGAGCCGTGAGCGGCCTCGCCGCCCGTATGGGACGTTGGTCCCATATGTGCTGAGGTCCTTGGCCGGCTCGCCGCCTCGGCGTACGCTGACGGCGTGAATCGCGCCGAGATGCTCGGTCGCGCCCTCGCCCGGGCCGATCCCTGGGACATGGTGATCGTCGGCGGCGGCGCCACCGGAGTAGGCGTGGCCGTGGATGCGGCCGCGCGCGGCTACGACGTGCTGCTGCTCGAGCAGCACGACTTCGGCAAGGGGACGTCGAGCCGCTCCACCAAGCTCGTGCACGGCGGGGTGCGCTACCTCGAGCAGGGGAACATCTCGCTGGTCATGGAGGCGCTCAAGGAGCGGGGCCTCCTGCGCCAGAACGCGCCCCACCTCGTGAGCGACCTCGGCTTCGTCGTCCCGAACTACGAGTGGTGGGAAGCCCCGTTCTACGGGGTGGGCCTCAAGGTCTACAACCTCCTGGCCGGCCGGTACGGCTTCGGCGCCTCCGAGATCCTCTCCCGGGAAGAGACGCTCGAGCGCCTGCCCACGATCAAGACGGAGGGGCTGCGCGGCGGCGTCGTGTATTACGACGGCCAGTTCGACGACGCGCGTCTCCTCGTGAACCTCGTGGTCACCGCGGCCGAGCAGGGCGCGGCTCTCCTCAATTACTCGCCCGTGACCGCCTTCACCCGCGACGCCGAGGGCTTCGTGGACGGCGTCGTCGCCCGCGACCTCGAAAGCGGCGGCGAGATCCGGGCCCAGGCGAAGGTGGTGATCAACGCGGCGGGGCCCTTCAGTGACGCAGTGAGGCGGCTGGCCCAGCCCGGCGCCGCGCCCCTGATCGCCCCCAGCCAGGGAATCCACCTCGTGTTCGACGGCTCCTTCCTTCCCGCGAGCCACGCGATCATGGTCCCGCACACGAGCGACGGCCGGGTCATGTTCGCGATCCCCTGGCACGGCCACACGCTCGTGGGCACGACGGACACCCCGATCGAAGACGCGACGCTGGAGCCCCGCCCCCTCGAAGAAGAGATCGAGTTCGTGCTGGAGACGGCGAGCCGATACCTGCGCAAGCCGATGGGTCGCGCGGACGTGCTCAGCGTGTTCGTGGGCATCCGGCCCCTCGTCCGGTCCGGCGGCCCCTCGAACACGTCCGCTCTCTCGCGCGACCACACGATCCACATCGACGCCTCCGGCCTCCTCACCATCACCGGGGGGAAATGGACCACCTACCGGAACATGGCCGAGGACTGCGTGAACCAGGCGTCGACCCTCGCCCGGCTTCCCGAGAAGCCCTGCCCCACCCGGCACCTGAACATCCACGGCTTCCATCGCGAAGCCGGCAAGTTCGGTCCCTTGTCCGTCTACGGCTCGGACGCGCTCCTCATCCAGGACCTGGTGCGCGCCGAGCCTGCCCTCGGCGCCGCGCTCCATCCGGCCCTCCCCTGCTCCGGGGCCGAGGTCGTCTGGGCGGCTCGCTTCGAGATGGCGCGGACGGTGGAAGACGTCCTCGCCCGCCGCACGCGCGCTCTCTTCCTGAATGCGCGCGCCGCGATCGCGATGGCGCCGCGGGTGGCCGAGCTGCTGGCGCGGGAGCTCGGCCGCGACCAGGCGTGGAGGGATGCCCAGGTCGAGGCCTTCGACGAAGTGGCGAGGGGCTATCTGATCGCTCCCGCGGCGACGCCTTGACGAACTCGTACCTCGTGGACGGATGCCGCCGTCAGAAGGCTCCGGAGACGATGAGCTGGCCCCCGCGAAAACGGATGCGGCCGCCCAGCTCCCGCGAGAGGATGTCGCGGTCGTAGCGGAACTTCTGCCCCGTGTACTGCAGGCCGATCCCGATGTTCCGCCACGGATGGTAGAGAACGGCGGCGCGGGCGTCGGTGACCGAAGCCTCCGAGTTGCCGGGCTTGACCAGGATGTAGCGGAAGTCGCCACGGACGAGGAGCCGGCGCAGGGGCCACCAGTAAAGATAAGCTCCGAGGTCGCCCGTCGGCTGCCCGATGTCCGCCGAGAGGTCGAATGGGCGTGACGCCGTCCCTGCCGCGCCGGTGACACTGCCTTCCCCTTCGATTCCGGCGTCAGTCGAGAGATACCCGATACCGACCGACGGCCCGATCTCGAATCGGTCGTTCTTGTACGCCGCGAACCGGTAGACGCCGGACAGGTAGCTGGCCTTCACGCGAGCGTTTATCGAGGCACCCGCGTTGATGACGCGGTCCCCCCACGTGAAGTCGCGCTGAACGGTCGTGCCCTCGCCGGTGCGGGCGTTCCGGTACCAGCTCAGGCTGAACTCGTGCCGCCGCCAGGGACGCCAGAACCCCTCGACGTAGACCCGGGTCGCGTTGTCGGGCAGGTTCAGTGACTCGAAGTTCACGGGCGGTCGGGGGCCGCCCGTCGAGTTGAACGTGAGCTCGGTGTCGGCTCCGATGCGGAAGCCGCCCAGCTCCAGGCGGAAGCGGTCGGGAACGTCGGAAAAGTTGGCGGGCTGGGCCCAGGCGCTGCTCGCAACGAGCGATGCGGCCGCCACCAGGAGTGCAAGATTCTGTCGGCGCAAGAGGTCCCTCCTCGTCTGTCGAAAATGCCGCGCGTCCAGCGCGATGATCGATCGTGGGGTCTCGCCGGGGCAATTGGACCTAAGGACTACTTCCGCCTGTGGCGTAGGACCAAGGTCCAATATCCGGATGCGTTCCACTCACCGAGCATTTGCGGACGGACGAAGACGGACTGGAGGACAATCTTCCCGTTCGAGGAGAAGTCGCTCCGCTCGCTCAGCCTGGGTCACGGGCAACCTTAGAGGAGGCATCCCATGCAGGCTTTTGGACTTCCGTTACAGAGCATCGGGGAACTGGCGTGGAACGTCTTCCAGTCCGTGAACACGCGGCTGCCGGAGAGCAAGGCCGCCACTCCGGGATGGGCGCCCGGTCCTCTCCCGAAGTCGCATGAACGCTCGCACCCGCCGCTCGGCTACCCACGGGAGACCGATTCCCTCTGTCCGCGCTGCGTGAAGGAGACCCGCCAGCAGATCCTCGACGGCAAGCGCGACGTGTCCGCGCTGATCGACGGCCATGCCGGCGAGATCAAGGCCCTCTTCTACGAAGACGACCGCGGCCACATCCGGGTCAAGAAGACCTGCGCCGACCACGGCACCTTCGAGGACCTCATCTCGATCGACTCCGCGTTCAGCCGGAAGATCGAGAGCCGCTTCCCCGGCCGCGACTACCGGACCTTCGGGGACCAGCTCCTCCACAACCACGGGACATCGTCCATCAAATACGGGCGGGGGGCGGTCCTCACCATCGACCTCACCAACCGCTGCAACATGATGTGCAATCCCTGCTTCATGGACGCGAACCAGGTCGGGTACGTCCACGAGCTCACCATGGACGAGATCAAGAAGCTCCTCGACGACTCGATGTCTTTCAAGCCCCGGCGCCAGATGTCGGTGCAGTTCTCGGGGGGCGAGCCCACCCTCTCCCCGCATTTCCTCGAGGCCACCGCCTACGCCAAGAAGATGGGCTACTGCATGGTGCAGGCGGCCACCAACGGCCTGCGCTTCGCGCTCGAGCCGGACTTCGCGGAGAAGGCGAAGGAGGCCGGCTTCGACATGGCCTACCTGCAGTTCGACGGCATCACGAACGAGGCCAACTCCCACCGCCACATCTCGAACCTGTTCGACGCGCGGATGATCGCGATCGAGAACATGCACCGCGCGGGAATCCGGATCACGCCCGTGGTCACGATCATCAACGGGATCAACAACCACATGGTGGGCGACATCGTGGACTTCACCATGAAGCACCACGACAAGATGGGCGGCCCCGCCTTCCAGCCCGTGTCCTTCACCGGGCGCGACGAGGACATCTCGGACGAGGAGCGCCTGCGCCGCCGCTACACGACGTCACACCTCGCCCACGACCTGGCCCGGCACTACGAGGGGCGGATCGACCCCTTGCGCGACTGGTTCCCGCTCGGCTCGGGCGTCGCGCTGGCCTCGCTGGCCGACCACCTGCGTGGCCCCGACACGAGCATGGGACAGCTCTCGTGCTCGTGCCATCCCAATTGCGGCGCGTCGGTCCTGCTGGCGCGGAACAAGGTCACGCAGGCGTGGGCTCCCGTCTCCGCCTTCTTCGACATCGACAACTTCATGAAGGACATCGACGTCATCGTGGACACGGGCCGGAGCCGCGAGCTGTCCCTCGTGCAGGTCGGGCTGTCGTTCCTGCGCAACTTCGACGAGAAGAAGGCCCCCTCCGGGCTCACGATCCCGCGCATGATCGATCTCTTCCGCCGGCGCATGGGCAGCGGCAAGCACAACGGCATTTCCACCACGGAACGGCCGGTCGAGCCGGGCGACGGCCCGGACGACTGGGAGTTCATGTGGTTCGCGAGCATGTGGTTCCAGGACCTGTGGACCTACGACTTCCGCCGCACCGAGATGTGCGTCATCCCGTACGCCACCCAGCGGGGCGAGATCTCGTTCTGCGCCTACAACACGGGCGTGGGCTGGCGGCAGGTGGTGGAGAAGATGCACATGGTGGCCACCACCAAGGACTGGTTCGCGACGCGCGGCCGTCATGAGATCTACGCGGGCGACCGGCCGATCAAGCTACCCGAGACGTTGAAGCGCCACCTCCCCATCGTCTCGGTCGAGCAGGGCGATGGGAAGACGCCCGTCGCCGCCGGCGGGGGCTGCGGAAGCGGCGGCGGAGGCGGGTGCGGATGCCACTAGAGCCGGCTTCGAGCCCGCTCAGGGAAAGCAGCGCGACAGGATGATCCGGCCCGTCACGCGGTCGCCCGGCTCGTAGGCGCGGTTCGCCGGCTCGCAGGTCTGCTGCATGGACGAGCAGCACCAGCAGGGCGCCTCGTTGTCGGCGCTCGCCCCGCGCCGCACCAGCGAATGGGACACCTGCCCGTCCTCGCGGTAGCCGCGGCAGGCGCCGCCGTCGAGGTAGGCCGCGGTATGCAGCCGGACCGCGGAGCCGGTCGCGTTGACGTACACCGGCACCTTCTCGCTGCCGGGGAAGCCGATCGCGGTGACGGCACGGTCCCCGCCCCCCAGCTCGCGGTAGATGGTCCACAGGCGATCGCCCGTCTTGAACCTCGACAGCTGCTCGATCACCGAGCGGTCCAGCCTCCACGCCATCTGCCGTCCTTCGTCGGTGCGGAGGATCATCGCGCTCAGCTTCTTGTCCACCGTGACTAGCGTTCCGCTCACGCTGCCCGTGACGAGCGACCCCGTTCCGGGCGCCTGGGCGGCCAGCGGGTCCGGAAGGTGGGCCGCCAGCGCGGCGCACAGCAGGGCGAGCCGGGTGATCTTCATCGCCTCCTCGTTGTAGTCGATCTTGGCCGCCCCCGCCACTTTGCCTGCGAGGTCACTGCTGTCTGCGGTAGCGCGCCGTCGCCGTGGACGTCGCGCCCCCCACCTTCCGCGTGGTCTCCACGACCAGCTCCCGCGAGCGGTCGATCGAGAACACCTGCCTGACCTCCGCGGCGAGGGGCGTGCCCTCCGCGTAGCGGCTGACGATCACGAGCGTGTCACCGTCGAGCGTGGCCCGGGCCACCTGCTCCTGGGGGCCGAGCCCCATATTGACGACGTTGCGGCTCTCGGCTCCCCCGAGCGCGTACACGTAGCGCAGGGGCGGCTGCATGTCGTTCGCGACGAACTGGTGGCGCTCGATCGTGATCCGCGTCGACTCCTGCGTGATCGTGATCTCGCGGCCCCAGCCGCCGCCCGTGGTAGCGGGAATTCGCGGGCGCGCCGTCCCCTCGCTGGAAGCCGGGCTCTCGACGACCAGCGTCCAGCGGCCACCGAGGTCGAGGGTTTGCGCACCGGCGGTGGCGGCTACGAAGGCGGCCGAGAGCACGAAGAGGGCGTTCATGGGCCGGACGGCGTGTAGGGATCCGGCGCCCCCACCGGGATGAGCGGGTATCTCTCGACGCTCTTCCAGAACTCCCCCACCACGGCGTCGACCGCCGCGAGGACGCCGGGATTGAAGTCCTTGACGTCGGTCTCTTCCTTGGGATCGCTCCGCAGGTTGAAGAGCCTCATCTCGTTCTCGACGGGGCCGGTGGGCTCCTCCTGCCAGACGTAGTGCAGCTTCCAGTCCCGCCACTTGACCGCCCGCACCTCCCCCGGCGGCGCGAAGTAGATGAAGCTGTCGCGGGCCGATTTCTCCCCCTTGCCTTCGAAGAACGAGAGCTGGTTCACGCCGTCGATGGCGCGGTCGGTCGGGACCATCGCGCCCACGGCCGCGCACAGGCTCGGGAGCACGTCCGTGCCGTGGACGATCTCGTTCGACACGCGGCCCGCGGGGATTCGTCCCGGCCAGCGGATCAGGAAAGGCGTTCGGATGCCTCCTTCCAGGGCGGTGCGGTAGAACCCGCGCCAGGGTCCGGCGGTGCCCCGCCAGGGGCGGCGGGCCTCGGGGCCGCCGTCGCTGGCCCAGATGACGATCGTGTCCCGCGCGAGGCCCAGCGCGGTGATCGCATCCAGGATCACGCCCACGTTCCGGTCCATCTCCGCCATGGCGTCGCCGATGTCGCCCGCCCCGGTCGTTCCCGCGAACTCGGGGTGGGGCAGCGTCGGGAAATGGATGAGCGTGAACGGCACGTAGGCGAAGAACGGGCGGCCGGCACGCCGGTTGCGCTTCATGAACTCGACGGTGCGCTCGGTGGCCTCGCGGTCCAGGGTGGCTCGCGTCCGGAGGTCGAACGGCTTGACCGGCCGCGAGGGCTCGCCCGCCCGGCCCTCCCAGATCTGGGGGACGTCGCCGAACGTGCTCTGCTGCGCCTCGTTGCTCGAATCGCGGATCCCGTACCACTCGTCGAAACCCTGATGGGTGGGGGCGCGGCCAGCGGCGTCTCCGACGTGCCACTTGCCGTACAGGGCGGTCGCGTAGCCCAGCGGCTTGAGCAGCTCGGCGATCGTGATCTCCCAGAGGGTCATGCCCGTGACGGGCGCGCGGTACAACAGGGTCCCGGACCGGATGCCGTACCGGCCGGTCAAGAGCGCGGTGCGGGAGGGTGTGCAGAAGGTCTCGACGTTGAAGTTCGTGAGGCGCAGGCCCTCACGGGCCAGCGCGTCGAGCCTCGGGGTCGAGACGCCGCGCACGCCGCCGTAGATGCCGACCTCCCCGTAGCCGAGGTTGTCCGCGTACATGATTACGATGTTGGGATGCGTGGGGGCGGCCGCCGCGGGCACCGCGGCCAGCAGCAGACCCGCGGCCACCAGGTTTCGCGTCGATGCGGCCATGGCGCCTCCCCTCAATGCCGTGAGAGTCTACGACGAGGATCCGTCTCCTGAACCGGACGCGGCCGCCACGTGGTGGTAAAAGGGGGCGCATGAGCCCCCGCAACGGCGCCACGCGAGTGCTCCTCGGTGCCATCGCCCTCCTGCTTGGGGGCGCCGGTCACGCGGCCGAGGTCGCGCCCGCGCGGCCCGACGTCGCGAGGCCTCTGCCGCTCACGGCCGTGCGGCTCACCGGCGGGCCGCTCAAACACGCGCAGGACCTGGACGCAGAGTACCTGCTCCATCTCCAGCCCGACCGCATGCTCGCGTTCTGCCGCCAGCGGGCGGGCCTGGCCCCGAAAGCCGAGCCCTACGAGGGCTGGGACGGCGACGGCCACAACCTCACCGGCCATATCGCCGGCCACTACCTCTCGGCCGTCAGCCTCATGTGGGCGGCCACGGGCGACCGGCGGTTCAAGGAGCGCGCCGACTACGTCGTGGGCGAGCTGAAGGCGGTGCAGGACAAACACGGCGACGGCTTCCTCTTCGCCCAGAAGGGCGCGCGCGAGTGCTTCGCGCAGGTGGTGAGCGGCCAGATCCGGTCCGCCCCCTTCGATCTCAACGGTGTCTGGGTGCCCTGGTACGTGCTCCACAAGACGATGGCCGGCCTGCGCGACGCCTACCGCTACACGGGGAATCGCGTGGCCCTCGACGTGAGCCTCGAGGCCGCCGCCTGGGCCGAGGGCATCCTCGCGAAGCTGGATGACGCGCAGGTGCAGGCGATGCTCGCCACGGAGCACGGAGGCATGGCCGAGGTGCTGGCGGACCTCTACGCCGACACGGGCGACCGGCGCTGGCTCGTTCTCTCGCACCGCTTCGACCACCGCGCCGTGCTGGATCCCCTGAAGAGGCAGGAGGACCGCCTCTCCGGCCTGCACGGAAACACGAACATACCCAAGCTGATCGCGGCCGCCGTGCGCTACGGCTACGCGGGCGAGGCCGACGACCTGCGCGCGGCCGATTTCTTCTGGGAGCGGGTGGTGGGCCATCACACCTTCGCCACCGGCGGCCACAGCAAGGACGAGCACCTCCGCGATCCCGATGCCTTCGGCGAGATCGTGGACGGCCGCACCGCCGAGACGTGCAACATCTACAACATGCTGAAGCTCACGCGAAGGCTCTTCGCGCTGCAGCCGAAGGTCGCCTATGCCGAGTTCGAGGAGCGCGCGCTCTTCAACCACGTGCTCGGATCGATCGATCCGGCGGACGGCGCCACCTGCTACATGGTCCCGGTCGGCCACGGCGTGCGGCGGGAATACGCCGACATGGAGAAGAGCTTCACCTGCTGCGTGGGCACGGGCCTCGAGAACCACGCGCTGCACGGGCTCGGGATCTACCACGAGTCCGGCGACCGGCTGTGGGTGAACCTCTACGTCCCCTCGCGCGCGGAGTGGACGGCGAAGAAGGCCCACGTCACGATGGCGACGGACTTCCCGGAAGGCGACCGCGCCACCCTGACCCTCGCCCTCCCCTCTCCGCAGCGATTCACGCTGGCCTTGCGCCGGCCGGGCTGGGCGGCCGCGGGATTCGCCGTGCGGGTCAACGGTGAAGACGTCCAGGACCTGCCCGCGCCGCCCGCGTACGTCGAGCTGGATCGGACCTGGCGGAACGGCGACGAGGTGGCCGTCACGATGCCCAAGGCCCTCCGGCTCGAGCCCACGCCCGACATGCCGCGCCGCGTGGCGATCCTCTGGGGACCGCTCGTGCTCGCCGGAAACCTGGGCCCGGAGCCCGACCGGGGCCTGGGCGAAGACATGCGCGGCCCGCTGCCGCAGGCGCCGCCCCTGATCGCCGCCGAGCGCGCCGTGACCGAGTGGATCAAGCCCGCGCCGGGCCGTCCCGGCGAGTTCCGGACCGAAGCCGCCGTCGAGGGCCGCGACCTGCCGCTCGTCCCGTTCTACCGCCTCCACCACCGCGTGTATGCCGCCTACTTCGACCTGTTCACTCCCGCCGAGTGGGATCGGGAAGTCGCGGCGGAGTCCGCCGAGCGGGAGCGGCAGCGCAAGGTCGAGCGCGCGACCCTGGCCTACGTCCGGCCCGGCGACGAAGAGTCCGAGCGCGGCTTCAACATGCAGGGCGAGGAGACGTCGCTGTTCGAGGAGCCGATCAGCGGGCGGCGCGGGCGCCGCGGGCGGAAATGGTTCTCCTACGACCTGCCCGTGGATCCTTCGAAGCCCCTGAAGCTGGTCGTCACCTATCACGCCGACCAGCCGCGGGCGCGCCGCTTCGAGATCCTGGCCGGCGGCGAGCGCGTCGGCGAGCAGACGCTTCCCGGCAGCGGCGCCTCGCGGTTCCTCGACGTGGAGTACCCGTTGCCCACGCGCCTGGTCGAAGGCCGGCAGAAGGTGACGGTGCGCTTCCAGTCCACGGAAGGGCGGGAGATCGCGGCGGTGTTCGGGGTCCGCGTGGTTCGCGCGGAGGAGCCCCGATGACGTTGCGCTAAGGGGCCGCGACGGGCGAGAGCCGGTACAGGACCGCGCCGTGCCAGGCGACCACGGGCGCGACCTCGCGGTCGAAGCGGCCGAGGTCGCGGCGGGACCAGAGGTCGCGCACGCGGCAAGGCGAGGTGAGCCCGAGATCGGCCAGCGTCACCGGGATGGGCAGGCCCGCGGCGTCGGCGGGCGGCGCGGCCGGGAGGGCGTGGACCGCGAAGCGGACGGTCGCCCCCGCGGGCTGGGTGAGAGCGCCGTCGTCCAGGGCGGCGAAGGCCCGGAACCTCGCTGCTTTCTCCGGCAGCGCGTACTCCACGAGCGACCGTGCGTGCGCGGCGAGGCCGTAGGCGACCGGAGCGCCAGCCACGGTCATGGGCTTTCCGCTCGGCGCGCGCACGGTCGAGACCTCTCCCCATCCCGCGCTCGCCTGCGTCCACGACAGGTCCGTGAGGCGACGCTCGCGGCCGTCTTCCATCACGAGCCGCGGAGAGGCCCAGAGCGCGTGGTCCCATCCCGTGCCGTCTTCCCCTCCATCCGCCACGAGCACGAGGCGGGCTTTTCCACGAACGTCCACGTCCACCGCCACGCCTCGACCCTCCGTGGTGCGAGTCACGACGGGACTGACGAAGGAGGGAGCGCGGAGGTCGAGCGGATAGCGGTCGCGGGTATTGAACAGGGCGAGATAGCGATCCGGCGAGCCCGGCACACGCGCCGTCCACGCGACGAGCCCATCGCGGTCGAACAGCGGGCGGTTGTCCTCGCTGCGCTGGTCCACCGCGATCACTTCGTCGTTGGTCAGCAGCTCCAGGGTCGCCACGTCCGTCTGCGTCATGTCGCCGCCGTGGATGAGCGGCGAGCGCGCAATCGACCAGAGCGTCATCAGGGTGCGCTGCTCGTCGGGAGTGAAGCGCGTCTGGCGGCGTCCGAGGTCGAGCGCGCCCAGAGGCAGCATGTCCGCGTCCGGCCAGTGCCCCGGGCCGCGGTGCGCGTTCCAGTGCGCCAGGCGGTCGAACTGCTCGAGCAACGCGGGCCAGGTGTCCCAGAAGTCGTCGCTGATCCTCCACATGTTCGCGTGGCGCTTCACGTGTTCGGCCGCGGCCAACGCGGTCTCGCCTGGAGAGAGGCTCAGCACGATCGGACGTCCGCTGCGATCGATGGCGCGCCGGATCGCTTCGATCTCGGCTTCGTGCTCGTGGTAGGGCCGGCTGATGTCGTCGACCTTGACGAAGTCCACGCCCCAGGACGCGATCAGCTCGAAGACGGAATCGTAGTAGGCCTGCGCTCCTGGCCGCGCCATGTCCACGCCGTACATGTCGGGATTCCACGGGCAGACGCTCGTCACGTCCGCGATGGCGGCGGCACGCGCCTTGGTCCCCTTCACCGGCAGGTTGCGGGCTACCGCGAGCCGGGGAATCCCCCGCATCAGATGGATGCCGAACTGGAGACCGCGGCCATGCACGTAGTCGGCGAGGGGCTTGAAGCCGGCTCCACCCGCGGCCGACGGAAAGCGGTTCGGGGCGGGAACGAGACGTCCCCAGTCGTCCATGGCCAGGGGCGCCTCCGGTCGATACGAGTGTCCTTTCGCGCCGGGCTCGTACCATTGGATGTCCACGGTGAGGATCCGCCAGCCGTGGGGCAGGAGATGCTCGGCCATGAAATCCGCCTGATCCCTGGCCTGGGCCTCGGTGACCGTGGTGCCGAACGCGTCCCAGCTGTTCCAGCCCATGGGAGGCGCCGGGGCCCAGGCCAGGAAGCCGTCGTTGGCCGGCGTACCGGCGGTCGGGCCCGGCACATGGCGAAAGAGGCGATTCGCCCAGGCGATGAACGAGCTCATGTTCGAGCGGTCTTCGTGCCCGCCGTCGTGCTGGCGCCAGGCCAGCTCGCCGTCGAGGAGGCCGGTGTTGACGGGCGGCATCTTCGCGACGCGATAGTCCGCGGTCACGCCGAGGTCGCGGACCCCGAGCAGCCGGAACACCGGGCCCGCGGCCACCGTGGCCATGAAGCTGCCCTGCTGATCCAGCCAGTTCGCGTCGCCTTTCTCCGGGACGCCGTAGCTGACGAAGGTCGGACGTGGCGCGCAGAGCGCGATGAGCTCGTGGGCGTCGACCGGGATGTCGCCGGCGTTCCGGCTGCCGAACGAAGATTCGGCCGCGCCGTACTTCAGGAAATTGCCCGCCATCCAGTGGTATTGGCCGGAGCCGGTGAGGTTCTCCACCTGTTCCCCGAAGTGGCGGCGGTGCGGCTTGGCGCCACCTTCCCCGGATGATCCGACGAGGACCACCGCAAAGCGCGGCTCGAAAGCCATCGTCACGAGCGCGGCCTTGCCGTAGCGGGAGACGCCTTCGATGCCCACGCGCCTTGCATCCACCGCGGGCAGCGTCTCCAGGTAGTCGAGCGCGCGGGCGGCGCCCCAGGCCCACGCGCGCAGCGCGCCCCACTGCTCGGGCGTGCGGCGCCGGCCCTTGTTGGTGAGCCCGATGATGCCGGACGTCAGGCCGGCGCCGTTGTCGGCCTGGATGCTGGCCGTGCTGAGCGAGACGTAGCCCCAGCCGGCGGCGATGAGCTGGTCCGTCGAGGGCGGGGCCGCGGGTTCCTGGAAGCCCGGGAACCGCGGCAGCGGCTCGCCTGGCATGTTGCCCCAGCCGAACATGACGAGGACCGGTACCGGCCCCTTCGCGCTGGCGGGAACGACGACCGCCATCTTGACGTCCACCGCGATCGCGGGATGGGCGGAGTTGTCCACGTGACCGATCACGCGACGTGCGACGACGGGCTGGCCGCCGACCGTCGTCTCCACGGTCTCGGCCACCGTCCACGTGACCTTGGGCACGTCCCTTGGGACGCGGCCGTAGACCTCGCGCTCGAAGTCTTCGGCGATCTCCGGGCGCCGCTTCTGCCACCACTGCTCCGCGGTCGCGACCTTGCCGCCGTCCTTCAGGGTCAGGACGTCCGGCCAGTCCGGAAACGGGTTGGCCTGCGCGGGATCGTAGTTCGCGGCCCCCGGCTCGCCGGCGGCGGCGCGGCCGTTGGCGCCCGGCCGCAGCTTCGTGATGCCGAGCTGCCGCAGCATGTCCGCGTGGTCCTCGCGCGCAAGCTGGTCCAGGCGCGCGCGCTCCTCGGGGCTGATCGCGAACGGGTTCGGGGGCGCGGATGGCGAAGGAGACGGGGACGGTGGTGCCTGCGCAAATAGCCACGCGGGCAGCAAGGCCAGGACGAGGAGAGCACAGAGGCGTCGTGGGTAGAGCATGGGGCGTCCTTTTGCGCGATCCCTCAGTCGAAGAGGTCCCCTCGCCAGAGCGGCCGGCCCCCGAGGGACGTGTAGAAGCCCCACATCGCGAACCCCAGGACGGTCAGGAAGACGAACGCGGTCGCGGGCACGTACCAGCTCGAG
>Ga0207648_10004985_pt1 | contig 13496 bp, 13 predicted proteins | sample KBSMisM32_FD_184310 | JGI IMG/M metagenome (GOLD analysis project Ga0207648, IMG submission 184310) | Miscanthus rhizosphere microbial communities from Kellogg Biological Station, Michigan, USA - KBS Miscanthus M3-2 (SPAdes) (version 2) | ecosystem: Host-associated > Plants > Roots >...
CCTCGCGTAGTCGAAGTTCGTCCCAATTCCACCACTTGAGCTCGAGCAACTGCTGCACAACGTCTTCAGAAAAACGATGCCGGATTAGTTTGGCAGGCACACCGCCCATGATGGCGTACTCCGGAACGTCAGAAGTTACGACTGCGCCCGCGGCGATTAGCGCGCCATCGCCGATCTTCACGCCGTCTCGTACGAACACCCTGGCGCCAATCCAGACGTCGTTACCGATCGTCGTTTGTAGTTGCTCATCATAACGACTCGTCTCAGCAAATGAAATTCCACACTGTCGTTGCATTGAATAGAACACGGGGCTGGTAGTGACGAAGTTAGTCGGATGTGCCCCGTAGCCGCAAATGAAAGCCGGGCCAATCGAAGTGAAACGTCCGACGTTGAGGCGTCCCATCAACGCATTCTCGGCCACGTAACTGTACGCGCCAAACTCAACGTAACTCACTGAAGAATTTTGATAGACGGCGGTGTTGTTTTCAAAGCTCGAGTTGCTGACGGCGCAGCGATCTTTGACGATCACGCCTTTCGCAAATCGAGATCTCTGAACATAACAGTCTCTTCCGATATCAACTCCGTCTCCATCAAAGGTCGAATCGATCACACGCGAGCCGAAGCCAATCCTGGCGTGAGGATAGTTTCGTTTGTGTTGTAAAGAAAAGATCAGGCTTTTCAGATCGCGAATCAAGCTGGTCGCTCGCTTTCCGGCTCCGCAATCACATCTTCATATCGAGCCCGTTCAAAAACGTCGAGAAATCCGCCGTGGGTCACATTGATGATCTTGATGCCGTGCTTCGTGGCGATTCTCTGGTGCATTTCGTAAAGACGCCAGATGGTGGTGACCGCCTCCATCAGCGATTTGTAATTCCAGTCGCTTGCAGCGGGCTGATTCCTGACACTATCTTTGCTGTAGAAGTTGTTAGTCACGCCGCACTGCGTCAGCCAGTCATGATCGAGGCCCATCAAATAAATTCGTGTGCAGCCCATGAACATCGCGACCATGATGGCCAATTGGACCACGGTCTGAGCTGCGGGGATGACGGTGGTTAAGTCAGGGATTTCGCTAAACTCGTTTTCGAGTCCGCCGCACATTCCGACGTAGTAAGTTCGATCGTCCGGCAGTGCTTTGCTTGTATTTAGAAAGTCGCTGGCATGGTGAGGCACAAAGAATGAAGCAGAAGGTATTTTTGCGACAATGTCACGAATCGATTCGACCGGCTCGCGACCATCAAAATATGCCGGATCACTCAAACAGTAATACGCTGGTTGCCAGGCTGCGCTAATGATCGGGTGAAGATGAAAATAGTTGGCAACAAACGTGATCTCATTTGCGAGCGGCGATAGATCCTGTTCTTTCAACGACGGACCATTCCCGATCACAAAGCATCGCTGTCCTTTATGACAGTCGCGAAACCGCTCATTGCGCTTCAGTGATAGACCGTACCGGCGGACTATCGCCTGCGCAGCCAGATGACGATCCAAGTTCCTGGACCATGCATCAGCACGCCAGCCGGCGCGGCGCAAAAAATAGAGCGCACTTCGTTGTAACATGCCGGCAAGGCCATCGCGCTCCCAGGAATTGCTGATACGCTGACCAATCGTCACCGCGGTACACGCCCCGGCTCACGAACTGCATTGATCACTTCCTGTATTTGTTCCGAAGTCATACCGACCGAACTTGGCAAACTCAATGCTCGCCGATTGATGTCGTCAGCGACTTGTCCGCCCACGCATTGCACGCCGCGGAACGCTTCGGACAGATGTAGCGGCTGCCACAAAGGGCGTGCTTGTATGCCACGACGACCCAGTCGTTTCATCAATGCGCGGCTATCTTCGCCATATTCAGCTTCATCGATCAGCACCGTATTGAGCCAGCAAATACTGCGCGCCCAGCTTGCTTCAGCCATCATCGTCACACCCGGCAGATCGGCAAAAGCGTTCGCGTACGCTGCGTTGATGCTGCGCTTTATTTCAACGAACTCCGGCAGCAGCTCCATCTGTGCACAACCCATCGCTGCCTGAACGTTGCTCAGACGATAGTTGAATCCAATCTCTTTATGCGCGTACTCAACAGGATCGTCCTTCGCCTGCGTCGACAGGTATTTTGCCCTCGCTGCACGTTCCGGATCGTTGGTAACAATCATGCCACCGCCACCGGTCGTGATGATCTTATTGCCATTGAAACTAAAGCAGCCGATGTTTCCCAGGTTGCCTACCTTGCGGCCGCGATATTCAGAGCCAAGACTCTCAGTGGCATCTTCAACAATCGCAATGCCATATTTCGTTGCGACTTCAAGAACCGGATCGAGATCGACGGGATGACCCAGAATGTGTACCGGCACGATTGCGCTCACACGTCGACCGGTGAGCGTATTGAGCAGCTTGCCGCCAGTCCAGGTGCACTGGTTCTCCAGGAAATCGATGACGCGCACCGGATCCATCTGCCAGTGTTCCGGGGCCGCATCGATCAGTACAGGCCATGCGTTCGCGTAGCGGACCGCATTTGCAGGCGCAATAAACGTTAAGTCAGAAACGAGTACTTCATCGTCAGGCTTCACTCCCGCTGCCAGCAAAGCGATGTGTAAGGCGGCAGTACCAGTCGACATAGCTACGCCATAGGCTGCGCCTACATAACTTGCAACAGTTGTTTCGAGTTGCTCGACAAACGGACCAACTGACGATACCCATCCGGTGTCGAGGCACTCCTTAACATAGCGCCACTCGTTGCCACGCAGCTCAGGCACGCACAGCGGGATGCTGCCCTCGGCTACCGCGGCGCCGGGCTCATACGACATAGATTCCTGTTCGGTATCGTTCACTGTTTTCGCGTATCCATTCAATGGTAGCAGTAAGTCCCTGTTCGAGTGAGTAATTGGGTTTCCACCCCAGGATTGATTGTCCTTTGCGACTATCCGCGCAGAGGCGGTCGACCTCACTGTTTGCAGGCCGGACCCGCGCGTTTTCCAATAAGATCGGAATCTCTCGATTCATCTGTTTGAGTATGAGTGAGGCGAGATCCCCGATCGATATCTCACGGCCTGTACCAAGATTAATAACTTCGCCGACGGCTTTAGGAGTTTCGGCGGCCTTGATGAATCCCTCTACCGTGTCGGCAACGAAGTTCAGATCGCGCGTCGGTTCGAGGCTGCCCAAACGGATCTCGGAGCTGTTGAGTGCCTGTGTGATGATGGTCGGTATCACGGCTCTGGCTGATTGCCTTGGTCCAAAGGTATTGAATGGCCTCACTGTGACAACCGGCAACCCAAACGAGAGGTGAAACGACTCGGCGATCTTGTCAGCCCCGATCTTGCTCGCGGAATACGGCGACTGGCCCTGTAATGGATGATCCTCGTCGATGGGCACTGTGCGTGCAGTTCCGTAGACCTCGCTGGTTGAAGTGTGAATCACCAGTTCAGTCCCCATACGCTGTGCGCCCTGAAGCACATTTAGTGTGCCTTCAACATTCGTACGCACGTACGATAGCGGTGCGTGATACGAATACGGGATAGCGATCAGAGCGGCCAGATGAAAAACGATGTGGACGTCTTTGAGCGCATTTGACACTGTGTCCTGATCGCGTATGTCACCGAGCACAACCTCAACATCGTTCTTCAACGGAGACTGATCGAGCCAACCCCATGAACCGGTCGAACTGTACCTTACAAAGGCGCGCGTTTTTGCACCCAGTTCGATCAGCCGTTCGGTCAGGTGGCTACCAATAAAGCCACCGGCGCCGGTCACAAGTACTCTTTTGTCGCTCCAGTTCATACTCACAAGTCTATCCTGACGATCTTCCATGGCATCAGGAGCGCGCCGGAAATCTGCATACGCTCGCCTGACTGCAATTGCACCGTATAAGTTCCCATGCGATCCGGATTTGCCGGTCGCGGCAAGTCGATGTCGATATTGAAGTCGAAGCCAACTACCTCCTGTGCGCCGTGACTCAGGCAAAACTCCCTGAAGATTGGGAAGCTGTAGACGTTATAAAACGCATTATAGCCGTCGCGGCCGGTGTCGGTGGTGTACTCGCGCACTCGAGTTTCGAAATCAATGCGTCCGTCGTAAAAGAGCGAACTAATAAACACTGCGCGCCGCGTGACAGCCATTAATTCTTCCACCGGCTTTTCGTAGCCGGGCAGCCACGACAGAGTTTGTTTGCACGTTGAAAGATCGAAACTCTTAACGCCGAATTGTTGGGACAGTGCATAAATGTCCCCCTGTTGGAAGTGTACCGAGGCGTTTCCGGGAAAGAGATCGCGCGCTGCGTTGATTAGAAACTCGGCTTTATCTATGCCAGTAAAAACAGCGTTGGAGTTGAGTTCTGACAGAAAGTAGATCAAGTCGCCCATGCCGCAGCAGGCATCAAGCACTGAGATACCGTTCTGTCCGAGATACGGACCCACCAGTTCCTCAAAGAACTTTACCTGTTCTGGCTTATTCCGCAGGTAGGCCTGCATGGACTGCAGCGCGTGCTCTCTTTCACTCTCGTGACGAAACTCGTAAAGATTCATCTCTAACTACTAGTAGCGTCCGGCGGCGATATCGGCTTTAGCCTGATCGTACTGGTCGACCTTCCCGATATCGAGCCAGTACTCACGAATCGGAAAACAGACCACGGTGCGTTTTTCATCGATCAAGCGTTCAATCAGATCGGGAATGTCGTACGGTTGTCCATTCGGAATCGAACGGCGCACTTGCGGACTCAGCAGGTAAATTCCGGCATTGATAAACTCTCGCACGACGGGTTTCTCCGAGATTCCCTTTACCATCACGCCGTCTGTCTCGATCACGCCGTAAGGAACCCGAAACTCATACTGGCGCACACAGACTGTCAGATCCGCTTTGTGTTCACGATGAAAGTTGAGCAGCGCGCGGAAGTCGACTCTGGTGAGGATGTCGCCGTTCATCACGAGCAAAGGCTCATCCATTTCTTCAATCAAGCTGAGTGCACCGGCCGTGCCGAGCGGTTGGTCCTCTTTAACGTAGCGGATCTCAACGCCAAACGCTTCACCGTTTTTGAAGTGTTCGGCGATTACTTCGCTCTTGTAATGAGTGGCGACATTAACCCGGCGGATACCAGCTTGCTTGAGTTGTTCGACGATGTGTTCGAGCAGCGGTTTGTTGCCGATGGGTAACATCGGTTTCGGAACCTCTTCGGTCAGCGGCCGCAACCTGCTGCCAAGTCCGCCCGCCATCACGACTGCTCGCAACGGCAGTTCATATTCCTTGACCATCTCCGTCAGGAATGCAACGTCTGCAACACAGCCATCTTCATCGACGAGCGGAATATGTCTCACGTCGTTTTCAGACATCACGTGCAGAAGCGTGGTGTCGTCGGTGCCGAGACGAGCGGTTATTGCGCTTACAAATGCCGGCTGGCGCTGTCTCAGCAATTCGCCGATCGCGAGCTCGAGATCCATGCCGGCGAGTATCGCTCGCCGTATATCACCATCAGTGACGGTGCCGATCAGGTGACGGCGCTCATCAAGCACTAGGGCGATGCCTTTTGCAGACAGGTCAATACACTCCATGACCTCTCGCACGGAGTTTTCTGGAGAAACCGATAATCGATCCAGCTTGTTCATTTAAGATTTAGAATCGTGTTAATCCGTGGCCCGGATTTTTGCCGGAACTCCCACGACCGTTGTTCCATCCGGCACGTCTCGCACCACCACCGCGCCCGCGCCGACGATTGAACCTGCGCCGATGCGAATCTCCTGTCGAACCACCGCACCGATCCCGATGTGAGCGCAGGGCCCAACGTGAACGCCACCCGCCAAACGTGCGCCAGTGGCGATATGTGCATGATCCCCGATCAGGCAATCATGCTCAACGATCGCGCCCGTGTTAACAATCACGTTATCGCCGATCAAGGCACTCGCATTGACCACAGCGCCGGCCATGATCGTTGGTCCAACTCCAATCCGCGCTGATGACGAAATCACCGCAGCCGTATGAATTGCAGGTACGATCTGAAAGCCAAACTCTGAAACCGTTTCGTAAAGCCGGCGACGCGGATGCGCATCACCCACAGTGCCGAGCCCAATGAAGGCGTGGTTATTACCGCGATTCTTCAACTCACCCATGAGCATGTCGTCGCCCAGAACTTCCACTTCGAGAACCTTCGTGCCCCACAATTTCGCTTGCGTTTCAAGCAACCCGACGATCTCATACTTCTGCATCGATCTCAGAATCTCGATGACGACCTTCGCGTGGCCGCCCGCGCCAAAGCCAACAACCGGGATCATCTAATTCACCTCGCGCACGAGCATGAAAGCTTCGGCAAACTCGGCGCCGATTGTCGCGCCTCTCAGTCGCGCCAGGGCTCGTAAACTGTCGAGCGCACGTGGTAGTGGAAACGGCTGTAGCTCAGATTCGTACAGAGCCATGATCTCGAGCTTCTTTTCCAGGAAGTCAGTTACGTCGGTGAAAACGTTTGGCACAAATGCCCGCGCCGGATTGAGCGGCGCAGCATCTGTCGAAGACACGACCTCGTAACTCAAAACTCTCTTAACGCCATGCTTGTCACTGTAAAAAGGTTTCAGCACTGACATTGTCGCTTCAAAGACGATGCGATGATCAGAGTGCACATCGCCGAAGTGATTGAGATAGACCAGTTCCGGTTTGCAGTCGCTGATAGCATTTCGAATCGCGGCGATAAATTCGTCCAGTGGAATGGTGTCGAGTTTGATACTCGGGAAATTGAGCCGGATGGTCTGGTCAAAACCATACGCCGCAGTGACGCTCGCAATCTCCTTCTCTTTTCTATCCAAAAGCTCAGCGGACCATTGCGGTTCATGTCCACGGGTGGCAACCAGCCAAGACAGGCTATCGCCATCCGATTTGTGTTTGAGAAGAGAGCCTCCGCACCCGAGGGTTTCGTCGTCAGGATGGGGGGCTATGACAAGTATTCTCATCAGCAAATTCAGAGCGATTCAGAGGCAAAAACCCACCGGGAATATCTCCGCTGGAAGTCAGGCCCGAGCCTATTCTCAGTGATTTCACTGTAGAGGATTCGAAAAAGACCGTCAAATAGCTCGTCGGTTTCAGCGCGCGAGAAAAAGTGCTGGACCAGGCCACGTTCGTAGCCCTCGCTGACGACAAACGTGTTCGTCCCGGCCTCTTCGCCGACGCCGTACTCATAGTCCTCCGTGGAGCGAAGATCGCAATAAAAAAGTCCTTTAGGTTGCAACACTCGATGCACTTCGGTGACCGCCTGCCGCGCCGTTTTCATGTGGACGTGGTCGAGCACGCCATGCGAGACCACGACATCAAAGCTCTGGTTGTCAAAGGGTAGGTACTCGATATCGCCAACCCGGAAATCTATCTCCAGGGCTTCACGGCCGGCCCAGTCTTTAGCCCATGCGATTGCCTGTTCGGATACATCAATTCCCGCCGCTTTGAAACCCTGGCGGGCGAAATATATTGCGTGACGACCGTTGCCGCAGCCAAGATCGAGCACGCGTTCAACGGGCCTTTTGACGTCAAACTTGCCGTGCGTGAGTTGCTTCTGGATCAAGCGCGAACAGAAGCGAATGATATCCTCGTTTGGATACCACATGGTCATGAAGTTCTGGCTGTAAACCTGATCCCAGGACTGCGTCATCGTTTATCCTAGTAACTTAGATCCTTATTCAGCAATGTCGAGTCAATTGAAGTCGATGCTAGCAACTTCGCCACCTGTTCACCGGTGTGTCCGTCGCCGAACGGATTCTCACAGGTGCTGATCTTGCGCCTGGTCTCTTCATCGTCGATTATCGCTCGTACCTGTCGCACAATGGCTTCACGATCGGCCGCGACAAAAAACGCATTACTCGCGTGATGTCGCTCTGATTGCCGCCGTCCCACATTAACTACCGGCAACTTCAAATATGGTGCTTCGAGCAATCCCAGACTCGAGTTACCCAGCAGCACCGTCGCCCCTCGCAGCAGATTCACAAATTCGCGATCGGGAATATTCCTGAAAACGTGAACACCAGGAGTTGCACGATGTTCTTCGATAACTTCAATGATCTGATTACTGCCGGGATCCGAGTTTGGATAACTTACGAACAACTGCAACTTCAGCGCCCGCGCTGCCGCCATCGTTTCGCGCATCTGCCGTCCGGCATCGCCGATCTCCGAGGTTAACGGGTGTTGCACCACAACTGCGTAATGGTCCTGGATCTCATGCACCCCGAGTGCCTTCGCAAGTTCGGCGGAGGTTAGTTGCGGCGCCGAACGAATCCGATCAATACCCGCATGACCGACATTGTGAATGCGCCACGACTGCTCACCTGCCTTAATCAAACGTTCGCGGGCTTGTTCGTGAGTCGTTAACAGCAAATGAGACAGACGCGACACAGCATGACGAATCATGTCATCTGCATTGCCGACTACGCGGTCGCCCGCGGCATAATGCGCGGTGGCGATGTTCAAGTACGTTCCACAAAGAGCCAGGGTCATCGACTCTTCGCGATCCGCAGGAACAAACAGCCAATCGGGTCTGAGCTCGTCCACGAGGTGAGTTAAAATTTGCAATTGCGACGCAGCTCCCTTGAGCCGGGCAGCGTCACGATCTGAATAGATCAAATTTTCAATTCGCGCGACGATGGGAAAACCATCCGCTTCGATGTCTTTCACCGTGTAATTGTGCAATGGTGACAAATGAGCTCCGGTCACCACCAGGCCCAGCTCAAGCTCAGGATGGTCGACGATCGCTTGCAGGATAGACCGCTGGAGGAAGTACTCGGAGCGAATCGCTGTGATGCCGAGCACACGTCGTTTGCTCATTTGTCTTCGAGGACCTCCCAACTGCCGGCGGCTGCAATCATTTCCGCAGCCTTGTCAGGATGGTTTAGCAGGAGATCGAGCGTGGACAGATCCGGCACAAAGCCGGTTTTAGAGCGGGTCTGGTCGTAAGAGAATGATCGCCAGCGCTGCACTTGAACTTCACAATCGATGCGCTCGAAGTCGTCTAATTGCAGGTAAGCGAGCGCGCCAGTACCCGTCAGGTAAGAATCACCTTCGAGTGCTTTACAGATTGAAGCGACGAGTTCTGAAGCGCGTCCGTGTGTCTCCGGAATCTCGGAAGCTTTAACGCGCCTGTTAGTGAATCCCAGTTTTTCGATCATCCATTCAGTTGACGCGATTGCGACTTCATCCAGTGTCAGATATTTCTGATGCAAAAGGAGGTGTAACTCTTCTTTCCAGCGTTGAAAGCCCGGCGTTCGCGCGTAGTTAGCCTGCAGTGTCTTCCAGTGCTTAACAGTGGCGTTCGCATCGACGAGTTGCGTGTCGCGAATGCTCTGCCCGAGTTCGTGCCGCACTGCAATTGTAAGCCACTGTGCTCCCTGGGCGGTCTTGATTTGATTACGATTCTGAACCCCGTTTTTGCTGAACTGAACCGTATCAAGATACACGAATATATCAGCAGACATTACTTTGTGCACATAAGGCGGCCAGGGAAAATACTGCGGTTGGTGAATGGCGATCTTCACGAAGGTTTACGGCGCGGTTTGGGTCAGCGCGCTGACGTGAGTGAGTAATCGTTGTGCCACAAATTCGGCGTCCTGATCGCGCATGCGTGCATGGACGGGCAGGCAAATATGTCGCGCCAAAAGGCTTTCAGAACGAGGTAGCATGCCAGGCCGGGTATCCATCGTTTTTTGAAAGACGGGTTGCAAATGTAGCGGTGGATCGTAAGCCCAGTCGATCGTAATCTGATCGGCAGCGAGGCAATCTCGAAGTGCAACGCGATCGATTGAGACGGTCGGCATAGCGACGTAACGCCAGTAGCTCGGCACGCTGCCATCTTCGGCAAGCAATGGCACGAAGAGCTCACTACTGAGCAGCATCTCGTCGTAAATTGACGCAACCCGTCTCCGCGTTGAAAGAAACTCGGGCAGTGAACGCAGTTGACTCAAACCCATCGCCGCGGCGATCTCGGTAAAACGATTGTTCCGTCCAGGCAAGACGTAACGTTCTTCCCTGCTGTCAAGGTCACGACCACGCGACTGAAGACTGCGCACAGTCGCGGCAATGTCTTCGCGATCAGTCACAAGCATTCCACCTTCGCCAGTCGTCATGACCTTTGTGGGATAAAAAGAGAAACAACCTGCATCAGCCAGACTGCCGGCCTTCTGCCCGTTCAGTTCCGCGCCTGGAGCATGAGCAGCATCTTCGATGACGAAGCGACCTGAGTCGCGCATTTTCTGAACAAACGCCGGCAACTGGGGCGAGATGAAACCGCCAAAATGGACCACGATCGCGCCGCGTGTTCTTTCAGTGACACGAGACCACGCGTCGTCAAAATCCATCGAGAAATTGCCGGCGGAAATTTCAGTGAAAACAGGACGAGCCCCGACTAGCGAAACGACCATGCCCGTGGCAATGAAAGTTTCAACCGGCACCAGCACTTCGTCGCCTGGTCCGACTCCAAACGAGAGCAACGCTGCTTCCATGGACGAAGTGCAACTCGGAAACGCGATGCCGTACCGCTGACCGCAGTAGGCCGCGAACTCCTTTTCAAACTGCGCTACACGCGGTCCCATGGCGAGTATGCCATTTAGTATGTGACTCAGCTCACCGCTTAACCACCGCTGTTCCTCGGGCGGAAAGTAAGGAAAGGCCGTCGTCAGTGGATGGGCTGGGTCATGTTCGTAGTTCGTTTGCATATGTCTTCATCGATTCGGCCAACGACATCGGCGCGAAAGCGATCTGTTGCTGGGCGCTGGCAATGTCAGCATAAAGACTGAAATGAGAAGTCTCTCGATCGACGGGAATGATATCGCTTTTGCTGTCGAGTGCGTCAACGATAGCACGTGCCCACTCCACAGTTTTGAGCGATTGCCCACAACCGAGGTTCATGATGGTGAAAGTACTCGCCGGGGGATGAACGACACAGTTGTCTATCGCTTTGATGACGTCGCTGACATGAAGCGCGTCGCGGATCAATTCGCCCCGAGAAAATAAGTCGATCGGGTCGCCGCGCTGAGCAGTACGCGCAAGGCCGTCGATAAAACTGTCCGCCTGGCCCGCACCGTAAAGACTTGGCAGACGCAGCACGATAATCCGTGAGTAGCGTTGGAACGTCTCCAGCAGTTGTTCGGCCCAACGCTTGGTGGCGCCATAAGGTAGGTTTCCACCGGCCGGACTTGCTTCGTCGACCGGAAGCAGGGCCGGCTTGCCGTAAACACTGAGCGTCGAGGTGTAGATGATCAACCGCGGCGGTTGCAGCGTTAGGCCTTCGATCAGGTTTGAAGTAGCGTGGACGTTCGCATTGACAAAAGCCGCAAGGTCTCCCGGCCCCGGTTGTTTCGACGCCGCGTGAATGACGACGTCGGGAGTACCTTCGTCGTCGACCAGCCTGGCAATGACTTTTGGTGATTCCACGGTGGCGAGGTCAACTACGACTGCGCGGCTTGCCGCGGGGCTGTTTCTTCTCGAGAGACCGGTGACATGATCCTGTTTCGCGACCAGATGCCTGGCCAACCTTGTACCTAGAAACCCGCTGCAGCCAGTGATCCAAAAGTTCAAGCGCCGATGATCCTATTCTCGTCAGTCAAACATCTCGGGAGTGAGAAGTGTGCCGGAGGCGATTTTGTGCACGGTGCGACGGCCGAGCAAGGTGTTGAGCTGGGAGGGAGATATGCCGGTACCGGGCCGTCTCACAATCACCATCTCGCGTTTCAAAGTCGCACCAGCTGCTATATCGGTTCCTGCAAATAAACTTCTCCGCGCCACTTTTGCTATTTCAACTTCGCTTGCCGCAGGCGCTTTTCGTCCCGTGCCGAGCGCGCTTTCGATCCGGCGAATCGACTGGACTAACTGGTGCAACTCCGCAGGTTCGAGTGAAGCACGATGGTCGGGCCCAGGCAGCGTGCGATCCAGCGTGAAATGTTTTTCGATCACGCAAGCTCCCAAAGCGACCGCTGCCAGGGACACGTCGATCCCCTCGGTATGATCGGAAAAACCGACCGGCAAATTAAACGCAGCGCGCATCGTTTGCATTGCGCGCAAGTTTGCTTCAGCAGGCTCTGCCGGGTAGTTCGAGACGCAATGGAGCAGGATAGGATTTTCACAACCAGCCGAATTCAACACGCTAACTGCCTCGATCAACTCGGAAATCTCTGCCATGCCGGTGGAAAGAATCACTGGTTTGCCTTTGCCGGCGACGTATTCGAGCAGGGGCGAGTTGGTAAGATCTCCGGAACTGATCTTGAAAGCAGGCACGCCGAGTTCGTCCAGAAGATCCACGGCCTCTTCGTCGAACGGCGTCGAAAGAAAAATTATGCTGCGCTCACGGCAATACGCCTGGAGCTCACGATGCGCGTCGGTGGAAAGCTCAAGCCCTCGCAACATCTCCAGTTGTGATTCAGCAGTACCAGTGGTTTGTAGTTGGTACTCAGCCTTTGGCGCATCCGGCGTGGCGAGTAGTTCCGCGCGAAAGGTTTGAAACTTGACGGCATCAGCGCCGGCGCTGACGGCCACATCGATCAGATCGCGAGCCGCCTTCAGATCGCCGTTGTGATTTACCCCTGCCTCGGCAATCACAAAGACCAGCTGTTGCGGTCCAACCAACTTGTTCGCGATTTGAATCTCTTGCATTACGAAAGCCGGTAGAAGCCGGCGTGGGCCACCGGTCCTTTCAGCAACTTCTCCACCTCATTGTTTTCGTGTGCCTTTGCAATCACGGCAAAAGCCTCATCAACTGCGGCTGCATAACGTGCGACGTCCGATTTCTGGTGAGCGTAAGCGGCATAGAATGCCCCGGTCGCCAGGAACCCGCTCTCCAGCATGATTTGCGTGAAGAGTGTTCGCATGGCCAAACCGTTCGGGTATTCAAATGAAAAGTGTCCAAGGGGTGGAATGCCCGTAACTGAAACAGACAAGCCCGATTTCAAGGCGGCATCGCGCCATGATTGTTGCACCAGTTTCCCGATCTCGATCAAATGCGACGAGACATTGAGATCGCGATGTTTCCGAATCGTAGCCATGGCCGCCACTGGTCCAATACGTTCTGTCCAGAACGTGCTGCTGATAAAACTATCCTGCGCCGCCTGCATCACGTCGCCCGTGCCGATGATGGCCGCCATCGGATAACCGTTTGCCATCGCTTTCGCAAACACCGCGACGTGTGGTGACACGCCGTAGACGAGGTGTACGCCACCGGTGTTGAGACGCCAGCCCGACGTCACTTCGTCGAAGATAAGCACGGCGCCTATCTCTTCAGCAATCTCCTTGATGCGCTCAAGAAAGCCGCTTTGCGGATCGTAGTTTCGCACCGGTTCGACGACGATTGCCGCAAACTCTTCGCGCCGATCGCCGAGCGCGTGTTCGAGTTCTTCAATCTGGTTGAAGTGGAACGGAAGCGCGGTGCCGGTGAGTTGACTGGGAACGCCGCTGGGCGCGAGACCCGTGAGCAGGTGTCCGCCGAGTGCGTCCTTTTCGAAGAGATTCGCGGCGAGATACCAATCGTGCCAGCCGTGATAACCGCAGAACGCCACACG
>Ga0207648_10004989_pt1 | contig 13487 bp, 10 predicted proteins | sample KBSMisM32_FD_184310 | JGI IMG/M metagenome (GOLD analysis project Ga0207648, IMG submission 184310) | Miscanthus rhizosphere microbial communities from Kellogg Biological Station, Michigan, USA - KBS Miscanthus M3-2 (SPAdes) (version 2) | ecosystem: Host-associated > Plants > Roots >...
CGTCCGCCGCGCCCATCGTGCCGGCCGCGCCCCGACCGCCCGCGCCTCCGCCCCTGCCGGCCGCTCCCGTACCGGCCGCGCCGGTCGTGCCACCCGCGCCCGCGCCTCCGCCGGTCGTGCCCGCGGCGCCCGCCGCGCCGCCGGTACCCGTGCCTGGATCGACGCTGGTGTCGGCGCATCCTGCCGCGAAAAGGACGGCGGCGGCGACAAGCCGGACGGACCGCACCCGCTTCATGGGCATGGATGCACCGACGCGGACGAATTGATCACCAATGTAGGTTGTCCGCTCGAGCCTTTTTGGCTCGCAGAGCGCTGACTCGGCGCGACTTCTCCCAGGCGCGCCCGTCTTTCCTGTACGATGACGCCGCTTCGACTCCGGACTGGCGTTCCGAAGCGCAACCATTGAAGAGGACATGAGAATGCACCGACTCCTTTCGCGGAAATCCTGGCTTCGTTCCGGCTTCGCCGGACTCGGGCTCGCCACGCTGGCGGGCTGCGCGAATCTGATCGCGGGCGGCGGCGGCGTCCACCGCAGCGATTCGTTCCCGTCCGGCAACGCGCCCGAGCCGACGGTCGCCACCAACGTCCTCTCCTGCGTGGCGAAGGCGCTTCCGTACGGTTCAGGCGACTCGCTCACCGCCCGGTTCGACGCCCTGGCGCGCGGCGCGATACCGGCCCAGGCGGTTCCGCTGTCACGCACGGCGCACGACGCCCTGTGCGACACGATCGCAGCGTCGGGAAATTTCCACGCTTACCGTGAACCGCCCTCGGCGTCCGCACAGGCGGTCATCCGCGAGCTCGCGCAGGCGACCGGCGCGAAGTCGATCGCGATCCCCGCGATGCGCCTTTACGCACGCTGCGAGCAGGACAAGAAGACCGTGCGCAACTCCGCGGGCCAGGTGATCGCGACCGTCGACGAAGGCACGCAGACCTGCGGCATGGATCGCTGGAAGGACGTCGGCCTGTTCATCTTCGCGGCCGACGGCACGATGCTGTACAGCTCAACGAAGCGCGCCGGCATCAAGTCGAATCCGGATCCGGAACCGGACATGAACGAGGTGCTGGCCAACATTCCGGCGACGTTCTCCGCCCCGTCCGGGGCAGTCGCCGAGACGCCGCCGGTCGCGAGCCCGAGGATGGCCGGCACGGGCGCGATGCCGCCCGCCGCCTACACACCGCAGGCGGCCCCCGCCGGCGTGGGCCCGACGGACCCGAAGGTCGACGAGGCGATCGCCGGCGTCAACCCGAAGGCGCCCGCCGACTGCAAGAAGTACGTGAAGACGGTGTGCCGCGCGTCGACCATCCCCGACAACGCCCGCCTGCAGATGTGCGCGGCCTACGTCGGAACGGTCAACAACCTGGTCGCGCAGCACGGCGCCAAGGCCGGCGAGACCTGCAAGTCGATGCTGCCGAACGCGCCCCGGTAGCGGCGGCCCTCACCCGGACCCTCTCCCGCAAGCGGGAGAGGGAGAGCGGAGCGGGAATAGTTCGCCGGACGCGCGTTGGTAGCGTGCGGCCGCCATGAAGAGAGCGCTCAAGATCGTCGGTGGACTACTGGGCCTGGTGCTTGTTGCAGCGGGCGCGTTCGCGGCGCTCGTCGCCATCCGCGGGATCCCGCGCTACAAGCCGGGCAACATCCAGCTGGCCGTCCAGCCGACGCCGCAACGGCTGGCGCGCGGCGAGAAGCTGGTGCGCGTCCTGTGCGCCGAGTGCCACATGGATCCGGTCACGCGAAAGCTGACCGGCCGCCAGCTGATCGACGCGCCGCCGGAGTTCGGTCCGATCTTCTCGAAGAACATCACGCGCCATCCCGAGAAAGGGATCGGCAGGTGGACGGACGGCGAGCTCGCGTATCTGCTCCGCACCGGCGTGAGCCGCGACGGCAGCTACATCCCGCCCTACATGGCGCGGCTGCCGCACATGGCCGACGAGGACATGGCGTCCATCCTCGCGTTCCTGCGTTCGGACCATCCGCTGACGGCGGCCGAAGCGGTCGACCCGCCCGGCCGAACGAAGCCCAGCTTTCTCACCAAGTTCCTGTCGACGGTCGCCTTCGGTCCCCTCCCCTATCCGGAGCAGCCAATCACGGCGCCGGCGCCGAGCGATCAGGTCTCGTACGGCCGCTACCTGGTCATCAACCTCGAGTGCTGGACGTGTCACTCGGCCGACTTCAAGACGATGAACACGATGCAGCCCGAGAAGACGCCAGGCTTCCTGGGCGGTGGAAACCCGATGCGGGATCTCGCCGGCCGGATCGTGCCCACGGCGAACCTGACCGCCGACGACGCGACGGGAATCGGGCGCTGGTCGCAAGCAGACTTCGTCAATGCGGTCCGCAAAGGCGTGCGGCCCGACGGGCGGCCGGTGCTGTATCCGATGCAGCCGTTCCCCGAGCTGGACGAGCAGGAGCTGGCCGCGATGTACGCGTACCTTCGATCGATTCCGAAGATCGCGAACGCCGTCGCGCGCGCCGCCCCGCCGGCGCCGACCGACGACAACCCGGGCAAGAAGCTGTATTACCGGTACGGCTGCTACGGCTGCCACGGCGACGCGGGCGTCGGCACCGCCGACCTGCGCAAGAACAGCGAGCACTACCCGAGCGAGGCCGCGCTGATCGCGTGGATCAAGAACGCGCCGGCGATCAAACCCGGCACGCACATGCCGCAGTGGGAAGGCGTCATCCCCGAAAGCGAATTTCCGCTGCTCGCCACCTACGTTCGCCAGCTGGGCGCGGCCGCGAAGTAAACCGGCTAGTGAAGGATCGCGTTCGCCCCGAAGGTGGCGACCAGCGCGATCGCGCCTGACACGAAGAACAGCGCCAGCGTGCGGGGGACGCTGGCGCCGTAAGAGATCTTCAGGCCGGCGAACGTCGCCAGCGCGCTGAGACCGAGACCGATGATCCAGGGAAGACCGATCAGCTCGATGACGACCAGCATCAGCCAGACGATCCCGGCGGCGACCACGGCCTGCATGAAGCGCGGGTCCTGCAGGCGCGCGATCCGCTTCAATTGCTGATCGTGAACGTCTCCGAGCTGAGACAGGTGGTCCCGACGGGGCACGGCGACGGGTCGTGCGAGATCACCGTCGGCAGGAACTGGAACGACCCGGCCGCCGCCGGCGCTCCGTCGACGACGATCTGCACGGCGTAGGTGCCGGAGGCCGGGTACGAGATCTTGATGGACTGCAGCGCGCCGGCGGTATCGAAGGTCAGCTTCAGCGGCGAGACGACCGGAACGCATGCGACCGAGCCGGCACCGGGCTGACAGTCGACGCTCACCACCGTTCCGTCCGGCTCCCCGACGGTGATCGCGATGTCGCGTCCGGAGATCGGCGTCGCGAGCGTGAACGTGACGGTGTGCTCGCAGGAGGAGAGGCACTGCTCGTGCGTTTCATCTCCCGACGAAGAACACGCGGCCCACACCAGCGGAATCAGCGTAAGCAAGCGGCGAAATCTCATGGCCGGCGTTCAAAGCAAGGCACATGCCGCCCGATCGCCGCGGATTGCGCCGGCGTTCGCTACCGGCGACGAAATCCGTCCCGCCGAACCGGACAGCCATGTCATGGTCGGGTCACGGCGCGATCGGCGATAGCGATCAGCGATCGTGTTTTCGGTCCGAGTGCCGCTTCGAGACGTGCCGCGCCTGCTTGGCGTTGCGCTTGGACCGCTCGGGCGATTCTTGCACGATCTCGGACGCGGAATCCTGCTCGACGTCGGCCGCCGGCGTGGGCCGTGGGGCGCCCGCGGCAACGGCGGCGGCAGTGCTGGCGGCGGCCGCTCGCCGCCGGGCCCGCAGCTCGTGCCCCGCCACGACCGCCGCGGAGCCCGCGATGATCGCCAGGCAAAGGAAGCGCGCACCGCCCGACAATCGTCGCGGAGACGCCGTCCCGCCCGCTGCACCCGTGTGGCTGTAGTCGATCACGGACGCGTACTCGAGGTCTTGGCGAAGCTCGCGCGCCGATTGATGGCGCTCCCCCGGCCGCTTCGCCAGCGCGCGCAGGACGACGTTCTCGATCGCGTCCGGAATCCACGCGCCCGTCGCGACCTCGCGCAGCGGTCGAGGATCGGTCAGCATGTGCATCCGCAGGACGTCGAAGGGCGTCTCCGCCACGAACGGCTGCCGCCCCGTCAGCATCTGGTAGAGGATGACGCCGCACGAGTAGACGTCGCTGCGCCTGTCGGCCTCCAGGCCGGACGCCTGCTCGGGAGACATGTAGCCGGGCGTTCCCAGCACCAGGCCGCTCCCTGTGAGGTTCTGCGACGGCGCCCTGTCGGATTGGGGGCCCAGCTTGGCGATCCCGAAGTCGAGCAGCTTCACGCTCTCGCGCGAGAACAGGCCGCCCGCATTGAGCATGATGTTCTCGGGCTTCAGATCGCGGTGCACGACGCCGCGCCCGTGCGCGTAGTCGAGCGCGTCGAACACCGGATGCATGATCTCCAGCGTCCGCTTGACCGACAGCGGCTTCCCGTTCTTTATGCCGTCACCGATCAGCTCGCCCAGAGATTTCCCGGCCAGCAAGTCCATCGCGAGGAACAGGCGGCCGTTCCACTCGCCGAACTCGATGACCTTGGCGATGTTGGGATGCGAGAGCTCCTTCATCACACTGGCTTCCCGCTCGAACCGCTGCACCATCTGATCGACGCCCGCGACCTCCGGGTGCAGCAGCTTCACCGCGACCTGCTTGCCGGGGCCCAGCTCCTCGGCGCGGTACACGCGCCCCATCCCGCCCTCGCCGATCACCTCGTCCAAACGAAAGCGGCTCGCGAGCACGCTTCCGATCAGCGACGGTTCTTGTGCGGCTTCTTCCACGGCGAACTACGCCGACAGAATCGGCGGTTTTCGCCGCGTTCTGGAGGCCAGCCGCCTACATGCGCCTACTGCGCGGTCACGCTGGCGACCGGGAAGTCGATGCTGCCGGTGCCGCCGCCGACCTCTATCAGAATCTGCGCCTGGTCCATCTTCCCCAGCGTCATGCCGGCGGCGGCCCACGCCGCGAAGTGCTGGCTGATGGAAATTTGCCCGCACGTACGCGCCGTCCGCCGCACGCTGTAGAACTGCACCCAGCTGGTGACGCTGGAGCCGCACTTCGAGCCGCCAGTCCCCGTCGTGTTGCGCGTGTAGAGGATGTACGTGCCGCCGTCGATGTCGACGGTGCCCTTGTTGACCGTGCTGCCCGGGTTGACCGGCATCGTCTTGTAAGAATCGTCGACGATGTAGAACTCGACACACGGGTTCTGCGACCATCCGTAGATCCCGATGTACGAGTAGCCGCCGCCGTCTCCCGTTTTCTTCTCCGAGAACTGCGCGGTCACCGTTCCCAGCTGGTCGTAAGTCTTCGTCGAGTTCCATTGCAGGCCGAGGCGCGCCAGGAAGTCGCCGGAGTTAGCCCACGTCGCCTTGAACGCCGGAACGTCGAAGGTCGTGATCGATCCGCCGCTGCCGTTCGACCAGATCGTCCAGTTCATGCCGGCCGCGGTGCCGGACGCGTTCGACGAGTTGTGCGCCGTTCCGCCGCTCGGCAGCGTCGCGCTGCAATCGGCCATCGTCGAGCCGCCCGTACCGGTGGTGCCCGCAGTTCCGGTCGTCCCGCCCCGCCCCGTCGTGCCGGCGGTGCCGGTCGCGCCGCCGCGCCCGGCCGCGCCCGTCGTCCCTGCGGTGCCAGTCGTTCCGCCGCGGCCTGCGGTGCCCGTCGTGCCGGCGGTTCCCGTCGTGCCGCCGCGCCCCGCTGTACCTGTCGTGCCCGCGACGCCCGTGGCGCCCGCGCCCGCGCTGCCCGTCGTGCCGCCACGGCCGGCCGCGCCCGTCGAGCTCCCGCCCGCGCCGGTCGTGCCCGCGACGCCCGTGCTGCCGGCGCCGGTCGTGCCCGAGACACCCGTCGTCGAGCCCGTGCCCGTCGTCCCGGCCATGCCCATCGTTCCACCTTCGCCCGGACCTGCCGAACCGCCGGCGGCGGTCCCGCCGTTCGACCCACCGACGGCCGACGTCCCCGCGCTCCCACTTTCGCCGATGGGATCGGAAGTCGCGCACGCCTCGAGTGCGAACATCGCAAGAAACGACTTGAAGATAGAGAACGACCTAAGGGAACGACGGGGGGGAGTCATCGCGATTTGAGTATTCCCGAGAACCGCGAGATGGGTGCGCGTCCGAATAATTTTTCGTCAGCGACGCACCAAAAACGTGTCTGTCTGTGAGGCGCTGTAGGAGTTACACCCCCACCGCTGGGCGTCGACGCGGCGCGCCCCGCGATCTCGTGGTAGTTCTCTCGCGATTTCAGGTGCTTGCAAGAAGAACCCGGGCCGCGTCGATCGGGCGCGCAAGGGGTCGTCGTGTTCATGAAGCACGAACACACGACAAAGGAGCCAACGATGCGATTCATGATCATGCACAAGAACGACGCGAACACCGAGGCGGGGAACGCGCCGCCGATGGAGCTGGTCCACGAGATGGGCGCGTTCATCGGTGAGCACGCGAAGGCCGGCAAGTTCGTCGACGGCGCCGGGCTGGCGGGCAGCAAGACGCGCACGCGGCTGACGTTCCGCAACGGGCAGTGCACGACGAAGCGCGGTCCGTATCGCGGCGAGCACGAGCTGCCCGCGGCGACGCTGCTGCTGAAGGTCGGCACACGCGAGGAGGCGGTCGGCTGGGCAGAGCGCTACGGCAAGATCCTCGGCGACGGCGAGATCGAGTTGGGCAAGGTCAACGAGCCCTGGGACATCGGCCTGATGCCGGCGCCCGAGAACCCGCCGCTCCAGATGCTTCTCATCGAGAAGGCCGACCAGGCCACCGAGGGCGCCGGCCGCAGCCCGCAGCAGAAGGCCGCCATCTCTCGCCTGAAGACGGAGATGACCAAGGCGGGCGTGCTCGTGCGGTCGCTAAAGCTGCAGTCGAGCGCGAAGGGCAAGCGGCTGGTGTTCACCAGCAACAACCTGCGCGTGGTCGATGGCCCGTTCGTCGAATCGAAGGAGCTGATCGGCGGCTTCGCGGTGCTGGACCTGTCCGGGATCGAAGAAGCGATCGAGCTGTGCCGCCGCTACGCGGAGATCCTGGGCGGTACGCTGGAGATGGACGTGCGCCTCGTCGACCCCGAGCAGGACTAGTCGCTCCGCGCCGCAGGCGCGGTTTGCGACTATTGTTTTTTCTGGTAGCCGCGATCCCGCGCTTCGCGCGGGGGCGGCTAGTTGAGACCCCTACCCTGACCCTCTCCGCGCTGACGCGGGGCGAGCGGATCAGATGAGACCAAGGGGCCGCCCCCATTCGTTCCGCCGCCGCTGCTTTTAACTTCATCCGTACGGCAACGGATGGGGAGGGCACGATGCGGATGACGATGGTCGGGGGGATGATCCTTGGCTTGGCGCTGGCGGCTGGCGTGGCGGCCAGCTGCGATGACGCCACGAATGACAACCCGCCGCTCTCGGGCGCCGGCGGTCAGGTCCTGTGCATCACGCAGCAGGCGACGGGCGCCGCCGGCACGAGCGGCGCGACGACCGGCGCGGGCGGCACTGGCGGAACGATGCAGGTGGGCGGCGCCGGTACGAGCGGCAACGAGGCTGTCGTCGCGTGCTCGGGCAACGGCGGCACCGGTATCGGTATCGGCGCTGGCGCTGGAGGCGGCCGCACCGTTTCGATGCCGGTCACCGGCCGCACCGGCAACACCGGCACCGGCGCCACTTTCTAGTCGCTCCGCGCCGCAGGCGCGGTCTGCGACTATTGTTTTTTCAGGTAGCCGCACTCCCGCGCTTCGCGCGGGAGCGGCTAGTTGATCCGGAAGGAGACGTCGCTGACGTCGCTGGTCGTCCCGCCGGTCCAGGTGACGCGGATCTTCGCGTTGCTGGTCGTCGGCGCGGCGACCGTCCAGTCGTAGCTCCCCGACGTGGCGCTGCCGCCCGGCACGGCCGGCGTGATCGTCGACCAGACGCCGCTGCGACTCACCTCGATCTTGAACTGGGCGCTGGCGCCCAGATTGTGCGTCCAGGTGATGGCGTGCACCGTGCCGACCGTCCAGATGACGGCCGTGTTCGGCGAGGTCACCTTCACGCTCGCGGCGACCAGCGAGAACGTTCCGCTCACGCTGCTGGCCGTGAAGCCGTTCGCCGACACCTTCACGATCGCGCTCGCCGTCGCCGAGCCTGTCGCGGTCCACGCGAAGCTCCCGGTGTTGGGCGCGCTCGACGCGAGCGTCGTGTACGTGCTTCCGCCGTCGCGGCTCAGCTGGATCTTCACCGTCGACGTCGACAGCAGGTTCGTGGTCCACGTGATCGTCTGCGGGACTTTGATCGTCCACTTCGCGCCCGCGGCGGGTGACGTCACCGTCACCGCCGGATTGCCGATGGTGAACACGCCGCTGCTCCCGACCGCGGCCACGCCGCCGTTCGCGGTGACGCGCACGATCGCGGCGCTGGTCGCCGGGCTGGTCGCGGTCCACGCCAGGCTGCCGCCGGACGCGGCGGACGAAAGCGTCGTCCAGGTCGAACCGCCGTCGCGACTCAGCTCCACGCGGGCGGTCGTGCCCGCCGGCAGGTTGCTCGACCACGCGATCGTGCGGGCGGTGCCGATCGCCCAGTTCGCGCCCGCGGCCGGCGACGTCACCGCCAGCGACGGCGTAATGATCTGGAACGCCGGCCCGGTGTCGCTCACCGATACGACACCGTTGTTCCAGGTGACGCGCACGCGCGCCGCCGTCGTGTCCGGTCCGGACGCAATCCAGGCGAAGCTGCCCGTGTTGGCCGCGGCGGCGTTCACGGCCTCGAACGTGGCACCGCCGTCCCGGCTCAACTCGATCGACACCGTGTCGCCGGCCGGAACGTTGTCCGTCCACGTAATCGTCACCGGCGTTCCGGTGTAGGAAAGCGTGCCGGCAACCGGACTCGCGACGGTCAGCGACGGCGTCGTGATTGCGAACGTACCGCTCGTCCTGCTGATCGCGACGGGATCCGTCACCGTCACCCGCACGTACGCCGCGGGAGCGTCGGGCCCGGTGACGACCCAGGTAAAGCTGCCGTTGTTGGGGGCCGCCGCCGCCAGGGTCTCGAACGTGCCCCCACCGTCGCGACTCAGCTCGACGCTGACCGAGGGCGCCGGCACGTTCGTCGACCAGGTGATTGCCAGCGGCGTACCGGCGTAGAAGGCGCCACCCGCCCCGGGACCGGTCACGGTCAATGAAGGCGTGACGATCGAGAACGTACCGCTCGTCGCGGACATCGACCCGGGACCGCCGACGGTCACGCGAACGAGCGCAACGGGCGTCGCCGGACCCGTCACGACCCAGGAGAAATTGCCCGTGTTGGGCGCGTTCGTCGCCAGCACCTGGTAGCTTCCGCCGTTGGTTCGACTCAGCTCGACAGTGACGGGCGATTCCGCGGGAAGGTTGGTCGCCCAATTTATCGCCAGCGACGTCCCGACGAAGATGGCCGCGCCGGTCGCGGGAGCGGTGACCGTCAGCGACGGCACCACGATCGCGAACGTGCCGCTCGTCGCGGCCGTCGACCCGGGATTGAGGATCGTCACGCGAACGCGCGCCGCGCTGGTGGCCGGACCCGTCACGGTCCAGGCGAAGCTGCCCGTGTTGGTGGGGATCATCGCCAGCTCCGAGTAGGTGCTGCCTCCGTCCCGGCTCAAATGGATCATGACCCCGGACGTGGCCGGCAGGTTGCTGGACCAGGTGATCGCTGCCGACGTCCCGGCGTACAAGGTGGCGCCTGCCGCGGGACCGGTGACCGTGACCGTCGGCTCGAGCAGCCCGAAGCTGTCGCTGGTGCCGGTGGCCGGCACCGCGCCGTTGGCCGTGATGCGAAGGCGCGCGTCGGCGGCGCCGGGCCCCGAGACGGACCCGACAAAGTGCCCCTCGATATTCGGCCAGGCAGCGGCGATCGTCTGGAACGTCGCCCCGCCGTCCCGACTGAGCTCGACGCGGACGGTGGAGGCCCCGCCGATACCGGGTATCCAGTCGGCGATCAGCGATGTCGTGTAAGGCACGCGCACCACGACGGGCGTCGTCGGCGGCGCGAAAATCAAGAACGAAAGTGTGGCGCTGGCCGGCAGGGTCGCGTCGTTAGACGTCACGCGCAGGCGCGCGTTGTTGGTCGTCGGGCCGGTGACGGTCCAGGTGAACATCCCGAGCGTGCCGCCGTTGCTGGTGATCGGGGCGGCAGCCGCCAGCGTCTCGTACGTGCCCCCGCCGTCGCGACTGAGCTCGATACGGACGGTGCCAGTCGACGGCAGGTTGTGGTTCCACACGATGGTCGTCCCCACGCCGATGTACTGCGGTTGGCCCTGCATCGGCTGGAACAAGGCGATCGACGGGGTGACCACATTGAACGTGGCCTGCGCGGACACGCTGTCGCCGGCGCCGTCCCGCGCCGTGACCCGCATGAGGATTCCAGAACCGGCCACCGTCGGAGTCCATGAACATTCGGTGGCCGTCGCCGGAAGCCCGGTACACGCAGCGATCGGTGTGTAGCTGACACCGTTGTTGTAAGACACCGCCACATCGAAGCCCGCGAGCGGGACCACGTCGCCCGCCCTCCAGCGAACGGTGATCGGCGCGCTCGTGTAGTAGGGTCCACCGACAGGCGCGGTGACCGCCAAGGCTAGCGAAACGTCCGGGACGTGTCGGAGGACGATCAGCCCGTTGTTGGAATTCGCGACCACGGCGTCGAGGCGGCCGTCGCCGTTGATGTCACCGGTCGCCAGTGCCTGTTGCTGGCCCGAGTTCCCGCTGGGAATCGGGTACAGGTCTTCGACGACGAAGTCACCGGACGGGTACTGGCGGTAGACACCCACCTGGGAGAAGGTCGCGTGCAAGACGAGCGCGTCCTTCCGGGCGTCGCCGTCCACGTCGTCCAGGACAGCCGCCGCCGGCATGTCGTAGGAGGCGTACGACACGACAGGATCGAGCGCGCCCTGCGCGTTCTGCAGAAACCGTCCGACGGACGAGGTCGGCCGGTTGCCGCCGTAGGTGACGACGACGTCGGACCGCCCGTCGCCGTTCGTGTCGCCGACGGCGACACCGCTGGAGCTCCAGCTGCTGTTCACCGAATACGACGTCGCCGCGCCGATCGTCCCGTCCGGCATCTGCGGCAGCACGAATACGTTCGGGCCGCCCGGCAAGCCGTAGTTCAGCACCACGTCGGTCCGGCCGTCGCCGTTGACGTCGCCGGCGTCCAGGTCGATGCCGTGCGGAGCGGCGTAGGTCACCGGCGGCGCCAGGGTTCCCGTATCCGTCTGCAGAAATATGTCGAGGGCGGTCCCCAGGCCGGCGATGTCGGCTCGGCCGTCGCCGTTGAAGTCGGCGACCTTCACCCGATACGCGCTGGTGGTGGGGTAGGCGACGATCGCGTCGAGCGTGCCCGTGGCGTTCTGGAGCAAGACGCCGATCCGGGTCCCGATGGTCGAGTTCTCGTCGCCGACGACCACGTCTGCGCGGCCGTCCCCGTTGACGTCGCCGATGTCGATCGAGCTGCCGCGCCGGCCCACCGGGTACCTGACCCGCGGCTGGAGGGTCCCGTCGGGGTTCTGCAGGAAGACGTGCACCATGTTGTCGTTGGCCGGGTCGTTCCGGGTGGACGTCAGCAGCGCGATGTCGTTGCGGCCGTCGCCGTCGAGATCGCCGATCGCCACCGCCTCGGGCGTGGACCCCGTCGCGTACGCGACATAAGGTTCGAACAACGACGTCGTGAGTGGCGAGCTTGTCCGCTTCTGCGTCGTCTGCTCGTCGTCGCTGTTGCGATCGTTGCTGTCATTGCAACCAACGATCGCCGCTCCGACAACCAACGCCAGAACACCCGGGACCAACTTCCACGACTTCACCATCGGCCAACCTCCGAGTTGGGGCGGCCATACAGTACGGCGAATCAGGCAATTTGGGCCAAGAAATTGCTCGCCGCGTGGCGGCGTGAACGCAACCTGCGCCGCAGTTCGAACGTTACGGCGGCATTGGACCGCGGTAGCAAGGTTGCGCCCACTGTTGCGGGCACGGGGTGAACGTATCGAGCGTCAGCTTCACCGCGCGGGGGTTGTCCTTGCGAACGTACAGCTGGGCGTCGCAGGCAAGCGCGCGGTCGCGCAGGCACTCCGCGTCCACGTGGGCGCTGGTCGGAGCGGGTAACGCCACCTTGTTCTCGGGCGGTGCCTCGCCGCGTTCGCCGCCCATCACGCAGTAGGCGCCCTCGGGCAGGGTGACCTCAAACCGCGCCGCACGATCGGTCGTGAACCGTGTGACCGGCTTGCCGACGTGCTTGTGGCCCGCGAACACCGTGAACGTGGCCTTGGCCAGCGGGATGCGCTGGGTCTTGGCGGCCACTTCCTCCATCTCCTCGCGCGTGACGGCGACGCCGCCGCGGCAGGGACCTTGCGCGTGGATCACCCGTTCGACGGAACCGGTCACGCGCCGCGGGGCCGACCCGCCCGTCGCCGCCGAAATCGCGGCGGCGGCCACGGTCAGTACGGACACGGTTCGGATCACGCGCGCTCCCGAAGACGGACACGGCAGGTCCGGCGGTTTCCTTGAGAACCCGCGCGGCGTAGAGTCGCAGCCCTCGAGCCCGCCCGATGGTGACCCGCCGCCGCATGTTGGTCTTACCGCCGGCCGCGGCCGCCGCCGCGGTCATCCCCGGGGTCGCGCGCGCCGACCGCGCGCGCCGACCGACGCCGGCGCCCGCTCCCGAGCCCGTCCACCGCGGCCCCTGGATCCGCGCGCCCTACGATACGTACGTGCGCAACCCGCTGGTCGCGCGCAACGCGTTCCTGACGATGGCGCCCGACGCCGCGCCCGTCCCCACCTTCGAACAAGCCAGCCGCCTCTTGCCCGAACCGTTCTGGGACGGCCACGCCGCCGCCATCGACTGCCACACCAAGGCGTGGAAGCTGGCGTTCGCGAACCTGCGTCGGCCCGAAGCAGCCAGTGGGTTCGTCGCGCGGTTCATCGATCCGGCGTTCAACGACTGCGTCTTCATGTGGGATTCGTGCTTCATGACGCTGTTCGGGCGCTACGGCGCGCGCGCGTTTCCGTTCGTTCGCACGCTCGACAACTTCTACGCCAAGCAGCACCCGGACGGCTTCATCTGCCGCGAGATCGGGCGGGCGCTCGGCGACGATCGCTTCCCGCGCTTCGACCCGTCGTCGACGGGGCCGAACGTGCTCGCCTGGGCGGAGTGGGAGCACTACCGCAACTTCGGCGACGGCGAGCGGCTGGCGCGCGTGTTTCCGGTCCTGCGCGCCTATCACCAGTGGCTGCGCGCCTACCGCACCTGGCCGGACGGCACTTACTGGTCGACGGGTTGGGGCTGCGGGATGGACAACCAGCCACGGCTGCCAACCGGCACACCCTACGCGGATCCGGAGCACTATCACGGGCGCATGACCTGGGTCGACGCGACCCTGCAGCAGATCCTGTCGGCGCGGCTGCTGGCGCAGATGGGGCGCACCCTGGGCGCGGAATCGGACGTCGCCGACATGCGCGAGGAGGCCGCGCGCCTCGGCCGGTTCGTGAAC
>Ga0207648_10004990_pt1 | contig 13487 bp, 9 predicted proteins | sample KBSMisM32_FD_184310 | JGI IMG/M metagenome (GOLD analysis project Ga0207648, IMG submission 184310) | Miscanthus rhizosphere microbial communities from Kellogg Biological Station, Michigan, USA - KBS Miscanthus M3-2 (SPAdes) (version 2) | ecosystem: Host-associated > Plants > Roots > Rhizosphere...
ACGAGCGGGTTGGCTAACGTCGTCGAAATGTCGCCTAAGAATAAGACGTTGCATTCGGTGGTGCCGACGCTCGATAAGAGCTTCGCCTTGCCGACCGACGTTTCGTGCACGTGCGAGACCCCGCAGCCGGAGCCGTCGGCGGTGCACAGCGTGGTGCTTTCGGCCATCGCCGAAGAGGCCCCGACGAACGCCATGGCCATCAGCGCCGTCAGCGCCGCGAGGCCGATCATCTTGATCGCTTTCACTTTGTTCTCCCTTCTCGGCGAGATGCCGAGATCGATTACCTTGCGCCCGGAATCGCCTCCCGGGCGCCTGAGGCATTTATAGGCCGGCGCTTTCCGAATACGCAAATTAGTCGGCGCAACTGGGGGTCCTCAGTCGATGAAACGCTGATCCTCTGCCGTTTTAGCCTGCTATTGCCTGGATGTCGATTCTTCGAACGCGCGAAAGCGCGCGTTCTCGCTTTCGCGAATTCTCCAACTGGCGAAAGGGTGCTCGCGAAAATCCGCCCCGTTGAAGCACTCAGATCGATCAGGCATCTCTGAGCGAAAGCTGCTATCTTGCCCGCGCGATGAAGGGAGGAGCCTTGAGCGCGAAGGGGGTCGTTCTGCTGGCCGCGATGCTTGCGGGCCTTTTGATCGCGGGGTGCGGGGGCTCCTCTGACAGCACGACGGTCACCGTCCAAACCGGCTCGCTCTCGAAGGCCGCGTTCGTCGAAAAGGCCGATGCGATCTGCAAGGCGGCGCGAACCGAATTCCTCGCCAAGTACGAAAATCTCCTCAAGGCGCATAAATCGGAACTCTTTACCAAGGACGCCACCAAAGAGAAACAGGAAGCGGTGATCGACGAAGTGGTCGAATCGGTCCTGACCCCCAACATGGAAGGGGAGATCGCAAAGATCGGCAAGCTCGGCGCTCCGAAGAGCTACGCGCCGGAAGTCACCGCTTTCCTCGAAGCGATACAGACGAAGCTGGAAGAAGTGCAGGACGACCACTCGGCCCTCGGCTCGACTCAGTTCCCGTTCAAAAAGGCAGAAGACGTCGCGAGGCGGGCGGGCCTGTACGGCTGCGCCGAAAGCTTCGGCTAAGGGGCCCAAGCACCGGTAGCCTCCCTCGGACGATATGTCCGAGCGCGATTTCATAGCCACGACGCGTGAGCGCGTCGTCGTCTTCGACGGCGGCATGGGCGCGACGCTGGAGCAATTCGACCTCACCTCGGAGGACTACGGCGGGCTGGAGGGCAAGTGCCACGAGGCGCTGGTGCTCAATCGGCCCGATGTGGTCGAGGGCGTGCACGCCTCGATGCTCGACGCAGGCGCCGAGGTGGTAGAGACCGACAGCTTCCAGGGCTCGCGACTGAAGCTCGACGAGTGGGGCCTCGGCGAGCACACGCTGGAGATCAACCGCAAGGCCGCCGAGATCGCCCGCAAGGCCGCTGGGCCGGACCGTCTCGTCGCCGGCTCGATCGGGCCGACCGGCTTCCTCCCCGCCTCGACCGACCCGACGCTGGGCGACATCTCCTTCCGGCGCCTGGTCGAGGTCTTCGCCGAGCAGGCCCAGGGCCTGGCCGAAGGCGGCGCCGACCTGATCGTCGTCGAGACGGCGCAGGACATTCTCGAGGTGAAGGCGGCGGTCTTCGGCGCCCGCGAGGCATTTGCCACGACTGGCGGCAAACTGCCGATCATGACCAGCGTCTCGCTGCTCCCCCAGGGCGGCAAGATGCTGCTGGGAACGGACATCCAAGCTGTGCTGACGACACTGACGGCCCTCGACGTCGACGTGATCGGCCTCAACTGCTCGACCGGGCCCGAGGACATGCGCGACGCGATCCGCTACCTCGGCGAGCACAGCCCCTTGCCTGTTCACTGCATCCCCAACGCCGGCCTGCCGCTGCAGGGCCCCGACGGCGAGACGATCTTCCCGGAAGAGCCCGAGCCGCTGGCGGCCACCCTGGGCGAGTTCGTCGAGCGATACGGCGTCGGCGTCGTCGGCGGCTGCTGCGGGACGACGCCGGCGCACATCGCCGCGATCCGCGAGCGGGTCGCGGGCCGCGTGCCGGGCGAGCGGCCGGCGCCGGGAGGGCCCCGGCTCTCATCGATGATGACCGCGACGCCGCTCGTCCAGGAACCGCGGCCGACGCTGGTCGGCGAGCGCGTCAACTCGCAAGGCTCACGCAGGGCGAAGGAGCTGCTGCTCGCCGAGGACTACGACGGACTGGTCCAGGTCGCCGAAGACCAGGTCGAAGGCGGCGCCCACGTGCTCGACGTCTGCGTGGCGCTGACCGAGCGCTCCGACGAGGTCGAGCAGCTGGCAGCTGTGGTGAAGCGGATCTCGCTGACCCAGCCGGCCCCGATCCAGGTCGACTCGACCGAGCCGGAGGCGATCCGCGCCGCGCTCGAGCAGATCCCCGGCCGGGCCGTCGTCAACTCGATCAACCTCGAGGCCGGACGCGACAAGGCGGATGTCGTCGTGCCGCTGGCGCGCGAGCACGGCGCCGCCCTGATCGCGCTGACGATCGACGAGACCGGCATGGCGAAGACGGCCGAGCGCAAGGTCGAGATCGCCAAGCGGATCCGCGACCTCGCCTGCGAGGAGCACGGGCTCGACCCCGAGGCGCTGGTCTTCGACGCCCTCACCTTCACGCTGACAACGGGCGACGAGGAGTGGAAGCCGTCCGCGGTGGAGACGATCGAGGGCATCCGCCGGATCAAGGCGGAGATCCCGGGCGTGAAGACCTCGCTCGGCGTCTCCAACGTCTCCTTCGGGGTCTCCCCCCCGGCCCGCGCCGTGCTCAACTCGGTCTTCCTCCACCACTGCGTCGAGGCCGGGCTCGACCTGGCGATGGTCAACCCGAACCACATCACGCCCTACTCGGAGATCTCCGACGAGGAGCGCGAGCTGACCGACGACCTCGTCTTCAACCGTCGCGAGGACGCGCTCGAGCGCTTCATCGCCCACTTCGAGTCGAAGGACGAGGAGGCCGGTGAGGAGGCAGGAGACCCGACCGAGGGCATGGGGCCGGAGGAAGCCCTGCACTGGCACATCCTGCGCCGCAAGAAGGATGGCGTCGAGGAGTGGATCGACCGCTCGGTGGAGAAGATCGGCGCCGTGCCGACGCTGAACGAGGTGCTGCTGCCGGCGATGAAGGAGGTCGGCGACAAGTTCGGCGCCGGCGAACTGATCCTGCCCTTCGTCCTGCAGTCGGCGGAAGTGATGAAGCGCGCCGTCGCGCAACTGGAGAACTACCTCGACCGGATCGAGGGCCACAGCAAGGGGAAGGTCGTGATCGCCACCGTCTTCGGCGACGTACACGACATCGGCAAGTCGCTGGTCAACACGATCCTCACCAACAACGGCTACACCGTGATCGATCTTGGCAAGCAGGTCCCGGTCGACACGATCATCGAAGCCGCGGTCGAGAACGAGGCCGACGCGATCGGCCTCTCGGCGCTGCTCGTCTCGACCTCGAAGCAGATGCCGATCTGCGTCCAGGAGCTGCACCAGCGCGGGCTCGGCTTCCCAGTGCTGATCGGTGGCGCCGCGATCAACCGCGACTTCGGCCGCCGCACGCTCTACCCCGGCGGCAAGGAGTCCGATGACGTCTACGAGCCCGGCGTCTTCTACTGCAAGGACGCCTTCCAGGGCCTCGACACGATGGACGCGCTCGTCGACGAGCAGGCGCGAGCGGCGCTGGTCGAGCGCATCCGCACCGAGGCCAGGGAGATGCGCGAGAAGCCGGCGAGCATCGACGAGGGGCCGCCGACCAGCGACGCGAGCATCCGCTCGGCGGCGCGGACCGACGTGCCGATTCCCGAGCCGCCGTTCTGGGGCGTGCGCGAGATCGGCATCGACCTCGACGAGGTCTTCCCCTACCTCGACCGTCATGTGCTGTTCAAGCTGCACTGGGGCGGGCGTGGCGTCAAGGGCGCGGCCTGGGAGGCGCTGGTCGACGGAACTGATGACGAGGAGGGATTCGCGCCGAGGCTGGAGCGGATGTGGCGGGAGCAGGACTACCTGCGGCCGCGGACGCGGCTCGGCTACTTCCCCTGCAACGCCGAGGGCAACGAGCTGATCGTCTACGACCCCGAGGACACCGAGCGCGAGCTCGAGCGGCTTGTCTTCCCGCGCCAGCCCAAGCACGACCGGATCTGCCTCGCCGACTTCTTTCGCCCGCTGGAATCGGATTCCCGCTCACCCGAACGCGACGTCGTCGCCCTGCAGGGCGTCACCGTGGGTCCCGAGGTGACGGAGCTGATCGAGCGCCTCGAGCGCGAAGGAGAGTTCGCCGAGCAGCTCTTCGTCCACGGCCTGGGCGTGCAGGCCGCCGAGGGCCTCGCCGAGTGGCTGCACTCCGAGGTGAGGCGGGAGCTCGGCATCCCACTCGACCAGGGCCGCCGCTACTCGTGGGGGTACCCCGCCTGCCCCGACCAATCCGAGCACGAGAAGGTCTGGCGCCTGCTCGACCTCGAACGGATCGGGATGACGCTCTCAGGCGGCTACGCCGTGCTGCCGGAGCAGTCGACCGTGGCGATCGTCGCCCACCACCCTCAGGCGGTCTACTTCGGGATGAAATCGGGCTTCATCCCCGAGGGCCCGGCGCCCGACGAGCTGATCGCCGGCACCGAGCGCGGCGGCGAATTGCTCTCAGGCGAGTCGACGAGCTGACCGAGACCCCTAACGGGACAGGGCGCAGGTCGAGCGCTGATCGATCGACTACCCTTGACACTTCGTGCGGATCGCTCTCGTCTCGCCATATTCCTGGACTTATCAGGGAGGCGTGAACCGGCATGTGGAGGCGCTTGCCGAGGAGTTCCTCGGCCGCGGTCACCACGTGCGCGTGCTCGCGCCCTTCGACCCTCCCGGTCGGCTCAGCAGGGTGTTGCACCGCGCAGCGCCCGAGCCCCGTGAGGCGCCCGACTACCTGCTGCCGCTGGGCCGTACGGTCGGCATTCCCTCCAACGGCGCCATCTCGAACCTCTCGCCTTTTCCCGCCGGCGGGATCCGCGCGCCGCGCCGTGAGCTGCGGCGCGAGCGCTACGACGTCGTCCACATCCACGAGCCCTTGGTGCCGCTGGTCGGCTGGAACGCGGCGCTCGGCGCCGGCGTCCCCGCCGTCGGCACCTTCCACGCCTACTCGACCAGGGCCGTGCCGAACCGCATCGCGACCGCGCTCGGCGCGCGGCGGATGTTCAATCGGCTTTCCGCCCGGATCGCCGTCTCCCAGGCCGCGGTCTGGACCGCCCGACGCTGGTTCGGCGGCCACTACGAGGTCATCCCCAACGGAGTCGACATCACCGCTGCGCCCTCGGCCCCGAAGCCCCCGAGCGACGAGCTGCGGATCCTGTTCGTAGGCCGACCGGAGGAGCGCAAGGGCCTGCCGATCCTGCTCTCGGCCTTTGGCGCCCTCGTCGAGCACGTGCCCAGCCGGCTGACCGTGATCGGCGCCGAGCGCGGGGACGTCGTCCGCTACCTCGCCGACCCCGACACCCTGCGCTGGATCGACGTGCGCGGCCGCGTCTCCGGCGAGGCTCTATGGCAGACCCTGCACGAGGCCGACCTGCTCTGCGCGCCGTCGCTCTCGGGCGAGAGCTTCGGCATGGTGCTGACCGAGGCCTTCGCCGCCGGGACCCCCGCGATCGCCTCCGAGATCGCCGGCTACAGCGACGTGGTCAGCGACGGCGTCGACGGTGTTCTCGTACCGCCGGGCAACCCGCAGCGGCTGGCCGAGGAGCTGCAGCGGGCCTACCACGAGCCGGCGCGGCTGCGGGCGATGGGTGAGGCGGCTCGGCGCAGCGCCGAGCGCTATGCCTGGCCGCACGTCGCCGATCGCGTCACCGCGGTCTACGAACGGGCGATCGAGGCGCCGCAGCCCCAGGGAGTCGTCGAGCGCACCGCCCACTGGGCCGGGATTCGAGCGGCCGACGGCATGCCGCCACAGCCGCCGCGGCGCCTGCCTTCGCTCGATCCCGCCCCCGCGCAGGCCGGCAACCGGGCGCGCCGGGTGGCCCGCCGCGCCGGCCTCGCCGCCGCTGGCGCGACCGGCCTCGGCCTGACCGCGCTCGCGGCCCAGAAGATCGGCGTCAAAACCGTGGTCGAAAGCATCGTCGGCTCCGACCTCACCTGGGTGCTTATCGCCTGTGCCCTGATGGCCCTCTCGCTTTTCTTCCGAGCAGCCTCCTGGTACTGGATCGTGCGAGCGGCGCTTCCCCGGCGCCCGCTCCGCCGCCGCGACGTCACCTCGGCGACGATGATCGGCGTCTTGATGTCGGCGACCCTGCCGGCGCGACTCGGCGAGCCGGCAAGGGCGATGTCGCTCGCCCGGCGCGTCGGCCGCATGCGGGAGACCTTTCCGGTCCTGCTCGGGACCCTCGTGTCGCAGACGGTGCTCAACATCGGCGCCCTGGCACTGCTCGGCGTGATCATCGTCTCGACGACCGATCTCTTTCACTCGAGCACGCAGAAGCTCTTTGCCTTCAGCCTCGTGCCGCTGGCGCTGCTGCTCGTCGTCCTCGCCGGGCCGCCGCTGATGCGGCGCAACGGCAACGGCCGCCTGGCCCGCCTGGGCGCCACGATGCACGCAGCCTTGGTGCAGGTGCGGGCCGGCCTGCGCGTCTTCCGCCAGCCGCGCCGTGGAGCTGTGGCAGCCGCCACGCAGCTGACCGCCTGGGCGATCCAACTGATGGCCTGCTGGGCTCTGCTCGAGGCGCTGGGTCTGACCGATCAGGCGGGCATCGGCGCCGCCGCAGCGGTCCTCTTCGCGGTCAACGTCACCGCCGTAGTGCCGGCGACGCCATCCAACATCGGCGTCTTCCAGCTCGCCGTGATCAGCGTGTTGCACACGGGCTTCGGCGTCGGCACCGCCGACGCGCTCGCCTACGGCGTGATCCTGCAGGCGGTCGAGGTCGCGACCGCCGTCGCGCTCGGCCTGCCCGCTCTCGTCCGCGAGGGGCTGACTTGGAGCGACCTGCGAGTGCAGGCGCTTTCGACCGCCCCGGTGCGCCTCAAGCCAGAGCCCGCGCGTTTCGAATAGGCTGGTACCGCTGACGGCGGTTACCAGTAATCAATTTTCGCTCGTACGAGATATTCGATCATGGATGCCGACAGCACTCCGCCCCCGACGCGCGTCCGGGCTGGAGGGACGGTCCTCTCCCTCCTCGCCGGCCCACTTTGCGCTCCAATCCTGCGGGCCCACGTCGACGGTCCGCTGCGCCTGCCGGACCTACGCGAACAGATAGGCGGGGCCGCGCAGACGACCCTGCGCGGCCAGGTCGGGAACCTGCGAGCCATAGGCGCGCTCGAACGACACGTGCGCAACGGCATGCCATACACGGTCGAGAACGAGCTGACCGACGTCGGTCGGGCCATTCTCGACGTCGCCGATTGGGTAGAAGCATGGCTTGCGCAGGCTCCCCATGGCCCTATCGCCTTCGGCAGCGAGCCGGCGAAGGGCGCGATTCGGTCACTGGTGGCAGGTTGGGGCTCGACGATCCTGCGCGCGCTTGCCACGCGTCCCCTCTCCCTCACCGAGCTCGATGGCGTCATCCCCGAGATCAGCTACCCGTCGCTGGAGCGGCGCCTTTCGGCGATGCGCGCGGCGCGCCAGGTGGAGGCGCTGCCCAGCGACGCCGCCGGAGCAAGGCCCTACTCGGTGACGAACTGGGCCAGGCAGGCGGTCGGCCCCCTGGTCGCGGCCGGCCGCTGTGAGTGCGAGCACCTCGCCGGCCATGCCGAGCCGCTCACGCGGATCGACATCGAGGCTGCCTTCATGCTCGCCGTTCCCCTAGTCGCCCTGCCCGCGAACGCCAGTGGATCCTGCCTGCTGGCCGTTAGCGGCGCCAACGGAGAGGGGGCAACCGAGCGGTTGACCGGCGTGGACGTCGAACTCGCGCAGGGAGAGGTCGCCGCCTGCGTGTCGAGGTTGGAATCCGAGCCCGAGACGTGGGTGACGGGTCCCGTGAACTCCTGGGTGGCGGCAATCCTCGACGGCTATGTCGACGGCCTTCGCCTCGGCGGCGACTCCGAGCTCGCCCATGTGCTGATCGAACGCATGCATCGCTCGCTGGCTTAGAGATGGTTGCGCCAACTGGCGCGCGCGCTTTTCCGGCATGCCGAATTTTGCAGGAGGAAGTCGATTGCGGAGCAATGCTGTCAGGAGAGGTTTGCACGGGGTTTGCTCCACGGCGCTTGACCGACCCTCGCAGCGTTGTTATTCCTGCCGGACCTGTGCTTGTCGACTCCCACGACGAGCGCATTGCGATCAGCAGGTCGACCCTCGTTTGTCGTCAGCCGGGGGTCGGACGGCGGGGATTGGGGTGGGGTCTTTTCCCGGCTCCACCCCCTCCGCCGTCTGCCCATGCAAAGCCGACGAAGACGAGCAGGTAGACGCTGCCGATCTCGAGCACGAGCGCCCCGGAATCGTTGGCGACGGTCCCGACGACGACTGCGACCAGGGCGCCGAGCAGTCCGGCCTCGACCGCCGGCGTCCCCGCCACCCATCGACGCAGTGCGCAGCGATGCCGCACCGCGGCCGTCGCCAGGATCGCCAGTGCCGGCAGGAAGACGAAGACGATCGGCCGGGCGAAGCTGTGAGCGGAGAGCTGCAGGCGGCGCTGCGCTACTTGGGCGACGTTCCCAAGGCCCCCAGCGTCGAGGACGGAGCGCGTCAAATGGGCGTTTGCGCCCGAAATTAGATCGATTAGCGCAACGATAAACACAAAAGCCAGAGAAAACGCAATAATGAAGAGGGCCGTCCGCCGTCGCGGGGTCGCGACCTTGGAAGCGGCGGCGGCGGCCCCTATCGGCATCACGATCGCCGCGCCTACGTCGGCGCCGAGCTTCCCGGCCGCGAAGACGAGCGCAAAGGCGAGCCCGGCGGAGAGGAACGCGATCGCCGCGGCGCGACGCGACCAGCGCGGCGCGAAACCGCATAGCGCCGCCCCGGTGCCGGCGACGACGAGGACGGCAAGCAGCGCCTCGAGCTCGTTGCCGATCCCGTAGAAGCGGGCGCCGAGCCCGGGGTTCGGTCCAAGCAGCGAGAGCTGGGTCAGCGGCGAACCGGCGGCCACGTCTATCGCGTAGGCGACCGCGACGATTCCGCAGGCGAGGGCGATCGCGCGATAGCCGCGATTGGCCCCAAGCGTGAGTGCCGCCAGAGCAGGTGCGCCGGCTGCCGCGAGGAGCTGTTCGGTGGTCTGACCGGGCTCGAGCGCAGCGCATGCCAAGAGCACGAGCGGCAGGTAGATGACGCTGAGGCCGAAGAGCTTGACGACCGGGGGAGCGGCGCGACCGCGCGTCAACAACGCCACCAGCCCCGCCAGGATCAGCCAGACGAACAGGCTGCCGCCGATCACCGGTCCGCGCCGGCCTGAGATCGAGGCCATCCGGGCAGCGAGCGATTCGAGGCCGGCGACGTCGACGCGACCCTCGCCGCGAATCGGCCGTCCCGACATCGCCGAGGGGATCGCCAGCCCGAAGCGCCGCAGGATCGTCGGCGCGACGTCGGTGGAGAGCACGTAGCCCTTCGTGCGGGTGCTGTCCGAGGTCAGCTCACCGTGGAATCCCCTCCCTGCCATGCCGATCGCCAGGGCCCCGTTCTTCGCCGGCGGCGCCCGCTCGATCGCGATCAACAGATCGTCGCCACGCAACCCGCGGACGAGCGCAGCCAGCTGCCGCAAGTCGGCATTTCGCTCAACGCACCCCTCCCCCGCTCCGTGCAGCGTCGCCGCCAGCAGCCCGGGCACGATGTCGGCCGGCGCCGATTCCGCCCGCTCCACCACCGTCTTCGAGTACCCGGGCCCGCACATCCCGCCCTCGACATCCCGCGGCAATGACTCGTCGTACAACGAGTCGAAGACCCGGTTCCCCTGCGAGACATCCAGATACGTCTGCGCCGCCGGCACACTTCCCATCCCAGCACTGAGCAGCCCCACCGCCATCCCATCCCTAGACAGCTCTGAGACCGAAGTGCCGCTTGGCACCAGCACGACCGTCACATGGGTTGACGACTTGGCGGCTTCGCTGCCTTGGAAGGGCGTTTGGGTGGGGGGCGAAACGTCTTGTACTTTTTCGTCAACGGGCCGGGCCGCCGCCATCGCCGCCCCACCGAAAAAGTTAAGTGGAGTCCCCCACCCGACCCCCGCCCCAACCCCCAGAGCAACGACTATCGTCAACCCAATGGCCGACCGCGTTTTTGCCAAGTTCACGATGTTCAAGGTCGATCCTGCCTGGCGCCGCCGCGACGCCGACCTGCGAGCCGCCGACAAGCAGGAGTTCCTCGCCGCCTGCGAGGACTTCGCCCTCGACCGCTCGCTGCGCGCCTACTCAACCATAGGAACCCGCGGCGACGTCGACCTGGTGATCCTCGCCCAGAGTCCGAGCCTCGACGACCTCCACACCTTTCACGTCGTTCTCGGCCAGAGCGGGCTGGCGAAATGGGCCGACACGCCGTACTCGTTCCTCTCGATGACCAAGCCCTCGCCCTACTCCGAGGAGCAGGCGCGCCCGCAGATCTGCGTCAGCGAGCGCAAGTACCTCTTCCTCTACCCGATGGTCAAGCAACGGCGCTGGTATGGCCTGCCGCCAGAGGAGCGGCAGCGGATCATGAAGAGCCACATCGAGGTCGGCCGCCGCTATCCGGAGATCACGATCAACACCTCCTACTCCTTCGGCCTCGACGACCAGGAGTTCGTCGTCGCCTTCGAGGGGGACGACCCGGGCATGTTCCTCGACCTCGTCCAGGAGCTGCGGCCGACCGAGTCGAGCGAGTACACGGAGCTCGAGACGCCGATCTTCACCTGCGTGGCGCTCTCGCTGCGCAAGGCGCTCGACGCCCTCGACGGCACGCCGAGCGCCGTCGCGGCGAGCGCATGACGACGGCGGCGCTCAGCTACGCGATCGACGAGCAAGACCACTTGGTCAAGGTCGACGCGGGCTACTACAGCTTCGCCGAGGAGAACGGATGGGCCGACGCCGGCACCAGCCTCGGCCGCTCGCTCTGGGACTACGTCGCTGGCGAGGACCTGAAGAAGGTCCAGCGGCTGCTGCTGCGCCGGATCCGCGACGAGGTCGGCGACGTCGAGCTTCCCTTCCGCTGCGACGGCCCCGGCGTGCGCCGCGAGATGAAGATCAGGATCCTCGCCCGCCCCGGCGGCCGCGCCGTCCTCTTCTCCGCGAGCCTGCGCTCGGAGCAGGAGCGCGAAGCCTTCCAGCCGCTGCTCGACCCGTCGGCTCCGCGCGGGGAAGACACGCTGCCGATGTGCGGCTGGTGCGACCGCTTCGAGGTCGAAGGCGAGTGGGTCGAGGTCGAGGATGCGGCGCGGCGCCTGGGCCTCTTCGAGCGCGACGAGATGCCCACGCTCAACCACGGCATCTGCCCCGATTGCAACGAGATGCTGCTCGCCGCATAGGCGAGACCGCGAGTCCCCTATCCTTCCCCGCTCCCATGCCGGAGATCGGAACCCAAGGGAATCCCCTGCGCGTCGCAATCGTCGGCGCCGGCCCGTCCGGCTTCTACGCCGCAGAGCACATCCTCAAGGACGGCGACGTGCACGCCCAGGTCGACCTCTTCGACCGCCTGCCCACCCCCTTCGGCCTCGTCCGCGGCGGCGTCGCGCCGGACCACCCGAAGATCAAGTCGGTGATCCGCGTCTACGAGAAGACCGCGGCGCGCGATGGCTTCCGCTTCTTCGGCAACGTCAAGGTCGGACACGACGTCGAGGTCGAGGACCTCGAGCGGCTCTATCACGCGATCGTCTTCACGGTCGGCTGCGAGACCGACCGTCAGCTCGGCATCCCCGGCGAAGACCTGCCCGGCAGCCACGCCGCCACCGCTTTCGTCGGTTGGTACAACGCCCACCCCGACTACGCCGACGACGAATTCGACCTCTCCTGCGAGAGAGCGGTCGTGATCGGCAACGGCAACGTCGCAATGGACGTTGCGCGGATGTTGGCGCTGACCGACCACGAGCTGCGCCAGACCGACACCGCCGACCACGCGATCGAGATGCTCGACCGCAGCCAGGTCCGCGAGATCGTCGTGCTCGGCCGCCGCGGACCGGCCCAGGCCGCGTTCACCAATCCGGAGATCAAGGAGCTCGGCGAGATGGAGGACGCCGACGTCGTCGTCGACCCGGCCGAGGTCGAGCTCGACGAAGCGAGCGCCGCCTACCTCGAGTCCGAGGAGGCCGACAAGACGACCCGCGTCAACGTCGAGACGCTGCGCGAGTTCTCCCAGCGCTCGCCGGAGGGAAAGCGCAGGCGGATCGTGCTGCGCTTCCTCGCCTCGCCGGTCGAGATCAGGGGCGACGGCAAGGTCGAGAGCATCGTGATCGGCCGCAACGAGCTGGTCGAAGAGGGCGGCACGATGCGGGCCAAAGACACCGGAGAGCGCGAAGAGCTCGAGTGCGGCCTCGTCCTGCGCTCGGTCGGCTACACCGGCATCCCGATCGAGGGCGTCCCCTTCGACGAGAAGCGCGGGCTGATCCTCAACGAGGGCGGCCGGGTGCTCGACTCCCACGACGCCGGCCCCAAGGTCGGCCACTACACCGCCGGCTGGATCAAGCGCGGCCCCTCAGGGGTGATCGGCACGAACAAGAAGGACGCGCTGGAGACAGTCCAGCACCTCTTCGCGGACGTCGAGTCACAGACCCTGCTCAGGCCCGAGAGCCCCGATCCGGCCGCGGTCGAGGGCCTGCTGGCCGAGCGCGGCATCCGCTACGTCAGCTTCGAGGACTGGCAGGCGATCGACCAGGCCGAGGTCGGCCGCGGCGAGCCGCACGGCCGCCCACGCGTCAAGTTCGTACGCGTCGAGGAGATGCTCGGGACGCTCGGCGAGCGAGTCTCGGGCTAATCCTGCTTGCCAAACGGGCGGTTCCGGTATTCGACCCGGCGGTCGGGTGGCGGTTCCATGCCGACCAGGTCGATGACGTAGACGGTGACGTAGCCGGCGTAGCCCCAGCTCGGCTTCCAGCGCGGATAGTCCAGCTTGGGCGGGACGATCAGGACCCGGCGCCCTCCGACTTTCATGCCCGTGAAGCCGAACGACGGGTTGTACTCGCGCAAGTCGAGTATGTCGCCAACGCGGTATTGGCGATCGTCCTGGCGGAGCTGTGCCGTCGTGCGGAACTCCCAAAGGTCAGCCCAAAACTGCGTCTGCACCTTGAGATCATGCGTCTTCGGCTCACGCGGGGTGAGTTCGTGACCCGGGGGCGTCACTGCGGTAATGACGCGATGCCGAACGATATCGCGGTGCACCGGCTTGTGGATGCCCAGCGACTCGAGATGTGCCAATGCGGCTGCGTTCGCTCGCTGATCGTCTTCGGTGCTCATTTTCGTTTCCTCTGGTTGCGGCGCGCTTTGCGAGCGGCCTTCGCTGCTGCTCTGAATTTGTCATCGCCACCGCGGGGGCTGACTTTCGGCTTCACCGCGATAAAACGTCCGCCGCCTGCTCGAGGCATCGGCGCTTTGACCATGACTACGTCAGTCGATGTC
>Ga0207648_10004994_pt1 | contig 13479 bp, 14 predicted proteins | sample KBSMisM32_FD_184310 | JGI IMG/M metagenome (GOLD analysis project Ga0207648, IMG submission 184310) | Miscanthus rhizosphere microbial communities from Kellogg Biological Station, Michigan, USA - KBS Miscanthus M3-2 (SPAdes) (version 2) | ecosystem: Host-associated > Plants > Roots >...
GCATGCGAATGCACAGCGAATCAGTAAATCAGTAGTGAACCCGAGGGTCGAACAGGAGGTGATCGGATACCATCGCGTATCACCGCATGTCTCAGGGAAGGACCTGCGAAGGCTGGTGCTCTAGATGAACTGAGAGCGGGCAATATTGAAGGACAAAACCCTAGTTTGCTAGTGATTTGCTCGCCGTCTCTCGAGCAGTCTGACAGCAGATTGAGTGTCAAAATCGAAGCAGTGAAAGCTCAACGGAGACCTAGCGACCAGCGCACCGCAGTGATTGAGGACGCCTAACACGGCTTCGGAATTTTAAGCCCTCGAGGCAGCGCCCTCGGTCTGCCACAGGTCTCATCGATCTGATCTTGGGTAACGTATGTATTCTTGAAACTTGCCCCCTCGATTCGAGCACCCTCCAGAGAAGCGCCTAACAGATTGGCCTCCTCAAAGTTTGTGTTTATCAGTTTAGCTTTGCCTAGATTTGCACCTACCAACATCGCTTGTTTGAGGTTTGCATATTCAAGATCAGCCCCTTGAAGATCAGCGCCTACAAGCATTGCCATCTCAAGATTGGCAGACTTCAGTTTGGCCCTTTTAAGACGTACCCCGGCAAGCATCGAAAGGTGAAGGTCTTCGTTCTCGAGGTTAGCTCCTTCCATGCGCTGCCCGGGTCGAATCTTTTCGGAGGTGGACTCAAGCAACCTGTTTTCCTGAGCCCTATTAGACTCCTTTGTTTGAGCAAAATGAGTTGAGGTTATCAGAGGTGAAGCCAAAAATGCCCAGAGCAGTGTGACTCCGATCACTCTCACATACGTACTCCTCACCGAGTCTCCTTAGAAAAGGTGTCGACAGGCGGTTATGATGAACCGCAATCCAGCTATGGTGCAATGCCGCGTAAGAGGGGAATGAGTTTGCAAGGGATGCGCATCGGGTCAAGGGTTCGGTTAGAATTTTTGATAGCGAGCACGCCGGTCTCGTAAGTCCGTGTCTCATATTGCAATTTCTAAAGGGTCTGCCTTTTGAGGAGAACGCGGCGGGTGCCAAAGCTAGGGGTTACCCCAGTACCCCCTAAACTCGCCTCGACGCAGGCTACGCAGCATGGGTCGAAAACTCGAAACGGCGCATATCTCATTCGGGCTGGTCACTATCCCGGTGGGAATTTATTCCGCCATCGACGAACAAGACATTCACTTCAACCAGCTCCACGCGCCCTGCGGCAGCCGCATCAAACAACAGCGGTACTGCCCCGTCTGTCAACGCGATGTGAAGTATGAAGAACTCGTCAAAGGCTATGAAATTGCGAAGGATGAATATATCCGCATCGATCCTGAGGAGTTAGATCGGCTGCAGGCCGCGGAGAGCGAGGCGATGCAGATTCTGGAGTTTGTCCCATTGAGTGCTGTGGATCCGATCTATTTTGAAAGCACCTACTATTTGGGCCCGGAGAAGCAGGGAGAAAAAGCCTACCAGTTGCTGACGCAAGCCATGGAAGGAATGGAGCGGGTGGCTTTAGCCAAATATGTCTGGCGTGGCAAGGAAAGTTTACACGTCATCCGCTCGATCGACGGCCGCCTGCTTCTCCACCGGATGTACTATCAGGATGAGATCAGACCGTTTGAAGAATTGCCCAAGAGCGATCAACCACCTGCCTCGGCTGAGTTGAAGTTGGCCACGCAACTCATCGAATCGATCTCGAGCGACACATTTGATGCAAGCGCCTATCGGGACGAGTATCGACAACGAGTCCTCGAGTTGATTGAAGAGAAATCGAAGGGAAAAACTATCAGCTTGTCCCCGAAAGCCGCGGTGCGTCCGACCGATGTTGTGGATCTGATGCAGCGACTCAAGGACAGTCTGGCGCAAAACGCCCAGAGGAAAAGCGCCCGCTCTCGGGCGCTGCCCGCTCAAACGGCTCGTGAGTCCGCAAAGAGGGCGTCTTCCGGGAGACGATGACCGGCGAATATTCCCCAGCCGACCTCCGCCGCATTCTTCGCCTCGATGGATCCAAACTGCGAGCGTGTCTCCGCGCCGCTCTGCTGCCTATCCCCCAAGGAGAGTCCTCCTGTACCTACTCATTTCAGAACCTGGTGGTTCTGCGCACGGCAAAAGGATTGACTGAAGCAGGCGTTTCCGTCGCCAGGGTTCGAAAGGTCCTCGAATGTCTGGAACGGCAACTCGGAGAGGAGAACGCCATCTCAAGCCTGAAAATCTATGCGTCGGGGAAACGGGTGGTGGTGTGGGATGGCGCCTCGCGCTGGCAACCTGATTCGGGGCAATTTCTTCTGAACTTTGAAACGGGACAGATGCTTTCTCCACGGCCTCTAAGGGCTCGCACGGCGGTGCGACAAGGCGACCGTGAGACCGCGCAACGATGGTATCAACGGGCGGTGGCCTTGCAGGACAATTCTCCTGAAGAAGCCCGTCACGCGTATCAGGAAGCAATCCGCTTACATCCTGCCTTGACCGATGCCCACCTCAATCTGGGGCTTCTGCATCACAACCTTGGCAACCTGGCCGACGCGGAAGTCTGTTACCGACATGCACTGGAGTACGAGCCGAAACTGCCGCTTGCACATTTCAACCTTGGCGTCGTTCTAGAGGATCGACAGAAGAAGAGTGCGGCCATCTCGTCTTATCAGGAAGCTCTCAAACATGCTCCCGATTTTCTGGAGGCACATTGTAATTTGGCGCAATTGTACGAAAAGCTCGGCCGCAAGCGAGACGCGTTTCGGCACTATTCCGCGGCCAATCGGCTGAGCGGCTGAGTTCGGCGCTTCTCCTCCGCAATCATTTTCACTGATCCGATCCCTAGGTCAGATCTCTCCTAAGGGATACGTGGGAGCACCAGTTTTGTATTGAGGAACCCTCACCGTCGTCCTTCGTCAATCCAATCCTCCTGCAGATGACCGGGGTATTTTCTGTGCGAATTGGGGCTTGACGGAGTTTCCCTGACAAACTACACTCGAATAAGAGCATTCAAAGGGGCACTGATGGCCGAACTACGCGTTTTGAATCAAGCGTCTGAACCGCTGCCGAAAGAGCGCCTGCCCATGCCTGTGCAAGTGGCCGCAGGATTAGAGAAAATCAGTCTGGCCATGAAAAGCCGGACCTGGCGGCGCGAAGGGCAGGCTGGTCTGGGTCCGCTGCAGCGGCAGGTGCTGACCCTTCTTCGCGGCAAGACCGACCATAGCGCGCAAGTCTCTGCGATCGCGAAAGAGTTGGTCGTGCGCCTTCCCACCGCTTCCGAAGCTGTGGCGACGCTCGAACGTAAGCGGTTGGTGAAGCGGTTTCGGTCGCATCGTGATGGTAGAATCGTTACCGTAGAACTGACCGCGAAAGGCGCTCGGGCTTGCGCGCCGGCCGTCGGGATTCCGAATCAACTCGCCACTGCGGCGAGCGCCTTGACCTCGACGGAGCAGGTGGCGTTTTTAAAAGGGCTGATGAAGGTGATCCGAACCCTGCAGCAACAGGGGGAAATCTCGGTGGCTCGTATGTGCGTGTCGTGCCGGTTTTTCCGTCCTCATCAGCATGAGGATGCGGCCCAGCCGCATCATTGTGACTATGTCAACGCTCCGATCGGAGATCAGGCGTTACGGTTGGACTGCTCCGAATATGAAATGGCGTCCGTTTCTCAAGCCAAGGAATCATGGGAGCGGTTCAACAACGGGCGACAGGGCCTTGGGTAATCGGGGCGTTGAAGACGATACGAACGATGGCGCACTCATTGAAAAAGGACTCAGGCATGAAAAGTTTTCCATGGACACCATCTGCATCTGCTCCTACTGAGGAATGGCTCGGCGCTGAATCACACATGCCGAATCTCAAGCAGGAACTTCGCAAGCAGAATCATCAGGGCTGGGACACCTCCGAGCTCGTCGTGGCCGGCGCGCTGTTCACCACCGGGCTGACGTTGGGAAGTCTTGCCGCCTTGTGGCTGACGCGCTTGCGTCGGACCGGCTAACGCTCCTTCTGCCTCACATCTTCCCGTACAACGCCGCATCATCTTCGATTTGCATGAACAAGTCGTCGAGCGCTGCTTGCACGGCTGCGCCGATCGGATCCTGGTCCGAGGCGGTCACCCACCGGATGCGTGAACCGACCGCTTCTTTCTGGACGACGTAGGATTTCACCGGTGGTTTTCCGGCCGGTCCCAATGCCGACTCGAGGTGGACGGTATAGCGGTAAGCTTCCCGCGAGCGCACCCACAACCAGGCCCTGATCGACAACGTGAGAGAGCCCTGATCCTCGCCGGCTGCGCGGAAGGTGCCGCGCTGCCGGGCATACTCCACGATCGCCCGGCGCAGATCGGCAGCCGGCCACTCCAACAGGGCGATATCTGGCATTCTGTCCGGTCCCTGCAGCGCAAGAAGCGGGACCGTGACACGGAGGGTCTGATCAATGACGGCCGACGGCGCGGCTGAAGCGACCGGCGTGACGTGGATGTTGTGGGTGCAGGCTTCGAGACTCAGAAGACACCAGACGCAGAGAACGCTCGGCGCAAGGCGTCTGCTCTGTGGACCGTTCACGGAGTGGTCGCCGAAGCGGATGGTGGATGGAGGATATTGAGATCCTCAAGCGCACGTGCGGCTTGCTCACGATACGCCTGGTCGGTTGGATCGTCATACGTATTGAGGATGCGTTGATACGTGGCTTTGGCTTGCGGGTATTGCTTTTTAATCGCGAAGTATTGGCCGAGGGCAAGCCAGTTGGTCGCGGCAGCTTCATGAGCTGTCTTCATCAAGGCGAATTCCCGTTCCACCGGCGCGGTGCCCTGCAACGAGGCGCGTTTTCGGACCGTCCGTCCCATTTCGCTGGCCATCGCTTCGATCTGTTCATTCTCACGAATGGCGGACTCAACCCGATTGGCCTTCAGATAGGTATAGAAGGCTTCGGTATGCTCTTTGATCAGATCCGCGCGTTGTTGGTACGTGTCGTGCGCGCAGGCGCCAACAAACAGGCTGGAACCAAGCGTCACCCCATAGCACCAGAGCATCGCGTTGTGACGTCGCATGACTCGAACCCCTTTCGCGAACGGGATGATCGTGGCTCTCATCCTACTCTATCGATCTTGAAAATTCGACCGTCCCGCGAAAGGGATTAGTGACACGTCGGTCTTGAGTATGGTATGTGTCTCACTTCGTTGCCTGCCTTCGTCCCCATCGTCTAGCCTGGCCTAGGACGCCGGCCTTTCAAGCCGGCAACACGGGTTCGAATCCCGTTGGGGACACCAGACCTTTCAATGTTGATCAAGCCATTGAAAAGTTTACCTAGGGCTGCTTCCCCTTCGAAGTGGTAGTACTTCTGGCTTCCTCGTAGTACACGCCAGACGCGAATGCGGCTCGGAAGCAGCTTGCGAAGGATCTGCCGTGTCTGCGCTGGATGGGCCTGTGCGAGGGAGGGCCAGTCCGCGAGATAGCCGCGCAGCTCGTGCTCGACGCGCGCCGGGTCGAACGGGGTCATGCTCAGACTGTCGAGCATGGTCAGTTCCGTGCACAGGCGGGTGCGTTGGTCCTCATGCTTCTTGATTCCTTCGAGCAGCGTGGACAGCTTTCCACCTTCTGCCACGGCGTGCGCGAGCCGATCCAATGCAGCCCTCCACTTTGGCAAGCTCCTTCTGCATCATCTGCCGTCGCAAAGCTGGGTCGTCGTCCTGAGGACGAAGTTGCTGGAGGGCTTTCTCCACGGCCTTGCTGATGACGGCGGGGTGTAACACATCCTGCTCGAGGGTGGTCAGGATGGCTCGGTCCAGAGCTTCCATCGGGGCATCCGGTGTTGTGGATTCCTCCTAATTGAATCGTAAGAACTTCTTTGTTCCCGATTGTTGTTTGACAGCTATATGTACCTGCCTTCACTTGCCTGACAGTGTGGCCTGCTTTTATTGCCTAACTTTGTACGCGTTTGCCTACCCGTGCGTAATGAAAGTTCCCCAAAATAATCTGCTTCTACGCGAACGAAGTCGCCAAGAGCGTCGATTCGCAGAGGCTTGCGAGTACTGGGAAACCATGAATGACAATTGAGTGAGGGGGCCACAGTTAAATTTAGACCGGTGGACGATTTCGAGGCGGGACCTTCTCACTGTGAATTTAACCTTGCACCCTTGGGCAGATTTTCAAAAACTGAGCAATTTTGATCAGTACTGAAGTTGCTGAGTTCATACAATCCACTCACGTTCATCGTGACGAGCAAACGAGGCTGGGAGCGAATGGTGGCCCGACCATGTGTAGCCCATGCCGATAAAAACGGCAACAAAACTTCACTTCAACCAGAGGAGGGGCTATGAAGTCAGTCCACACAGTTCGTGCGTTGATACTCCCGATCGCAGTAGGAGCAATCGCTCTCGCTGCCCTCGGTGGCGGTGTTCCATTGACCGTCCAGGCCGACGATGAGATGAAAGTGGAGGTCACGATTACGGACAAGGGATACGATGTCAAGGGCCATTCGACAACAGGCTCTTTGACCAAGGTTATCGTCCGGAACCAGGGCTCAATGACCCATGGGATCAGTTCGCCGATGTTCAAAGAAGAAGTCCTCAAGAAGGATGGCGAGGGTATAGAGATCAGAGGCCCAAAGGGCAAAGGGTTCAGAGCCTATCATCTCGAGCCTGGGCAGACTATGACCTTGACCTTTAAGAAGGAGTCCCGTCCAGATCCGGCGACAGGAATCAGCGAAACGAGTCAGGTCCCCTTCTGGTGTGATATCCACACCCACATGAAGGGAGAATTCCTGGTCCTTGAAACGAAGGGCGAAGTGGGTGGTGGCTGATTCTTGGGCGGATTTCGATGGTCCAGCCCGGAGGATTCAAGGCTCAGGACTTCGCCGCCATTGGCAACGTTAGGGTGGCCGTTGTCCCTTGGTCGGGAGCGGATATAATCTCAAAGCTCCCGCCGAGTGCCTTCATCCTTTCGCGGATGCTGAAGAGACCGAATTTGGAAGACAGCTCTCCCACAGGCCTATCATCAGCAGCACAAATGAAGCCGACGCCTTCGTCACGCACGACGATTCGCAAGCACTGATCGTCCTGTTCAAGTGTGACGAAGGCTTGGCCAGTGCCGGCATGCTTAGAAGCGTTCACCAGCAATTCGCGAACGGATTGAAACAGCAATACGACCTGATCGTGCGGCAACTTGATGCAGTCTTCCTCTGGCACGCTCACAACCACGGTTATGTCATGTTTGTGCATATGCTCGCCCAGCCACTTCAATCCAGCCGACAGGCCCGCGTCACGGAGCACTGGTGGGCTCAGTTCCGTGACCAAAGTGCGGCTGTACGCCAGCGCATCGGAGAGCACCTCATCGGTTTGGCGGATTCGCGTCATGACGACGGGGGGAACTGCGTCGGCAAATAGTTTGACTTGCCCTAGCTTCAATTTGCCGAGGACGAGCAATTGCTGCAAATGATCATGCAGCTCCTCGGCCAAACGCTTGCGTTCCCGCTGTTCGGCAAGATTCAGCTCTGTCGCCAGGGCGCGCAGCCGCTGCTGCGAGGCGACCAGTTCACTGGTCCGTTCGTCCACCCTCTGTTCCAGTTGAGTGGCCAATTGCCGCAGAGTCTCTTGGCTCGCATACAGCGCCTCTTGTGCCAGCTTGTGGTTCGTGATATCGACCACGACAACGACCACGGTCTGAAGACCGTCCTGAGCCCGATGTGGGTTATAGGTGGCCGCATAATGCCGCTGGCCTTCCTCACCCCTTCTCGGCGGCAGTATGGCCTCATATGATACCCGTTCACCGCGAAAAGCACGATCCAACCGCGGCTGGATTTGTGCCCACGCTTCAGGCACCATTTCATACACATGGCGTCCTATAATTGATGTTTCCTTCGGAATGCCCAAGATCTCTCCGTACGCCTCGTTGGCAAAGCGATAGACGTAGCCCGGATCAACCACCGTCAAGCCGACCCGCGCAGCGCCGGTCACCGACTTGAGCAGCCGTTCTTGATCGGTGAGCGCGGCTTGCACCTTCTTTCGCTCGGTGATGTCTTGGATGATCGAGATAAAGTGTTGAGGGAATCCGGCCGGATCGCGCAACAGAGAGACAGTGAGATTGATCCAGACAAGCGAGCCATCTTTCCTGGAATATCGCTTCTCCATTGTATAGGTGTTGATGTTGCCAGCCAGTAGCCGCCGCGCGTAGGTCCAATCCGCTTCGATGTCGTCGGGATAGGTGATGTCGGTGAACGTCTTGCTCAGCAATTCCTCCCGCGAGTATCCGGTGATGGAACAAACAGCATCGTTGAACCGCAGCCAATGGCCGTCCACTCCGACATGCGCAATGCCGACCGCCGCATTCGCAAAGGTTGCTCGATACCGCGCTTCGCTATCCCTCAGCTGCTCCTCCACTTGCTTGCTCTCAGTGATATCACGCAGGATGGTCGTGAACGTGATCCGACCGTCCTGTTCAAACTTTGAGATGGACGCCTCGGCGGGAAATTCATTGCCGTTTTTGCGCCGCCCGTAAATTTCGCGCCGTTTGTTCATGAGTCTCGCCTGTTCAGGAGAGGCCGCGAAGTCCCGGAAGTGTTCAGTATGGTTGCGCGTGAACCGTGCGGGCAACAGCAGATCAACCGGCTTTCCGAGCACTTCGTCGCGTGTATACTGGAAAATCCTTTCAGCCCCCTGGTTGAACAGCGTGATCCGCTGTCGCTCATCCATGGCGATCACCGCGTCCTGCGCGATGTCCAGGATCCCTGCCAAACGCGCCTCCGACTTTCGCAGCGCTGCTTTGGCCTGCTTATGCTCGGTCATTTCACACCGAAGTCCATTCATCGCGACTTCAGCACGCTGTTGCGCCCGTTTCCACGCCTGCCCGAAGCCGACGATCACGAGAGTGACCATGAAATAGGTGCCGTACCCGATCTGTTGCGTAATCCCGGCGACCATGACCGAGTAGCGCGGCGGCACAAAGAACCAATTCCCCAGTAACCCGCCCAGCACGACAGCCGTCAATGCTGCTCCCAGACCGCCATACCACGTGGTGATCGCCACTGCGACGAAGAAGGTGACGTAGGGAAGATAATCGCCGAGATATGGGTCGAAGGCCAATCGGCCCAGCAACGCGATGAGCGTGACACCGACAGCCAGACCATATTCTTTCACGGTCTTTCGATCGAGCGAGCTCCTTCGGCTGTCCCACCAAGACGGAACACTCGTAGTTGCCGATCGAGTGCCATCGTTGAGGGGGTGTTCCGGGTTGTCTTCTGGCTCTGACTGTCGGTGCTCGTCCGTCTTGCCAAGGATATCGGTGACATCCAGCGTCGAGCCGATGTAGCCCAGGAACTCTCCCTGTGCTGCGAAGCGCGGCGTGCCGACCGATTTCATCCGGCGGTAGTCGCCGTCGTACCGGCGGAATCGAAATGTGGCTTCGAACAAGCGGCGCGCCACAACCGCTTCCAAATACGATGTAACGTACCCCTTTCGGTCGTCCGGATGAACGAATTCCGCCCAATCATAGCCGCGCACGTCGACATCGGTCACACCAAGAAAACGCAGATACTCGCGATTAACGAACTCACAACCGTCTGTCCCATTCATCCACATGAGCGCTGGCGCGCCGTCGGCAAGGATGCGAAACCGTTCGTCGCTGTCTGCTTGCAGCAAAACCAGCACGGGACCTTCTTGCTCCGCTATGCGCAAAGCCTCTTCATTGCTGGCGGCCTCGAGAACGCGATAGCCAGCTTGACGCAAGAGTTTCGTCCTCGGATGGCACTCGACTTGTTCGTCTTCAACATTGACGACGATATACAGGGGTGAAAAAGCAGTCATAATCCTTGTCTCAATGTCTCAATAGGGATAAGGTCACGATCTAGTAAATTTCCGAACGCCTCTACTGGGCGTATCCTCGTTTAACCAGTAATGGCGAAGGGAACGACATTCGGCTGTAGAACTCTTCGTATACCGCCCGCCTTGACTTCGTTGGACGCCAGATCAGGTGGCACAACGGAGACGTAGGGCATAGGCCGAACTTTCTCACAAGTGACGGCGGTCGGGCCTTCCAGGAAGCCGGCGGCAGGTGTGTGTGGAGTGGAGAACACAGATTGGACCCATGAGGGAACCCTGTCAAGAGGGGTTTCGAGGGTGAGTATGTTGAGACGAACTACTTAAACCTTGAGTTCTGAGATGAGTCATCAGCCGACACCTCAGAAGTGATTTATCGGAGGGAGTTGCTGAGATTCGTAAACCGCAGGTCCCTGGTTGGATTCCAGTCGCCGACTCCATCGCCTTCCGTAAGCTGATCGTAACGGTAGCAGTGTGGCAGGCGGAATTTCGAATCGTTTGCTCTACCATGCGGTTTTAGAAAGGCAGCAAACTAACAAACCGCAGGTCGATTAATCGGAGACATGGCCTGCCCGTGTGTATTGGGCAGGCCATATCCCTAACAGCTAGCGTAGTGATCTGAAACCCGCGCGAACCTCTTCTGAAAAGAGTTACTCCAAGAAATTGCGCGGAGGACTGGCCACACCATTCCGACCAACGGCTGGTACTTCTACTTGCGCATCTGTCGCCGTAGGAGTTCCATTACTATTACCACTGCTGGTCACACCACTTTGATTACCAGGATGTCCATTGGGAATGAACAATTGCGGGTGATCAAAGGGTGCTTGCTCATGCAAGACTCGCGGATCAGTTAATCCGTTTCTCAGGAACATAACCAAATCGGCTTGTTTCTCATTAGATAAGCCCAACGGGGCAGCTGGTGAATTAAAATCTCGACCACGATTGTAAAATTGTACGACCTCCTCCAGCGTTGCCATCCCACCGTTATGGAAGTATGGAGCGGTCAAGGCGATGTTGCGTAAGTGAGGTATTTTAAATCTTGAGGTACTGCCGGTTCCTCCTCCTAGATCCTCCAAAGCGGGCCTCACACCGTAGTTCGCCTGAAAGCCATTCGCGAACGCATTAACTAGTGGATTACCAGAATCAGTTGATGTTACGCCCGCAGTTCTTCTTACGGAAGCCTTGGTGAATTCTGGAATCGTGTGGCAGCTGTTGCAGTTCCCTCCGCCAGTGGCCTCATTATTGACAAACACCGTCAGGCCCCTAATCTCTGGCGGAGAGAGGGCACTCGTATCACCCGCCTGGAATCTGTCAAACGGTGTTTGGTCCGACACGAGCGTAGACAGATACTTTTGAATGGCTAAGCCGGCAAACAACGAGAAGTTCCACTGCCTGAGCTCATATTGATTATTAGGCCTAGGCTGGACGACCGCACGGTTAAGCAAGATTGTGTGAGTTCCATCAGAATTAACCTGAATGATTTTGTTTGAATTCCACCATTCCTCCTTGAAGCTCAGTTTGATCAGAACATCGTAGCTTGGTGTCATCAGACCAGGCTGCGGCGATCTGCTATCAACCCCTAAAACACCGTCTTCAGGATGGACCCGTTGTTTCGCAAGGGGTCTCAGGCTCGTGAGTTTTGCCGCTGCTCTCCGAAGGAACTTGCTGCCGATTTCTCGGTGAGTACGGCCATCGGCGGACATTTCAAATATGCTTAACGGCGGCCCAGTAACGAGGGAAGCAAGAGAGGAATTGTTGAGCCCAATTTTAACTTGAGTGAGTGTGTTCGGATTGGGTGCCCGGTAAACAAACGCTGTTGTGTCGGCTGCGCCCTGTATATTCACCCCGTTGAAGGTTTCCTTAGCGCGCCCATCCCAAAACTGAAGTTTGTTGAAAATCGCATCGAATACCGTTGGAGCATTCCGCGGCTCAACTCGGCGTACATTGATTCCATTGATACTGAAACCGTCCTGATCGGGCATGGATTGAACTGTATCCGCTGCTTGACCCGGAACGGTGCTGATCAGCACGGAAAAAAATACACCCTGGGATGAGGCGACATCGTTCGTATCCGACAGGAGCGTACTCGGCTCAACTGAGCACTCTGGCGCATCGACGCGACAGTTCGGATTTGAAAGCTTCCGAAACGGGAAATCGGCGGCGGTGAGTTGATAATTCGGCCCACCTCCCAATGATGAGGAAAATGACTTATCTTGCGGCGATGCTAAAAGGCCCGGGCTAATCTGATTCTTCGATCTGTTATCAGCTCCGGCATGAAAGTGACAACTTGCACAGGCAGTCTTGCCGTCGCTGCCGAGCTGCATGTCCCAAAACAGAGCCTTCCCTAGCTTCAGTAGGGCTGTTTCGTCTTCCACAAAGTCACTGAGATTGGCGGGTGGCGCCACCGCCGTAAGGCGTGGCGGTGGGGATGATGCAGTAGGATCTGCCGCGGTTGCCGGCGGCTTACTTGTTATGGCATCGAGTGGGGCTGGATTCTCAGCTGGTCCCGCAAATATGAGACTTCCACCTACGATTGTCACAGACACGAAGATGAGAACTCCCAGCAAGCGCACGACCCTTTTCAGGGGCAAACTTTCTTCAAAACTTGGGCAAACACGTCTGCACGTGCCAAACAACCCTGCTAATCGAGTATTCATAGCACCTCCTCTATGTGTTAGAGCTCAGCATGCTCGTACTCATAAGCCGAGCAGGCACTAGGGATCGCGATAACTGAGGCCACCGCATTGGGGGTAACCCTATTGGCGCCCGAAAGCTAAAGTGAGGTGCGATCTGCAGCTTGGAAGAGAGGACGCAGCAGAGGGGGGTCCGTCTGGGATGGACTGGAAGTATAACGATGTATTTTGTTCGGCCTAGACATGGTGAGTTAGCAAGCCGAGAAACAAAATATAGATAGTTATTTTATGCGATACTGGGGCAAACCCCGGGTTATGGCTTCCTCGAGCCCTTAAGATTATTTCCTGATCTAGTATAATCACTAGGCGAGGCGATGGGAGCCCGTTATGGCCACCCGATGCGCCAACCGAACAGCGAGGTGACTACACATGGAGCAGACGCGGGAAAACGATCAGGCACTCGTCGCAGTCGTCTTCATGTTGACAGGGATTGTATTCGTTTTAGACTTGCTCACCCCCTCTGAAATTGCTGTCTGCACGTTATATCTGGTTCCGCTCGGGCTAACCCGCTGGTCACACATCAGCACTTGACGATGAGCATTGGCGGTGGCTGTACCGAGCTCATTATTTGTGTGCGAAGGAAATGACAAGTCTAGTCGATCGGCTATTGGCGAAGCCCAGGCCGCAGGGGAAGCACGACCGCGAAACCATACGAGATTATGCTAGGACGAGTGAAGTATTGCTGGGAGTGAAAAATCTTTCCAATGATGAGCGAGAAAGTATCAGGGGCTCGGTCGGGGATATAACTGAGAAGATCCTTGATGCTGATCAAAATAAGCAGTAGACGTTACCAATAGTGGCAGGGCGTCATTGGACACGCCTTCCTAATCGGGCTTCTTCACATCAGCAATCTTACTCTTTGATTTCTCATACAAATTGCCAACACGCTTCGCCGATCATCACATCAAGCAGGCCGACCAGTTGACCGATCTGCTGACTCTATGAATCGCACTGACTAGGTACCGATGGCGGGAACAGCTTCTCCGCCACCTCCTTGCAGTAATACTGGATAATTCTCGCTTC
>Ga0207648_10004995_pt1 | contig 13479 bp, 14 predicted proteins | sample KBSMisM32_FD_184310 | JGI IMG/M metagenome (GOLD analysis project Ga0207648, IMG submission 184310) | Miscanthus rhizosphere microbial communities from Kellogg Biological Station, Michigan, USA - KBS Miscanthus M3-2 (SPAdes) (version 2) | ecosystem: Host-associated > Plants > Roots >...
CCGTCAAATCAGGTGGACTAACATCTGGCTTTTTTTGTTGGTTTTTATTGTAGCTGGATATCTAAGTGAAACAGCCCGGAAGCAGGATTGGAAGGACAGGAAAGCTTATAACCTGTTCGAAAATTTTTATCGTTTTGGTAGTTTTGTTTTTGGAGGAGGAGATGTTTTAATACCGATGATGCTGGATCAATATGTGGAAAGACCGAACACCCCGGTTGTAAAAGAAAAAAATCCGAACGCTATTCGTATAGACAAAGATGAATTGCTAACAGGTTACGGTTTTGTTCGCGCCATACCCGGACCGGTCTTTTCCGTAGCATCTTTTGCGGGCGGCATGGCTATGAAAAACAGCGGAATAAAAATGCAGGCCATAGGCTGCATTCTGGGTGCTATCGGTATATTTTTACCCAGTGCACTGCTCGTACTTTTCTTTTTTCCTGTTTGGCAATACCTTAAAAAGTTTGTGGTTGTTTATCGTGCCCTGGAAGGCATCAATGCAACCGTGGTGGGCGTCATGACAGCCGCAGCCTGCTATCTTTTGGCAGGAATGAAATTTGAGCCGGGCTATATTTCTATAATTGCCAATTATGCCGTGATAGGAATAACCTTTTTACTTCTACGGTATACGCGTGTCCCGCCGCCCGTGATCGTGGTCTTTTGTATCTTACTCGGTTGGATTTTCTAAAGGAGAGTTGTAATAGCCTCTATTTTCAATTTCTTTTCGGACCTCCTCAGTAACGAGATAGCGGACCGATCTTCCCTCACGTATATTTTTGCGGATAGCAGTTGCGGAAATCTCCAACAGCGGAGCATCAACAACAATAACATTTGACGGATTTGAAACCACAGGAAAAGAGGGGCGCATATATATATAAATATTATAATTATTTATTATTTGTTCGTAATTCTTCCAGTTAGTGATGTTTTGAAACCCATCACTCCCCATTATCACAGAAAACTGATGCTGCGGGTATTTCTCTTTCAGGTAAACAAGCGTGTTAATGGTATAAGAAGGCTTGGGTAATTTAAATTCAACGTTACTGGCTTTCAACCTGGTTTCTCCTTCGATCGCAAGTTGAATCAATGATAAACGGTGCTGTTCGTTTAAAAGACCTGAAGAATTTTTAAAGGGATTTTGGGGAGAAACAATGAACCAAACCTGTTCGAGGGCAGTGTGCTCAACCATATGTGATGCAATGATCAGGTGGCCAACATGAACAGGATTAAAGGAGCCAAAGTATAAACCGATTTTCATGGTAAATCAATTTCTTCTACAAGAATATGCTCAGCTTCATTCAGGCGCAGGCTTAATATATAACCAGCAACAGAAACTGAAATAGGGTCTTTTAGCGGGGCGATCTTTTCCACTTTAATTTTTTCACCGGGCACACAACCCATTTCCATCAGCTTTAAAAAAATATCATCATTTTCAAAAGCCCTGACGATCACCTCTTTCCCGATCTTTATTTCTGATAATTTTTTATAGTTGGCCACAAATAGGTTTAGCAGCAAAATTAGCTTATCTCAAAGTTTATTAATTTCGATATAAAGAAATTATGCAGATCTCCATTTACCGTCAGGAAACCAAATACCGGATAAGGGATACGGGGAAACTCAAACTATTCCTCAAGTCCCTTTTCAAAAAAGAATCAACGGATCTCCAATCTGTTGATCTCATTTTGTGTTCAGATGAATTTTTGTTGGGTATCAACAGGCAGTTTCTCAAGCACGATTTCTATACAGACATCATTACTTTTAATTTGGCCTTATCCAATGCTCCGGTTATAGGAGAATTATACATCAGCATAGACAGGGTTAGAGAAAACGCAGGAATTCAGGGTACGGGTATAAACTATGAGCTGCACAGGGTTATTTTTCATGGATGCCTTCACCTCTGCGGATATAAGGACAAATTAAAAAAAGACATTAAAATAATGAGAGAAAAGGAAAATATCTACCTAAAACGATATTTTTCAATCACTTAAGAAAATGTTTCCCGTGGAACCGTTAATGTTTCACGGGGAACAATGCTATTGTTAATCCTCTGTTTAATCTTCCTGGAAAATTTACCTTTGCGCCCATGTTTTCTAAGTATGATATCATTGTTGTGGGTGCAGGTCACGCAGGCTGTGAAGCCGCCGCCGCTGCGGCCAATATGAGCAGTAAGGTTCTGCTTGTGACAATGAACATGCAAACCATCGCCCAAATGAGTTGTAACCCCGCAATGGGAGGTATTGCAAAAGGCCAGATATTAAGAGAAATTGACGCGCTGGGCGGATACAGCGGGATTGTTACAGATAATAGCATGATCCAGTTTCGGATGCTTAACCGCTCAAAGGGACCCGCGATGTGGAGTCCGCGTGCCCAAAGCGACCGCATGTTATTTGCTCAAACTTGGCGGGAAATGTTGGAAAATACTCCAAATCTAGATTTTTACCAGGATACTGTTTTCAATTTGATCGTAGAAGACAATGTTATAAAAGGCGTGATAACCGGATTGGGTCACTATATATATTCCGATGCCGTAGTCCTAACAAACGGGACATTTCTAAACGGGGTGATCCATATCGGTGAAAAGAACTTTGGAGGGGGCCGGGTGGCTGAAAGATCTGCCACAGGCCTTACCGAACAGCTTGTTTCTCTGGGGTTTGAAAGCGCGCGCTTAAAAACGGGAACCCCGCCGCGTATAGATGGCCGCAGCTTGGATTACTCAAAAATGGAAGAACAAAAGGGCGATGAAGAAATTGTGGGCTTCAGTTATTTAGAAACGCCCGGCCTAACCCCTGCCGGGCAAAGGAGCTGCTGGATCACCTATACAAATGAAGCTGTACATGATGTGTTGAAAACGGGATTTGAAAGCAGTCCAATGTTTCAGGGCAGGATACAGGGAATCGGACCAAGATATTGTCCTAGCATTGAAGACAAAATAAGTCGGTTTGCCGAACGCGAAAGGCACCAGCTTTTCGTAGAACCGGAAGGCAGGCATACCGTGGAAATATATGTGAACGGGTTTTCGACCTCTCTTCCCGAAGAGGTCCAGCTAAAGGCATTGCGTATGGTCCCGGGTTTTGAGCAATGCAAAATGTTTCGGCCGGGATATGCGATTGAATACGATTTTTTCCCGCCGACCCAACTTGGTATCAACCTGGAGACAAAACTCATCAAAAACCTCTTTTTTGCAGGGCAAATTAACGGCACAACCGGGTATGAAGAAGCTGCGTGCCAAGGCTTAATGGCGGGGATAAATGCAAATTTGGCTGTTCAGGGAAAACAACCATTTATTGTGAAGCGCAGCGAAGGATATATAGGCGTTTTAATCGATGACCTTATAAATAAGGGTACAGATGAGCCATATCGTATGTTTACAAGCAGGGCCGAATTCCGAACCCTGCTACGCCAGGATAACGCAGATCTAAGACTGACGGAAGCAGGTTACAAACTGGGTCTGGCTTCAAAAGAACGGATGGAAAAGGTAAAGCACAAAAAAGCCGGGGTTGAAACCGTTATTCAAATATTATCAAACTTTTCCATAAGCATAGAAGAGGGTAAAGAATATCTGCAACATATTGATTCTGCGCAACTTACATTTAAACAAAAGGCTTCCCAAGTTCTGTTGAGGCCCAATACTGACCTAAAAAATATGATGAAGATCATTCCCGGTCTGGGGGAAACATTGAAAAATTATTCTCCCGAAATCCTTGAACAGGCAGAAATACAAATTAAGTATAATACTTATATAGAAAAAGAAAAGGAATTGGTTAATAAAATGAGCCAGTTGGAAGACCTTGCTATCCCGCCTGATTTTAATTATGAAAAACTGATATCGCTCGGTAATGAGGCCAAGCAAAAATTTAAGAAGATCCAACCCCGCACCCTTGGCCAGGCCAGCCGTATATCGGGCGTTAACCCAAGTGATGTGCAGATCCTAATGGTATATATGGGACGCTGATCTTAAAATTTTTTTACAAACGCATGTATGAATATCTGAAGATCGTCTGATAGCCAAGCGCTATTATTCTTCGTATTTATCAATATATTTTAATAAGAATTTGTTCAGGTATTAGTTTGGTTTGACGGGCCTCCTGTTTATCAGGAGGCTTTTGGTTTATAAATTGTTTGTGTTTGAACGTAAAAAGTTTAATTTGTTTTTGTAAAAAAGATAAGATGAATTTCAGCGCAGCGACAGAAAAAAAAACAGTATTCGAAAAAATGGAAACCTATATTTCAGAAAAAGGATTGCGTATAGCATCGAAAGATGAAACGCGGCCCTGGGGCGGCTTCTTGGTGATAAATGAAAATGATGCGGAAAAATTTATCGCTGTTTTTTTCCCGCAGCTCAGCAGAGCCGAATTATCAATATCGGGAAAGCTCAGCCCGAAGATACTGATCGTGGCACCGGGCAGGAGACTCAGCTGGCAGTACCATCACAGGCGCGCAGAAATATGGAAACAGGTAGGCGGCGAAGCAGCAGTAACAACAAGTGATACAGATGAAGAGAAAGATACCCGCACATTAAAAAAGGGGGATATCATAGAATTGCAAAAAGGAGAACGTCACCGGCTCATCGGTTTGGATGACTGGGGCATCGTAGCCGAGATCTGGCGACATACGGACCCTGAAGATCCCAGTGACGAAGACGATATCGTGCGTGTGCAGGATGATTTCGGAAGGTAAAAAATCCACGGCCACCCGATTTAAGATCGCTGAAAAAGGCCGACTTACTTCACTTAGCAACAGTATCCTGTACAGTGCCGCTTTTGAACTTTTCAGCCGCCAGTACGAAACGCATTTCACCGTAGCTAATATCGGGCAACAAAAGTTTTATATCAGAAAGTGTTGTTCCTTCATGATCCTTTAAAGCTTTCAGAATAATTTTTTCTTTTTCTTTGGAGATCAACGCGGCAATGTCAATGCTTCCGGTCTCAACATAATGTGCCAGGTGACCCTCAATGGTACTTCCGGCAAGCCCGCGCTCTTTCGCGATCTCGGCTATTTTCTTGCCGGAGGTAAATAAACTAAAGCTCAGTGTTTTGGTATCCGGCTTTGCGGCAGCTGTTTTTGCCGCAGGAGATTTATGCTTACGCTCTTTTTTGGCGGCAGGCTTTAATTCCTCCATGCTTGTTTGCAGATCGTAACGCTCACAATAATCATTCACGGCATCTAAAATATCGTCCCCGTATTTATCCACTTTTACCTTTCCGAAACCCGCAATCAGCAACAAGCTTCTTTTATTTCTCGGAAGAAAAGCACAAATATCTTTTAAGCCTGCGTGCGTCACCACCATAAACACGGGAGCGCCCTCATCTTCACAAACCTTGTCCCGCCAACGTTTCAGTGTTTCATAGAGTTCCGGATTGGTGACGTCCGTAATAGCAGATCTTCTCCCGCTTGCATAACATGTGAGGCTGGATCTCTGTTGTGCATAATTGAGCCGGTATTCCAGGTAAGGAATAACAGAAAAATTTTTCCGACCATATTCTAAAAGATAAACCGCAAAATGTAAAGCTGCGGCTAAATTATTTAATGGTTCATTTATGGCATCAGCGGCATCACGATGTTCGGTTACTAACGGGTGCTCTTTTAACTCCGTGGTCAACGTTTGGAGCTGAGGAATAAAATGTTCTGCGGCCGCGGTGATCCTGCCCTGCAGCACGGCATTATCCTCGATAACGGGTTCGTCTTTCATTAATGTATATGCCTGGCGAATAAATTTTTGCCCCGTGGAGGCGAGCCCTGAAAATTTATTTTGTACAGCATTGCTCCACTGCATAGCATCGGCGTTCATCTTGCTGCAGTGCAGGCTTACAGTACCGGTCAGCGATCCGGCTGCTTCAGTGAGCTGTTCAAAAGAAAACAACTCCTGCAACAATTCCTGAACAAATACCTGACGCGCGCCTTCAAATCTTTCTGCAAGAGAGCCACTGTGTGTGAGGGCACGATGTCCCTTATCAACATTACTATTGCTCTGTATAGCTGCAGGAGGGATCTTGGAAAGAAGGACAATGCCGGCCAAACTCGTGCATCGGCTCAGCGCCACATAAACCTGTCCGCTGCTGAAAGCTGCTGCAGCATCGATCATTACTTTTTCGAACGTCAAACCCTGGCTTTTATGTATCGTTATGGCCCAGGCAAGTCTTAAAGGATATTGCGTGAATGTGCCCACAATATCCTGCTGAAGCTTTCCATCTGTTCGGTTCAAAGTATACCGGCTGTTTTCCCATGTTTCCGGGAACACCTCGATCTTTTCACCGTCGCATTCCACAATCACCTTTTCATTTTCAAGGTAGCTAACGGTTCCGAGCTTCCCGTTGAAATATCTTTTCATCACGGGGTCATTTTTAATGAACATCACCTGGGCTCCTTCTTTGAGCACCAGAGAAGCATCTGCGGGATAAAGATTTTCCGGAAAATTATTTTCCACATCAGCCGCATAAGTATAAGCCGGCTTTAGCAAACGCTGGATCTCGCTGTTGTTGATCAGGTTTGCCTGGTTGTTATGAGAAGTAAGAGTTATGTATTTTTCTGTTTCCGGCGGCCGGAAACCCGGAATGAATCTTTGATACAGCTGTTCAAAATCCCCGGGGGTCATTGAATTGATGCGAACATTGTTCAACAGGTCAACAAAAGATTGTTCTTTCTGCCGGTAAATTTTTTCCAGTTGGATCAACAATGGCTGTTGTTCTTTTACCGCATGGCTGTCGAAGAAGAAGGGCGAGGCATAATATTCCTGCAGTATCTCCCATTCCCGGTTCTGTGCCACCGGCGCCAACTGATGCAGGTCGCCGATACAAAGCACCTGCATGCCGCCAAAAGGCACGCGATAATTTCTGCGCACACTTCGTAAGACCGTATCAATGGCGTCCATCACATCACAACGCACCATGCTGATCTCATCGATGATCAGCAACTCGGCTTTACGCAGGAGCTGTTGACGCTGTTTATTATATTTCATGTTTTTCAACAAACCGTCTTTACCCGCTGCTGTAGGAATAAAAGGATGGAACGGGAGCTGGAACAGGCTGTGCAGCGTAACACCGCCGGCATTTATTGCGGCAACGCCGGTTGGTGCGGCCACAACCGTATTTTTGGTGCAGTGCTCTTTCAGGTATTTGAGGAATGTGGTCTTGCCCGTTCCCGCTTTACCGGTAAGAAAAATATTCTCAGAGGTTTCAGTTATAAAACGGTAGGCGAGGTCGAAATTTTCGTTGTGCTCAATGGTCATCAGGTCCGGTTAATGATTTTGATTCAAAGTAAGCAAAGTTAAACGGAGCAGAAAAATCAGCGGCACTTTTAACATCCCGGAACTTCAGCAGGGTACGGATACACACGTTAAAAGCGCCGCAGTTCATTATGCCGCAGGATTCGCGGTGGCTTTGCCGAGCATCAACAATTCCGATATATACACTTCGCTGGTATATTTCTTATTACCTTCCTTATCGGTATACGAACCGTTGACGATCTTGCCTTCGACCAAAATCTCCGAACCTTTGTTAAGGTATTTTTCAGCGATTTCCGCCAATGCACCCCACGCCACGAGGTTGTGCCATTGGGTCTCTTCGATCTTTTGACCCTGCGCATTTTTGTACAGTTCATTGGTTGCGAGGGAAAAATGGGCAACCTTTTTACCGTTTTCAATGGTCTTTACTTCGGGGTCTTTGCCTAAGTGCCCGATCAACTGTACTTTGTTTTTTAAGTTGTACATGATTTTTAATTTGTGCCCCGCCCGGGAGGCGGAAACGATTAAAGTTTTATTTCAGTCAACCGATCACCGATTGACCCAACAAAGGTGCAGCAGGCAGAAAACGACAGTCGTATTTTAATCGTTTATAGTTGAATGTAGCCGTTTGTAAACGCTTGTACATAATAAAAAAATTTGTAACTTTTCGGCTGTAAACCTATCCCCGCCCGTATGTTAACGAAAAAAGAGCCCGTGCTTTGCAGCGCCTGCAATACACCGGTGAAAGGCCGATCCGATAAAAAATTCTGCAATGATTATTGCCGGAATGAATACAACAACAGCTTAAAATCTCCGGCAACCAATCTTGTGCGCAACATCAATAATGCATTAAGCCGGAACAGGCGTATCCTGGAATCTATGCTGCAACCCAACGAACAGCCTGCCACAGTACATCGTGATAAGCTTTCTGAGAAAGGCTTTATATTTAAATACAGCACCCATACGTTTACCAATAAAAAAAAGGACATTTATTTTTTTTGTTATGATATGGGATGGCTGCCGCTCGATAACGACTGGTGCCTTGTTGTAAAGCGGAGCACTTAAGCGGGAACAATAATTAACGTTAATCCTCGAACAGATCTTATGCTGAGAACAATTCTGCTGTTGACAGTCTCAAACAGCTTCATGACATTTGCATGGTACGGCAATTTAAAAAACACTTCACTCCCAATATGGAAGGCCATACTCATCAGTTGGGGAATAGCTTTTTTCGAATACTGTTTTATGGTTCCGGCAAACAGGTTAGGGTACACGACCGGCTTTACAGGATATCAGCTCAAGCTTACGCAGGAGGTGATAACCTTGATTGTATTCGCCGTGTTCGCATTAGTTTACCTGAAAGAACCTTTTCAATGGAAATACCTCGTAAGCTTCGCACTGTTGTTAGGAGCCGTTTTTTTTATGTTTAAAAAGTAGACCCGGCGGTCAAATAAACAAAGGATACCGCACCCGCCCGGTTCGCCCGGGGCAGAAACAAACCCGCTTTGCGCCTCCGGGGGGCTTTTTAACGATCGAAAGCCCGATACCATTTCTGATCGGAGATACATACTGTTTGAAGGGAAGCAATGAAAATATTTTAGGACCTGAACACGGTTAAAAGAGGCGAAATAAAAATATGGTTTCTACCAAAAGTCATCTTTCTTCAAAAAAATAACTTTAATAACTTTAGGGATGCTCTCACTTACGGTCACACTTATTCAAACGGATCTTTCCTGGGAAGATAAAGCCGGCAATCTCCGGATGCTGGAGGAAAAAATTAATGATATCTCCGAGCAAACGGAATTGGTGGTGCTGCCCGAAATGTTCAGCACCGGCTTTTCAATGAATGCCGATCAGCTGGCTGAAGAATCAGACGGGCAAACCCTTGATTGGATGAAACGTATTGCCGCAGCCCAAAGGATCATCCTTACCGGGAGCGTTATTTTTAAAGAGGAGGAAAAATTCTATAACCGTGCGGTCTGGATGTTGCCCGACGGCAATTACGGTATTTATGATAAACGGCATCTTTTCGCTTACGGAAAAGAAAACGAATATTATTCTGCAGGTAATAAAAGATTGATAGCACAGGTTAAGGGTTGGCGGATAAATCTCCAGGTATGTTATGACCTGAGATTCCCGGTTTGGGCGAGGAACAGGGCAGATGCAAACGGGCAGCCGGAATACGACCTCCTTATTTATATGGCCAACTGGCCCGCAAAACGCAGCCACGCATGGAAGACCCTGCTCTGCGCCCGTGCCATTGAGAACCAGTGTTACGTTATCGGGGTGAACCGCACCGGTGAGGACGGAAACGGTCTTCAATATTCAGGCAACTCGATGGTGATCGATCCCCTTGGTGAGGTTTTATATCATCATGCGGATACGGAAGACATATTCACCGTCACCCTTGACAAAGAACATTTGCGGGAAGTAAGGAAAACATTTCCTTTTTTGAAAGATGCCGATGATTTTGATTTAAGGAGCTAGCATGATTCTCTTTACCTCTTCCATTTTTTTGTCCTGTCCTTTTATCAGGGCCTGATAATCGGTCGGCACATAAATATCCGGCGGAACACCTGTACCTTTTACCGAAGGGTGCTGATACTGAATGAGCCGGAATACCGGCAGCCGAACCCTCAGCTTTGTATGAGGTAAGATAATATCCGGGATCATGATGCCGTTATTGCCATACCAGCCGCCACCGGTATTTTCACCCATGAGCGTGATGCCGGGCTGACCTTTAACAGCATTTGAAAAAAGAGCCGAAGCTGAAAAGGTAGGTCCGTTGATCAACACATAAACCTTTCCGTCAAATTTATTTTTTTTCAGACCGTAGACATGGTTCTCAAAATGCCGCAGGTGATAATTGCCGTCTTTCATCTTTTTTGAGAGAAAGAACATCTCAATATTATTGAAGAAACGCCCGCGCGTATATCTCGCGTATTTTCCAAGAGAGCGCTCCGGCGTAAATACCGTATCTGCAACCCTGAAATGTGAGCGTGAAATATATTTGGTAAGGAGCGTGCTCATTTCCACACGACCGCCGCCGTTGCTGCGGATGTCGAGCACCAGGGTGTTAATTTTTTCTTTTTTCAGCCGCCGGAAAGAGCGCCGGAAAAAGCCGCGAAGGTATCCCTGTGCAAAAGTATTTACCGTCATCACGGCAAATTTTTTACTGCTGTCAATTACCATGGACCGATCCTGGAGCAGTTGCTTTGTTTTGGGAATATGTTTTGCAGCCTTTCGTTGAATACTGTCACGCCGAAGCGAATCTTTAGGCGGAATGTAGAGCGGCACCGTAACGGTTTGTTCTTGGTTGGAACTATCCAGATAACTTACTTTATAAGTTTTACTGAGGCCGAAAATATTTCGGTGGAAATAAGGAAAATTTCCACTGATGCGGACATAATTTACATTTTCCTCGTAGCCGTCTTCGGGCAGGAACTCCATGAAATATTTTATCAGGAGCTTATTCGGAACACCGTTCACGGCCGTTACCAGGGTTCCTCTCTTAAAAATACTGTCCTTTTTATAATTAAGATTGGCAGTCACCGCCATCGTATCGTTCCACACTTTCATATATAGGGGAAATGCGGGAATGATCTTGCCTGTTACCCAACGTCCGTAAGCCTTGCTCATACTTACGCTGGTATGCCCGCAGTGAATTTTTTGAATGAGGGGCGCCAGCACATGCCAGGCGAACTGCTGCTCATTCATGCTGTCGGTGATATCGGCATAATACTTATCAAAATAAGCATCCATTTTTTCTTTGGATGTGTACCAATATAAAGAAGGGTGCTTTGCTTCGAGAATATTGCGGAGCAGCGTGTAATCTTTTTGGAGCGCGGCTTTGGGATATTTTTTTGCGGGATCGTAATTTTTCCGGAGCACGCCGCATGAGCAAAAAAGAATGATGCTCAAAATAAAAAAACCGGTGCGTGCCATAATCTTTAAGGGCTATGAAATTAGATGAAAACCGCGGGGAGTAAAAACAAAGACTGTTATTTTAAATAAAAAATCATTTAAGGTGATTCCAGCCCTGTGCTACCAGCGTGTGTTTGTTGCCACCGCGGGTGATCAGGTGTTTACCTTCGGAAGCCTCTGTGATATAGCCAATGATGCTTACAGAAGGATTTACTTTGATCTTTTCGTAATCCGCCTGCGATACGGTAAAAAGCAATTCATAATCTTCTCCGCCGCTGAGCGCGCAGGCCGTAGGGTCGGTTTGCAGTTTGTAGGCAAAATCTTTCATTTCATCAGCCATAGGTAATTTGTCTTCGTACAAAACACAGCCTGCCTCACTTTGTTTACAAATATGGAGCATGTCGCTGCTGAGACCGTCGCTGATATCGATCATGGCTGAAGGAATGATCTCAGCTTCTGCAAAATATTCAATGATATCTTTCCGGGCTTCCGGTTTCAACAAACGCCCGACAATATAAGCCTGCCCTTCAAGATCAGGCTGGGCGCCCGTTTCTTCAAAGATCTTTTTTTCCCTTTCCAACAGTGTAAGGCCCAGAAAAGCGCCGCCTAACTCACCGCTTACGCAAATAAGATCATTGGGTTTTGCGCCGCTGCGCGTGGTATATGCGTCGGGTGCAACTTCGCCGATCGCGGTAACACTGATCACCATTCCCTTTTGTGCAGTAGAAGTATCCCCGCCTATCAAATCTACTCCGTAAGTTTCGCAAGCCGCGTACACGCCTTCATAAAACTCATCCAACGCCTCCAGGCTGAAGCGGTTGCTGAATGCAATGTTCAGCGTGATCTGAGTGGGCGTTGCATTCATTGCATAAATATCGCTGAGGTTCACCACCACTGATTTATAGCCGAGGTGCTTCATAGGCGTGTAAGAAAGATCAAAATGAATTCCTTCCAGGAGCAGGTCGGAGGAAACAACCGTTTGCCTGCCGAAGTGATCGATCACCGCGCCGTCATCACCCACACTTAAGATCGTAGAGCTGTTGCGCGTTTCATTATTCTTAGTAAGATGGTCTATCAGGCCGAATTCGCCGAGAGATGAAATTTCTGTTCTTTGTTCCATAAACCGTCGTAATTTATTGTTTCACCAATTCCAGCATTTCATGATGTATCAACCCGTTAGTTGCAAGCAAATGCGGTTGATAGGGCGAATACGGATTTCCCGCAAAATCGGTCACCCTTCCGCCTGCTTCTTCTACTATTAAAAATCCTGCCGCACTATCCCAGGCATTCAGACTGTGTTCATAAAAACCATCAAACCGTCCCGCGGCAACCCAACAAAGATCCAACGCTGCGCTTCCCAATCTTCTTACCGGGATGCCGCGGCGGATCAACTTTTCGAATACCTGCAGGGGCCCGTTCGGCGAATCGAGATAAGTGTACGGAAACCCTGTGACCAGGTTGCTGTTGCCCACTTTATCTTTTTTGCCAACAGATATTTTTTTATCATTGAGTGTAGCGCCCATACCTTTTTCCGCGAAAAAAAATTCGTTCATCAAAGGGTTGAAAACCGCGCCGAGGATCATTTCACCCTTCTTTTCCACACCGATGCTTACACAACAAATAGGAATACCGTTGGCAAAGTTCACTGTTCCGTCAATCGGGTCGATGATCCATTTGTATTCGCTTTCTGTAACGAGCTCACCGGTCTCCTCACTTAATATAAAGTGATCGGGATAAGCTTTGCGGATCACTTCAATGATCGCTTTCTCGGAAAAATGGTCCGCCTCGGTGACCAAGTTATTAATGCCCTGTTTATTGGATATTTTAAAATCCCCGTTGAAATAAAACTGCAATTGCGCGGCGCCGGCCCGCGCAGCTTCGAGAAGCGTGGTTCGTAACATGATGCAAAGATATTTGATTCGGCCGGGCAGGCATCATTTTCCCGAAAGCAGTTCATAAAAATCTGCTCTATATTCGCTGTATGGACCTTTCCGTTATCATTGTCAGTTATAATGCCAAATACTTTACGGAACACTGCCTGTTTTCTGTTATAAAAGCCTGCAGCGGAATTGAAGCAGAGATCTTTTTATTTGATAACGGGTCCACAGACGGCAACAAAGAATACTTGGCGCCAAAACTTTCGCAGGTCCAATTTATTTGGAATGATGAGAATATAGGATTTGCGAAAGCCAACAACCGGGCGTCGCAAAAGGCATCAGGGAGGCATATCCTTTTTTTAAATCCGGATACGATCATCGCGGAAGACTGTTTAAGCCAATGTTTGCAGTTTTTTGAAAGCCATCCCGATTGCGGCGCGCTGGGCGTAAAAATGGTCGACG
>Ga0207648_10004996_pt1 | contig 13475 bp, 11 predicted proteins | sample KBSMisM32_FD_184310 | JGI IMG/M metagenome (GOLD analysis project Ga0207648, IMG submission 184310) | Miscanthus rhizosphere microbial communities from Kellogg Biological Station, Michigan, USA - KBS Miscanthus M3-2 (SPAdes) (version 2) | ecosystem: Host-associated > Plants > Roots >...
GCTCGTCGAGCGCCGAATCCGGCGTACGGCCGCGGCGCGAGGGCTCGACGAAGCCGTGACATGGAGCTTCATTTCGGAAGCCGAAGCCGCGGCCTTCGGCGGATCCGAGTGGCGGCTCGCCAATCCGATCAGCGAGGACATGAAGGTCATGCGGCCTTCGTTGCTGCCGGGGTTGATCGCGGCGGCACGGCGCAACCTCGATCGCGGCGCCTCTTCGGTGCGGCTGTTCGAAATCGGGCGCCGCTATCTTGGCGATGCCGAGCATTCGACGCTGTCGTTGATCCTCGCTGGAGATCGGAAAGACCGCGGGTGGCAGTCAGGCAAAGCACAGGCGTTCGACGCCTTCGATGCGAAGGCCGAGGTGCTGGCCCTTCTTGATGCCGCTGGAGCACCGGTCGACAATCTGCAGGTATTCCCCGACGCTGGGCCAACCTGGCACCCTGGCCGGTCGGCGACCCTGCGGCTTGGCCCGAAGACGGTGATCGCTGCCTTCGGCGAGCTTCATCCCGGACTGCAGAAGAGCCTCGATGCGCCCGCTGGCGCGGTCGCTGCGGAGATCTATCTGGATGCAGTCCCGGCTGCTCGTTCGAGCGGTCACGCTCGCTCGGCTTACTCTCCACCGGCGCTTCAGGCGATCACCCGCGACTTCGCCTTCATCGTTCCGGCGGAAGCAACCGCCGACAGCCTGCTCCGCGCGATCCGGGGCGCCGACAAGGCGTTGATCACCGGAGTTCGCCTATTCGACCGGTTCGAGGCAGCCGATGGCCTGTCGTTGGCGTTCGAGGTCACGCTCCAGCCGACCGACAAGAGTTTTACTGACGAGCAGATCGGCGACGTGTCGAAGCGCATCGTCGGCGCTGCAGAGAAATTAGGCGCTCGCCTCCGCACCTGATGGCAGCGCATTGATAGCAGCGTGCACCTGCCGCTCGATTTCATCGCGCTTGAGGCCGGGCGGAATGGTATCTCCGACCTTGAAGGTCACGGTTCCCGGTCGATGAACGAGCCCGCGGCCCCATAGCCGGCCGCTGTTCATGGCCACCGGAACGACCGGGAGGCCGAGCGCTCGGTAAAGGGCCGCAAAGCCCGGCTTGATCTCCGGCTGCTCGCCGACGCGGACTCGAGTTCCTTCGGGGAAGATCATGACCGGCCGGCCGGTGGCGACCGCCTTCTCTCCCTCCGCCACGAGATTGCGAAGCGCCTTCGCGCCAGCGCTTCGCTCGACCGGAATGACGCCATAACGTCGCGTCAGGAAGCCGAAGAGCGGAATGTCGGACAGCTCTTTCTTGATCACGATGACCGGCAGGTTGGTGATCCGAACCATCTCCAGCGTTTCGTACATCGCCTCGTGCTTGACCGCGATCAGGTGGGGCCCGGCCGGGATAGCCCCTTCAACCTTCGTCTGGATACCGAGCAGGTTGGTCGTGAGCCAGTGGTGCATGGCGACCCAGCTCAGCACGACGGCAAGCGTGGGCCTTCGTCCGAACAGGCTGGCGACCACTCCGGCGAGCACCCACAAGACCGTCGCCGAGTAGAAGATCACCGCGAACAGCAGCGAGCGGATCACCGCCATCAAATGTCGGCCCACACCGCGAGCCGCCGCAGGACATATTTGTTGTATTCGCCGAAGAGCGTGAGGAAGCTGGGTTCCGACATCACCGCATCGGTGACGATCCGGTATTTGCTGCCGAGCACCCTGCCGAACTCGTAGCGCGATCGGCGCATGTGCCAGTCGTTCGTGATCAGGCGCACCGATGTGAAATGATGGGCGGCCAGCCAGCGGCCGGCCTCTTCAGCATTGGACCTGGTGTCGACCGATTCACTGCCGAGATCGACGCAGCAGGCGACCAGCTTGCGGTTGCCGCCGAGCCGCCGGGCGAGATCCGCTTTGGTGACCGACGGATCGGCGCCCGCTATCAGCAAGCGGCCCGCCTTCTTGTCCTTCAACACGTCGACCGCATGTTCGATGCGGTCGGGCCCGCCGGTCAGCACAACGGCGGCCTGCGTGGGCGGTGCGTCGGCCGCGGCCGGCCTGCCGAGCGACAGCGCGAAAAAGATGAACCCCAGCAGGTAGAGCAGGGCGACCAGCGATGCAGCGCGCGCGATCATAGCGCCGTCCTCAACGCAGTGAGCACGGCGGTACGCGCAACCCATGTCGCTAGAATCGTCAGCAGCAGCGGAATGGCGGCAAGGGCCAAAAGATCCCCCGCGCCCAACGTCGCACCGCCCATCAGCTCCCCGGCGAAAGCCGAGGTGGCCGCAAGCAGCAGCAGGACGACGGTGGCAACCGCGGCACCGACAAGGCTACCGATCAACGCATCGATCGCGATCTTGCGCTGGAAGAGGTGGGTGACCTGGACGTCTGTCGCGCCGATGCCGTGCATGATGTCGATGGTCGGGCGATGGGTGTCGAGCGCGCCTTTCGCCGCGAGCACCACCGCCGCGGCGCATGCGCCGGCCAGCAGGACAACGAGCGCCAGGGCAATCCACTGCAATGCCTTTAGCGATTTAAGCACGGGACCGAGGGCCTCGCGATGGGCGATCACCCGGGCACCGGGTGCGATGGCCGCAACGCGCGTCGCTAGTGCCTTCAGATCAGCTCCGGGCCCGGCATCGAACGTGATCAACGCCGGCACGGGAAGGTCGGCGGATGCTCCAGCGGGGCCAAGCCAGCGCTCGAGGGTCTGCCGCATCTCGCTCTCCGGCACCGCCTCGGCATTGGCGACACCGCGCGAGGAGCGGACGACCTGCATGACCTGCGCCAGCTTGCCGCCGTCGGGGATCTGCACGGAATATCTGGCAGCGGCGCCGGAAGACATACGTTGGGCAGTGCCGGCGAGGGCGAGGCCGGCCGCGGCGACGATCATGATCGAGAAGGTCATGATCGCGATGAGCCACGGAGTCGGCCCCTGCAGCGGCCGCGTGCCGAGCAATCTCCTCTCTGCGGGCGAGATGAAAAGCCAGCCGAACATCAGGCCACGCCCCGCGGCGGATTGCGCAATTCGCCGGTCGGATCCGACACCGCGCCACCTTCCAGGCGGATCATTCTTGCCCCCGGAGTCGCGCTGATCAGGCCGACATCGTGGGTCGCGACGACAACCGTTGTCCCCAAGCCATTAAGTGAGGTGAACAGGTGAAGCAGGCGCTTCGCCATGTCAGCGTCGACGTTTCCGGTCGGCTCGTCGGCGACCAGAAGCTCGGGCCGGTTGATGACCGCTCGCGCAATCGCGACGCGCTGCTGCTCACCGCCCGACAGGGTTGGCGGGCGGGCGCTGGCGCGATCGGCGAGGCCGACCCACGCGAGCATCTCGCGAACCGGGCCTTCGACTTCCTCCTCGCTGGCCCCGGCAATGCGCAGCGGCAGCGCAACATTATCGAACGCCGAAAGATGGCGGACGAGGCGGAAGTCCTGGAAAACGACACCGATGCGGCGCCGGAAATGCGGAAGCTCGTCGCGCGAGGCAGCGGTCAAATCGTCGCCGAACAGTGAAATTCGACCGCGTGTCGGCCGCTGCGCGAGGTACAGCAGCTTGAGCAGCGAAGTCTTTCCCGCCCCCGACGGGCCCGTCAGGAAGTAGAAGCCGCCTTTGGACAGCCGGAAATCGAGGTCGCGCAGCACCTCGGCGCCCGTCCCGTAGCGCAGCCCGACGCTGTCGAATTCGGCAACCGATGTCAGAACAAGCCTCCCCTTCACGCGCGCGCCTTGCCATTGCCCGCGCATTCCTGTTTACCCTGCGCTCACCGTCCTGAAAGAGGGCAATTGCAAGACATGATCCTGACCTGCCCCAATTGCGCAACGCAATATGTGGTGAAGGATGGCGCGATTCCGCCCCAGGGGCGACAGGTTCGCTGCGCATCCTGCAAGCATAGCTGGCACCAGGAACCCGAAGACGGCGGCGAGCTTCGGCTGCAAGACGAGCAGGAGCTGGGCGAGCACGGTACCGAAGCCGCCGCGGACATCCCGGCCGAGGCATCCGAGCCTTATCCGTCCGCCGAGCCGGAAGCCGAGCCCACCGACGAAGAGACCTACGCCGAAGCGGCGATCATCGATCCGAGCGCTGGCCCGGAGGCGGAGCAGCGGGCGTATGAAGAAGCGGTAATCGAAGGCGGCGTGCCGCCGGAGGCCGAAGCGCCAGTACCGGTAGCCGCCGAGGATGTCGCGCCGGTCACCCATGACAGTGTGCGGGACGACGAATTCAGTCCCTTCGCTTCCCGCGACGTGGTCGAACGAAAGCGCCGGAGCCCGATCGTCGCGATCCTGCTGCTGGTGGTATTGATCGCTGCCGCCGCAGCCGCCTTCTGGTTCCTGGCGCCGCCCGAGTGGAAGGCCAAGCTCGGCCTCGTCGAGGCGAAGACACCGCTACAACTTTCCAACCCGCCGCAAATGGAGCTGGTGCAGCTCGCGAGTGGCCAGCAGCTGCTGACCGTTTCCGGACGCGTGATCAATCCGACGGACAAGGCGCACCCGGTCCCGCCGATCCATGCCGAGCTGTACGAACGCGGCGGGAAGGTCATCAAGAGCTGGACGATCCAGCCGCCGACGCCGGTCCTTGCGCCGCAATCGAGTGCGTCGTTCAACAGCGCTGAGGTGAATGTGCCGTCGGGCGCCGAAGGCGTCACGATCAGCCTGGAATCGCCGAAGGCCTAACCTACTGAAATTCGAATAGCTTCAGCGGTTCGGGCACACCGGTCGAGCGCACAATCGCATCCCGCACAACGAATGGGTCGCTGCTTTCGAGCTTTCCGAGATGAAGGCGCGCGCCTGAAATAACGCGGATGGTCGCTCGAGCCTGAACGCTGGCGCCTGTGGAATGGCCCGGGGGGCCGTGCGCCCAGGGCGGCGGCCCCTTGGGAAGCCCGGGCGGAGGACCGTGGGTCGGGACGGATGCGACGATCGAGGCGGTGAGCAACAGGATCACGGTACCGCTCGTAACGTGCCGCCGCCCCAATGGTAAACAAGGTCTTAAGCATAGTCCCGCAGCGGGACGAAAAAGTCGCGTGGCGGCGGCATTGCGTCCCCACAGGGCCTTTGCTAGGGGCCGCGCCTTGCCAGTACCGGCTCCTCTCAAGGCCGGTCATCTCATGACGTGCGGTCGTGGCGGAACTGGTAGACGCGCAGCGTTGAGGTCGCTGTGGCCGAAAGGCCGTGGAAGTTCGAGTCTTCTCGACCGCACCATCTTCCTACTCGATGGATCCCGTGGCAATTTCTCCCGAGGGGGGATTGTCATGGTCGAGGCGCAGGCGGACATCGGGCTGGGTGAAGCGATCGAGCCGGCGACCCTTGCGCATTCGCGAGTCTATCGGGGCGATGCCCGGATGGTGATCTCACCGGTGCTGGGCTTCCTCGGGATCGTTGTCGTAGCGTCCCTGATCTCGACCTTACTGCCGCTGATCAGCCTTCGATTGCAGGGGCTTGATACCGTCCTGTGGACGGGCGGCGGCCTACTCGGGATCATCGTCGCCCTGCGCATTCTTTACCGGAACCGGCTCCGCGACTTCCTCACCGGCTTGAAGCGAATGGGTTCACCCGAAGTCTTCCCGACGCATTTCCGGTTCACTGAACAGGAGATCGCAATCGACAGCGAGCGTATCGGATATCGCATGCCCTGGTCGTCAGTGCTGTTCTTGATGCCGGGCAAACAGCATTGGCTAATCCAGGTCGACACGGCCACCTTCGCCGTCCCTTACCGCGCGTTTTCGGGAGATGGGGAGAAAGAGTTCCTAGCCCTCGCCTCGAAGTCGCTGAGCGAAGCCGCAAGGACTCGTTCTGTTTTTGCGAAGCAGTAGCGAGGACTACGGAGTGGCTGCCGTTGATGCAACTGCCGATGCTATCTTTGGAAGGGGAATGACGTGCACAACCCCGAGGCGGACCACCGTCTTCTGTGGGCTCAGCGTCGCATGCAGCCCGAGCTCGGTTGCGATCCGGGCGGCAGTGCCTGAATCCTTGGAAACACGGATGGTGTAGTCGCCGTACGGCACCCGTTCGTAGAGGAAGAAGCCGTCGTAATCGGTTCGCGTGGTCGCCACGACCTTGCCCGAGGGATCGACCAGCTCGAGGTCCAGGCCTTCGAAGCCCAGACCGCCGTTCTTCACCACAGCGCCTTCGATATCGCCGCCGCCGACCAGGCCGATTTCGACGTCCGCCGGCACGCCGGGCCGCGGCACGACGACCTGGAGCGCCTTCTTCGGCACGAGCATGGGATCGTCGAGGCTTGTCGCATCCAGCCCGACCGCGATCGGCAGGTAAGCGGTGAGGCCGCCGACCACGACCGAGCCCTTGGCATCGGTGGTCCGCTCGGCCTGCTTGGTACCGGTGGTGACCATCGCGTCCTTTTCGTACGGCTCGCCCGCGTCGTGGATGCCGTTGTCGTTGAGATCGCGGTAGACCGTGGCATGGACGGCGCCCGCCTGCGCAAGCGGGCGGCGCGACAGGCCAAATCCGTGGTTCGGATCGAGCGAGAAGTTGATGTTCACGCCGAACGCGACCGAGCCGTCCGTCGCTGCTTCACCGGTGAGGGCGATGCCCATCGAGTCGAACCGCCTGATGTGGGACAGGCGGAAGCGGCCGCGGTGCCCGGCGCCATCGTAAGCGATCGCGCCCTCCCAATCCGCATTTTCCGACGCCGACCAGTAAGCCGACAGCTCGGCATCGCGGAACCGCGCCCTGGGCGTGGCATAGAAGTCGAGCGAGCCTCGCAATCGGACATCGCCGATATGGCCGCTGCCGATCAGGCCGAGGCTGAGTTCGCCGGCTGTGCTGGCGTGAGCGACATATTGCTTCTGGTACCGTACTTCGCTCGACAGGTTGAACCTGCCGATATTGGCCGACAGCCGCCCCGCGGCCTCAAGCTGCTTGGTGCCGTCCATCTGATCGGTGACGTGGACTTCGGCATGGGCGGGGATGACGCTGCGCCCGATCTTCAGCGGCGCGTCGACCATGGCCCGAACATCGCGCAGGCTTCGTTGTCGGCCGCCCTGCAAATGGAAATCATTCGCAAGAAGGGCTTCGATGTTTACGTTCACAGCGCCGAACTTGCCCAGAATCTGCGCACGCGCGGCGGTTCCACCTGTGGATTCGCGCGCGGCGGCCAGCTCGACCATCGCCGGGCCGATCGAGCGGCGCACCGAGCCTTCGACGAAGGTGACGCGCTGGTCGTCGATGAGCATGGCGCGGGCAAGCACGCCGACCGACGTTCGATCGTCGATGCCGTGCTCGACCGACAACGTTGCCTGGGCCTTGGGCAGGCCCACGAGGTCCGGCGATTTGTGCAGGGTGAGGACGTCCTGCGCCGGCTGGCTGACGCCGGCCCAGTACCAGGTCTTGCCCTTGGGGACGTTCTCCTGCCCGACGTTGATAGTCTCGTCGCGTGTCCGGATCTGGCCCTGGGGCCCGTAGAGCATGATTCTGATCGTATTCTCGCCATACAAAAGCTGAACATCGTCAAAGACATAGCGATTGCTGGAGTTCGCCTTCGCAAACCCCAGCAATTCGCCATTCCGGTAGATTTCGGCTTCCCAGCCTGCAGGAAGGTCGCCTTCAAAATGCGTTCGGTCGAAGGCGGCCTGCGCCGTCAGCGGGCGGTTGGTGACGACCGCCCCGCGCCCGCTCGCGGCCGTACCGGTCAGGCGGGTATCGAAGCCTTCGACGTCGCCGAAGCCGAAATGGGTCGCATGCAGCGGCCCGAGGAGGTTGCCGTCGGGGTCCGAGCGGTACGCGCGGACGCGGAGCAGGCTGGGCGTACCCTTCTGGTCGGTCGTCAGCTGCGCATCGTAGGACAGCTTGGCGATCTCGCCCGCGGCATAGACCGACATCTGGCGGTCCACCCGCACGCCGTCGCTGGCGCGGTAGGTGACGCCGGCACTGACGACGAAATCGAGCGCCGGCGCCCGCCACATGCGGTAGGGCAGGCGAACCTGGGGCAGGCTCTTGAGGTCGTAGCTCGCGGTGCGAATATGCTGCGAGCGTTCCTGGCGCTCCATCGCCAGTTCGACCGGAAGCTTCGCTTCGGACTCGAGGATCAGGACGGAGCCGGAAGTGATGGGCTTCACGCCAATGCCGAACCAGCGGGTCAGTGCACTGGTCTGAACGCACCAGCCGTCGGGGGTTTCACGAATGGTGCCGGCAGCAATCGGCTCGCTCTTGCCCGCGTAAGTGGCGGTCATGCCCGCGTAATCGATTGAAATGCGGTTTTTTTCCTTGAACGCCCAGCCGCTGACCTTCTTCGCAGTGACATCGATCTTCATCGGGACGTCGAGCGTGGTCAAAAAGTCGCCTAAGACGACACATGTGCCTTCGGGGGTGTTGTAGGCACGAACGCCGTCGCCAAGCTTCAGCTGGCGAATGTTCACGTCGAGCAGGAACTGGGATTCAGGGTCGGCGGTCCAGTTGCTGACGGCTGCAACCGGCGGTGGCGCAGATGCAGAAACGCCGCCGGCGCATAGCGCCAGCAGCGTTGCTGCCTTGCGCAGCCAGTGGAGGCCGCCGGACAAGATGAGGATCTCCGCTCGAGCCCGCTCCGCCTAACGCAGGACCGCCTTGGTCTCGGCGAGCACGTTGCTGCCGTCGTCGTAGGTTTCGACATACTGGACGGTGACTTCGCCAGGCCCGGCCGCCTTGTACGCATCGTCGAGCGGGAGGCTGACATGGCGGACGCCGATCTCGGTGTAGATCGCAACCGCCTTCTGGAACGCGATCGGGTTCTTCACGCCGGCCTTGAAGACGCGGATCTCGCCGAAGGTCGAACGCTGGCCAGACCGTGAAATGTCCATGTCTACCAGTGACTTACCGTCCTTGTGGTCGAGACGGACGTTCTTGATCTCGGCGGCCGCCTGAAGGTTGCCGAGGCGGACGATGACCGGGATGGTCACGCCATAGACCGGCGTCAGCTGGAATTTCAGGCCCTTCTCCTCCTGGACCGCCGCAGCCGGCTGAACCACCGGATTGGAGGGTGGGATGGCGCGGAACAGCAGGTGGACGCGATATTCGCCGTCCGCGATTCCTGCGGGCGGGATGGCGCGAACGCGAATGGCCTGCGGTGAGTGCGGCGCCAGGACGACCTTACGTGGCGCATAGACGACCATATCGGCCGCTTTCTGGTCGTCGGCAGTCGGATTCTCCACGTCGACAAGGCCACCGTCCTCAGTCATGCGCCGCCATTCGATCGAGACGCGATACGTGGCCGGCTCCTCGCCGATATTGTTGAGGATGATCTCGGCGCCCTTGCGGCCGTCGAGGACGACGCGGGTCGGAGCGACCAGCAGGTCACCGATTCCGGCCTGCGCCGGGGTTGAAACAGCAAGCAATGGCGCTGCCAGGGCAGCGGCGGACAGGATGGACTGGGTCCAGCGATTCATTTTGGCGATCCCCCACTTAGCTCCACTTCGGAGCGATCGCCGTCCTGTTTGGTCCGTAATGGTTTATTTTCAGTCAACCATGCCTGTTTATTCGGCAGAAATGCGCGGGAATCGGGCTATTCGACCCTATTGGTAGTCGACCGTGACGTTGAACGTGCCCGAATAGACCCCGCCGGCGGTGGTCGAGCTCACGGTGATCGAGCCGCCCAACGAGAAATTGACCCCGGGCTGGCCGGAATTGGGGATGGGGATCGAGCCGGGATTGTCGACCGTCAGCGTCAGCGTCTTGGTCGGGTCGCTCTGGTTGGTGAGCGTGACGTTGGGCGCGGTAATGCGCGCCGTGTTATTGTTGGTCCCCTGGACGTTGTACTGGGCGACCTGCGTCGCGCCGCTGCAGGTGACGTTGGCGTTGCTGCAGCTGAATACGCCGGTCCTGGAGATGCCGACGGTAGCGTTGGACCAAATGCCCGGCCCGAGCACGATCGTGCCCAGGTCGAGATCCTGCACCCATTTGAGCGCGAGCGGCTTTACCACCGTCGCCGACACCGTGGCGACCTGGCTGCTGGCGGCGTGCGCAGGGGTGGCGGCCAAGGCCGCACAGCCCATCATCAATGCCGTGAAGCCCCTCAGGGCCTGCTGGCGCACGTCGTCATCTCCCGGACGGGACTGTCCCGACCGTGCGGATTACGTCCAGAATGGTTTATTTTGTCTCAACCATGATTTTGCGCCCGCGCTGGCGAGCACACGAAAAAGGGGCCGCCGTCGCCGGCGACCCCTTCGGTCCACGTTCCGGCTGGGCCGGAGCGGTCTTAGTAGTTCACGGTGACGTTGAACGTCCCGAAGTAAGTGCCGTCGGGCGTGTTCGACGCAACGGTGATCTGGCCACCGAGGTCGAAGACCAGGCCGGCCGAGCCCGAGTTGCCGAGGTTGACGGTGCCCGGATTGTCGACCGTCAGAAGCAGCGTCGAGACGTTGTCGTTCTGGTTGGTCAGGGTCACGTTCGGAGCAGTCACGGTGACGACCTGGTTGTTGGTGCCGGTCACCTTGTACTGCGCCGTCTGCACCGCGCCCGAACAGGTCGTGTTGGCGTTGGCGCAACTGAACACGCCGCCGCGGGTGATCCCGACGTTGGCGCCCGACCACGAACCAGCGCCCGACAGGACGATTGTTCCGAGGTCGAGGTCACGCTGCCAGCTCAGCGTCAGCGGCTTCACGACACGTGCCGTGGCCGTCGCGTTCTTGTCGGACGGACCGACGGCGAGGGCAGGCGTGGCGCTGAAAGCAAGCGCCGCGACCGTTGCCGCAAGCGTCGTCATGCGAAGGAATTTGCTCATTGGTAGTTTCCCCACTTGGATTTCAAAATCCGGCTGGCCGAACACGGTCACCCGTGGGTTTACCAATTAACCACAGCCGCTTTCGGCTTTGCTCAAGGGCATGGTTAAGGACGCATTAGGTTTCGGTCCGATTGCGACCCCGTTCAGAGATATTCGGCGGTAATCGGCAGATCGCCGCGATATTCTCCCTCGGCATCGCCGCTGATCTTCAGCCGCCCGCCGAACCGGAACGTGAGGTTGCCGGCCGAATCGAGACGCGGCAGCGACGGCAGGTCGCTAACCACGTCGTCAAAGGTGATCTCCCCGCCGCTGATCGAATGAAGCACGATGCGGTGCGAAAGCTCGACGCGGATCGGCCGTCCGGGCTCACCACGGACGGTAGCGCTGCCGACCATCGCCCGGGGACTCATGTCGGCGATGGAGCCTGTGCCCGAGCTCGACCCGTCGGGACGAAGCACAGCGGTGCCGTCGCCAGCGCCGAAGAGCACCAGGCGATCGAAGGCGATGCTGCTCTCGACCTCCAGCTGCACCTCGTCCTTACCGTTCTCGGCGTCGCGGACGGTCGTCGGGCTGCTGCAAAGGCGGCATTGCGCGACCGCCGATGACGAGACTCCGAAGCTCGCGACCAGCGCGGCAAGCAGCAATCCCGGGAGCGCAATGCGGGCAATCATCCATCCACTCTACGGGGCGAGGCGCTAAAACAGGGTTAATGCGCCGCTAACCGCCCGCACGGCACACTCGCCCGATCAGCCTATTGTCGCCCGCCCTTCGAGATTCTATCCATCCAACTGAATGGCCCGTCCGCCCTCCGCCATCGCCTCAGGGCGCTCGACATTCGGTAGCATCATGAGGTGGCTGCTGTACGCCGCGCTGGCAGGCCTGGCCCTGCTCATCATCCTGGTCGGCGTCGCCTATACCCAGCTGCCCAATTATTCCGAGCTCGAGAAGCGCTCTAACCTTGGCCAGATGATCCGCGTCCGCGCCGCCAACGGGCAGGTGCTGGTCTCGCTCGGCCCAAGCTTCGGCCGCTGGCTAACCTACGAGCAGATTCCGCCGGAGATGCGGGCGGCGATGATTTCGACCGAGGACCGCCGCTTCCGCAGCCATCCGGGCGTCGACCCGATCGGCATCGTCCGCGCGCTAGCCTCGGCGCTGAGCGGGAACCATCGGATCAGCGCGACGTCGACCATCACCCAGCAGCTCGCGCGCAACGTCTTCCTGACCAACAACCGCAGCATCACCCGCAAGGTGAAGGAAGGCGTGCTGGCGCTCGCGCTTGAGGCCAAATTCTCGAAGGACCAGATTCTCGAACTCTACCTCAACCGCGTCTATTTCGGCGGCGGCGCGTACGGCATCGATGCCGCCTCCCGAAAATTCTTCGGTCACGGCGCCGATCATCTGAGCCTGGGCGAGGCCGCAATTATCGCCGGCCTGGTGAAGGCACCGTCGAGCTACTCGCCCACCGCCGACATCGAAGCAGCACGGTCGCGTTCCGCGGTCGTGCTGCAGACCATGGCACGCAATGGCTTCATCAGCGACGCCGTGGCCGCATCGGTCAACCCGGCGCAGGTCCGCATCCAGCCGACCACCAAGCAAAACAGCGTCCGCTACTTCACCGACTGGGCCTTGCCGCAGCTCGAGACCCTGATCGACCAGAGCACTGACCCGATCGACGTATGGACCACGCTCGACCCGTCGATGCAGGTGGCCGCTGACAAAGCGATCCAGGCCAACGCCCCCAACGGAGCTCAGGGCGCCCTGGTCGCTATCGACCGGGACGGCGCCGTGCGCGCAATGGTCGGCGGCAAGGATTACGTTTCCTCCATCTACAACCGCGCCACGCAGGCGACACGCCAGCCCGGATCGTCGTTCAAGCTGTTCGTCTACCTGACCGCCCTCGAGTCCGGCATGAAGCCCACCGACACCATCGTCGATGAGCCGGTCACGATCGGTGGGTGGACTCCGCGCAACTCCACCAGAACCAACCTGGGCCCCGTGACCCTTCGCGAGGCTTTCTCCCGGTCGATCAACACGATCAGCGCCAAGATCGGCGCACAGCTGGGCTTCGGGACCATCGCCGACATGGCACGCCGGTTCGGCATCACGACGCCGATCTCGACCTATCCATCCATGGTTCTCGGAACGAGCGACGTACGGTTGATCGACATGACCAAGGCTTTCGCCGCGGTGGAGAACAAAGGCGTTGCGGTCACCCCCTATGCGATTCGCAAGGTCGTCACGGCGGACGGCAGGCTGCTTTACCAGCACGAGTCCAACGACGAGCGCGTTCTCGTTGCGCCGTGGGTCGCAGCCGAGATGACGGATTTGCTGCAGTCGGCAGTCTTGTCCGGTACCGGCCGCGCCGCGCAAATCGGTCGCCCGGTCGCCGGAAAGACCGGCACCACGACCTCCAACAAGGACGGCTGGTTCATCGGCTTTTCGAGCGGACTGACCACCGGCGTATGGATGGGCCGCGACGATGCGCGCACCATCCCCGGCCTGCAGGGCGGCACCGCGCCGGCCAGGGCGTTCCACGATTTCATGTCGGTGGCGGTCGCCAATCGTCCGGTCGAGCAGTTCGAAACCCAGGTGCCGTTGCCCGACTGGCAACTGACGCCCGAAGAGGAAGTTTACGGCGACACCGACGTCGACGCGAATGTCATGGGGACGCTCGTCGACGAGAATGGCAATCCCATTGGCGGGCAGCCCCTGCCGCCTCCGACCGACGTGCCGCCGTCGATGGTCCGCCCCGATGGAACTGGCGCGCCGACCCAGGACGATCTCGATCGG
>Ga0207648_10004997_pt1 | contig 13475 bp, 11 predicted proteins | sample KBSMisM32_FD_184310 | JGI IMG/M metagenome (GOLD analysis project Ga0207648, IMG submission 184310) | Miscanthus rhizosphere microbial communities from Kellogg Biological Station, Michigan, USA - KBS Miscanthus M3-2 (SPAdes) (version 2) | ecosystem: Host-associated > Plants > Roots >...
CGGCGGCGGCGTGCTCAACGCCGCGCTGGTGGCCCGCCTCGGCGTCCCGCCGCTGATCGTCACCCTCGGGACGTATTCGCTCTTTCGGGGGATCGCGGAAGGCTTCACGGGCGGGATCCGGAACTACACGGACTTCCCGCCCGCGCTCCTGTTCCTGGGACAAGGCCGGCTGCCCGGAGGCATCCCCGCGCAGGTCCCGCTCCTGGTGCTGGCGGCCGTGTTCTTCTGGCTCCTCGTGCATCGGACGCCCATCGGCCGCGGCGTGCGCGCGATCGGCTTCTCCCCGGAAGGCGCGCGCTTCGCGGGCATCCCGGTGGCGCGGCGGCTGCTCCTGGTCTACGTGCTCAGCGGGGCCATGGCCGGCCTGGCCGCGGTCGTGTACGCTGCGCGCCTGGGGCAGGCCAAGGCGGATGCCGGCAGCGGCTACGAGCTGTTCGCGATCACGGCCGTCGTCCTGGGCGGCACCTCGATCTTCGGAGGGCGTGGCACCGTGCACGGGACGCTCCTCGGCCTCATCGCGGTGGCGCTGCTGCAGAACGGCCTTCGCCTGGCCGACCAGCCCGCGGAGCTGGCGGGGATCCTCACCGGCGTCCTGCTGATCGGCGCCATCGGCGCCAACCGTCTCGTCGGGGAAAGGAGTCGGGCATGAGACGTCTCGGGTTCGCGCTGGGTCTCGCCGTGCTGGCCGTCGCCTGCGGCGGCAGCGGAGGCAGCGGAGGCGCTTCGGGGGGCGGGCCGGCGGCGAAAGAGGGTCCGACGGTGGCCATGATGCCCAAGAACAAGGGCAACCCGTATTTCGTGAGCTGCCACAAGGGCGGCCAGGAGGCCGCGGACCAGCTCGGGGTGAAGCTCCTCTGGGACGGGCCGACGGAGACGGACCCGGCCAAGCAGAACGAGGTCGTGGAGGCCTGGATCACGCGCGGCGTCGACGTCATCGCGGTGAGCGTCGAGAACAAGGAAGCGATCTCCACCGTCCTGCGCAAGGCCCGCGCCAAGGGCATCAAGGTCGTGACCTGGGACGCGGACGCGGAGAAAGACGCGCGCGACGCCTTCGTGGACCAGGCCACGCCGCAAGGCATCGCGTCCGTGCTCCTCGAGCACACGTCTCGCCTGCTCGGGGGCAAGGGCTCCTTCGCGATCATCACGGCGTCGCTCACCGCCGCCAACCAGAACGAGTGGATCAAGAACATCAAGGAGCAGCTGGCCTCGAAGTACCCGGACCTGAAGCTCGTGGACATCCGGCCCAGCGACGACGACCGCAAGCGGGCGTTCGACGAGACGCAGACGCTGCTCAAGGTCCACCCGGAGGTGAAGGTGATCATGGCCATCGCCTCGCCCGCGGTGCCGGGGGCGGCGGAGGCGGTCAAGCAGTCGGGCCGCACCGACGTGAAGGTGACGGGGCTCGGCCTGCCCAACGCGTCGAAGCCGTACCTGAAGGACGGCGTCCTCGACTCCGTGGTCCTCTGGAACACGATGGACCTCGGGTACCTGACCGTCACCGTGGCGAACGCGCTCGCGCGCGGAACGCTGAAGCAGGGGCCGGGAGGCTTGAGCGCGGGCCGCCTCGGGCCCAAGGACGTGGACGGCGACCACATCGTGCTCGGCACGCCGTTCACGTTCACGAAGGAGAACGTGGATCAGTTCGACTTCTGATACGGGTTCTGGCGCACCCTCTCCATGTGCTTCCCCGGCGGCGGCTCCGCGAATCCGAACTTCGCGTAGAGGCCCTGCGCGTCCCGCGTGACGAGGTGCCAACGCCGGAGATCCTTCAGGTCGGGGTGCTCGACCATGCACTCCATGAGCCACTTCGACAGGCCCCGGCCGCGGTAGGCCTCGAGCACGAAGACGTCCCCGATGTACGCGAACGTCGCCAGGTCGGTCACGACGCGCGCGAACCCGACGAGCGCGGCCCCGTCGTAGACGCCAAAGCCGAGAGAGTTCCGCAACGATCGCTCGACGACCTGGCGCGGAATGCCGCGGGCCCAATACGAATCCTTCAGGTACGCGTGGATCGCGCCGACGTCGAGCCGCGCCGGATCCGTGCTGACCGTGAACCCGTCGCGGTGCCGCTCCAGGCGCTGGGCGCCTCCGAACTCCCCCTGCAGTGTGCCCTCCTTCCCCGCCTGCGCTATCCTTTAGGGCGCCCCCCGGCGTAGCTCAGTCGGTAGAGCAGTGGCCTTTTAAGCCAATGGTCGTGGGTTCGAGTCCCACCGCCGGGACCAAACCCCAAACGCGCCCGGACATTAACACGGCGAGGAAGACACTCCGGATGGCGGACGCGGCGGCCGAATACGATCACGTCGCGCTCCATCGCATGGAGCGGGGCGGCTGCGGTGAAGCCGCCTTCTACCTCAAGGGCGCCAGCCTCAAGGGCGATCCCGCGGACGCGGCGCGCGCCAGCGCGAAGGACGGCTCGCCGATCGAAGCGAAGAGTCCCGTCGTGTGCACGACCTGTGGCGAGGGCGTGGGCTGGGGCTCGCTGTCCCTCGAGGTGAAGCCCCGGGGCTGACGGAGGCGCGCCCTCAGTCGAACCAGGACGCGACGGCGCTCTGCGAGCGCAGGATCGTCGCGTTGCGCTCGGGACCTGTGGAGACGATCCCGATCTCGCACCCGACCAGCTCGGACAGCCGGGCCACGTAGCTCTGCGCCGCCGGCGGCAGCATCGCGAAATCGCGCACGCCGGCCGTGGACGTCTTCCAGCCCGGAACCGTCTCGTACACGGCCTCGCTGCCTTCGAGGAGCGAAAGGTCGGCCGGGAACTCCGTGAGCGTCTCCCCGCTGTCACGCCGGTAGGCGGTGCAGATCTTCACCTCGGCCTGCTCGTCGAGGACGTCGAGCTTGGTGAGGGCCAGCGTATCGAAGCCGTTCACGCGCACGGAGTAGCGCACCACCACCGCGTCGAACCATCCGCAGCGGCGCGGCCGGCCCGTGGAAGCGCCGTATTCGTGTCCCTTCTCCCGTATCTGCTGCTCCAGCTCGCCTCCGATCTCGGAGGGCAGGGGGCCCGCACCCACGCGCGTGGTGTAGGCCTTGGCGATGCCCATCATCCCGTCCACGCGCGTCGGCGGCACGCCGAGGCCGGTCAAGGCGCCGCCCGCGGTGGCGGACGAAGAGGTCACGAACGGATACGTCCCGTGATCGATGTCGAGGAGCGTGGCCTGCGCGCCTTCGAAGAGGACCGAGTACCCCCGCGCGATCTCGCGCGCCAGCACGACCGTCGTGTCCGTGATGCGGCGGCCCAGCCGCTCGCCGAAGCCGGCGAGGTCGCGCACGAGCTGGTCCCAGTCCACTTCCGGCTTCCGCCCGCGGATGCGGCAGACCTCTTCGTAGGTGCGGCGCGCCTCCTCGAGCTTGGCCGGCATGGCGGAGGGCCGCAGCAGGTCGGCCATGCGCAGCCCGCGCCGCCCCGCCTTGTCTTCGTAGGCGGGCCCGATGCCGCGCAACGTGGTGCCGATCTTGCGCGCGCCCCGCGCCTCTTCCGCCATCGCCTCCAGCGAGCGGTGGTGCGGCAGGATCAGGTGCGCGCGATCGGAGATCACGAGGTTGTCGTCCAACGCCACCCCGCGCGCGGACAGCTCCCCCATCTCCTTTTCCAGGGCCCAGGGGTCGATGACCATCCCGTTGCCCATCACACACAGGATGCCCGGATGCAGGATGCCGGCGGGAATCAGGTGAAGGACGAAGCTCTCCTTGCCCACCTGGATGGTGTGGCCGGCGTTGTGGCCGCCGTTGAAGCGAGCCACGACCTGGACCTTCTCCGTGAGGAGGTCCACGATCTTTCCCTTACCTTCGTCGCCCCACTGGGCGCCGATCACGACGATGTTTGGCATGAGAGGACCGATGATTGTACGCCGAATATAATCGCGGTTCGTGACCTCCCCGGCGGCCCTCCTCCTCGACGGCAACAGCCTCACGCTGGAGGACATGGAATCGGTCGCGCGAAGCCGGCGTGAGGTCGGTCTCGCGCCCGCCGCCCGTGCCGGCGTCGTGCGCGCGCGCAAGATCGTGGACGACGCGGTTTCCCAGAACGCGGTCGTCTACGGCGTCACCACCGGCTTCGGCAACTTCGCGGACGTGGTGATCCCGGCCGGGCGGCTGCGCGAGCTGCAGCTCAACCTCGTGCGCTCCCACGCCGCGGGCGTGGGCGATCCCCTCACCCGCGAGCAGACGCGCGCGCTCATGCTGCTGCGCGCGAACGTGCTGGCCAAGGGGTTCAGCGGCGTGCGGCCGGAGACGCTCGATCTGCTCGTGGCCATGATCAACGCGGGCGTCCACCCCGTGGTGCCGTCGCAGGGCAGCGTGGGGGCCAGCGGCGACCTCGCGCCTCTCGCCCACCTGGCCCTGGCCCTCGTGGGCGAAGGCCAGTGCACCTACGAAGAGCGCGTGCGACCCAGCGCGGAAGCGCTGAGCGCCGCCGGCCTCCGTCCGGTCGTCCTGGAGGCCAAGGAGGGACTGGCCCTCATCAACGGCACCCAGCTCATGACCGCGGTCGCAGGCCTCGCCCTGGCCGAGGCCTGGCGGCTCGCCCGCACCGCCGACGTCACGGGCGCGCTCACCCTCGACGCGCTCAAGGGCACGGACGTGGCCTTCGACCCGCGCATCCACGCCGCCCGGCCCCATCCCGGGCAGGCCGCATCGGCGCGCAACCTGCGCAAGCTCCTCGCGGGCAGCCCCATCCGCGAGTCTCATCGCGACTGCGGCAAGGTCCAGGACGCCTACACCCTGCGCTGCATGCCCCAGGTGCACGGGGCCGTCCGTGACGCGCTCGAGTTCGCGACGCGCACGATCTCGATCGAGATCAACGCCGCCACCGACAACCCGATGGTCTTCGCGGACTCGGGCGAGCTGCTCTCGGGTGGGAACTTCCACGGCGAGCCCGTGGCCATTGCTGCGGACGTCCTGGCCATCGCGGCGGCGGAGCTGGGCGCCATCAGCGAGCGGCGGACGGAGCGCCTGGTCAATCCCGCGCTCTCCGGCCTGCCCGCGTTCCTCACTCCCCAGGGCGGGATCCAGTCCGGCTTGATGATCGCGCACGTCACCGCCGCCGCTCTCGCCTCCGAGAACAAGACGCTCGCCCATCCTGCCAGCGTGGACTCGATCCCGACCTCCGCGAACAAGGAGGACCACGTCTCGATGGGCGTCACCGCCGCGGCCAAGGCCGCACGTGCGGTGGCCAACACGCGGCGGATCCTCGCCGTCGAGGCCATCGCCGCCTGCCAGGCCCTGGAGTTCCTGAAACCCCTCGAAACCTCTCCTGCCCTGCGGGCCGCCTACGCGCGCGTCCGCCGGACGGTGCCGCCTTACGACACCGACCGGGTCCTCTCTCCCGAGATCGAGGCCGTGGCCGCCGTCGTGAGCGAAGGCACACTGGCCCTCGACGCGGGCTCCGTCTGCGGTACCCTGGAGTAGAGGAGGGCCCCGTCCCATGAGTCCAGTTCCCACTCGTCGCTCCTGGTTGCCCGGAGCTGCCCTCCTCGCCGCAGCGGTCCTCGTCGCCGGCCTCTCCGGGTTCGTCCTGCACGTCCGCTCCTGGCCGTGGTACGTCGGGTTCACCGCCGCCGCCATCCTCGCCCTGGGCTGGGTCGAGCGCCTCTGGACGAAGCGGGCGGCGCCCGCGCCTCCGCGCAGCCGCGGCAAGCTGAAGGTGATCCAGGGCGGCAAGGCCGCGCCTTACGACCTCGAGAAGGACCACTCGACCGACTCGCAGCGCTACCTGATGTAGCGTTCGCTTCATGCTGTCCGCGGTCCTGGCCACGGCGATCGTGTTGTCCGAGTTCGTCTACGAGAGCGCGCCGTTTCCGGCGGCGCACGCCTCGACGATCGTCGAGACGCCGGACGGCCTCGTGGCCGCCTGGTTCGGCGGAAAGGGCGAAGGCAAGCCCGACGTCGGCATCTGGATCGCGCGACGGGACGCGGCGGGTTGGTCGCCGCCGACCCCAGTGGCCGACGGCGTGCAGCCGGACGGCACGCGCCATCCCTGCTGGAACCCCGTGCTCTTCCTGCCTTCGCGCGGTCCGCTCCTCCTCTTCTACAAGGTGGGTCCGAGCCCGCGTGAGTGGTGGGGCGAGACGCGTACGTCCACGGACAACGGACGCACGTGGTCACCGGCGGTCAGGCTTCCCGCGGGAATCCTGGGACCGATTCGCGCCAAGCCCGTCGAGCTTGCGGACGGCTCGCTCCTGGCGGGCTCCAGCACCGAGCACGCGGGCTGGGTCGTGCACATGGAGAGACTCGCGGCCGGCGCCTGGCACCGCGGCGGCCCCCTGAACGACCCCTCCGAGTTCGGAGCCATCCAGCCCACGATCCTCGTGCACTCGAAGACCCGGCTCCAGATCCTCTGCCGGAGCCGGCAGGGCGTGGTCACGGAAGCCTGGTCCGACGACGCCGGCCAGACCTGGAGCCCGATGACGGCAACCTCGCTTCCCAACCCGAGCGCCGGCATCGACGCGCTCCGCTTGCGCGACGGCCGCTTCCTGCTCGTGTACAACCCGAGCGCGCAGGGCCGCGACCAGCTCGAGATCGCGGTGTCTTCCGACGGGAAGAAGTGGCGCCAGGCGGTCGTGCTGGAGAACGCTCCCGGAGAGTATTCCTATCCCGCCATCATCCAGTCCCGGGATGGGCTCGTCCATGTCACCTACACCTGGCGGCGCGAGCGCATCAAACACGTGGCCGTCGATCCCGGCCAGATCCAATGACGAAAGGCGCGCGAAGGGCCGCGGTGCGGACGGCGATGATTGCCGTCGCGGCGTCCGTGGCCGCGACCCTCGCCGCGCCCGCGAGTCCGCCGCCGCCGGATCGTCAGGTCGCCAACGTCGTGGCCTTCGCGCGACTGTACGGCGTCATGCGCTACTTCTACCCAAGCGACACCGCCGCCTCGATCGATTGGGACCGCTTGGCGATCGTCGGCGTGGGCCGAGTCCGGAACGCTCCGGATACCGCGCGGTTGCGCGAAGCGTTGGAGGCGCTGTTCCAGCCCCTCGGCCCGGGCATCGAGATCGGGGCCACGCTCTCCCGAGCCACGGAGGCGCCTGCGGACGGTCCGCTCGTGGCCTGGCGTTACCTGGGCCCGGGATTCGCCGGCGGTCCCTACGCGGGCAAGCGCACGCATCGAGCGGCGGACATCGACGGCTTCGTGACGATGATGCAGAAGCGGCCGGCGGAGGCGCTCCGCGGCCAGACCGTTCGCCTGCGCGCGAGAGTCCGGGCCAGCGTCAGGAACGCGAGCGGTGGGGGCGCCTTGTGGCTTCGCGTCGACCGCCCGGACAATGGCCGCGGCTTCTTCGACAACATGGGCGATCGCCCGGTGCGCGACGCGGAATGGCGGGAGTACACCGTCGAGGGCCCGGTGGCCGAAGACGCGTCCTCCCTGGCCTTCGGCGTGATGTCCTCCGGAGGCGTGACCGCGGACTTCGACGCCCTCGAGCTCTCGGTTCGTGGATCCAGCGGCGAATGGGCGCCGGTCGCGGTGGAGGACGCCGGGTTCGAAGCCGACGCTTCGGCCCGAGGATGGCAACGAGCCGGGACCTCGAAGACGGCTGTGGTCTCGCGTCCTTCGATCGGTGCGCCCGAGGGGCGACAGTTCCTGCGACTCGGTCCCTCCTCGGAAGACGCCGAGCTCTTCGCGGAATCGCCCCCTGCACCCGGAGCCCACGTCGACATCGACCTCGGCTCGGGCCTGAAGGCGCGCGTTCCCCTTGCCCTGACGGACGCGCAGGCCCGCGCTTCGGAGACGCGACCGAGCGGACTGGAAGCCCTGACGCGAGCGCTGGCCAGCGGCTCGTCATCCGGCGAGGGTCTCGACCTCGATACACGGTTCGCCGACGTGGTCGTGGCCTGGAACGTCTTCCGGCACTTCTATCCCTATTGGGCGGAGACGGGTGTGCGTTGGGACGATCGTTTGGAGCCGAACCTCCGCGCGGCGAAGGCCGCGGAGACACGCCCCGCCCAGGCGGACGCGCTCCGATTCCTGGTCTCGGAGGCCGAAGACGGGCACGGCCGCGTGTTGGATCCGCTCTTGCGTGAGCAAAGGAGCGTGTTGCCGGTGGGCCTCGGCGTGGTCGAGGGACATCTGGCGATCACCTCGAGCGCCGTGGCGGAGGCACCGGTGGGAGCGATCGTCTCGGCCGTTGGCGGCGCTCCGGCGAGGCGTGCGCTGGCCGACGCCGAGCGCCTCGCTTCGGGAACGGCGCAGTGGCGAGAGGTGCGTGCGCTGTGGGCCCTCACGAGCGGCCCGGAGGGCGCGGACGTCCGGCTCACCATCGACGACGGCTCCGGACCACGCGACGTCACCCTTCGCTGCGCGGGGGAGACACCGCCTCTGGAGAAGCGTCCCGACCCGATCGTCGAGCTCGCGTCGGGGCTCTGGTACGCGGACCTGACGCGCGCGACCGCCGCCCAGCTCACTCCGCGTCTGCCCGCGCTCGCGTCCGCGCGCGGCATCGTCTTCGATCTCAGGGGCTATCCGACCGACGCGGGGGCGATGATCCTCCCGCACCTCATCGAGAGACCGGAAACGGATCGGTGGATGCATGTCGCCAGGCTCGTCGCACCGTTCGCCGAACCTGCAGGATGGCAGGACTTCGGGTGGGACATCCGGCCCGCGGAGCCGAGGCTCGCGGGCCGGCGGGTGTTCATGACCGACGCGCGCGCCATCAGCTACGGAGAGTCGGTCATGGGCTACGTCGCGGACCGGAAGCTGGCGACCATCGTCGGCCGCAACACGGCCGGGACGAACGGCAACGTCGCGTCCTTCCCGGTGCCCAGCGGCCTGCGAATCAGCTTCACGGGGATGCGTGTGACCGGCCACGACGGGCGGTCGGCCTTTCATCTGGTCGGCGTCAAGCCGGATGTCCTGGTCGCGCCCACGATCGCCGGGCTTCGCCGCGGACGTGACGAAGTCCTGGAGCGCGCGCTGGCCGTGATCGATGCGACTCCCTAGACGAGTCCGCGCCCGCCTTCTGGGATAGAGTTCGCCCATGGCCGGCCGTATCGTTCGCGCCCCTCGCGGCACCGCCATCTCCTGCAAATCCTGGCAACAGGAAGCGGCCCTGCGCATGTTGATGAACAACCTCGACCCCGAGGTGGCGGAGCGGCCGGAGGACCTCGTCGTCTACGGCGGCATCGGCAAGGCGGCGCGGAACTGGGAGTGCTTCGACGCCATCGTGCGCTGCCTGCGCGAGCTGGGCGACGAGGAGACGCTGCTCGTGCAGTCGGGCAAGCCCGTGGGCGTCTTCCGGACGCACGCCGACGCGCCGCGCGTGCTCATCTCGAACTCGATGCTGGTGCCGGCCTGGGCCACGTGGGAGCACTTCTACGAGCTCGACCGCAAGGGCCTGATGATGTACGGCCAGATGACGGCCGGGTCCTGGATCTACATCGGCACGCAAGGAATCCTGCAGGGCACGTACGAGACCTTCGCGGAGGCGGCCCGCCAGCACTTCGGCGGAAGCCTGGCCGGGCGGCTCGTGGTCACGGCGGGCCTCGGCGGGATGGGCGGCGCGCAGCCCCTGGCCGCCACCATGAACGAGGGCGTGATCCTCGCGATCGAGGTCGATCGCTCGCGCATCAAGAGGCGCCTGGACACGAGGTACCTCGACGTCAGCACGGAAAACCTCGACGAGGCGCTGGCCCGCGCGCGTGAGGCGAAAGAGGCGCGCCGTCCGCTCTCCATCGGCCTGCTCGGCAACGCCGCCGACGTCCTGCCCGAGCTCGTGCGCCGAGGCGTCGTGCCGGACCTGCTGACCGACCAGACCAGCGCCCACGATCCGCTCAGTGGTTACGTCCCCAACGGGATGAGCTACGACGCCGCGCTGGCCCTGCGGAAGGATGACCCCGCGCGCTACATGCGCGAGGCTACTCGCGCCATGGGCGAGCACGTGCGCGCCATGCTGGACCTCCAGAAGCGCGGCGCGGTGACCTTCGACTACGGCAACAACATCCGCGCCCAGGCCCAGAAGGCCGGAGTCGAGAACGCCTTCGACTTCCCCGGCTTCGTGCCCGCCTACATCCGGCCCCTCTTCTGCGAGGGAAAGGGTCCCTTCCGCTGGGCCGTCCTCTCCGGGGATCCCGCGGACCTGGCCGTGACCGACGACGCCGTCCTGGCCACCTTCCCCGAGGACAAGGCCCTGGCGCGTTGGATCACGCTCGCCCGCGAGCGTGTCGCCTTCCAGGGCCTGCCCGCGCGCATCTGCTGGCTCGGCTACGGCGAGCGCGCGAAGATGGGGCTCGTGTTCAACGATCTCGTGCGCACGGGCCGGGTGAGCGCGCCCATCGTGATCGGCCGCGACCACCTCGACGCGGGCTCCGTCGCCTCGCCCAACCGCGAGACGGAGGCGATGCGCGACGGCTCCGACGCGGTGGCGGACTGGCCCATCCTGAACGCGCTCCTCAACGCGGTCGCGGGCGCGACCTGGGTGTCCGTCCACCACGGAGGCGGCGTGGGCATGGGCTACTCCATCCACGCGGGCATGGTGGTGGTGGCGGACGGCAGCGGCGGCGCGGCCGCGCGCCTGCAACGCGTCCTGACCACGGATCCGGGCACGGGCGTGATGCGGCACGCGGACGCGGGCTACGAGCGCGCGGTCGAGGTGGCGCGCGAGCGCGGCGTGCGCACGCCACTCGTGGAGCCGTCATGAGCGGGATGTTCGAGCGCGCAGAGCTTCTGGCGGAGGTCCTGCGTGCCCAGCAGGGCCCGCCCCTGCTCGTCACGGGGCCGCCCGGCTCGGGCAAGACGACGCTGCTGCACGGAGCCGTGGACGCGCTGGCGGCGGAAGGATGGCAGCCCGTCTATCTCGACCTCCTGGCCGCGGCCACGTCTCCGGAGCGCTTCGTCCTGGCCGCCCTGGGCGCGCTGCCCGAAGGGCTGGAAGGGCGCGCGGCCACGCGCGCAAGAGAGGCGGACCAGCTCGCGCGCGGCGGCGGCAAGGAGGGCGGCCGGGCCGTGCAAGCCCTGCTCTCGGCGTGGGCCGCCCTCGACACGGCGGAGGGACGGCCGGTCGCGCTCGTGATCGACGAAGCCACCGAGATCCGCTCGCTGGCCTACTTCTCGGGTCTCCGCGACGTGGACGTGCCGTTCGCCGCGGCCCTGGCCGCCCGGCCACGCGGGACGCTGCTGGCCACGTCCTTCCCCGGTGTGGCCCGCAAGCTCTGGCCCGCGATGGCCACGCTCGCGATGCCGCCGCTCTCCGCGGCCGAGCTGCAGGGTGAGGCGCGTCAGCGCGGTCTGCGCGCGGACGGATCGGCTCTCGCCGCCGCCTCGTTCGGATGGCCGCGCTATGCGCGCATCCTCGTCGAGCGTCTCGATCGTGGCGTGGCCCTGGCCACGGCCTGGGCGGAGGAGATGGCGCTCGGCGGCCGCCTCGAGCAGGCCTGCCGCCATACCTACGAGGTGCTGCTGCTCCGCAGCCGCGGCTATGGCATGTCCAAGGCCGTGCTGGCCGCGGTGGCGACGGAGGAGGGGTTGAACCTCACCGCGCTCGTCGGCCGCCTCGGCCGCACCCCGGGCGCGATCCGCGACTACCTGGGATGGCTGCTCGCGGTGGACGCCCTCCGCGCGACCCGCAAGCGCTACTACTACGTCGACGGCATGTTGCGCCTGTGGGTCCGCCTGCACGCGCGCGGCGTCCGGGCGACGGACGAGGAGATCCTCGCGTGTGCCCGCGAGCTCCTGGCCACGGCCGCCCCCGCGCCCTCTTCGGAGCCGGTGGCGGCGGCATCCCGGCATCAGGGATTGATGGAGATCGACTAGCCATGATCTTCCAGAGCCCGCGTCCCCCGGTGGAGATCCCGCGCGTGCCGGTGACGGATTTCATCCTGGAGAAGGCGGCCGAGACCGCCGATCGCACCGCGCTCGTCGACGCCATCACCGATCGCCGCATGACGTACGCGGGCCTGCAGGCGACGATCGGCCGCGCCGCCGCCGGCCTGGCCGCCCGCGGCTACGGGCGCGGCGACGTCTTCGGAATCTACTGGCCGAACACTCTCGAGTACCCGATCGCTTTCCACGGCGCGGCCCGCCTGGGCGCGGTGGTCACGACCGTGAACCCGCTCTTCACCGCCGACGAGATCGGCAAGCAGCTCCGCGATTGCAGCGCCAAGTGCCTCTTCACGATTCCCGCCTTCATGGAGAAGGCGCGGGCGGCGGCCGCGCAGGCCGGCGTGCGCGAGATCATCGTGTTCGGGGAGGCGGAGGGCGCGCTCTCGCTCTCCGAGCTGATCCGGGCCTCCGGGCCTCCGCCCACCGTTGCTGTCGGCCCCGACGACGTCGTCGCCCTGCCCTACTCGAGCGGGACCACCGGCCTGCCCAAGGGCGTGATGCTCACGCACGGCAACGTGGTGGCCAACCTCGTGCAGAGCGCGGCCGCGCTTCCCCTGGCGGGGGAAGACGTCGTGATTGCAGTCTTACCTTTCTTCCACATCTACGGCCTGCAGGTCATCCTCAACGGCGGACTCCGCGCCGGAGCGACCCTGGTCGTGCTGCCGCGTTTCGACCTGGAGACCTTCCTCCGCGCGATCCAGCAGCACCGCGCGACGTGGGCCTTCGTGGTGCCGCCGATCGCGCTCGCCCTGGCCAAACATCCGGCCGTCGACGGCTTCGATCTCTCGAGCCTGCGCCAGGTCCTCTCGGGGGCGGCACCGTTGAGCGCGGACCTCGCGCGCGCGGTCACGAAGCGGCTCGGGTGCCGGATGCTCCAGGGCTACGGCATGACGGAGACGAGCCCGGTGACCCACACGAACTCCGGGCCGACGGTCGAGACCAAGCCCGGCTCCGTGGGCGCGCTGGTGGCGAATACGGAAGGCCGCATCGTCGATCCCGAGACCGGCCGCGACCTGGGCCCCGGCGAGCAGGGCGAGATCTGCGTGCGGGGCCCGCAGATCATGAAGGGCTACCTCGGCCGGCCGGAGGCGACGGCGGCCATGATCGACAAGGACGCCTGGCTCCATACGGGCGACATCGGCTACGCCGATGCCGACGGCGATTTCTTCGTGGTCGATCGCCTGAAGGAGCTCATCAAGTACAAGGGATGCCCGGTCGCGCCCGCGGAGCTGGAAGCCTTGCTGCTCACCCACCCCGCCGTCGCCGACGTGGCCGTGATCCCCAGCCCCGACGACGAAGCGGGCGAAGTGCCGAAGGCGTTCGTGGTGACGCGAGCGCAGGTCACGCCCGAGGAGCTCATGGCCTTCGTGGCCGAGCGCGTGGCTCCCACGAAGCGCGTGCGGCGCCTCGAGATGATCGACCAGATTCCGAAGTCCCCGTCCGGCAAGATCCTGCGGCGCGTGCTCGTGGACCGCGAACGCGGACGCACGGGAACCTGATCGGCTGGTGCTGCGCTTCGCGCGCATGCGCCGACAGGGGTCGGTTGCCATCCTGACGGGGATTGTTAGCTATGTACCCGGACGTTCTGTTAGGGATGTTCCCGGTTGCTCAGGCGTCCAAGTCACGTACCTGGCTCGGCATAATAGACCCCATACTCAAG
>Ga0207648_10004998_pt1 | contig 13474 bp, 14 predicted proteins | sample KBSMisM32_FD_184310 | JGI IMG/M metagenome (GOLD analysis project Ga0207648, IMG submission 184310) | Miscanthus rhizosphere microbial communities from Kellogg Biological Station, Michigan, USA - KBS Miscanthus M3-2 (SPAdes) (version 2) | ecosystem: Host-associated > Plants > Roots >...
CCATAACCCCTGGGCGAATCGTCCGGCATAAAGCGCGAAATACAAGAGCGACCAAATCGTCAGCATAGCAAACCAGAATCGCCGTCCGCTGGTCGCCCGGGCAAAGAGGATAAAGACCGGAAACAGAGTGAGTGTGTAACGCGGCACACTGAGGACGAACGCCGTGCTGGTAATAAGCACCCAGTTCAAAGTTATCCACACAGAGTACGAAGGTCGCAACCGGAACCAGGACCACACCGTGCAAATGCTTAGGATGGCGACAGCCACAAGCTCGTTCAGTCCTTCGTTGACGTTCAAGCCCAGGGCACGCAGCCAGAGATCGTGAATACCGAACCAAGGCGAGGCAAATTTCTTGTACCAGTGCTCGTGCATGATCTTGGTGAAAGCGAAGTAATCACCAGTTACTTCGTGGTTTAGCCAGAGATAGCCAAGGAATCCGAGCGGCACGACGCCAATCCAAAGCCAGCGCAGGTTGATTCGCCGCGTCTTCCAATATTGATGGATGACTTCAGTCGCCAGCGCGAACCCGAGGATCAGCCCGTTAACACGCGTCAGGCAGGCCCCCGCACCGAGTAAACCGGCCAGCTCCCAACGTTCGTTGCGAGCCGCCAGAAAGCATCCAAGCGTAAGTGCAAGAAAGAGACTCTCCGTATAAGCGATATGTAGAAAATAACTGGTAGGAAAGATGAACAGAAACCAGACGGTATTCCGCGCCACTGCTTCGGATTCATCAAGACGCACCAATTTTTGCAATAACAGGCCGACGGCAATGGATGCGATTCCCGAAACAACGAAAGCCGCCGCCATGTAGTTGCGGACAAAAAACGCGGCGCCCCGAACCAGCCAGGGATAAAGAGGAAAAAAAACAAGTGAAACCCGAGTGTCCCCGGACGTCGCGTAACCATGTTCAGCCAGTCGTAAATAATGGCTCGCATCCCACCGGTTCCAGATCTCCAGCCAGGTCCCGTGAGACGTTGACAATGTCGCCACCGCTTGCACCGCGAATGTGAAAAGCAGCACTTTAATGCCAAGGATCAACGCAATGGTTGACCAATCCCACGCACGAATTCGAGTTAGCCGATGCTCATTCGACTTCGAATCGTGTTCGGTATTCCCCTCCTCAGACGCTCTCACATCGTTAAACATTAGTTGTCATCGCCTTCATGAAATCGTCGCGGCTTCGTTGGTGGCGGTATTAGCGGGGCATTCGACGGTCGTCGAGAGTTATTTGATCTGACCGCGACTCCAGGCATCGATCTTCTGTTGCGGATCGGTATCCGTGTGTTTAAACGCAGTATGCGCCGACCCAAAACGATCGCAGCTCTTGTTGCCTTTGTGATCTGTCTCGGGTTTGTCGCCATGGTAGGATGGCTGCTGATGATTCGAATGCCAGGAAGATCCTTTCGCGGAACAGCGCCGGCTCTCACTGCAGGGGAGAAAACGTTGCGGGCTGAGCTAGTTGATCACGTGCAAAAACTCAGTGGCGAAATCGGTGAGCGCAACCTCAGGCGTTATCCTCAGCTGCAGTCAGCTGCGCAATACATCGAGGGCGAGTTGACCAAGTCCGGCTGGAAAGTTCGTCGAGACGAATATGACGCGCAAGGCGTGCGTTGTTACAACCTGGAAGCAGAGTTGCCCGGAGAGTCGCCTGAGATTGTCTTGATCGGGGCTCATTATGATACGGTCGATGGTTCACCCGGCGCGAATGACAATGGCAGCGGCGTCGCCGCGCTTCTTGCGCTTTCGCGCCGGCTCAGTGGATCACATAACGCGCGGACAATTCGTCTCCTGGCTTTCGTCAATGAAGAGCCGGGATATTTCCAGACCTCACAAATGGGGAGCTTTGTTTATGCCACTCGCTGCCGTTCACGCGGCGATCGAATTCAAGCCATGATGAGTCTTGAAACCATCGGCTATTATTCAAACGAAAACGGCTCGCAGAGTTATCCCGCGCCTGGCCTTGGTTTATTCTATCCGAGGGCGGGTAACTTCATCGGCTTTGTCGGAAATGTCGCGTCCCGTTCAATCTTGCGAGACAGCATTGGGGAATTCCGCCGGCACGCACAGATCGCTTCCGAAGGCGCTGCTCTTCCTCCAGCCATTCCCGGCATCGGCTGGTCCGATCAATGGTCGTTCTGGCAGAACGGTTATCCTGGCATTATGGTAACGGACACGGCGCCATTCCGCTATCCGCACTATCACGAACCTAGTGATACGCCTGACAAGCTGGATTACGACTCAATGACTCGAGTTGTGGTTGGGCTGGAGCATGTGATCCGCCATCTCGCGAATCCACCACCCTAGGTTCGTCGCCACAAACAATCAGAGTCATACTCCCGACGAAAAAGCTCACGTCGGGGCACCTCTTTTCAACCGGCGCCGCGTACTCGCTAGTTAATACTTGTCGAGAATATCAGACTATTGGTCCGATTGAACGTCCTTACTGTCGCGCTGTTGTCTGTGTACGACACGGCCGTTATATACCTGCTGGTTTCCACCATAGTATTGAGGCGGCGGGTAAGCGTAGTAGCCATAAGGATATCCGTAAGGATAACCCCAGCCCCAATAAGGATAGCCATAGAACCCGAAGGCGATATTTCCGCGCCATCCCCATCCCGGGTACCCACGCCAGACCCAACCATGACCATGCCACCCATTACCGTGCCAGCCGCCCCCACCGTGACCGTGGAAAGCCGCCACGCCAGCACCGCCACGCCCACGCATTTGCGCATTGGCCGGAGCGGCAAAAGCAAGCAGGCCCACGCCCGCCGCTGCAACAAGCAACACTTTTCCAAGTTTCATAGATTGCTCCTTACCTGATTTCGAAACAAACATCGAGGTTTTTTTTGAAAAAACAAGAAAATGTATTCGCCTACTCCTTCCCGCCGCCCTCACTCTCAAATCGACTGCGCAGTTTATCGGTCGCTCGCGTAACTACTTCCTTCGCCCGATCGCGCGATCCGCTTGCTTCTGTCTGGATTTGATTAATCGCACGGTCCATCGCGGTCTTGATACTCGACGCCGTCCCACCTTTTTCGCATTCCCGCACGAGCACCCCTTCAAGGCGCGCGATCACAGCATCGACGGTGTAATTGGGATTTACAGCGGGTCTCCAGTGGGTGTCGATTGCACTGTAGACGTTGATCACTTCCTCGCTGTGCGCGCCCCATCGTAGCACCTGATAGAAAAGCGTCCCCTGCCGTTTCCCCTTAAAGATGAGATCAATAGCCGCCGCCACGAGCGAGATCGGCATGAGCGCAAAGTCGCGCACATTGTCGAGGAACATCTTGATCTGAAAAACGACGACATCGCGCAGAAATGCCCAATGATCATCGCTGTTCGACTGCACCGTGAGTGGACCGGTTGAACTCATGACGAAAGTCTAGCAACAGCGGCGTCAGAAGAAAGTTCGCATTGGCAAACGACCTAACGTACCGGCGATTGGGTTGGAATTGCCCGCACTTCTCGCTTTGCAATTTTCGCCGGCCCTGTTAACCGAACCACGGTGAAACGGCTTCTCTGGCTCGATGTGGCAAAAGGCATCGCCATTCTCATCGTGGTTTACTTTCACTTCTTTAACACCTACTTCGAGCACGGATCGCTGCCGATTATCGCCTCGGGCGGGCTGTTCGCAGCGGTGATGACTTTTCTTGGAAATGCTTGGCTAAAAGTTTCCGACGCGGGCTTTCACGCGGTGGGTGCTTTCATCATTCTGGGCGGCTGGGCTCTGATGGAAGCGACCGCGCGTCGGGCCGACACCGGCCCGATCTCGTGGGGAATGTGGTATCGCGCGCGATTCCTGCGTCTCTATCCGATGTATTGGCTGGCGCACATTGTTTACCTTGTTTCGCCGTTCGTAGCTCGACTGGAGCCAGTCGATGGTCGAATCGTCCTGAGCCTGCTCGGGCTCCGCTTCATCGATATCACGATGAACTTCATGTACCTCAACGCCGCCTGGTGGTACTTTTCGATGCTGATCCAGTTTTATGTGCTCTTCCCGATATTCTTTTGGGCTGCGCGCAAGCTTGGACCTTGGCCGTTTTTATTAACAGCGTGCGCGATTGGTTTTGCGGTCCGTTACTGGATGCTTGTCATCCATCCGACACACGGGTTTTGGATTTTAGGCGGCTGCGCTATTTGCCGGCTGCCAGAGTTTGCTCTGGGTATGACGCTCGGCATGTGGCATAGCCAATCCCCCGCGCGGATCGAGAAATTTCTTCTTGGCGGCGGCGGGTTATTAGCTGGACTACTACTCTATCCGGCCGCGGTCTGGCTTTATCATAACGGCACAACCTACACCTTCGTCGATCTTGCAACCGGGGCGTGCGCTTTGCTCGTGATCCTCGGCGTCGCTGGAATTATTTCGCACTTTTCGCCAGTGGCGAAGCTTTTCGCCCTCGTGGGTTCCTTCTCTTATGGCATTTACCTCGTGCACCAGCCCTATGTCATCTGGCTCGGACTGCGCATACGCGAGCAACCCATCTGGATGTTCTTCATCATAACAATCGTCACGCTCGCTATCTTAAGCGCCTGGGGAATTTTCCTGGAAAAGGGAATGAACAGATTCCTCAACAAGCTCGGCTCGGGAAGGAACAGGCCGAGCGCGGTAAAGGCGTCGTAGATTGGCCTCAGCTAGCAGGCGTGGACGAACTTCCGTACCTTGTCTGACTCCATCCGCGATAGCGAAGGCGTCTCCGTGCCATTCACAGAGTGTGGCGGTAACGGGAACAGTTTTACCGTGTTCTTGGCGACGGATTCGAACAGCGCACTTGTGCGGACTTTCGCGCTCTGACCGGCACGCGGGGAAACCAGGATGCGGTCAATTAGTGTGTTGAGCCGTCTTACCTTGATTGCCAAAAGATTTAGCTGCTCCCGATTGCTATTCTTGAGGCGATTTGCGGAATCTGTTACGAGGCGATTCGCAAGCGAACCAATTCCGCGCAAAGGAGCCTGCAAATCGCGAGAAACAATGGAGGCGAAATCAGCCAGATCACGATCTGCCGCAGCGAGTTTCCGCGCCTGCCGTTTCAAATCGCGCTTGAGGCGATTGACACGATTCTCCATCCGCTTGCGTGCCCTTAGGTCAATGATGGATACGAGAACGAAGGCGCCAGCAGAAGTTGTGAGCGGATTGAGCCCAATCTCGACTGGGAACTCCGTACCTTCCTTGCGGCGCCCGGAAAGGTCGACGTTTTCCGCCTTCGTGTGCGGCTTGACCGTGCTGAAAAATCCTGCCTTATCGCCAGGTCTCGCCCTCTGATAATGAATGGGAACGAGGATCTCGATCGGCTGTCCAAGCAATTCATTGCGGGAATATCCGAAGAGTTCCTCTGCATTTGAGTTCACCAGGGCGATTCGTTCATTGCCATCTACCATCACCATGGCGTTAGGCGACGCTTCAAGGACAAGCCGGGCGCGTTCTTCCATCTCACGCAGATTGTTGTTAGCGGCTTCCAGGCGTTGCGTCGTTAGGCGCGATTCCATCTGATTCATCACCTGGCGCCCCAACCGAGCCAAGGCTTCGCGTTGGAAAGGCGTCAATTGACGTGGAACGGAATCCATCACGCAAAGCGTTCCGAGATTCTGACCGTCCGGGGTGGCCAATGGCATGCCCGCGTAAAAGCGGATCTCCGCATCACCGGCGACCAGAGGGTTATCATAGAAAAGGAAGTCTTCCCGCGCGTCAGGGACCTCCATCAAATGCGGAAGCTGAATACAGTGGCCGCAGAAGGAGATGTCCCGCGGTGTCTCTGTAACAGCGACCCCCACCTTACTCTTGAACCACTGCCGATGAGCGTCCACGAGAGAGATGAGCGCGATGGGCGTGCCGCAGATGTGCGCCGCCAGGGAGGTCAAGTCATCGAATTCTTGTTCCGCGGGGGAATCGAGGACTTGATAGCGTTCCAGCGCGGCCAGCCGCTCGCGCTCATTGGATGTGGGTCCAGCAGGTGTCATATGTTGTGACGCCGGCCCACCTCCTGCAACGCGCGGATCGGATGAGGAGATTAACCCAACGTCGCTTACGTGGGCATAAAGCAAGGTTGATGCCCCCGCATCGTTTGGGCTCAGTTTGGTGCAAAATAATGCAGCAAACTCTTCAGCGCCGCGGACCCGCCAAGGATCAACTTCTATCTTCTCAAGGGAGAACCGGCGCTCGCCTTAGGGTGCCTTTTCAGGCTACTGAAAGGCGTCACGTCACGCGAAAACCTTGATCGTTCGCGCCAGCTGGTGAACTCGCCACACCAGCAGCAGCCTTCCGTGCGGCCCAGCGCGCTTTCATCATCGCCGAAAGTTGGGCGCGACGTTCCGGAGAAAGATTAAGCCTTTTCTTCGCCGGCTTCGTTGCGATCGACTCCGTTTTTTTCGCGGCGGGACGTTGAGTTCGGGAACTCCTCTTCGCCCGTCGCGTCGCGGCCGCTTTGGCAGCTGCTTTCTTCCGCGCGTTGGCTTGATCGGATGCCGCCATTGCTGCGAGTTTCCGTTTCCACTTGGCTAGTTTCTTCGGGCCTTGTTGCAGCCGCTTTTCAAGTCGACGAATCTTTTTTTGCAGGGTTTTGGATTTCATAAGTAGAAGCAGTGCGGGACTGTGTTGGACTAACGGAAAAGGTGAATTTCGAGATTAGTGGGAAGCAGAACTGATGTCACGCTTTGTTTAAAAATCTCTGCGAACCCCTGATTTCTAACGCTCCTGCCGGTGAGATTCTTGATACAGCCGAAGGAAAATGAGGAAGTGGCTGGCAATAATCAAGGGCACCAAAAAGGTCGGTAGCAGACCGAGCGGAAGGCGAAGCAGTGCCGCCATCGAGGTTGGGTCGGTGAGCGCCTGCTTCGCGGCCTCAGCGACCACCATCATGATATCGACAAATCCGAGCACATTCCACACGCCCAGCCAACGGCGATGACGCGCTACAGCCGGCCAGTTGAGCAACAGCACGGCCGCTATCGTAGCCACGAGGATGTCACCGCACCCGGCAGGAACTGCGAAACCAAATGGCAACTCCCCTTTCCCGTATAAAAACAGGAAGTAAGCGCCAACAAAACGGGTCAAATGTAACGCGACGATTGCGCGCAGATCCAACGCATCAAGCCACGCTCGTAACGGACGATTGAACCGCCATGCGATAAGCAATACGGCCGTTAGAGCGAAAATGAGTATTTGCGGGCCCGGCGGGCGGATGTGCTGCAGCGCGCCGGAGGCGGCCAGCGCAATCGCTATAAGAAACCAGACAAGACCGATAAGCAGATACATCATGGTTCAACTCTCCATTGCGCTCTTCGCGCTTAGAGAAAAATCGAACTCTACCGTCACCGAAGCCGGCCAGCCGAGTTCAAAGTTTCGTTATTTTCCGTCCGTCGCGCTCGCGAGGCTGTAGCCGTCGCCCTGTGGGCGACGTGAGGTTAGATTGTGCCGGCGGAGGGCCGCCCCGCGCTTCGCACAGCGAAGCGGCTACAGCGCTGGTTGATCATCCGAGCACTCGGATTGCAGGCCACAATAGATGACGCTAGCTTCGGCTCGTCCGAGCCTGTTTTTTTCAACCTCCTTACTTGCTGCACATGGCCATCCGAATCCTTGTTACCGGCGGCACCTTCGACAAAGAATACAACGAACGCACCGGTCAGCTCTACTTTAAGGATACGCACCTGACGGAAATGCTGCAGCGCGGTCGTTCGCGTGTCGCGGTGAGTGTTCGCACCGTCATGATGGTTGATAGCTTGGAAATGACGGACGCTGACCGTGCTCTTGTCGTTCAGAACTGCCTTCAGGCTGAGGAGGACCACATTGTCATAACGCACGGCACCGACACGATGACCGACACCGCTGCTGCGGTTGCGCGCGCAGTCACTGGCAAAACTGTAGTCCTAACAGGCGCGATGATTCCCTGGGCCTTTGGCAGCTCCGACGGGCTCTTCAATCTCGGCAGCGCACTTTCTTTCGTGCAGGTGCTGCCAGCTGGGGTTTACATCGCCATGAACGGTAAATTCTTTCCCTGGGACCGGGTTCGCAAGAACCGTGAACGTGGCGAGTTTGAAGAAATTCCCGCGACTTAGGCACCGAAAATATCGCGGAGATACCGATCTGAGTCGCGACTCATTAAATACTGCACCCGAATAACTGTTATGAGCTTTCTAAGTCTCGAACACTTGCCCTTTGCGGGGATGTCATCGGAATTTGTCGGCGAGATCCAAGGCGCGCCTTTCTCCGCTTACATTGTCAAGGCGAGTCCCGGGCAAGGTCCTCCGTTGCATACTCATCCTTATGTGGAAGTCGCATTCACCGTCGAGGGGTGCGCCACGATCACAATCGGAGAGGAAGAACGGGAAGTGAGAGCAGGCGGCGTTGCCGTTATCCCAGCGAACACTCCACATCGGTTCATTAACTCGGGCGACACGACCCTGCATCAGATCGACATTCACGCCAGTCCACGGTTTATCCAGACCAACCTCAGTTAAGAAGTCTGGCAGATGCGATCCAACGTTATTGCATGAGCTCGCGCCATCTTGAGATGACGGTCCACGAGCAGAGTTGGCCTCTGGACAATCCTTTCCGAACAGCTCGTGGCCCTAGCACCGAAACGCGTGTCGTTGTCGTTACGATCAGCGACGGTCGCCATGTCGGACGAGGCGAGGGCGTCCCGATCCGGCGTTATGGTCAGGATGTCGCTTCCTCCGCGGCCGAACTCAATAAGCTTTCTTTGACCGGCGCGACTACTCACGCGGAGATTCAAACATTGTTGCCAGCCAACGCCGCTCGTAATGCCTTGGACTGCGCGTTATGGGACTTGGAAGCGAAGGTCGCCGGCGAACGCGCCTGGGAATTGGCTAACATTGAAATCGCTGACAAAGTTCAAACCGCTTTCACGATTAGCCTGGACACTCCGGAGAAAATGGCAGCAGTCGCTGGAGCAAATGCAAAAGCGCCAATCCTGAAGTTGAAACTGGGCGGCGACAAATTCGATCTCGCGCGGGTAGAAGCGGTCCGCAGTGAAGCGCCTGCTGCACGCGTGCTAATCGACGCCAACGAGTCATGGTCCGCCTCACATTATCAGCAAATCGTTTCTCCTCTGGCAGCACTAGGAGTTGCGTTAATCGAGCAGCCTTTCCCTGCAGACGCTGACGCTATCCTGGAAACGTTGGACCATCCTGTGCCGGTGTGCGCGGATGAAAGCTGTCATACGACGGCCGATCTACCACGTCTCGTTAGGCGCTACGACGCGATCAATGTCAAACTCGACAAGACAGGGGGCTTAACGGAAGCCCTGTTACTAACTGAGCGCGCGCGCCAAGCCGGCTTCAAACTCCTCTTTGGGTGCATGGTCTGCACGTCGCTCGGAATCGCTCCTGCGCGCATCCTCGCACAGGCAGGAGACTTTGTTGACCTCGACGGTCCCCTCCTCCTCGCCGGAGATCGACACCACGGACTTAGCTACGCGAACGGAACGATCGGGCTTCCATCGCGAGAATTGTGGGGCTAACCGGCCCCTAATGAACGCGAGGATTCAGCGCGGCAACGCAAAGGCGACTGTCTCGTTCGCGGCGCGGTGATTCGACCAAAAGTTCTGCCCGTCGAATGTGAGTGAACGCGATGCGAATGGAATCGTCGCGAGATCTTCCACCTTCGGCGTCTTCTCCGTAGGATCGAGTCGCGCGATTCGCCATTCCTCGGCCTTGTTCGGGACGTCCTTGTTTTCCTGTCCGCGTAAGACGTAAAGACGTCCGTCCACAAAGGTGTGCCCGCAGATCTCAGCTCCGACGTTGATCGTCCGCGAGATGGCTCCCCAGTCGTCAACCAAGTGGATCTCCTCTTTGTACCACTGGCTCAGGTAAAGATGCTTGCCATCAAAGCTCAGATACGAGCCGGTAAAGTCCGGACAGGCAAATAACTTACTAAATCCGTCGGCCGCCGTGTAGCGATAGACATAGCGGTCATCATTCAATCCTTTGCCAATCGTAAAGCGCCAGCCGTCGTTCGTGGCCACGCCCGCCCACACTACTCCGGGCGGATCGATCTCTTCCGCCACCTTCAAACCGTTGCCTGCTTCAATCCGATACAGCGTGCCAAGATCACGCGAACTCATCCAAAGTTGGTGTCCGTCCCAAGCCACCGTCTGCGGTGTGACGCAAGGCGCGGACACTCGTCTTTTTTCGATAATTTGGTCCATGTTCATCACTTTCGTTTACGCCACGAAACTGTAAAGATCACGTTACCAGACTCACGCGGCACCACCGGCGTCCGCATCTCGCATGGGTGCCGCCGTGTACTCACACTCAAGCAGGGCGGGCAGCCGCAAGTAGCGAATCCAAATCAAGTGGCCGCGTATACATCGCAAGATCTCCTCCTGGCGAGCGAGGCCATTCGTCTTGTGGTCGATCCCAATACAACTCCACTCCGTTGTCATCCGGATCGCGCAAATAAAGCGCTTCGCTAACGCCGTGGTCCGATGCCCCTTCGAGCGGGATACCCGCGCGCTGCAGTCGCCGCAGCGCGTCGCCCAGTTCCGCTCGTGAGGGATACAGAATCGCCACGTGGTAAAGTCCCGTTGTCCCCGCCGCAGGCGGCCGACCGCCCGCGCTTTCCCAAGTATTCAATCCAATGTGATGATGATACCCGCCTGCGGAAAGAAACGCGGCCGATTCGCCAAAACGCTGCGTCAGTTCGAATCCGAGCACATCACGATAAAATCCAAGCGCGCGTTCCAAGTCAGCCACCTTCAAATGGACATGACCGATACGTGTCGCTGGATGAACCGATCGGGTTTTCATGAACTCAAGTGCGCTGGCACGGATTCCACCACTATGATCGCCACGCAACCGTAGATTCACTCATATACGTGAATCACGTATATCACTTCGATGCCTTGGCTGAATTGCGAAGAGCTCTGTATCACTTGTGTAAGACGCGGGTGATCGCACACAGCAGTGGTAGCCGCTTCGTTGTGCGAAGCGCGGGTATGCGCTCCGCCGACACAATCAACCCTCCCGTCGCCCACAGGGCGACGGCTACATTCAGCGGGTGCGAGAGCACTTCGACACTCAAGCGTTTTCAGCGCGAACCCGTGTCCGGTTTTTCTGGAGACGCGGACCGTTCCTTCGACACCGGGTCACCATTCCCGCGGTGGGCAAACTGCCGCATGAATTCCTCCAGCGGTTTTGAGCTGGCGGCATCTTCCCGAGTGTTGATCCCGGCTTTCTCACTCAGGATCAGACTGAGAAGGGTCTCCAGCACACTTCCACCGCCGACCCCTTGGCTTTCGCCTGAGCCACCTCCACCATTGTTGATGAACAATCGGCTCGGAACAAGCGGTTGCACGCTCTTCGAGAACTGGTCCGCAAACACATTCAGCGCGTAGAGACGCGGATCACGATACGCGCCGACCTTTTGCAACGTTACGGCCGCTTCGGCCAGGCCAACCTGCGCGATCCGCGAAGATTCGCCTTTACCGATCAGCTCTTTCGAACGCGCCTCACCCTCAGCAAGCGTGACCTGCTTCTTGGCCAGCTGTTCAGCTTCCGCGAACTCAGCCTGACCACGATTGGCCGCTATCTCGACGGCAATCGCGCTCTGCGTCAGCTCAGTCTGGCGTTCGGCCTTTGCTTTGGCCTGATTGAGCGCGACTTGCTGTTTGGCCGCCGCTTCCTGTGTCGCATAGGTCGCTCGCTGTTCGTCTGCCAGGCGCCGCATGCGCAGTTGGTCGAAGAGCGTTTCAATCGGATCCGCCTGTCCCGCCGCAATCTCACGCGATTCCGGCCGGCCAATGAGGACCGCAACCACGTTGATGTCGTAGCGAGTGAAGCGCGCCCCCAGCTCTTCCGTAGCGCGCTTTTGTATTTCCTCACGCTTCGTTAACAAGTCGAGCATGTGTGATGTCTGAGCGACATCGCGGAAGTAGGCTGTCAGGATCGGATCAAGTGTCTGCGTTATCAGGCGCTTCACATCGCCGAAACGCTGCACAACCGATGGCGCCTTCTGATAGTCAATGTGCAAGACTAACGACAATGGGAGTCGCGGCTCATAACCGTCAGCCGTAATGAGGTCGATGCTGGTCAGATCCTCGTCATAACGATGCGCCTCGGTCTGGCCGCTGATCCAGCGCAGAACGAAGTTGATCGTCGGAACGAGTTCCACTTTCACCGCGTAAGGATTGAGCGCGTACTTGCCGGGAGCGAGCGCCGAGCGCCAGACACCTCTATGACCGGCCTCAACCTGCTCGCCATAACGAAACGATTCGCCAGTCGTGTCGTCGCCGACCGCACCGTGATACGACACAACCACACCAACATACCCAATTGGTATGAGCGTCTTGGCCTTGATCTCCACGCTCCCAAACCAGCGGTTGATGAAGAATGTGCCGTCGGTCAGTACCTGTAACTGCTTACCGCGTCGGCCTCCCAGCTCAAGGAACACTTCCGGATCCTGGAAATAATTGTGATCTTTTCCGGCCGACGCTTTGACTTCGGGAGCGATAATCTCACCCGAGCCTATTGTCGGCCCGTCCTGGATGCTCACGACGCCAATCGTGTCGACATTCGGATCGAACTCGGTGGTATTTTTGTCTAACGATGGCGCCACATCGACTCCGCTCGCAATCGCGGCGACGACGTTGGCGCGCAAATGACTTTGGCCGCCCGCTCCAGTGCCTATGACGACTGGATCAAACGCCCGCATGGAGGCGAGTTGCGCCTTCCATGATTCGTAACGGTCGAGCGACTCACGCACCGGCCCGGAGAAAACGCGTTCTTCGGTAATGACAACGAATAGCCCAAGGTTAATCGCGTATACACCTTCACGCAGAATTCCGCGTTGCCGACCGCGTTGCCCCTGCGCTTCGAGGAAGCGGATTGCATCCTGGAAGTGATTGGACTCAACATTTCGGCCTAACGTTTGAATCGGCTCAAGCGGAACACCGTCCCGCGCATACACATAAGCCATTTTGCCTTCAGCAACGACGACAAGTGGTTCCTTATGAATGCGGTATTGCCACGGGTACAACCCGAAGTGAATACCGCCACGCAGGAACCTGGCCTGAAGACCAGCCTCACCTTTGCGAGCAATGATTTGGCCTTCGCAGAGCGAACCTCTGCTGCTCCAGAGCTTTTCAATGATGCCGACGTGCGTATGCGGAATGTAAACAATTCCCAGCAAACGCGGCAGGACCAGCAGGAACGCGAGGATTACCAGGACTTTAACCCAAGTGGCCAACGGGACTGCGGTTAAGATTGCGATGCTATTCATTTGATTAACTCCTTATTTTTCTGTCGCTCGTTAGACAGCGGCGGAAGGCTGAGGCGGGTGCACGTTCAATCAATTTTTTGCACTATTTTTACAGAGGTTGGCATGCGAGTTGTTGCCGACGGTGGCCCAATCAGATGGCTCTTGCCGGGCGCCTTCGAGCTGCTTCGCTTCGCAAATGTAGCCGCCGCCCTCTGGGCGACGTGAGGGTTGATTGTGCCAGCAGAGCGCAATCCCACGCTTCGC
>Ga0207648_10004999_pt1 | contig 13474 bp, 8 predicted proteins | sample KBSMisM32_FD_184310 | JGI IMG/M metagenome (GOLD analysis project Ga0207648, IMG submission 184310) | Miscanthus rhizosphere microbial communities from Kellogg Biological Station, Michigan, USA - KBS Miscanthus M3-2 (SPAdes) (version 2) | ecosystem: Host-associated > Plants > Roots > Rhizosphere...
TTCAGCGGCAGGCGGTTGCGGTCCTTGGTAAACAACAGGCCAATAAGGGTGGCGATCGCAATGATCAACGCAAACGGGAACTGATACGCGATTCCGAATGTAAGACGATGGGGATTCATCATGCTGATCCAGACCCACATCAGCACGCCGATATGCGGACGCCAAAAAATGATGAGCGGCAACGAAGCCAGCACCACCGTGAAGACGAGAATGTCGCGCAAGGTGGCCGCTCGTTCGAGATTGGTTGCGTAAGGGCTAGCGCCGGCCGCCAGACATCGGACGGGGAGTTGGACGATTTCCGACCGATACGCCCCCTTCGGACTTCACGCCGTATGGTCGTTGAAGGCGGTCGGGTGCTGGATCGAAACGAAGAGCGCTACTTGTACACGATGGTGAGTTTGGGTCGTAGCGTGATGTCGGTTGCATACTCACTCGAGTTGAACGTTTTGGGACTGTATCCATTCGATGTTTGCACCATCCGCCAGCCGAAGTTGGTGCCCGAGTTGATGGCCCACTGCTGCACGCGCGGGGTCACGTCGAACGCTACCCAGCCCGGGTTGAATCCTGCCGCCAGCTGCGCATCGATCGCAGCGTTGTAATCAGTTCCTGACCCGCCAGCACCCCCCACACTCCAGGCAATGCCGGTCTGGCTCAATAGCCAAGTGGCCTGGGATTCCACCCACGGCTTGAGCAGCGCATTCAACCGCAACGTGTCGTCGTAATACTGCTTGTATAACTCGAGCTTCGCCGACTGGATCGTTGCGCCGTTGGGCACCGGCCCGCCTTCGGACTGGAAGATCGCGAAGCGCAACAGTGGCCGATAATTGGGGGCGTCCAGATAGAGCGGGTTCATGCCGCCACGGACGGTGGTGGGCAGATAATTGTCGAGGAAGGTATCGGTGGCTCCGGCATATCCGGACAGTCCGCGCTGCATTACGACGGTGGTTGTCGACGAGCCCGATGTGACGGTCACGGGGGTGATCGGAGACGAGGTGGTCATCGCCCCCAGGTTGTCTGTGGCGCGCGCAGTCAGCACATAGCTGCCGACCGCTGCCGGGACCCAGGTCACGCTGTACGGAGCGGTGGTTGCTTGGCCGACCTTGCCGCCATTCGCGAAGTATTCCACCAGCGTGACTGTGCCATCGACATCACCCGCATTCGCGGTCAGCGCAAAGCTCGCCCCCAGCGTGATGCTGGCCCCACCCGGCGGTGTTGCGATTGCGACCGTTGGCGGCGCATTTGCCGGCGGTGCGGCATAAACGACCGTGAGTTTGGGTCGCAATGTGGTGTCGGTGACATACTCACTCGAATTGAAGGTTTTGGAATTGTATCCGGCGGATGTCTGCGCCATCCGCCAGCCGTAGTTGGTGGCGGAGCCGTTCGCCCACAGCTGTACGCGCGGAGTCACGTCGAATGTCACCCAACCCGGATTGAATCCTCCGGCGACCTGCGCATCGACCGTGGCGTCAAAGTCGGTACCGGAGCCGGCAGCGCCGGCCACGCTCCAGGCATTGCCGGTCTGGCTCAGCATCCAGGTGGCCTGGGATTCCACCCAGGGCTTGAGCAGCGCATTCAGGCGGAAGGTGTCGTCGTAATACTGCTTGTACAACTCGAGCTTCGCCGACTGGATCGTTGCGCCATTGGGCACCGGGCCGCCTTCTGACTGGAAGATGGCGAAGCGCAACAGTGGCCGGTAATTCGCAGGGTCCACATAGAGCGGGTTCATGCCGCCACGGACCGTCGTGCGTAGATAGTTATCGAGGAAGGTATCCACGACGCCTGCATACCCCGACAGTCCACGCTGCATCACGGCAGTGGTTGTCCCGGAGCCCGATGTGACGCTCACGGTGATCGGAGCCGACGTGGTCATCGCGCCCAGGTTGTCTGTCGCGCGCGCAGTCAGCACGTAGCTGCCGGCCGCAGCCGGGACCCAGGTCAGGCTGTACGGAGCGGTGGCCGCCTGGCCCACCTTGCCGCCATTTACGAAGTATTCCACCAGCGCCACCGTACCATCGACATCACCCGCGTTCGCGGTCAACGCAAAGCTCGCGCCAAGCGCGATGCTGGCTCCATTCGGCGGTGTCGCGATGGCGACCGTCGGCGGCGCATTGCCAGACCCTGTGACGGTCACGGTGATCGGAGCCGACGTGGTCATCGCGCCCAGGTTGTCTGTAGCGCGCGCAGTCAGCACGTAGCTGCCGGCCGCTGCCGGGACCCAGGTCAGGCTGTACGGAGCGGTGGCTGCCTGGCCCACCTTGCCGCCATTCGCGAAGTATTCCACCAGCGCCACCGTACCATCGACATCACTCGCATTCGCGGTCAGCGCAAAGCTCGCCCCCAGCGCGATGCTGGCTCCATTCGGCGGTGTCGCGATGGCGACCGTCGGCGGCGCATTGCCAGTCGGCGGCGCATACACGACGGTGAGTTTGGGTCGCAATGTTGTGTCGGTTGTATGCTCGCTCGAGTTGAACACGATGGAATTTACGGGCATAGCGGGATTTTCCGCCATTCGCCAGCCAAAGTTCGTTCCGACGCCATTCGACCACTGCCGCATACGCGTGGTTACATCGAAGGCCATCCAACCTGGATTGAAACTGCCCGCCGTGACGACATCAGGCACTGCATCGTAGTCCGTCCCCGCGCCGGCAGCACCCGCCACACTCCATGCGACGCCGGTCTGCCTCGCTTGCCAGGTGGCCTGGGATTCGACCCACGGGTTCAGCAATGCATTCAATTGCAGCGTGTAGTCGTAAGACTGCTTGTACAACTCGAGTTTCGCTGACTGGATCACTGCGCGATTGGGTACGGGACCGCCTTCGGACTGGAAGACGGCGAATCTCACCAGTGGCGTATAGGTCCCTCCATTCAGGTACAGCGGTGTCGATGCACCGAACGGAGTCGTTGCAGCCGCTGCGTTGAGAAACGTGTCGGTGACGCCCGCATAACCCAGGACACCGCGTTGCATGATTGCCGTTGTGATCGGCGCGCTTACGGTCAGATTAATCGCTGTCGACGCCTTCATGCCTCCGACGTTGTCGACGGCGATTGCGACAATTGCATAGGTGCCGACGAGGAGAGGCGTCCACGAAATCGTGTAGGGAGCGGACGTGTCCTGGCCCAGCTTGACGCCGTTGGCCCAGAATTCCACGCGGCTTATCGTGCCATTCGAATCCGTTGCAATGGCGGTAAGGTTCAGAGAATTTCCGGGCGCCATTGTGGTGCCGTTGGCAGGAGCGCTGATGGACACCGTCGGCAATGCATTCCCGCTGGGATTCGGTTGCGCCCATCCGTTAGGCTTGTAGATCCAGATGTGCCCTTCATTGATGTCTTCCAGGCCCACGAAGACGTCGTAGTAATCGGCGTAGCGCCACTTGCCCAGAACGCCGGTTCCGCCCGTATCCCCCGGAGGGTTGGCCAGCGATGGAGGAGGTGGCAGCTTGGTGATCGTCCATCCTGACGCAGTATTACCGGCAGCGGGAGAATGAAGCTCCCAAATGGTCGCCGCGCCACACCAAAGGGGAAATGTATGACGAACCGGATCGAACTTGATGGCGCAGTTCGCAATGTTGAGCCCCTGCGCCGTTAGCCACGATTGCAGACTGGCAATTGTCGGATCAACCTGTATCAGCTGGTCCAAGTTGGTGGGTCCGGCCTTGGTCAGGTCCCAGAAGACGAAAGGGGTCGTATTGGTGCCGGTGCGAACAAACAGCTTGCGCGTGGGATCGTAGCCACACGTCGTGATGCCGACGGCGCTTTGGTTGTAGGCCCCTACCATCGAACTCTGGTCGAGCGCAGGATTGTTGATATCGGTAAGCTGGTACCGCCAAACCGAGAGATCGGTCCCGTAGAGGTGAGTCGCGCCGACATACAGCACGTCGCGGCCGCCCTCGACCACGGCGACGCTGCACCCGTCGAGTCCGTCTTCGGGTATCGACTGCCCCGCAAGATGCAACGGAATGTCGCGGTTCTCCCACATCTGCCCACCCGTAATGGGAGCAGGGAAAACTCGTCTTACGTTGGAGCCTGTCGTTCCGCCAACCTTGTTGCCATCGGCGCGACTCGGATCGAACAGGTAAGGCCCCGTAATACGAATTTTTGTCGGATCACTCTCCAGAATCTTGCGGTAGGGCCCGCCGTCGCCGTTGTAGGTTGCCCCGCCCCAGGTCAGGAACCGGTCGGCGATGGGGAGAAAGGTATTGTTGTCGTAGGTGTGCGCGGCAACCGGTGCTGCGTCGACACCGTCGATCGCCGTCCAACCTTCGACAGGATCATGGGAGATTTCACTTGGCAGCGACGCGCGCTCCCACTGCAGCGTGCTGGACCGCCAGCGATAGACATCGTTGCCGGGATAATTGGCGTGGCCGCCGCCATAGATGAGGAGATCGCCCCTATTGCTATCCCACGCGAAGCCGCTCCATGGTTGAATGATCTTTGCAGGCGTACTGGGATTGCCGCTGTGCAGAGGCTCCAGCTCCGGCGGGGTCCAGACATCGCGGTACAGATTTGTATTGACCTTGAGCCATGAGTTGCCCGGCATCAGGAGAATCTGCGGGAGCAGGGGACCGGAAAATACATACGGAGGAATGGACTGTCCCCAGGCCGCCCCGGCAAGTGCAGTGCAGAGCAGCGCCACGAGCGATGCGCTACGCGTAAAAGTCCGCTTGGCAGCCTGTGAACGCTCGATGTTCATTGATTGCGAGGTGCGTTGGTGAGCAGGAAAACGGCGATCCAGACTTACACTATGATGCTAGCATGATGCGGCCCCGAAGCCCGCAATCTGTAGGGAACAATCCGAACAGGCGAATAACCAGTCGACATGTCCTACAAATAGCAGGAAAGCTTACCTCGTATTGTGGCTATATCGCAATGCGAAGAAGCGATCCGGCCGACAAGTGGGGCACTTGCTCTTACCGGCGTCGTCCTGCCGTCGAAGTCGCCGAGTTGATAATTCCTGCGAGTTCCGACGTTTCGGCCGCGCGGGACGCCTCGAAGGATTCGCGTGCTGCACGCTGCCGTTGGAGATGATCCTCGAGGTCGCTCGAGGTCAACCGATGCCCCCATCGCGTTTGGTTCCCGGGCGCGGCGAACATTGTTGCGAGCATGACCTCGCCCAATGACTTCTTGAAGTGTCCGGCTTCCCAGTACCAGCGCATTTCGGTCCTCGTGTCCCCAGGCGGCGGCACCGGTTCGTCTGCGTAGGGAGCAAAGCCGCTGAAATCCCAGAGTTCGACGCTGGCGCCCGCCGGGGCGCCGGCCACCCGTTTTACCAATTCCCTTTTCCACGCCTCGAACGCGGGCCACAGACCGGCCTGATGGAACAGCACCAGCGTCTGCGCGTGTACCGGATAGATGACGAATTTGAGCTGAATTGCCGACCCGGCGGCGATGTCGATCATCCGCTCGACGGCACGAAACTCCGGCGCGGGCCGGCCGTCGGCTAGATAGATGCCTCTAGGTCCCCGTACGTATGACCCGGCATTCTCCTGATTACGCTGCCGGAACATCGTGTAGTAGCCCTCCCGCCGCGCGATGGCGACGTAGTCGCGCATCGGGTTGAAACCGGCGTCGGTGAGGCTTGTGGCATAGGGATCATGCTGGGCCTTCAAGGTCGCCAGCGAATCGGCAAGCGCACCGACGGTTACCAACGCGGAAAGCCGCTCGCGCAACCAAAGCATTGGATCGGCATTGGGTGGCGTGGAGTCGGCCTGCGCCGCGGGATCGACACGAAAATCAAGAAAGTCGAGGCCTACTACGGCGACCTTGGGCGTCGTGTATTCGAGGACGCGAGTGAATTCGTTCAACGCCGCATCGACGCCGGCCCCCGGCAGCGCCAGATTGAAAACCGGCTGCATCGACGCTGGCCAAGCGGGGCTCTGCGGATCGAATCCGATCTCGGCGCGGGAGTTCCCGAGCACGAGCGTGTTCGGACGCATGCGTTCCGCACCCTGGCGCTTGAAGACCACCGCTCGTTGCCCGGCCTGAGACTTGATCGCGTTGAATCCGTCGATGCGGACCACCCGAAAGAGGCCATAGGGGTCGACCAGCAAATTGATTGTGGCGACCAGGGCCAATAGCGCGATCGTTGCAAGCGACAACGAGCGCAGATAGCGCGCGGAGGTAGACATGTCAGAACTGGTAGTAGAGAAACTCGCTCACGCGGGATAGTGAAAGCAGGCCGCCCGTGACAATCAAGGCGGCGAGCATTCCCCACGTCGGCGAAGGTCGCCAGGCAAAGCGTGTCGCCGAAAAAGCGGAGCCCCGGAAATCGAGGGCGGGCTGAAAGCGACCCAGGATTTCCTGCGTGTTTGGCGCGAACAGCGTCAACGGAAGCAGCACGCCGATCCAGGCGTATTGCAGAACGAAGCGTGTGGTTCCGCCGAGCGCGAGTTGCACGCCTGCAAGCTCGAGCGTGCTTCGCAACCCGGGAACTATCGCAGTGAGTGCCGCCGGCACCATCACGCCGTTCATTCCCGCCATGCCGCGCAGGATCGCGACCGCATCGTCGAAATTCGTGGCGCGGAAGAATACCCAACCCGCCACCACCGCAATGAACGTCACCAGCCGTCCGAACGCACGGCCCCACGGTGTCGAGCGTTCCGGGTCCTGTCCGAGGCGCTGCCGCAGCGCATGCCAGCCATGGTTGACGACCAGGTACACGCCATGCAGGCCGCCCCACGCGATGAACGTCCAACCGGCGCCATGCCATAGTCCGCCCAGCAGCATCGTGATGAATAGATTTACGTACCGTCGCACGGGCCCCTTGCGATTGCCGCCCAGCGAGAAATACAGATAGTCGCGCAGAAAGCGCGACAGCGTCATGTGCCAACGCCGCCAGAATTCGATGATGTTGACGGCCTTGTACGGCGAATCGAAATTGAGCGGCAGCTTGATTCCGAACACGCGCGACAGACCGATTGCCATGTCCGAATAGCCGGAGAAATCGAAGTAGAGCTGGAACGTGTAGGCGAGCGCACCGCCCCAGGCAGCAAACAGGTCGGGTTGTCCCGGTGCGGCAAACAACGGCCCGGCAAACGGCGCGACGCCATCGGCGATGACGGTTTTCTTGAACAGGCCGATGAAGAATATGGTCAACCCGACTGCAACGCTTTCCCAATCGGGACGATAAGTCCGCGCCTCCTGAAACTGCGGCATCATCTCTTTATGATGCAGGACCGGACCTGCGATCAGGTGCGGGAAATAGGTGACGAACAGCGCGTAGTGGACGAAGTTGTATTCGCGGGCCAGACCGCGGTAAACGTCGACCAGAAACGCAATTTGGGTAAAGGTGAAGAAAGAGATGCCCAGAGGCAGCAGCACGTGCCCGATGCCGAAGGTATGACCGGAAACGTCTGCCGCTATCTGCAGAAAGAAGTTCGCGTACTTGTAATAGGCTAGCAACGCCAAGTTGGCGGTCACGGCGAACGCGAGCACCCATCCTGCCAGTGACGTGGATCGGTCGCGAACCAGCCGTGCGAGGTAAAAGCCGCACGCGTAGTTGAAGCCGATTGAAGCCACGAGCAGCAGGACATAGCGGGGATTCCACCAGCCATAGAAAAACAGCGACGCAAAGACCAACCAGCCCGCGCCGAGCAGGTGGCTCCGGCGCGCAATGCGGAAAAAGACAAATACGACCAGCGGGAAGAAAGCGAAAATGAAGACGACGGAATTGAAGAGCATATTCGCCTACGCGGACTCGCCCGTGCTGTCCGCATTCCGCATGTTGCGAATCAGCCGCAGTGCGAACCGTCCTGGTGTCCGATCCCACGGCGTGAATCGGGGCAGCTGAAACCGGTCGGACCGTTCCGTCGCGACACCCCATCCAGTCGATACCGCGGCCGCGAATCCGGCATCACGGACCATTTGCACATGCTCGGCTCCATAGTCCACTCCGGGCTTGCCGTTGGGATACGCGAAAAGGCGCACGGGCTCCCGGAGAATCTCCGCGAGACGGCGCCCACTTTCCACGATCTCGCGCCGCGCGGCTTCCGGGGCAGTATTCAGCAGTATCGGGTGGGTGACCGTGTGGGCACCGATCCCCATGCCGGCGGCGTGCAGCTCACGCACCTGTGCCTCGCGCATCATGAGGTCGCTGCTCGGCGAGATTCCCGCCAGTTCGCCGAGGCGTGCGGCCTGAGCCTCGCGTTCGGGTGCCGGAAGGTATTTGAGTACCGGCAGGATTCGGGCAATCGCCGCACGCTTCGCCTCCACGGTGTCCAACACGAGTGTGCCAAGTCCAAGCGACGCCAAGTCCAGCGTAGGCTTGGAGATCGCGCGAATTGACTCGGTCACCGTGTCGTTGAACATTCGTCCACCGTCCAAGTACCCGGTGGCGATGAAGAATGTCGCCGGCACGCGATGCTTTCGGAGAATCGGCAACGCCACTTCGGCGTTGTCCGCGTAGCCGTCGTCGAAGGTGACGCACACGGCCCTCGCCGGAAGGCTTCGCGCGGCCACCCTTTCCACGGCGTCGGACAGCGGCAACGGAGAAAACTGCTCGGCCAGCGCGCGCATCTGCAGTTCGAACTCGCTTGCGGTCACGTCCCAGGTATTGAATGCATCATCGGTTGGCAGTACGCGGTGATAGATCAGGATGGAGAGACGCGCGCGCGCGCCGGACGGCGACGCCAGCCCGGCGAGCACTTTGAGCAGGAATGTCGATGCGGAAGAGGCCATGTTGAAACGCAGGATCCCGGGGTGGATTTGTTATTCCAGCAGGTAGGCGCGGCTGTCGGCAAAAAAGTGCGGTCCCGCATCCGAACGCAGCGCGGTACCCACGCCCTCGGCGGTCAGCACTTCGAGCAACAGCGCGCTCGGCACGCCGCCGTCAATGATGTGCACGGAGCGCACACCTTCGCGCACCGCGCGCAGCGCGGCGGCGACCCGCGGCACCATGCCGCCGTGGATGACGTGGTCGCGCAGGAGCACATCGGCCTCCGTCGCCGTCAGGATGGGCGTGATCTTGCCGTCGCGGCCCTGCACGCCGGCAATGTTCGTCATCAGGACCAGCTTCTCCGCTTCGAGTGCGCGCGCGAGCCGGCCGGCGAGATTGTCGGAGTTGATGTGGTAGGTCGTGCCGTCCGCGGCGACGCCGATCGGCATGATCACCGGCACGAAATTGCGCGTGAGCAGCAGCTCGATGAGGGCGATGTCGATGCTCTCCACATCGCCCAGGAAGCCGACGTCCGGCGCAGCGGGGTCGTCGGCCGGCTTGGCCATCGGGCGCGCGCGGATGAAGCGGCCGTCCTGCCCGTCCAGCCCGACCGCGCGTCCGCCGTGCTGGTTGATGAGCGACGTCAGTTCCTGGTTGAGCTCGCTCAATGCCATCTCGACGATATTGAGCGTGGACGCGTCGGTGATGCGGTGGCCGCGATAACGCTGGCTCTCGTGGCCCATCTGCTTCATGAGTTCGTCGATGCCCCAGCCGCCGCCATGCACGACGATGGGCTTCATTCCGACCAGGCGCAACAGCGCCACGTCGCGCGCGAACCCGGCCTTCAATGCGGGATCGGCCATCGCGTGGCCTCCGAAGCGGATAACCAGCGTCTTGCCGTGGAACGCGCGCAGGTATGGCAGCGCTTCCGAGAGGATGCCGGCTTTCTGGGACGGATTCATTTAAGAGGGCGGGGAAGAAGACCAGGCGAATGTTAACCCGGCCGGCAGCCCGTCCCGGTCATGCATCCACGCTGACCCGGCCACGACTGACGTTTTCGCCGTCGGCGCGGCGCAATGTCCAGAACGACAGCGAAGACAGGATGGTCAGCACGCCGATGGTGATGAACGTGTGGTGCAGCGCGCGAGTCACCGCGAGCTGGTCGGTCTGCGGCAAGTCGCCTAAGTACCAGCCGGCGACCAGCGAACTGCACGCGAGGCCGAAGCTCAGCGACAACTGCTGGAACGTGCTCGCGATCGACGTGGCCATGCTCGACTCGGCGGCCTCGATGTCCGCGTACGCCATACCGTTGATGCTGGAAAACTGCAGCGAGTTGAACAGACCTTGCATCAAACCGAGAAGCACGATTAGCGCCAGTGGCGTTGCCGGCGACACCAGCGAGTACGTGCAGATGACGGTGCCGACCAGCAGTGTGTTCACGACCAGAACCTGGCGAAACCCCCAGCGGCGCAGGATCCGCGAGCTCAGGAACTTCATGGTCATCGCCGCTGCCGCTGCGGGCATCATCAGGAGCCCCGACTGCCATGCCGGCAGTCCCAAGCCCAGCTGGAAGAGGAGCGGCAGCAGGAACGGAAGTCCGCCGATGCCCAGCCGCGTGATGAAGCCGCCGACCACGGAGACACGGAAGGTGCGCACATCGAACAGCGATAATTGCAGCAGCGGAAAGCGTATCTGGCGCGCATGCCAGCCATAAGCTCCGAGCAGACACAGCGACAGCAGGAACAGCACGCCGGCCGACGTGATGTCGATGGTGTGCTCGCCGAATATCTCCAGCAGCCAGGACAGCAGCGCCGTGCCGGTCCCGAACAGCACCAGCCCGACCACGTCCAGCTTCCGCGGCGCGTCGCCACGGTAGTCGGGCATGTGGCGCGCGATGATCCATAACGCCGCGATGCCCATCGGCACGTTGACGAAGAAGATGTCACGCCAGGAGAACCAATGCACGATCAATCCACCCACGGTCGGCCCGAGCATCGGTCCGATCAACGCCGGAATGATGACGAAATTCATCGCCGACAGCAGCTCCGACTTGGGGAACGTGCGGATGATGGCCAGGCGGCCCACCGGCGTCATCATGGCTGCGCCGAAGCCCTGCAGGATGCGCGCGGCGACCAGCATCGGAACGTTGAGAGCCAGGCCGCACAGCACTGACGCGACGGTGAACAGCGCGACCGCGAACGCGAGCACGCGGCGGGTGCCATAGCGGTCGGCGATCCAGCCGCTGATCGGTATGCCCACCGCGAGGCTCACTATGTAGCTGGTGACGACGGCCTTGAGGCTCAACGGCGTCACGCCGAGGCTCATGGCCATCGCCGGGACCGCCGTGTTGACGATCGTCGAGTCGAGCTGCTCCATGAACAGCGCCGTTGCCACGACCCACGGCAGGTAGCGCTTGACGACCGCGGGATCGAGGTCGGGGTCGGGTTTCCTGATCCTGGGCAAGCGCATCGAACGACCATTGTATGTTCAGTGCGCCGCCGGCCGGACAATCGGATACGATGCTTGCCGGGCCCGGGGGTCGGTCCGCTTTCCTTTGCTGCAAGGAGATGCCCGATGGGGAACCCGTCGCTCGATCGAATCCTTGGTGTCGCCGCTTGCATGGCGGTCATTGCAGGACTGGGTGGTTGCGCGGCGACGCCGCCGCAGCCGGACAGGGCGGAACTCGCGCGGCAGGTGGCCGACACCGAACGGGCCTTCGCCAAAACGATGGCGGACCGCAACCAGGCCGCCTTTGCCACATTCCTCGCGCCGGAGACCATCTTCTTCGCTGGGACCAAGGCTCTTCGCGGCAAGCAGGCCGTGGTCGACGCATGGAAACCGTTCTACGACGCACCCTCGGCGCCGTTCTCGTGGAAGCCGGAGACGGTCGAGGTGCTGGATTCGGGGAATCTTGCGCTGAGCTCGGGACCGGTGTTCGATCCGTCGGGCAAGCACGTAGCGACATTCACGTCGATCTGGCGGATGGAAGCGCCCGGCGTGTGGCGCATCGTGTTCGACAAGGGCAATGAGGTCTGCGACTGCCCCAAGGCGCCTTGACTATTCACTTTCTGGAGGAACGATGAAGACAAGCCTGCCCCTGCGCGTGATCCTGCTGTCGCTCGCGGTCTGTGCCACATCGGTCGCCGCGCAGAACGTCAAGATCACGCCGCTGGGCACGCATGCCGGCGAGCTGTGTTCGCGCGATCGCGCCATGGTCTTCCAGGACCCAACCGGCGTGCGCATCCTCTACGACGCGGGTCAGTCGGTGACGGGCGGCGACGACCCGCGGCTCGGCACGTTGCACGCGGTCCTGCTTTCGCACGCGCATGGCGACCACATCGGCGACACCAAGCTCAAGGCACAGGAGGCGGGCACGTGCGGTAATCCCGAACTGGTCCCCGCGGCGCCCAATTCGACGACCGGCGAAATCGTGGCGGCCAAGAACGCGGCCATCATCATGATGACGCCGATGGCCAATTTCATCGGCAAGAAGGTCGAGAACATGCGCGCCAAGCCGACGCCCAGTTGCCCGCAGTCGGGCGAAGACCTGGTGGCGCCGTTTGCCGAGCCGTGCCTCGCAGCCGCGCAATTGGGCGGGATGCGGCCGGTGAAGATGGCCAATGCGTCGCGCGCGGTCGAGATCACCGTGGTCATGGCCGCGCACGACAGCACCGTGCCGCGCAGCTTGCTCAGCGAGCCGGAACGTAAGAATCTCGACGCGGACAACGCGAGCCTGATGCTTGGCCCGGCGTCCGGCTACATCATCAGGTTCACCAACGGCCTCACCGTCTACCTGTCGGGCGACACGGGTTTGCACGCCGACATGAAATTGCTGGACAACGAGTTCCACAAAGCGAACCTCATGGTGCTGAACCTGGGCTACAGCGCCATCACCGCCCAGGCAGGTGCCTATGCCGCCAACGAACTCGTGCGGCCCGCTTCGGTAATCGTGACGCATGTCAACGAGGCCGCGACCTCGGGCGGCAAGGTGCGGCCCGGATCGCACACGGCGGCATTTATCGATCTGGTAAAGGGTCGTCCCGTGTATCCGGCGTATTCAGGCAAGACGATGGAATTCGACGGCGGCGGCAAGTGCGTGGCGGGTTGCACCTAGCGCGCGACCGCGCTCTTGCTCACCACACCTCGCTTCGTCCGCGTACACGCGGATTTCGCCGCCGAACAGCCGCAGGAAGTCGCGAGCGTCGTCCCTACTCGGGTCACCAAGTAGCGCCCGAACCCGATCCGTAAACGCCTGGTTCGCCCGCCCGCGTCACGCGTGATAATCTGGTCATTGCTGGGGCCGGTGTTGCGTAAGCTTGGAAACTATCTTGCGCAAGCTGGTGAATGGTGGCGCGTTCATCGACGTCCAAACTCGCTTCGATCGGGTGGCCCCGCAGTCAAGGGCTCGCCGCTGTCGCCTCGCTGACCGAAGGCCGGCCGCATCCCGTCAAGCGGCATCCGGCGAGGTGCCGCCCCCTGAACTCTGAACCCGGAAACCGTGCATGAGCCAAGACCGACGCATTGTTGTCTTCAGCGGTGACCTGAACTATGCGGTGCGCAAGGGTATCGTCGAGATCGACAAATGCTCGCCGCCGCGAGCGTTGTCTTGGTTGGTGTTGCTCCATGCTCCGCGCAAGACACTGCGCCAATTGCTACGAAACCAATGGCGCAGCCTGCGGCGAAATGGTTGGCGTTGGCATCGTGTACCCGTTCGAGGGCGACAAGAGCGCCCGCGAAGCCGAGCGCGTGCTCAAGGAGCTCGGACTCCGAGACATCATGGTCAACCCGTTTATGCGCGGCGCCTGGCTAGACCAGGACGAGCGA
>Ga0207648_10005000_pt1 | contig 13473 bp, 14 predicted proteins | sample KBSMisM32_FD_184310 | JGI IMG/M metagenome (GOLD analysis project Ga0207648, IMG submission 184310) | Miscanthus rhizosphere microbial communities from Kellogg Biological Station, Michigan, USA - KBS Miscanthus M3-2 (SPAdes) (version 2) | ecosystem: Host-associated > Plants > Roots >...
TGAATCGGCTGATCAGCACCATCCCGTGGATGTTCGTCGCCCCGATGACTGGGGTGTCCGAGCGGGAGTACTACCAGACGCCCCGGTAGAGGTCCCTACACTGGCGCGGTGCGCATCGTCTTCGCCGGCACTCCCGCGGCCGCGCTGCCCTCGTTGCGTCGATTCATTGAATCGCCACGCCACGACGTGGTCGCGGTGCTGACCCGCCCCGACGCCGCGTCTGGTCGACGCGCCAAGCCGTCGCCGTCCCCGGTGGCCCGGCTAGCCCTCGAGCACGGCATCCCGGTGCTGCGGCCTGCGCGGCCGAACTCCGATGAGTTCATAGCGGAACTGACGCAGCTGGCGCCAGACTGCGGCGCGGTGGTGGCGTACGGCGCGCTGCTGTCCGGACGGCTGCTGGGGGTGCCCACACACGGCTGGGTCAATCTGCACTTCTCGCTGCTGCCCGCCTGGCGGGGCGCCGCACCGGTCCAGGCGGCGATCGCGGCCGGTGACGCCGTCACCGGTGCGACGACATTTCAGATCGAGCCCGCGCTGGACTCAGGCCCGGTCTACGGCGTGGTGACGGAAACGATCCGGTCCACCGACACCGCGGGCGTTCTGGTTGAGCGGCTTGCTGTTTCGGGAGCGGCGCTGCTGGAAGCTACGCTCGACGGCGTCGCCGACGGTTCACTGACCGCGGTACCGCAGCCCGCCGACGGCGTCACCGTCGCCCCGAAGATCACCGTCGAGGAAGCGCGCGTGCGGTGGGATTTGCCGGCCCACGTGGTCGATCGGCGAATCCGCGCCGTTACGCCGAATCCGGGCGCATGGACGATGATCGGCGATCTTCGCGTCAAGGTGGGACCGGCGACGGTCGAAGACACCCCAAACAGCCTGGCGCCCGGCGCGATTCGGGTGGAGCGCAAGGGCGTGTACGTCGGCACGGGATCACAACCGTTGCTGCTCGGACAAATCCAGCCGCCGGGCAAGAAGATGATGAACGCCACCGACTGGGCGCGCGGCGCCCGCCTCGGCGAGAGCGCAACTGCCCAATGACCGAGCGCCGCAACAAACGCCCGCCGCGCCGAAAGCCGCTCGATCCTGCCCGCCAAGCGGCGTTCGACGTGTTGCGCGCGGTATCGGAGAGGGACGCCTACGCCAACCTCGCGCTGCCCGCCCTGCTGCGCGAACGCGGAATCACCGGCCGCGACGCCGCGTTCGCCACCGAACTCGCCTACGGCACCTGCCGCACCCGCGGCCTGCTTGACGCGATCATCTGCAAGGCCGCCGATCGGCCGCCCGAGAAGATCAACCCCGTGCTGCTGGATCTGCTGAGGCTGGGTGCCTACCAGCTGCTGCGCACCCGGGTCGAACAGCACGCGGCGGTGTCCACCACCGTCGAGCAGGCAGGTATCGAATTCGATTCAGCGCGAGCCGGTTTCGTCAATGGCGTGCTCCGAACCATCGCCGGGCGCGACGAGCAGAGCTGGGTCGACGAGCTCGCCCCGCCCGTCGAAAGCGACCCGGTCGGCCACGCCGCGTTCGTGCATGCTCATCCGCGCTGGGTGGCGCAGGCCTTCGCCGACGCCCTCGGCGCAGATGCGGGGCAGCTGGACGCGCTGCTGGCCAGCGACGACGAGCGCCCTTCGGTGCATCTCGCCGCGCGGCCCGGCGTGCTGACCGCCGACGAGCTGGCTGGACAGGTCAACGGCACGGTCGGGCGCTACTCGCCGTACGCCGTCTACCTGCCAGGTGGCGACCCAGGTCGGCTCGATCCGGTCCGTGACGGCGCCGCGCTGGTGCAGGACGAGGGCAGCCAGCTGGTGGCGCGGGCACTGACGCTTGCCGACCTGGACGGCCCCGACACCGGGCGGTGGTTGGACCTGTGCGCAGGGCCGGGCGGAAAGACCGCCCTGCTTGCCGCCCTCGGTGACGGCAACCCCGTTACCGCGATCGAGCCCTCCGCGCGGCGTGCCGACATGGTCGAAGAGAACACCCGCGGCCTGCCGGTCGAGGTACTGCGCGTCGACGGCCGCGACCCCGGACTCGAAGCGGGTTTCGACCGGGTGCTGGTCGACGCACCGTGCACCGGACTGGGTGCGCTGCGGCGCAGGCCAGAAGCCCGCTGGCGGCGCCAGCCTGGAGATGTCCCGCAGCTGGCCAAACTGCAGAAAGAGCTGCTGGCCTCGGCGATCCGGCTGACCCGTCCCGGCGGAGTGGTGCTATACGCGACCTGCTCGCCGCACCTGGCAGAGACCGTCGGGATCATCGCCGACGCACTGCGTCGCCACCCGGTCACGGCGCTGGACACGCGGCCGCTGTTCGACCCGGTCGACGTCCTCGGCGACGGCCCCTACGTGCAGCTCTGGCCACATCGGCACGGCACCGATGCGATGTTCGCCGCCGCGCTCAAAGTGCGATGAGCGCTTGCGCGAAGAGCCAGCAGATAGGGTGAGCGCCATGGCTGGATCCCGCGCTCGCGAGGAGCAAAAAAGGCCACTGATCGCGCCGTCGATCCTGGCCGCCGACTTCGCGGAGCTCGGTGACGAAGCCGCGGCGGTGACCGGCGCAGACTGGTTGCACGTCGACGTGATGGACAACCACTTCGTACCAAACCTGACCATCGGGCTGCCGGTCGTCGAGGCGTTGCTCAAGAGAACCGACATCCCGATGGACTGTCATCTGATGATCGACAATCCCGACCGCTGGGCGCCGCCGTACGCCGAAGCCGGTGCGTACAACGTCACGTTCCACGCGGAGGCCACCGACAACCCCGTCGGCGTGGCCCGCGACATCCGCGCCGCGGGCGCCAAGGCTGGCTTGTCCGTCAAGCCCGGTACGCCGATCGAGCCCTACCTGGAGATCCTGCGCGAGTTCGACACGGTGCTGATCATGTCGGTGGAGCCCGGTTTCGGCGGGCAGAAATTCATCCCGGAGGTGCTGCCGAAGGTCGGCATCGTGCGCCGGCTCGTCGACGCCGGCGAGTTGACGATCGTGGTGGAGATCGATGGTGGCATCAACGAAGACACCATCGAAGAGGCGGCGCTGGCCGGGGTGGACTGCTTTGTCGCGGGTTCCGCGGTCTTCAGCGCCGAGGATCCGGCCGCCGCGGTGGAATCGCTTCGCCGGCAGGCCGCCTCGGCGTCCAAGCACCTGCGGCTATGAACCTCGACGCCGCGATGCGGTTGGCCGTCGAGCAGGCCGATCGGGTCAAGGGCAGCACCTATCCCAATCCGCCTGTGGGTGCGGTCATTCTGGACCGCGACGGCGAAATCGCCGGCGTCGGCGCAACGGAGCCGCCTGGCGGCCCGCACGCCGAGGTCGTGGCGTTGCGCAGGGCGGGGGAGCGCGCTGTCGGCGGCACCGCGGTCGTGACGCTTGAGCCGTGCAACCACTACGGCCGGACCCCGCCCTGCGTGGACGCGCTTGTCGCGGCCCGGGTTTCGCGGGTGGCGTACGCCGTCGGCGATCCCAATCCGGAAGCCGCAGGCGGCGCCTCGAGGCTCGCCGAATCTGGGATCGACTTCGAGGCCGGCGTGTTGGCCGACACCGTCGCGGGTGGTCCGCTCCGGGAATGGCTGCACAAGCAGCGCACCGGGATGCCGCACATCACGTGGAAGTTCGCGACCAGCGTCGACGGACGCAGCGCCGCCGCCGACGGCACCAGCCAGTGGATCACCAGCGAGGCCGCGCGGGGCGACGTGCATCGCCGCCGTGCCACGGCGGACGCGGTAATCGTCGGCACCGGAACGGTGTTCGTCGACGACCCGGTGCTGACGGCCCGTTTGCCGGACGGCACCCTGGCCGAGCGTCAGCCGCTGCGCGTCGTCGTTGGTGAACGCGAAATATCCTCCGAGGCAAGAGTTCTCAACGACGACTCACGCACGATGGTGATCCGCACCCGTGATCCGCACGAGGTGATCAAGGCGTTGTCGGATCGCACCGATGTGCTGCTGGAGGGTGGCCCGACGTTGGCCGGTGCGTTTCTGCGGGCCGGTGCGATCGACCGGATCCTTGCCTATGTAGCGCCAATTCTGTTGGGCGGGCCCATCACCGCCGTCGATGACGTGGGCGTGCTGTCCATCGCACATGCGCAGCGGTGGCGGTTCGACGGAATCGAGCCGATGGGCCCGGACCTGCTGCTCAGCCTCGTCCCGGCCTAAACCTGAGGTGGCGTCAGCGCGCCGACCTGATAGCGCGTCGAGCTCGTCGCGCACGCCCCAGTGCGCGCACGGTCGACCGTTGCAGGACCGGCAGTGTGCGCGGTCGTCATCGCGAAGGGCCGACCGGTCGGCTCGATGCCCCGGTGACACCGCATTGACACCGTGCGCGCTGGCGCGGATCGCCACCATGTCGCCGTCGCATATGACGTCGTGGACTTCGTACCGGATCTGCAGCACGGTGGTGACGAAAGTCAGGATCGTGATGTGGCCATCCGGGCCCGGCGTCGGGGAAACCGGCGGGCCGTGATCGACGAAGTCATCGGTGAGGAGGTCGTGGATCCTGTCCACTTGCCGCTGCCTCGAGGTTTGCGCCTCCCTCAACGGGCGAGCGGTCCGCCAGGTTCAGTGGGTCTGCTCGTCGAGCTCCAGCGGGCGGTGTTCGATGAGGTCGCGCACCCCGCCCAGACCGAGCCGCTCCCGGAAGGCTCGCACGGTATAGCCGACCACCTTGGCGTCGGTTCGCGCCCGCACGGTGGCCGAGCGTGGCATGTGGAACACGGGGCCGATCTCGCCGAAGTAGTCGCCGGAGGTGACGGCCTTCAGCAATTCCTCGCCACCGCTCGCCAATTCGCGGACGATCTCGAGTTCACCCTCGGACACGACGTAGATCAAGTCGCCCATCGTGCCCTGCTCGAACAACACCTCGCCGGCTTCCAGCCGAACCGTGTCGGGGGGCCGGTCCGTCGACGCGAAGTCCGGAACCAGCTCGACGACGCGATCGGCCAACGGCAGAATCCGGCTGTCGTGGGTTGCGACGACCACCATCCGGTCGCCCGACGCGAGTTCGCGGATCAACCGCAATACCTCCTCGACCTGGATGAAATCCAGGTGCGCGGTGGGCTCATCGGCCAATACAAGGGGCGGATCAAGCGCGATCGCCCGTGCGACCGCGACGCGCTGTTGCTGCCCACCGCTGAGATCGCCGGGCCGGTGCGACAACCGGTCCTCGAGGCCGACCCGTGCCAACAGCTGTCCTGCCCGTTTATGAGCCGCGCGTCGCGAAATGCCCGTCGAGCTCAGCGGGACCATCACGTTCTCGATCGCCGTGAGGCTGGGCACGAGGTTGAACGCCTGGAACACGATGCCCACTGTCTCGCGGCGGTATGTCGACAGCCCGCGGGCGTCGAGGGACGTGACGTCGACATCACCGAACTTGATGGCGCCCCCGCTCGGTCGGAGGATGCCGCCGAGGCACGACAACAACGTTGTCTTTCCGCAGCCGCTGGGGCCCATCAGGATTACCAGTGAGCCCGCGGCCACATCGAGGTTCAGGCCGTCGATCGGCCGGACGGTATCTGCGCCGCTGGCGTATTCGACAGTGAGGTTCTGGATGGACAAATCGCCCATGGCTCAAGGACCTCCGAAGGCCAGTGCGGGATCGACGGACACGGCGCGACGCAGTCCTGTCGCACTGGCGATCAAGCCGATGACGACGGCGATCGCGGGTAGCGCGATGAAGGCCTCCGCGGGCACGATCACCTGCATCGGGAACAGCGGTCCGAGCAGCCGCGAAAGCCCGGCGCCGACAAGTGCGGCAAGCAGCGCCACGATCACCGCCTGCATCGCGAGCCCGGCGGCGATGTTGCGGGTAGGGACGCCAATCGCCTTGAACACCGCGAAGTCTCGCAGGCGTTCGAGCGCGGACAGATAGATCACCGATCCGACAACCAGAGCCGCGACCACCCACAGCAGAACCGCGACGATAGTGATCGAACTCACCGCCACCTTCAGCGGCCGGAGCAGATCGGCGACCGCCCCTGCCCTGTCGATAGCCCGATAACCGTCGGGTGTCTGCCCGAGGTTGCCGCGTATGCCGATCGATGAGACGAGCGGTTGACCGCCGTACACCAGTTGTTGTGCGCCCTGTGTGGTGAGAAAGACGTTGGGCAGGTTCGCCAGCGCGGTGGAGTTCTCCACGATGCCGACGATGCGCAGTCTGCGCGAAGCGATTTCGACGTCGTCGCCGATCTGGCGTCCGAGCGTGCTCGACACCGCGACCTCGTCCGGTGTCGCCGCTGGCCGGCCCTCCGACACGGCGGGCATACCGGGCCCGCGCTCCGGCGCGCCGAATATGTCGACATTGCGCGTCGTCTCACCCAGCGTGGCCGTGCCACCGGCGTATGCGAGCGGAACCGCTGCAACCACGCCAGGGGCCGAGGCGATCCGTGGCAAGTCCACTGGCGCGAACGGGGTAGCCCCGACGAACGGGCCGGACGCGCCGGCCTTGACCAGGAACACATCAACGCCGAGCGAATCGACGGTCTTGTCGGCCTCGACCCGGAACCCGTTCGCGAGACCGGTGAGGGCGAGTGTCATCGCGAAGATGATGCTGGTGGAAAGGATCGCGATGACAAAGCGCCGTCTACGCCACTGCATGTCGCGCAGCGCGGCGATCAGCATGTCCGCGAGATTACCGACGCCTTAACATTCGCGCGCCCGGTTTCGGCTATGACGCGTCCTTGGCGAAGACCCCGACCAGTGTGTTGCAGAACGCCGGCAGGTCGTCCGGCTTGCGGCTTGACACCAACGTGTTTGGCCCGCGCGAGCATTCGACGACCTCGTCGTCGACCCAGTTGGCGCCCGCATTGCGCAGGTCGGTCTTGACACTCGGCCACGACGTCATCGTCCGGCCCCGCACGACGTCGGCTTCGATCAGCGTCCACGGCCCGTGGCAGATCACCGCAACCGGCTTGCCGGCGTCGAAGAAACTCTTCGCGAACGCAACGGCGGCGTCATTGCTGCGCAGGAAGTCGGGGTTGGCCACACCGCCGGGTAGTACCAGCGCGGCGTAGTCGGACGCGGAAGCACTGCCGGCCGCCTTGTCCGCTTCGAATGTGTCGGCCGGTGTCAGGTGGTTGAAGGCCTGGATCTTTCCGACTTCCGTGCAGACCAACTCAGGTGTGCCGCCGGCTTGCTCGACAGCCTTCCAAGGTTCGGTGAGTTCGACCTGCTCGACGCCTTCAGGCGCAACAAGGAAGGCAATCGTCTTGCCATTCAGTGAAGTTGACATGAATTTTCTCCCCTCGAGTTGTTGGCTTTGGCACGCGTACCCGGCGTGGCTAGCAACCAATCAGGCCGTTGCCGCCGGTACACTCGTACCAAAGCGCTTTCACCGACGAGGATGCGCGCCTGGTGAGCACTAACAAAGGACAACGAGCGTGACTGCATTGCAGGACTGGCTCAGTATTCGACCCGTAGACCCCAAAGGCCTCAAGGCATTCATCTGCGATACGTGGCGGAGCCTGACCGCCGACGAGCCGGCAAAGGTCCAGGAGCTCCCGCTGATTCGCCGGGGAGTCGAGCGCTGCTGAGCGCCTAGCCGGAGCGGTGCCGCCCCGGCGGCGGTTGGATTCGCACCGTATCGACCGACGATGGTTGCCGTGAGCTCGCCTGCGTCGGGGCGTCGATCAGCGCGGTCGGCGTGTCGTCGGTGTCGACGATGGGCGCAGGCTCGTCGGCGTGTTCGTGCCTGCCGCTGATCAACAGGCCGAGCAGCGCGCCGACCACGCAGACGATGGCGGTGATGGTGAAGATCTCGCCGTACTGCATGACATAGGCCGTGCGGATGCGGGCCGCCTGTGCGGCAAGCCGCTCCATCAGGTTGTTTCCGCCTGCGCTGGGCAGGCTGGCCAGATGCTGGTTGAAGCGGTACAGGCCCCAAGCGCTCAGCGACGCGATCCCGACCAACATGCCGATCATCCGGGCCACCACCACCGCTGCCGAGGCGATCCCATGCTGGGCGGCGGGGACCACCCGCAGTGTCGCCGATGTCAGCGGCCCGATCACCAGGCCGAGGCCAAGGCCGGCGATGGCGAGGTCGGTGTCCAGCGTCGGCAGGGTGAACAGGCCCAGATCGTGGCGGGACGCCAGCACGTCGACGGGCCACTTGGCGATCAGCCAGTAGCCGCCCGCGGCGATCAGCAGCCCCGCGAACGCCACAATCCGATCGCCGATCTTGGTCGCGATCCAACCGCCCAGCAGCGCGCCGATCGGCAGCGCGATCAGAAACCGCAGCAGCAGGCCTGCTGCCTGGTTTTGGTCCTGACCGAGCACGCCCTGGCCGAACAACTCGACGTTGACCAGCGTCACCATCAGCGCCGCTCCGGCCGTCAGCGAGGCGCCCAGCGCGGCCAGGAACGGTCGGAAGTGCACACCGGCGGGTTCGATCAGCCGGGTGTTGGCGAAGCGCTCCCAAACAAAGAACGCGACGGCAGCGACCAGTGCGCCCACCAGCAGTGGCAAGCCATAGCTCGGCAACACCTGCTTGCCGTCCGGCGCCGGGTTGTACAAACCCCAAGTGGCCAGACCCAGTGCGATCGCGAGAAGCACGCCGCCGATCACGTCGACCTTTTCAGGCGTCTCGCTCTTCTCTTTCGACGGCAGGCTGAAGTGGATCATCACCATCGCGATCGCGGCCAGCGGCACGTTGATCCAGAAGACGTCGCGCCAGCTGTGCAGCGCCCATACCACCGCGATGCCGTACAGCGGCCCGAGCACGCTGCCCAGCTCCTGCGCGGCGCCGATGCCGCCAAGCACGCTCGCGCGGTTGCGCGCGGACCACAGGTCGGCCGCCAGCGCCAGCGTCACCGGCAGCAGCGCACCACTGGCGGTGCCCTGGATCGCTCGGCCGATGATGAGGGGCAACAGGTCATTCGACATCGCGGTGACGACCGAGCCGACAGCGAACCCGGCCAGGCTTACCTGCAGCACCAGTTTGCGGCCGAAGCGGTCCGAGGCGCGGCCCAGCAGTGGCATGGCCGCGATGTAGCCCAGGAGATACCAGGTGATGATCGGTGTGGCCCGCTGGATCTGATTGATGCCGATGCCGACGTCTTTCATGATGTCGGTCATGATCGTGACCACGACATAGGTGTCGAGGGCACCCAGCAGCACCGCGAGGCTGCCGGCGCTGATCGCGACACGCCGACCCGATGTTGCCGGCCGAGCGACTGCGGGCGATGCGCCCATCAGACTGCGGGTTTGCTGACGGTCACCGGCTTGCCCCAGTCGGAGCAGGTCATTGTGATGCTGTTGTTGGGTGTCGGATCCATCTTGGCCTGGATCAGTTCGTGGTTGCCGTCCTCGCGGATCCATGCGGTACCCGGCACGGGCCCGGTCGCGGCGATCTGCGGCGCGATCTTGTTGACGGCGTCAGCGCTGATCGTGCCGGTGACTCGGACGGTGTCGACGCCGTTGAGGGTCTCGCGGCCGTCGGCCTTGGGGTCGGTGAAATTCGCCAACACGTTGGCCAGGCCGGTGTCGGGGTTCAGGATGGCCGACACGTCGTAGATGTCGACGGCCGGGCCGAGGTCCTGAAAGCTGCCCTTGGTGAGCGCGGCGAACAGCGTGCCGTCCACAACCGCGAAATCCACGCCCTCGAGCCGTTGGCCCAGGAAGACGATGTTGGCCGTGCCCTGGGCGCCGACGGCGGGCTTGGTGGTCAGATCTCCCTCGAGGGACTCGATCGGCAGTTCCTTGATCTCGCCCTGCACGGCCAGCTTCATGTGCACGCTCGACTCGGACTTGGTGGTCTCGCTGGACTGCTTCAACAGCGTGGCGGCGTCCGGGAGTGCCTTGCTCGCGTCCTGTGACTTCGAGGAGCACCCGGCGACGAGGGCGATGGCGGTGAAGAGGACGGCGAAGATGGCCAACAGGCGCGTCTGCATGAGTGCATCGTAGAGGGTGCTGCGATGTGGACGCGTCGAGCGTGCTGCCGGTAGAAGTGGAATCGTGGCTTCCGAACTGGACTTTCGGCACGTGTCCGCGGCCGACGGTGACGGCGCCGCGCTCGTGGCGGCGATGATCGAGGAGATGCGCGAGCTCTACGGCGGACTGGACCTCAATGCCCCGGACATGCCCACGGCAGGTGCGGCTGAACTGGCCTTGCCCGGCGGCACGTTCCTGGTCGGTTACCGCGACGGCGAGGCGGTGTGCGGCGGGGGAGTCAAGCGGCTCCCGGACGGTGGGTGTGAGATAAAACGCATGTTCGTTGTGCCCGCCGCACGGGGGCAAGGCGTGGCGCGGACGCTGCTGCGCGCACTGGAGGATGCCGCCCGCGGCCTGGGTTACCGCATCGCGCGATTGGACACCGGCCCCCGCCAGCCGCATGCGCGCGGGCTGTACGAGTCCGAGGGTTATGTGCCGATCGCAAATTTCAACGGCAACCCGGTGGCCACGTTCTTCGGCGAGAAGCGGCTGTCTGGTTAGGTCCGGTGGGCAGGAGCGGAGCGACCCGGGGATTAGGCTCGGCGGCGTGTTCACCGGAATCGTCGAAGAACTGGGCGAGGTCGTCGGCAAGGAAGAACTCGGCGACTCGGCCCGTCTGGTCATCCGCGGGCCCGTCGTCACGGCCGACGCCGGGCACGGCGACTCGATCGCGGTGAACGGAGTCTGTCTGACGGTCGTCGAGGTGCTGCCCGACGGTGCGTTCAGCACCGACGTGATGGGCGAAACGCTGAACCGGTCGAGCCTGCGCGCTGTCGGCGTCGGCAGTCAGGTCAACCTGGAGCGCGCCGCCGCGATCAACAGCCGCCTAGGCGGACACATCGTCCAGGGACACGTCGACGGCACCGGGCACGTGATCGCACGCACACCGTCCGAACACTGGGAAGTCGTGCGGATCGCGCTGCCGACGGCGCTGTCCCGGTATGTCGTCGAGAAGGGTTCGATCACCGTCGACGGAGTGTCCCTCACGGTTTCCGGCCTCGGCCATGACTGGTTCGAGGTGTCGTTGATTCCGACGACGTTGGATCTGACCACGCTCGGCAAGGCGGAGGTCGGGACACGCGTCAACCTCGAGGTCGACATCATCGCGAAATACGTCGAGCGGTTGCTCGGCTCCGGTGATGAGCCCAGCGGCACTAACACCTGACAGCTTCTTCGCAGCGCGGTTGTCACGCTCAAATCCCTTCGCCTGATCGGTGTATCGGCCCAGCTCAGGGGAGCGGCAATAAGACAAGCGCACCCGTGGTTCATACTGATGTGATGACGAGGCTGGACTCCGTGGAGCGGGCGGTTGCCGATATAGCCGCGGGCAAGGCTGTTGTCGTCATCGACGACGAGGATCGCGAGAACGAGGGCGACCTCATCTTCGCCGCCGAGAAGGCCACTCCCGAACTCGTCGCCTTCATGGTGCGCTACACGTCGGGCTACCTGTGTGTGCCATTGGACGGCGCGATCTGCGACCGGCTTGGACTGCTGCCGATGTACGCGGTCAATCAGGACAAGCACGGCACCGCCTACACCGTCACCGTCGATGCGAAAAATGGTGTGGGTACGGGTATTTCAGCCTCCGATCGCGCGACGACCATGCGTCTGCTCGCCGATCCGTCCAGCATTGCAGAAGACTTCACCCGGCCCGGACATGTGGTGCCGCTGCGCGCGAAGGACGGCGGGGTGTTGCGCCGCCCCGGCCACACCGAGGCCGCCGTCGATCTGGCCCGGCTTGCCGGCCTGCAGCCGGCGGGCGCGATCTGCGAGATCGTCAGCCAAAAAGACGAAGGCGCGATGGCGCAGACCGATGAGCTGCGGATTTTCGCCGATGAGCATGGCCTGGCGCTGATCTCGATCGCCGACTTGATCGAGTGGCGGCGCAAACACGAAAAGCACATCGAGCGCATCGCGGAGGCCCGCATCCCGACCCGGCACGGTGAGTTCCGGGCAGTCGGCTACACCAGCATCTATGAAGACGTCGAGCACGTGGCGCTGGTGCGCGGCGACATCGCCGGACCGCACGGCGACGGTCACGACGTGCTCGTGCGGGTGCACTCCGAGTGCCTCACCGGTGATGTGTTCGGTTCCCGCCGCTGCGACTGCGGTCCGCAGTTGGACGCCGCGTTGGCGATGGTCGCGCGGGAGGGCCGTGGCGTGGTGCTCTACATGCGCGGCCACGAGGGGCGCGGCATCGGCTTGATGCACAAGCTGCAGGCCTACCAATTGCAGGACGCCGGCGACGACACGGTGGACGCCAACCTCAAGTTGGGGTTGCCCGCGGATGCGCGCGACTACGGGATCGGCGCGCAGATCCTGGTCGACCTCGGCGTGCGTTCGATGCGGCTGCTGACCAACAATCCCGCCAAGCGCGTCGGCCTCGACGGCTACGGTCTGCACATCATCGAGCGCGTGCCACTCCCGGTGCGCGCCAACGCGGAGAACATCCGCTACCTGATGACCAAGCGCGACCGGATGGGCCACGACCTCGTCGGCCTGGAGGACTACGACGAAGCGGTGCCCGGCGAGTTCGGTGGCGCTCTTTGAGCAGCCAGGGCGGAGTCCTGAATTGAGCAGCCAGGGCGGAGTCCTGAATTGAGCAGCCAGGGCGGAGTCCTGAATTGAGCAGCCAGGGCGGAGTCCTGAATTGAGCGGAGGCGCGGGAGTTCCGGACCTGCCACAGCTCGACGCATCGGGATTGACGCTTGGCATCGTTGCCAGCACGTGGCATGACAAGATCTGCGACGCGTTGCTCGACGGTGCGCGCAAGGTCGCCGCGGACGCGGGCATCGACAACCCGACCATCGTTCGCGTGCTTGGTGCGATCGAGATCCCTGTGGTGGCACAGGCACTGGCCGCCAACCACGACGCGGTGGTGGCACTGGGCGTGGTGATCCGGGGCGAGACACCGCATTTCGACTACGTGTGTGATGCGGTGACCCAGGGGCTGACGCGGGTGTCGCTGGATTTGTCCACTCCGGTGGCCAACGGAGTGCTCACCACGAATACCGAGCAGCAGGCGCTGGATCGGGCGGGGTTGCCGGGCTCGGCCGAGGACAAGGGTGCGCAGGCCGCCGCCGCGGCGTTGTCGACCGCGCTGACACTGCGCGATCTGCGGTCATGAGCGCCTGGGATATCGAGATACGGCCCCATCTGACACCGTATTTCGCCTATGCCGCGGCGGCCCTGATCCTGGCGGCCCACATCGCCGTCGGTGCGCTGCTCAAGATTTCGTCGACGGGCGTGATCTTCCAGACCGCCGACCAGGTGGCGATCGCGCTGCTGGGGGTCGTCATCGCCGGCGCGGTGCTGTTGTTGGCCCGACCCCGGCTTCGGGTCGGCGCTACAGGTATCGCGGTGCGAAACCTGTTCGGTTACAAAATGATCCCGTGGTCGGATGTGGTAGGCGTGTCTTTTCCGCGCGGAGCCCGCTGGGCCAGGGTGGACCTGCCCGACGATGAGTACATCCCGGTGATGGCGATCCAGGCCGTCGACAAGGAGCGCGCCGTCGACGCGATGGACCGTGTACGCGGGCTGCTGGCACGCTATCGGCCCGACA
>Ga0207648_10005002_pt1 | contig 13470 bp, 9 predicted proteins | sample KBSMisM32_FD_184310 | JGI IMG/M metagenome (GOLD analysis project Ga0207648, IMG submission 184310) | Miscanthus rhizosphere microbial communities from Kellogg Biological Station, Michigan, USA - KBS Miscanthus M3-2 (SPAdes) (version 2) | ecosystem: Host-associated > Plants > Roots > Rhizosphere...
TTGTCCTCAAGTGATTTAACCGCAGGCCCATGGCCTGCCGATGTCGGATAGTGCCGCCCCTTCCCTACGCGTCCACCTGCTTCGGGAGCAGGAGGTCGCTGGTTCAAATCCAGTCGCCCCGACTCACAACCCCTTGCCAGCGTTAGGCTCGCTGACAAGGGGTTTTTTTCTGCATCCCCCAGGAGCCCCGAGGCGATCACTCCGGCTGCGGCGGCGGACCCTTGATCACGTAATCCGCCGGCGGCTCCTCGTGCAGCAGGTTGCGCACGAAGTAGTCCCAGTGCACCCGGTGCACGTACGGGATGTAGTACATCATGTGCCCCGCGTCAGGCACGATCAGCATGTCGAACGTCTTGCCGGCCTTGATCAGTGCATCGGCCAGGCGGAGCGTGTTCACGGGGCTGACGTTGTCGTCCATGTCCCCATGAATGAGAAACAGCTTCCCGCGAAGGTTCGCCGCCATCGCGGGGTTCGACTGGCTCTCGAAGTTGTCGGTCTTGCGCACGGTGTCGCGCGTGAGCACGCCGGTGTACTTCTCGCCCCAGTGCATGTTGTAGCTGCGGTTGTCGTGATTCCCCGACGTCGAGACCGCGACCTTGAAGAACTCCGGATACCGCAGGATCGCATCGGTCGACGCGAAGCCACCGCCGGAGATGCCGTAGATCCCGACGCGCGTGAGGTCCATGTACCGGCGCGTGGCCGCGAGCTGCTTGAGTGCCGTGATGTGATCGGGCAGCCCGTTGTCGCCCATGTTCGCGTACCACGTCTCGCGAAACGCCTTCGAGCGGTGCGTCGTGCCCATCGCGTCCACATTCACGACGATGAAGCCGAGCTCCGCGAGCGCCTTCACCTGTGAGTACTGCGAGTAGCCGACGGTGAGCGCGTCCGGGCCGTCATGCGGCACGAAGGCCTTCGGGCCGGTCGTGAGCTGCGGGCCCGGATAAATGTTGTCAATGACCGGGTAGACCTTGGTCGAATCGAAGTTGTTAGGCTTCCAGATCGCGCCGTAGAGATCCGTCACGCCGTCGCGCGCTTTCACCTTGATCGGCTCGGGCGGACGATAGCCGGTCGCCATCAGCGCGGACACATCGGCCTTCTCGAGCGTGCGCAGCACGCGCCCGTCGCCCGCGCGCAGCACCGCGACCGGTGGCAGGTCGACACGCGAGTAGATGTCAACGACGAATCGTCCGCCCGGCGCCACATGCACCTCGTGCTGCGCATCTTCGGGCGTGAGCAGCTCGACCGGAGACCCGTCGAGCTTCACGCGATAGGCCTTCTCGTAGTACGGATCGCGCCCGGTCTCCCGCCCCTGCCCAGTGAAGTAGATCGTGCCCGTGGAGTCGACGCTGCGAAGGATATCGGCGACGAGCCACGGCCCCGACGTCAGCTGCCGCACCACCTTGCCCGTCGTGTCGAACAGATACAGGTGCTTCCACCCATCGCGCTCGGACATCCCCATCGTGCCGCGCGCGCCAGGGAAGACGTGGAATTCTTCCTGATCCACGTACGTCTCGCTCGAATCGAAGGCGAGCCGTTTGCGCGTGCCGCTCGCCGCATCGACGCGATAGAGCGACGCGACCTTGTCGGCGCGCGTCATGTCGCCGTAGAGGAAGCTCTTGCTGTCTTTCGCCCACTCACCGCCGCCGCGCCCACCGATGCCGCCAAAGCCCGGCGAGTAGATGGCCGCGGGCGTGAGCGCGCGTGCGGTCTTCGACGCGACGTCGATGACGTAGCGCGTCGCGCGCTCGTACGCGGTGTCCCCCGGGAGCGCGTATGGCATGAGGTACGCGGATGGACGAATCGTCGTCGATGAATAGAGCGGGAACATCTCGACCCCACGCTCGTCGGTGCGGACGACGAGCAGTTGCTTCCCATCCGGCGACCACACAATGCTCGGCGCAATCGGATCCTTCGAGCGAACCTGCGATGGACGCGGCTCGCCGGTGCCGTAGCTGTAGAATCGCACGCCGTCGGTCGTGAGCTGCGTCTCCTCACCACCGCTCGCGCGCTTCACCCAGATGTTGTGGTCCTTCACGTACGCGACCCACTGCGAGTCAGGCGACGGCACTTCCGCGACCGGTCGCGGCTTGTACGTGCTCGCCGCGCACTCGTAGCGCGTGAGATCGCACTCGATGTAGCGATCACCGGTCTTGAAGCGGAGCGTCTTGTCGCCGCCAAGGAGCGTGAAGGTCTGGAAGGGAAGCTTCGAGGCCTCGTACGCCTTCTTCCCGGCTTCCATGCGCGTGAGCGCGCTCGCGAGCTTGAGATGATCGAAGAGCGGTCGCTGGGTGTTGGCGACCGGATCGACGAGCACGAACTCGTGGCCGGCGGGCCGCGAGACGCGATACCAGAAGCGCGTCGAGTCGGAGAGCCAGGTGACGGAAAGGACGTCGTTAGCGACGAGCGGCGCGGCGTTCCACGTGAGCATCCGCTCGGCCCTGGCGTAGTCTGGCTGCTGGGCGGCGAGCGATGGGACTATGGTGGCGGTGAGCGCGATCGTACCGAACGCGAGTCGGAACCGGGCGATGGGCATGGTCAGCGGTAGAGGAAGCCAGAGTGGAGGAGGGGCAGAAATACGTCGGCATTCCCAGCCAGGCAAGGAATGCCAACGCTCTCTCGCCGAGACGCGAGCTCCATCCGCTTCACACCGTATCCAGCGACCGCCCGAACAGCGTCGCCTGCCGGCGGCCGACGTCATCGACCGCATCCACTCGACCAGTGCGACAAGCGTGCCGGCACTTCGCGGCCCGCGTCTTGGTCGCGCGCTCCCACGGTGCACGGCGCGGGGTCCACCCTTTGCAATTCCAAAGATTGCGGCCTGTCCGCGCAACGCATAACGACCCGATCCGGGAGGCGACGATGGGTGGAAGGAACGGAGACCGAAGCAAGCCCTCGACGCATCTTCCGGCGCCCGACGACGCGGCATTCCAGGAACGTCGACACGCCAGTGGTGGCGTCGTCGCCCGCCGAGCGGCGGTCGGCCGAGCGATCGGGCGTCACCGACTCGGGGACTTTCAGAATGCGCTGACGGGGATCGCGATCGCCGTGTTCGGGCAGCAGGCCACGGTCGTTGCCCACCTGCGAACCTCATCGGGACGACAGTGGGTCACGTTCGTCGTCGACGCGGCCGACCCGGCGTCGGTCGTACAGTACGAAGACTTTGTGCCGCGCGAGCGTGCGTTCTGGACCGCGTACGCGCAGTTGACGAAGCCAGCTGGCGTGAAGTTCATGGTGGCGATCCGGCCAGCTCGCGGGTGGTGCCGAGTCGAAGCGCTCGCCCCGCTGTTCTCGACGATGCAGCCGGCGGACACACTCACCTAACGCTGAGTCGTCGCGTGTGGCGTCGCGCGGCGAGCTCCTCGGGCGAGCGCCTCAGTCACGACGGCTGGGCCGGTGCCGCGCGTCCCCCCACCAGGGCGAAAGGCCGATCCCGAAGTACAGACCCCGTTTGGCCAGCGGGGCGCCCGACATCGAAATCGGGTAACCCACGTCGAGGCGGGCCGTAGCCCGGCCCAGACGCGTCGGCGTCAAGCGGAGGCCGAGTCCCACCATCCCGACGTCCGTATGCTCCGGTCCCGGAGAAACGGTCTCCCAGCGCGATGACGCCGACCCGAAAAACGCACCATTCAGCGCCCACGACCTGCTGAGCGGGAATAGCGTGACATCGCGCTCCACCGAGAAGCCGACCGCCGATTGCGCCAGCCGGCTTCCATCGGGGAGCAGCGGCGTGGTGGGATCGATCGTCACGAACGAACGAACGTCCGGGTCCGGATTGACGAGCCGCTCGGCCGTGAGGCGCGTGGCCCAGAAGCCGCGCGCGGCCGCACGAAAGTAGCCGAGCGACGCGCGGAATGTCGCCGCGTCGAACTGTCCGCTCGAGGCGTACCCCAGCGCCCAGATGTCCGCCACCGCGAGCGACCGACGCGACGGGAGCCACGCTTTGCCGGCCCAGAGATCGAGGTGCATCATCGGCACGTCGCGGACGAACTCACGGCCGAGACCGACCACCGCTTCCGTCTCGAACGAGAGCGGGACGTCGACGATCCCCTTGTTAGGCAGCATCCACGTCAGCGTGTCGTAGCCAACGGATGCCCGCCCGGCGCCGATCGATAATCCGAGGAAGTTTCGATTCGCGCGCTGCGGGCCGGCGATCAGCGCGTTCGTTCCCGCCGTCAGCTCCGCTCGCTCCGTCTCGATTCCGGTCAGCACCGACATCACCGACGCGGGCGTCTGGTGGAGCCGACGCCTCACGAGCAGGTGACCGGACGCGCGCTCGAACGCATCGCTGCCGACCAGGCCGGGCTCGTAGGACGAGACAATGCCGCCCAACTCGGCCCCCCAGGGCGCAAGCACGCTCTCTTCGCGCAGCCGGAGCGTGGCGATCCAGTCCTGGCCGTCGCGATACAGGTCCTGGCCGAGCTGCGCACTGTAGCGCGAGTTGAGGAACCACGGGTCGTTGAGCGTCATGCCCACGCCGATGCGTCCCTGCTGCGAGCGAGCGTGCAGCGAGAGCTCGCGACCGGAGCCCAGCAGGTTGCGCTCCGTCACGCCAATCTCCGACTTGCCGGAGCGCACCTGCACTTTCGGCTTCACGCTCCAGTCGTCTCGCGTCGTCAGGACGAGATCCACCGGTCCGTTCCCGCAGCGAACGCCACTCAGCTCGACGTCGCGCAGGTAGCGGAGGTTCCGCAGCCGGCGGATCGACTCGCCGACGGCGAGCGTGTCCAGCGTATCACCAGCGCTGAACAGTATCTGACGGCGCACCGTCCCCGCGCGCGTGCGCACATGCAGCCCATCCAGCGCGCGGGCCACGCCGGGAAACTCGGGAGGGCCCTGCGTCTGCACCCGAACCGAATGGATCCGGGCGCCGCTGAACGCGCTCATCGCCGTGCGAGATGTGACCGTGTCGCACTGCTGTGCGTGCACGACTGACCCGGTCGATAGAACTCCCAGGACGGCGACGGCGACTGGTCGGAACTTCACACCTCACAGCCTAGGCGCCACACCTGAACCGTTAATGAACGGCCCGGACTAGTGAACGGCTCCGGGGGCCCGACCCGATTGGCCCACGCCAATGTCCGCTGTGCGTGGGGCAGTCGAGTCCGCATTCATGGTCATTTAATGATCGAGCGCGAGATTGCATGAGGATGAAATCCTCGAACGAGCTTCCCGCTGCGGCTCCCAACAGTCGCGGCTCATTATCGTTGGCGCGCTACGTCCCGGTGGGTGTTCTGGGGGTCGTGGTGTTCGTCCTCTCGCTCGTCACGCGGGCCCTGCTCATCGCCGTCCACGGCGGCTGGCCGGCCGGACGGTGGCCCGCGCTCGCGCGTGCGTTCGCCGTTGGTGCCGTCTACGACGCGGCGGTGACGCTCTGGCTGCTGCTGCCTCTGACGCTCTACCTAACGATTGCGACGTCGTCGTGGCTCGCCAGGCGCGTGAATCGGGTACTGCTCTTCGCTACGGTGGCGATGGCAACCGCCGGCGCCCTGTTCGTCGCCGTGGCGGAGCTCGTGTTCTTCGCCGAGTTCGACGGCCGATTCAATTTCGTGGCCGTCGACTACCTCATCTACCCGACCGAGGTCGTCAACAACGTCTGGGAGAGCTATCCGACAGGCTGGATGCTCGCCGGGATCGCGCTCGTCGCGGCCGCCGTGGTGTACGTGTCGCGCCGCCGAATTCGCATGGCGATCGACGCGGCGGCGCCTCTGCGAGCGAGATTCGGGATCGCGCTCGCGTATGTCGTGGTCCTGCTGGCCTGTTCGAGCCTCGCGCGCCCTGGTCTCGCCCACGTCTCGGATGATCGCGCCCTGAACGAGGTCGCGTCCAACGGCTACTACGCCTTCTGGGAGGCGTTCCAGGGTCAGGGCACGAGCTACGACGCGCTGTACGCGAAACGGGATACGACCGAGACGCTTCCGCGGCTCCGCAGCCTTCTCGCCGATGCCGCCTCGCCGGCGGCCGCGTTCACTCCGTGGACCTCGCTCCGGCACGTGACGGGCACTCGCCCTGCCCGCCGCCTCAACGTCGTCGTGGTGCTGGAGGAAAGCCTTGGCTCCCAGTTCATCGGCGCACTGCATCCCGACAGCGGGCCGAGCCTAACGCCCCGTTTCGACTCGATCGCGGGCGAGGGGACGTTGCTGACGCGAGGATACTCGACGGGCAACCGGACGATCCGGGCGCTCGAGGCGACCACATCGTCGCTCCCCCCGTTGCCCGGGATCTCGGTCGTGCGCCGACCCGAGTCGGTGGACCTGTTCACGCTGCCCGCACTGCTCCGCTCGCGAGGCTATGCCACGGAGTTCATCTACGGGGGCCGCGCGATGTTCGATGGGATGGGCGCGTACATGCGGAACAATGGCATGCAACGCGTCGTCGAACAGAAGGACTACCCGAGCGGCGAGTTCACGACGGCATGGGGCGTGTCGGACGAAGCGATCTTCGACAAGGCCCTGGCGGAGATGGATTCGCTGCACGCGACAGGGCGGCCGTTTTATACGCTGGTCCTGAGTGTCTCGAACCATCGGCCGTACACCTATCCCGTCAGCCGAATTGCCGTCGATCCCAACGAGCACAAGCGGGTGAACGCGGTGCAGTATGCTGATTGGGCGCTCGGCCGATTCGTCCGCCAGGCTCGAGCGCACGCGTTCTTCGACAGCACGGTGTTCGTCCTCATGGGTGACCACGGCGCACGCGTGTACGGGGCGGCCGAGATTCCGCTTGCGAGCTACTCGGTGCCGATGGTGTTTTACGCGCCGGGCATCGTGCCGGCGGGCGCGCGAGTCGGCGACCTGGCGTCGTCGATGGACGTGCCGCCAACCATCCTCGGGCTGCTCGGCGGTGACTACGACTCGAAGTTCTTCGGCCGTGATGTGCTCTCGCCGCATGCGCGATCGGGCCTCGCGCTGATGACGCACAACAACGAGATCGCCCTCATGCGGGGCAACCGCCTGGCGGTACTCGGGCTCCGCGGCGCCACCACGGTGTTCGATGTGGACGCGGGAGCGACCCTCCACCGGGTCGCCACGCCGGACTCGGACGCACGCGATCTGGTCGAAGACGCCATCGCGTACTTCCAGTCGGCCGACGATTTGTACCGCCGCGGCGAGTATCGATTCCATCCGCCCGCGCAGACGGTCGCGACGTTAGGCGACCATCGGGCACACACGCGCTAGACCGCTCCTCTCGCCCGCGGGGCGTGCGGTCTAACGGCCGGCGGCGTTCACGGGCGCGAGGAGTCGAATGATCTCGGCGGCGATCGCGTCGTAGTCGCCATCGAAGTGGTGACGTCCCTTGCGCTTGTCGACCCGGACGGCGCTCGTATCGGCGAGGCGGCACAGCGACTCCTTCTCGTCCTTCCCGTAGACGCACAGCACCGGTGTCCCGCGAAGGCGCTCCAGCTCCGGGAGGATGGGGGGATCCGATGGCTTCGAGGTCTCGGTCAACAGGTCCGTCCAGTGAAACTGGAAGCCGGCGCGCTCGGCCGGCGCGAGCAGCGCGACCAGCGCCAGCTCGGAGCGCACGTCGCTCGGAAGCCTGTTGACGACGAACGGGGCCAGATCGGCTCCACGCGAATACCCGACGACAGCAATGTGCTGCACCGCCCACTGAGCCGTGTAGTGGCGCATCACGCGGGCAACGTCCGCCGCCGCCTCATCAGGCGTCCGTGCCTTCATGAGATAGGAGCGCGTGTCGAGGCCGACAACCGAGACACCGCGCGCGGCGAGATCGTCGGAAACGCGGCGGTCCAGCCCCGCCCAGCCCCCGTCGCCACTCAGGAAAATCGCGACCGCCGTCGGTGACGGTGACTTCGTCGGCACCACGTGCAGCGGCAGACCTCTGACGTCATCGTCGCGGACCGCCGTGGTATTCTGCGCCAGCGTGGACGTCCCCGCGGAGCCTAACGCCAACCATGCCGCTGCCGCGATCGATACTGCACGCGGGTTCATTTCCTCACCACACCGACCAGTCCGCCCGATACGAGCGCCGCCACGTTCGCCAGAATCCGCGGAATGGCCAGCCCGCCGGGAGTGGCGAGATAGCGCGGCTCCCATTCCGGATCGAACTTTTCCTTGTACTGACGCAGCCCGCGGAAGTGGTAGAAGTGTTCGCCGTGCCGATACACCAGCGCGCCGAAACGCTGCCACGCGGGTGCGAGCGCACGGCGCTCGAAGCCGGAGAGCGGCGCCATGCCGAGGTCGAACTCGCGGTAGCCCTGGTCCCGGGCCCAGAGCATCAGCTTCACGAACAGGTACTCCATGACGCCCCGCGGTGCGTCCTGCGAGAAGCGCATGAGGTCGACCGACGCCGTGTGCTTCGCCTCGCTCGTCCAGACGTTCGCGAACGCGACGATCTCACCCCCGCGCCAGGCCAGTGCGATGGGGAAGTTTCTGAGGTACTGAGCGTCGAAGAACCCGAGCGAAAATCCCTTCTCTCGCGTTTGCTTGGCCGCGAGCCACGCGTCAGAGACGGCCTCGAGCGCCGGCAGGAGCGGCGGGACGCGCTCGGGCGAAACGATCTCGAACGTCGTTCCGCTGCGCTCCACATCGTTGAGCGTCCGGCGGAGCCCGCGCCGGCTCCCGCCGTCGAGCGAAAATGTGGCGAGCGGCACGTGCGCTTCTTCGCCGAGCTTGAGCATGGTCAGCCCGAGGTCGATGCATAACGGGAGCAGGTCCCGGGTGACCTGGTAAAACACCGGCCAGCCACCGTGGCGGAGCGCCAGCTCACGGAACGCCCACACCAGCTCGGCATGCTCGGATTCCGGTCCGAGTGGATCGCCAAGGGCGACCCAGCTGCGGCCGGAGATACCGTACATGATGAACGCATTGCCGCTGTCACTGAACAGCAGCGACTTGTCGCCTAACAACGCGAGGTGTGCGCGGACGTCCGGACAGCGACGCGCCACCGCCTTCGCTCGCTCGAGGTCCTCCGCAGCGGGCGGCTCGCTGCGCCCGGGAGCCGGACGCAGCAGTCGGGCAAGCCCGAAAGCGATGACCACGGCGGCCATGCCGGCCATGGCGCGAACGAAGCGCGGCGCGTCCGCCACCGTCGCAAAGTGCCAAAACAGGCGGTGCGAGAAGACCGCGTGTCCGTACGAGAACACGCCGAGCCAAACCGTGCCGGCGAGGACCAGCGCCACCGCGGCGATCCACCCCGGGGTGAAGGGCTCGGTCGTAAGCGCGGCGCGACGGAAAAAGTGGCGTCGCGCAGGGAGGAACGCGCCGAGCACGACGATGAGCGCGATGGCCTCCTCGTAGTCAGCGCCCTTCAGCAGCGACCCCACAATGCCGACCACAAGCGCCAGCACGGTGAAGTGGTACGCGACGTCCAGTCGCCGACGGATGCCGTTCGCGAGCAGGATGAGGATCATGCCGGCCATGCTCGCGGCAAAATGAGAGACCTCGATCACCGCGAGCGGGAAAAACGCGTCGAGCCATCGCAGCCGCGCATGAATGCCGGGCGTCGCGCCGGAAAACATGAGCAGCACACCTGCCGCGAACGTCGTCAGGCTCAGGAAGTACGGGATAGTCCCCGGCACCCAGCCGCCGGCGATGCGCACGACCGACGCGACGGACGATCGCCGCTTCGTCAGCTCGTAGACCGCGAGGCCGACGGTCGCGATGGCGAACGGAATCAGGTAGTAGATCGCGCGGTAGGCGATGAGCGCCGGCAGGACGGCCTCGGGCGGCACGATTGGACGGAGCGCGAGCACGACCACGGACTCGAACACCCCGAGGCCACCGGGTACGTGGCTCGCCAGCCCGAGCACCTGAGCGAAGACGAACACCTGCACCAGGGTGCCGACACTGACACCGAATGGCGCGAGCAGCGCGTACAGCACGAGACTCGCGAGCAACCAGTCCACCGCGGCCGTGACGATCTGCAGCGCCGCGAGGCGCGAGCCCGGAGCCGCGAACCGCCAGCCCGCGATCGAAACCTGTCGCCGTGCCCGGACGTTCCAGGCGAAATACCCGGCCGGCACTGCGAGGAGGATGACGCCTAACGACCGCAGGATGGCCGGCGACATCGGCACGAGCCCGGTGACCGGGACGCTTCCGACGAGGCAGGCCACGCCGCCGACGGTCGCGACGCCGAGCCACAGCGTGACCGTCGTAAAGGCGACGCCCTCGGCGACCTCCGCCGCTGAGAGTCCCCACGCCGTCCAGAAGCGATACCGGATCGACGCGCCGGCCAACGCGGCCAACCCGATCGTCTGACTGAAGCCGTAGGCCACCAGTGACGTGAAGGTCGTCCGGCGCCACCCGAGCGGACGACCGACATAGCGAAGCGCCAGCGCGTCGTACGCCGGGAGGATCGCGTAGGCCACCAGCGTCAGCGCGCCCGCGACGATCAGCGAGCGAGCGGGCAGCGACCGGACCGCACCGGCGATCTGGCGGTAACGAAATGCGTGGAGCTGTGCGTGCAGGGAGAGGAGCGCGAGGCCGCCGAGAATAACGGCGACCGCCGGTACGAGCCAACCGCGGATGGAGTTGCGCTCGACCCCGGCAAGAGCGGCGCGCACGAGAGTCGGTGCAGCCGCCGGCCCCGCATCAACCAGGGGCTCACGGCGGACTCGCGTTCGTGCGTGAGAACTCGGCCTAACGCTGGCACCGGCGGTGCCCGGACGCGCACGCCTGGCGCGCCCGGGCGGAATTACGGAAGACACCGTCTTCGGCGCCCGTCAGGCCGTCGGTCAGGACGGCTTCTTGGCCGAAGACTTCGTTGACGTCGAGGCGGGCTTTTGCGCGAACTCGCCCGTGTTCGCATCGACGGTGGCGTGCATCGTCTTCGAGTCACCCTTCATCTTGTAGCCAACTTCGTAGTACGCCTTGCCCGAGCTGTGATGCAGCTTCGCCGATGTCACCGTGGCACCGGCTTCATTTGCGGCCACGATCTTCTTGGCGGAATCGGCACTGACGGGCACCGCCTTCGCGGTCGACGTTTTCGACGACGACTTGGCGGCGGGCGCCTGCTGCGTAGCCGACGACTTCGTGGGCGTGGCGGGCTTCGGTTGCTGCGCGCCAGCGACCGCGGCGGTCAGGGCGGTAGCAACCACGAGCACGAGTGCGTTGCGTGCGAGCATACTCTCCTCCAATGTTGAAAGCAGCCGCATTGTGCGGCAGCATGTCCTCGTAACCGTTGCCAGAGCGGGCCGCGGTTGTTGGAGTGATGATGCGCGGCGCGAGCTAAACGACGGTTAACGTATTCGCAACACACACGAGGCACACGATCCATGCGGTTATTGCTGGTAGAGGATGACACGAAACTGTCCGACATGCTGGCGCGCAGCCTGCGCGAGCAGGGCTACGCCGTGGACGTTTCACACGACGGAACCGATGCGGTCTATCAGGCATCCGTCAACGAGTACGACGCGTTGATTCTCGACGTGAACCTTCCGAAGCAGAGCGGACTCGAAGTCAGCCGAGCGCTGCGCGCGAAGGGCCGCGCCATGCCGATCCTGATGCTGACGGCGCGCGACGCCATCACTGATCGCGTGACAGGGCTGGACGCCGGCGCCGACGACTACCTCGTCAAACCGTTCGAGCTCGACGAGCTCTACGCGCGGCTGCGCGCGCTGCTGCGACGCATGCCCGCGCTCCTGCCGACGACACTGACCATCGATGACCTCATCATCGACACGCGAGGCCAGGACGTCGCTCGTGCCGGGCGGCGCATCCCGCTCACGACCAAGGAATACGTGATGCTCGAGTACCTCGCGCGAAACGCCGGACGCGTAATCGGCCGCGCCGAGCTGTGCGAACATGTTTGGGATGCCAACCACGATCCCTTCTCGAACGCGATCGAGGTGTACATCAACCGGTTACGGAAGAAGGTCGACGACGCCGGCGGCACGCCGCTCATTCACACGCGTCGAGGTGCCGGCTACCTGCTGTCCGCCGAGGGCGGCGAGCGCGGCACCGTCGCGACCGGGCGTCCGACGAACCCGCGCCCCGACGCAGAAGACCGCGCGGAATGAAAGCCGCGGCGTCCATTCGCACGCGCCTCTCGGCGTGGTATGCGGGTGCGTTCGCCCTGCTGATCTCCGTCTTCGCGCTCGCCGGCTATGCGTTTCTCGGGCATACGACCCAGCAGCGCATCGATGAGTACCTCGCCGAGACTGCGGGCGCAGTGGCCGGCGCCATGGAATTCGAGCGGGTGAGCGGCAAGCCGTTCGACACCATCACGGATGACGTGCTGGAGGAGTTCCGGCTGCGTGACATCGCGGTCACGGTGCTCGACCGCCAGACGAACGAGCTGTCGATGGTCGACCTCGTCGCGCGAAGGAGATCCACGCCTCCTCGCACGCACGCGGCGCAGCAGCTCCCGGACCTTCGGACGATCCTCGCGCGCACGAAGGCCGGCGACCCCACGACGTTCGCGACCGGGTTCGGCGACGGTGGCCCCGTTCGGGTGGTCGCCCTCCCCTACCGGCTTGGACGCCGGGACATCGTCATCGGCGCCGCGCGATCGCTCGAGTCGCAGGAAACGACGATGCGCGAGGCGCGTTATGCACTCGGGCTGGGTATTCCGCTCATGCTGTTGGTCGCAACGGCGGGCGGCAGCCTGCTCGCCCGGAAGAGCCTCGAGCCCGTATCCGCGATCGCGGAGCAGGCAGCGCGGATCAGCGCGACGTCGCTGCACGAGCGCGTCGCCGTTCCGAACCCGCGCGATGAGCTCGGCCGTCTGGCCGCGGTGCTCAACGACCTGCTCGAGCGACTCGACAGCTCGTTCGACGAGCAGCGAAGGCTCATGGCCGATGCGTCGCACGAGCTGCGCACTCCGGTGGCCATCATCAGCGGCGAGGCGGAGCTTGCGCTGTCACGAGATACGCGGTCCACCGAGGAGCTGCGCGAGGCGCTCGAGCGTGTCCGCGGCGAGAGCGACCGGCTGAAGCAAATCGTCGATGACCTTTTCCTTCTCGCCCGCGCCGAGTCAGGCGACCCGATCATGGTGCCACGCGAGGTCTACCTCGGAGAAGTCGCGGCGGACTCGGTTCGCGCCGTACGTTCGCTCGCCGAGCGGAAGCACGTCGCCCTTGCGTTCACCGGCAGCGAGGACCTCCCGTTCCGCGGTGACGAAGCGCTTCTGCGCCGGCTCTTCGTCAATCTGCTCGACAACGCCATCAAGTACACGCCGCCCGGGGGCGATGTGACACTCTCGGCCCTGCGGCAGAATGGCTACTACCTCGTCACGGTCGCCGACACCGGCCCGGGAATTCCGCCAGAGGCACAGCCGCACATCTTCGACCGGTTCTACCGATCGGATCGTGATCGACGCGCCTCGGCAACGAGCGGCGCGGGGCTTGGGCTGGCCATCGCGTCATGGGTGGCACAGACGCACGGTGGCACGGTGTCGCTGGAGTCGTCGGACAGCACGGGTTCCCGGTTCGCCGTGCGATTCCCGCTTTCGGCGTTCTCCTACAACTGACCCGGGTCACACTCGTTCGAGGCCTCGCTGCTCGCTCGGCACTCC
>Ga0207648_10005004_pt1 | contig 13465 bp, 13 predicted proteins | sample KBSMisM32_FD_184310 | JGI IMG/M metagenome (GOLD analysis project Ga0207648, IMG submission 184310) | Miscanthus rhizosphere microbial communities from Kellogg Biological Station, Michigan, USA - KBS Miscanthus M3-2 (SPAdes) (version 2) | ecosystem: Host-associated > Plants > Roots >...
AATCCAACCCCAGTTCCATCGCGTTTCACGATGTGAACCAGGATGGCCTCGTGGATCTCGTCATCCTGATTCCGTACGAGAAGATCAAGATTCTCCTCCAGCAACCCGACAAGAACTTCGAGGAAATCGATGTGGCTCCGCCCGGCGGATCGACCGAACAGCCGTGGATGAGCGCGGCGGATGTCGATGGCGACGGCAAGGCCGAGCTGTTGCTCGCGCAAAAGAATTTCCTCCGCGCCGTGGTGTTGAAGTCGGACGCCGCCAACGGTGACAGCATTTTGGCGTGCTTTTTGGGAGACAGGAGACGGCGGGAACCATGGAAAACAAGAAGCTCAAGACCTACCGGGAGCGGCTGCTCCAGAAGAAGCAGGACATCCTGGAGGCGTACCAGAAGAACAAGACCTACGGCATGGAAGCGGACGAGGTGGGGGCGCAGGACATCGCCGACAAGGCCAGCAACTCCTACACCAAGGAGTTCCTCTTCAGCCTCTCCAACACCGAGCGCGACATGCTCCAGCTCGTGGACGAGGCGCTGGTCCGGATCGAGGACCGCCGCTTCGGCACCTGCGTGGTCTGCGAGGAGGAGCTGGACAAGAAGCGCCTGGAGGCGGTCCCCTGGGCCAAGCGATGCATCTCCTGCCAGGAGAAACAGGAGCAAGGGCTGCTGTGACCGGACTGGGCCAGGCCACGACGCGGCTGCTCGTGGATCCGGTGCTGGCCCTCGTCTTCCCGTCGTCCTGTCCCGGTTGCGGCCGGGACGTCGACCAGCCCACGCGCGGGCCCCTGTGCGCCGCCTGCTGGTCGGCCCTGCCGCGTCATCGCGGGCCGCTCTGTCCCTGCGGGTTCCCGCTGCCCCCGGACGCGGAGGGGCCGTGCGGGCGGTGTCGCCGCGGGCTCGCGCCCTTCGCGCGGGGCGCGAGCGTCGGCCCGTACGAAGGCACGCTGCGACTGCTCGTACACGAGATGAAGTTCCACGCCCGGCGCCGGGTGGCCGCGCGCCTCGCGGAGGCGCTGCTGGCCAGCACCGACGTGCGCGCGGCCCTGGCCGGTGCGGAGGTGCTGGTGCCCGTCCCCTTGCACCCGCGCCGGCGCCGGGAGCGCGGCTTCAACCAGTCCGCGCTGCTCGCCCGCGCCCTGGCCGGGCCCACCGGGCTGCGCGTGGCCGAAGACGCCCTGGCCCGGCGGGAGGACACGCCGCCCCAGACCGGCCTCAGCGCCGCGCAGCGGCGCGCCAACGTCGCGCGGGCGTTCGTCGTGCGGCGGCGGCCGGCCGTGGCGGGCCGGATCGTGGTACTGGTGGATGACGTGCTCACGACCGGCGCGACGGCCCGTGCCTGCGCGCGCGCTCTCACCCAGGCGGGGGCGGCCCAGGTGCGGCTGGTGACGGCGGCGCGCGTAGACTGATCGGGCGATCCAGCCGACATCGAGGAGGAACCGTGATCGATCATCCGGCGGCGACCGGCGACCGGACGAGCCGCCACTCAGCCCGATGGTGGCCGCAGTGCAGCCAACCGGCGCGATGGTGGCCGGAGCCGCGTCTGCTCATCGCGGCGGCGTTGGTCGTGCTGGGCGCGGCGCCCGCGCACGCCTGGGGCCCCCTCGTCCATCAGCGCGTGACCAGCGAAGCCATCGACACGCTGCCCAAGGGGCTCAAGCCGTTCTACAAGGCCCACCGCCTGGAGATGCCGTCGCTGGCCGTCGACGCGCCCCCGCCCGAAGACGAAAGCACCGAGCGCCGGTTCACTCTCGACCGCTTCCTTCCCTTCCCGTTCGCGGACATCCCGCGCACGGAAACGGCGTTGAAGGCGAAATACGGGGACGACGCCGCCAAGGCCGGGCGGCTGCCTTGGCTCATCCAGGAGTCCTACGCGCGGCTCGTCGACGCGTACAAGTCCGCGGACAAGGGCAAGATCCTCACGGAGTCGGACACGCTTGCCGGGCTGGTGGCCGACCTTCACAATCCCCTCGCCCTCACCGAGAACTATGACGGGCAGAAGACGGGCCAGCACGGCCTCTGGGTACGGTTCTCGACCAAGCTCTCGGAGGCCATGGACAAGAAGCTCAACTTCGGAGGAGCGACGGCACGGCTCATCGACGACCCCAAGGGCTACGTCTTCTCGATGATCACCCAGACCTACATCTGGCTGGACAACCTCCTCTACGCGGAGGAGCTGGCGAAACGCGGCCAGTCCGGCTACACGGAGCTCTACTACGACACGCTGGCCGAAAAGGTGGGGCCCCTGCTCAAGGACCGCCTGGAAGAAGCGACCACCGATGCCGGCAGCTACTGGTACACGGCCTGGACGGCGGCGGGCCGGCCGGAGCTCAAATAGGTTTGAGCGCGAGAAGGTTTGCCTGGCGCGCGTCCAGCGCCTATGATCCGTTACGGACGGGTCTCTCCCTGCGCTACCTCTGCCGATGACCGACGAGGGGAAGCCTTCCCCTTCCGACGCGGAGCTGATCGAGCGGTGCCTCCAGAAGGACAATTCCGCCTGGGAGCTCGTCGTCGGCCGCTACAAGCGGAAGGTGTTTCATATCGCCTACAAGTTCACGGGGCGGCATGACGACGCGGAGGACCTGACCCAGGAGATCTTCCTCAAGGTCTTCCGCAGCCTCGAGAAGTTCAACCGCGACGCCGACTTCTCGACCTGGCTCTCCAGCGTGGCCCGGAACTACTGCATCGACCACTACAGGGCGAGCAAGCGCGAGAAGGAAGTCCTGGTCGAGGACCTCGTGGCCTTCGACCTCGCGCCCGCGTCCGCGGGCAGCAGCCCCCACCGCGCGCTCGAGGACCGCGACCGCCGCAGTTTCCTGCGCCGGGGCCTGGAGGCGCTGCCGGAGAAGCTCCGGGAGGCGGTGGTCCTGCGGGACCTGCAGGGACTCAGCTACCAGGAGATGGCGGACCGGCTCGGACTGCCGGAAGGGACGGTCAAGAGCCGGATCAACCGCGGGCGCGAGGAGCTCTCGCGCCTGCTGCTCCGGGCCCAGCAGGCGGAACGGGGACGGAGCGGAGGGCGCATTCCCGCGCGGAGGTGACGTGATGCAGCTCGAAGTCGACGAGAAGGCCGACGTACGGATCGTGAGGGTCAAGGAGCCCAAGCTCACGTATCCGATCCTGTCCGCGTTCTTCGCCGAGGTGCGGCAGCTGGTGGAGGGCGGGACGCGCAAGCTGATCATCGATCTCTCCGCCGTGACCTACATCGACAGCGCGTCCATCGGCTGCCTCATGGACATCTACCGGCTCATGCAGGACCGGGGGGGCGCCGTGAAGCTGGCGGGGGTGCAGCCGCGAGTGGAGACGATGATCTCCATGACCGGCGTGCACAAGCTGATCGACCTGCACCGCGAGGAAACGGCCGCCCTCCAGGCCTTCGGCCCCGCGGGCGGAAGCAAGAGGAAGGGGAAGGCCGATGCGTAGGGTGCGCCTCTCCACCGGCTACGAGCTCAGGCTGGACGGCGACATCCTGGGCCTGCTCGAGGCCCTCTACCGCGAGGTCACCCTCAAGCGGGCCCTCCAGGTCTCCTTCGAGGACATGATGCGGGAGATCCAATCGCTCGTGGAGCAGATGAGCGAGGAGGAGCGGCGCCGCTATCTGGTCGAGAGCCTCTTCCTCAACTCCGTGACCTACGAGAACGAGATGCTCGACGCCTACATGCGCCGCCTGACCGGGAAGAAGAAGGGCGGACGCGGGCGGGCGGCGGGAGGATCGGCATGAGCCCGCGCGTCCTGGCCCTGCTCGTCCTGAGCCTGCTCCCCGCCGCTTCTCGCGCGGACGCGCCCGCGGCCTCCCCCTCGCCCGCGGCGCCCCGTATCGCCGTGGAACCGCCCTCGTTCGACTTCGGCACCATCAAGCCCGGGGGGGTCGTGCAGAGGGAGTTCGTACTCCGCAACATCGGCCGCGCGGACCTCGTGATCGAAGAGATCGTGTCCAGCTGCAACTGCACGGCCATCCTGGAAGAAACGCCACAGACCTTGAAGCCCGGAGCGCGCACGCCGATGCGCGTCCGTCTCACCGCCCCCGCGGAGGCGGGCAAGCTCCAGAAGAGCGTGCTGGTCAAGTCGAACGACCCCGCCCAGCGCACGCTCGAGGTGAAGATCCAGGCCCTGGTCGCGCGGCCGCGCAGCGGCTCCTAGCCGCTAGCTGCGCTGGGGGACGAGCGGGGCGGGCGCGGCGGGCGACGGCAGCGTCACCACCGGCAGCTGGGGCAAGGTCACGAGGGCCCAGGCGTCGGGTGAGTCCAGCACCGCGCGCGTGAGCGCGGCGTGCAGGGCATGGCCGGCCTTGCTGGCCTCCAGGTGGCCCACCACCGGGTAGCCCAGGAGCGACAGATCGCCGATGGCGTCGAGGATCTTGTGGCGGACGAACTCGTCCTCGAAGCGCAGCTTCTGGTTCAGCACGCCGGTCTCGCCGACCACGATCGCGTTCTCGAGGCTCCCGCCGAGGGCGAGACCCGCCTTGCGCAGCATCTCGACCTCGCGCAGGAAGCCGAACGTGCGCGCGGGCGCGATCGTCTCCGCGTAGGTGTCCGCGCTGACGCGGACGGACGCCGTCTGGTGGCGCAGGAGCGGGTGGTCGAAGCCGATCGTATAGCTGACGCGGAACTGATCGGACGGGCTCAGGCGCGCCCACTTGGCGCCGCGCACCACCTCGACCGGGCGCAGCATCTTCAGGTAGCGCCGCGAGACCTTGTGCGGCCGCAGGCCCGCTTCGTGGATGAGGATCACGAAGGGGGCGGCGCTTCCGTCCATCACCGGGATCTCGGGACCGTCCACCTCCACCAGGACGTCGTCCACACCGAGCGAATAGAGCGCGGAGAGGAGGTGCTCGACCGTATCGATGGAGACGCCATCCCGGCTGAGGGTGGTGGCGTGATCGAGACGGCCCAGGTGGTCGATGTGAGCGGGGATCTCGACCCCGACATCCGTCCGCCGGAAGCGGATGCCGTGCTCGGCCGGCGCGGGCTTGAGGTCCAGGCGGACAGGACGGCCGGTATGCAGGCCGATGCCCGTGCAGCCTACGCCGCGCTTGAGAGTTCTCCTATAGGCCATGAGACCTGGGCTGCCGCCTTGCAATCGCCGAACCACGGCCCTGCTGGGACGGCAAATCCTGGCTCTTCAGCGACTTCAGCTCGGAGGTCGGCGCGGAGGACCGATGTGGCTCAGCCACGGATGTGGCTCGCATACCACGGCAGGTGTGGCTCAAAAGCCTGTTTTCCCGGCGCGAACGTGGTCTCGGTAGGCCCCGGAATCGAGGATCTCGCGCGTCTGATCGATGGCGTGGAGGATCTCGTCGTCGGTCGTGTAGAAGTGCGGGGAATAGCGGATTCCGGCCCCCGGCCGGTGGTCCACGATGATCTCGCGCCTCAGCAGCTCGCGCGTGACCGCTTCGCCGCTCGGGACGTCGAGGATGGCCATGCCTCCGCGGCGGTCGGGGTCGTCCGGGGTGCGCGGCGCGAGGCCGCGCGCGCGGGCATGGTCCATCAGGAGCTGCACCTGCCGGACCGATTTGCGGCGGATGGCCTCGACGCCCAGAGCGCCCACCACTTCGTAACCGGCGCGCGCCGCGAAGAGGGCCGGGACGGCGGGCGTGCCGTGCAGGAAGCGCGTCGCGTCCGTGGCGTAGTCGATGGCGCCGGGCTCGAAGGCGAACGGATGCTCGTGGGCCATCCATCCCGTCACCCGGGGTTGCAGGCGCGCCTGCAGCCGCGGGGCCACGTAGAGGTACCCCGCCCCCGGCCCGCCGCACAGCCACTTCACGCTGCCGCCGGTCGCGAAGTCGACGTCCCAGGCCGTCACGTCGACGGGCACGGTGCCCGCGGACTGGTACAGGTCCGCCACGACCAGCGCGCCCACCTCGTGCGCGCGCCTCACGATCGCGGGCACGTCCTGCACGAAACCGCTGCGGAAGATCACGTGGGAAAGGGGAACGAGCAGCGTCTCCTCGTCGATGGCCTGGAGGAACCTCTCCAGGGGCACCGTCATCCCGTCTTCGCTCGGCACGGTGACGACGCGCGCGCCCAGGGCGCGGTGCGCCTCGTACACGTACATCACGGACGGGAAGTTGAGATCCTCGTACACGATCTTGTTGCGCCGGCCGCCGAGGTCGAAGCACGACAGCAGCAGGGACTGGCAGATCGAGACGTTCTGGTGCATCACGACGGAGCGGGGAGCCGCCCCGATGATCCGCCCGACGCTGTCGCCCACGGTGACGGGCATTGCCCACCACCCCTCGGCCCAGGCGCGGACGCCTCGCGTGGCCCATTGCCGCGTGTACTCCTCGAGCTGTGCGATGGCGCCACGCGGCATCGCCCCCAGCGAATGGCTCACGAGGTAGGTCGTCTTCTCGAGGATGGGGAACTCGGGACGGCGGGCGAGGAGCGCGCTTTCGTCGGTGGTCGCGGCGACGCTCATGCGGATTGGGCGGGCGGGGCGTCGTCGTCTTCGTCGCTGTCGGCGCCCGCGTGCGGGACGGCGGACGCGGACGCGCGCAGCACGTCGCGCAGGAAGCGGCCCGTGTGCGATCGACGCGAGCGCGCCACCTTCTCGGGTGTGCCCTGGGCGACGAGCCGGCCGCCCGCGGCGCCCGCCTCCGGACCCAGGTCCACGACATGGTCGGCCGTCTTGACGACTTCGAGGTTGTGCTCGATCACCACCACCGTGTTCCCCGCGTCGACGAGGCGGCCGAGCACGTGCAACAGCTTCGACACGTCGTCCAGGTGGAGCCCGGTCGTGGGCTCGTCCAGGATGTACAACGTGCGGCCCGTCTCGCGCCGGGCCAGCTCGCGCGCGAGCTTGACGCGCTGGGCTTCGCCCCCGGAGAGGGTGGCCGCGCTCTGGCCGAGCCGGATGTACCCGAGGCCCACGTCCGCCAGGGTCGAAAGGATCCGGAACAGGCGCGGGTGCGCGCGCAGCACGGGCAGGGCCTCGTCCACGGTGAGGTCCAGCACGTCCGCGACGCTGCGCCCGTGGAACAGCACCTCCAGCGTTTCGCGGTTGTAGCGCCGGCCGCGGCAGGACTCGCAACGCACGTACACGTCGGGGAGGAAATGCATGCGGATGGCGCGGACGCCGTCGCCCTGGCAGCCCTCGCAGCGCCCGCCCTTGACGTTGAACGAGAACCGGCCCGGCTTGTAGCCGCGGGCGCGCGCCTCCGGCACCAGCGAGAAGAGGTCGCGGATGAAGGTGAAGGCTCCCGCGTAGGTCGCGGGGTTGGACCGCGGCGTGCGGCCGATCGGGCTCTGGTCGATGGCCACCACCTTGTCGATGGCTTCCGCGCCTTCCAGGGCCTCGTGGCGGCCCGGCTCGGCGGCCGCGCCGTAGAGACGGCGGGCAAGCGCGCGGTACAGGATGTCTTCGACCAGGGTCGACTTGCCCGACCCGCTCACCCCCGTCACCGCCGTGAGCACGCCGAGCGGGATCTCGACGTCGATGTCGCGCAGGTTGTGCTCGCGGGCGCCCTTGATGCGCAGAACGCCTTTGGGGGCGCGCCGCACGGCCGGAACGGGAATGGCCAGCTCGCGGCGGAGGTAGCGGCCGGTGAGGCTGCCGTCGATCGAGCCCGGAGGCCCCTGATACATGAGGCGGCCGCCCTGGCGGCCCGCGCCTTCGCCGAGGTCGAGGATCCAGTCGGCGGCGCGGATCGTCTCCTCGTCGTGCTCGACGACCACCACGGTGTTGCCGAGGTCGCGGATCCCGGTGAGGGTGGCGAGCAGCCGCTGGTTGTCGCGCTGATGCAGGCCCACCGAGGGCTCGTCGAGGACGTAGAGGATCCCCTGCATGCGTCCGCCGATCTGGCTGGCCAGACGGATGCGGTGGGCCTCGCCTCCCGAAAGCGTGGTGGTCGGCCGATCGAGGGTGAGATACCCGACCCCCACGGAGTCGAGGAATCGTAGGCGCGAGAGGATCTCGGGCAGGAGGCGCTCCGCGACCGGCTGCTCGCGCGGCTCGAACGTGAGGGCGGCGAAAGCTCCCACCGCTTCCGTCACCGGCAAGCGGACGAACTGCGCGATGGTGCGGTCGCCCAGGCGGACGGCCAGGCTCTCCGGCCGCAGCCGGGCCCCACGGCATTCCGGGCAGGTCGTCTCCACCAGATAGGGACGGATGTCCTCGAAGGCCTCACTGCCATCCGCGGGCGCCGCCGACTCCTCCGTAGGTGAGGCGTCGAGCCGCAGGAACGCCTCCGCCTTGCGGCGCAGGTCGGAAAGGACTCCCGGGAACGTCCCGTCTCCCTGGAGGAGGGCCTGTCGGGCCCGGCGGGGCAGCTGCGCGAAGGGGACTTCAAGCGAGAAGCCCAGCCGCTGAGCCAGCTCTTCGAGGGCCTCCCGCACGAGGCGCGGGCCGTAGCGTTGCCACGGATGGATGGCGCCGTCGACGAGCGACTTGTTCTCGTCGGGAATGACGCGTCCCGCATCGACGTCCCAGCGCGAGCCCAGCCCTTCGCACAGCGGACACGCGCCGTAGGGGCTGTTGAAGGAGAAGGCGCGCGGGCTCAGCTCGGTCAGGGAGACGTCGCAACGGGCGCAGGCCAGGCGGCGGCTGTAGAACCGCTCCTCCTCGCCGACCGCGACCATCACCACGTCGGCGGCCAGGTGCAGCGCCTTTTCGAGGGCGAAGAGGAGCCGCTTCTCGGCGCCGGGGCGGAGGGCCAGGCGATCGACGAGGACCTCCACCCGGTGGTTGCGGCGAGGGTCGAGGGCGATCCGCTCTTCCAGGCTCACCACCCGCCCGTCCACGCGCACGCGCAGGTACCCCTCCGCGGCCAGGGCCGCGAGCTCCTTGCGGAAGGCCCCCTTGCGGCCCCGCACCACCGGCGCCAGCACGGACAGGGTGGTTCCTGCGGGCAATTGCCAGAGTTTTTCCGCGATCTGCTCCGTGGTCTGGGAGGAAACGGGCCGCTCGCACTTCGGACAGTGCGGCCGCCCCAGCGCCGAGAAGAGCACGCGGAGGTGGTCGTAGATCTCGGTCACGGTGCCGACGGTGGACCGGGGGTGGCTGACCGTCGTCCGCTGCTCGATGGCGATGGCGGGACTGAGCCCGGTGACGGACTCCACGTCCGGCTTCTCCATCTGGTCCAGGAACTGGCGGGCGTACGCGGAAAGGCTCTCGACGTAGCGCCTCTGGCCTTCGGCGTAGAGGGTATCGAAGGCCAGGCTGCTCTTCCCGGACCCCGACGGCCCGGTGATCACGACCAGGCGGTTCCGCGGGATGTCGCAGTCCACCCCCTGCAGGTTGTGGACTCGCGCGCCGCGGATCGAGATCGGCTCGTCCCTAGGTGGCTTCAATCGGGCTATTGCTAAAAGGGTCATTCTATCAGGCCCCAGGCCGGCCGGCCGGCTTGCGCCCGGCGGCCGGCCCTGGTATTCTTCGCGGCTCGGCCCCCGCCGCTTTCGAGAGGAGTGGCCCCCATGACTGCCAAGAAGCCGGCCCCCGTCGTCGACCGCCGCAGCCAGCAGGCCATCGAGACGTTCGAGAAGGCCATGAAGGCGATGGGCAAGCACGATTACGACCGAGCCCGGGAGCATTTCGACGCCCTGCTCGAAGGGTTTCCCGAGGAGCGCGATCTCCTGGAACGCGCGCGGTCCTACCGGTCCGTGTGCGAGCGGGCCCTGGAGAAGCGTCCGGCCTTCCGGCCCAAGACGTTCGAGGAGCTCCTCCACCACGGCGTCTACCTTCACAACCGCGGCGAATACGAAGAAGCGCTCAAGTTCCTGCGCCAGGCGGCCGAGATCCATCCCCGCAACGAGCACGTCCTCTATTGCACGGCGGCCACGGCGGCTCGGGCGGGGGACAACGCCACCGCCCTCAAGTCGTTGCGCCAGGCGGTGACGGCGGGTCCCGCCAACCGCGCCCAGGCGCGCCAGGATCCGGACTTCGACGGGCTCCGCGAGGACGAGGAGTTTCTGTCGATCTTGTATCCCCAGGCGAGTTAGAGCCCCTGGGGGCTGCCCCCTCCAGATGCTCCCGGCCTGCTAGACTGATTCGGTGACCGCGAGCGCCCTTCAGGCCGTCGTCCTCGCCGCCGGCAAGGGCACCCGGATGAAGAGCGGGAGGGCGAAGGTCCTCCACCCGGTCCTGGGCGTTCCCCTCCTCGAACACGTCGTCCGCACGGTCGAGGCGATCTCCGCCGCGCCCATCGCCGTGGTGGTGGGGCATCAGGCGGAAGCGGTCGAGGCCACATTTGCCGGACGGGGCTTGACCTTCGTGAGGCAGGACCCCCCGCGCGGGACCGGCCATGCCGTGCAGGTCGCGCGTGAGGTGTTCGCCGCCCACCCCGATCGGACGCTGCTGGTCGTGAACGGGGACGTGCCCCTCCTGCGGCCCGAGACCCTGCAGCGGCTCCTCGACACTCACCGCGAGCGCGGCGCCGCTGCGAGCCTTCTCACCGTCGTCCTCGACGATCCGGGCGCCTACGGCCGCGTGGTACGTGACGACAAGGGAGGCGTGCGGGCCATCGTCGAGGCCAAAGACGCCACCGGAGACGTCAAGGACATCCGCGAGATCAACGCCGGCCTGTATGCCTTCGAGGTCCCGGCGCTGCTGGGCGTGCTGGGAAAGCTGCAGCCCCAGAACGCGCAGGGCGAGTTCTACCTCACCGACGTCGTCGGCCTCCTGCGCGCGGCCGGACACCCGGTGGCGGCCGTGGCGGCGGACGATCCGGACGAAGGTCTCGGGGTCAACAGCATCGCCGAGCTGGCCTCGGCCACGCGCACTTTGCGCGCGCGGCGGATGGAAGCCCTCATGGCCGCCGGGGTCGGCATCGAAGATCCCGACTCCACGCATGTGGGTCTGGACGTCGTGGTGGAGGCGGACGCGGTACTGAGGCCGTTTACGTTCCTCGAAGGCCGCACCGTCGTCCGCGCCGGCGCCAGCGTCGGTCCGTTCGTCCGTCTCGTGGACACCGAGGTCGGTCCGGGGGCGCAGATCCTCGACCATTGCCTCCTGCGGGAGTGCACGGTGGGGGCGGGGGCCGCGGTCGGGCCCTTCGCACACATCCGCCCCGACACCCGCATCGGGGCCAAAGCCAAGGTCGGCAATTTCGTCGAGCTGAAGAAGACGACCCTCGGCGACGGGTCCAAGGCGCCGCACCTTTCCTACATCGGCGACGCGACCGTAGGTCCGGGGGTGAACATCGGGGCCGGGACCATCACCTGCAACTACGACGGCGCCCACAAATACCCCACGCGGATCGAAGCGGGCGCGTTCATCGGCAGCGACACCACGCTGGTCGCGCCCATCACGATCGGCGAGGGCGCGTACATCGCCGCCGGCAGCGCCATCACCCAGGACGTGCCCGCGGGCGCGCTGGCCCTGGGCCGTGCGCGCCAGATCGTCAAGCCGGGCTGGGCGCTCGAGCTTGGCAAGAGACGTGCAGCGAAGCGGTCCGAGGAGGCCGCGGCCGCTGCCGGGCCCGTGGCGGCGAAGTCCCTCCGGAAGGACTGACAACAAGACCATGTGCGGCATCGTCGGCTACGTCGGATCGAGGGACGCCGTTCCCGTCATCGTCGAAGGACTGCGGAAGCTCGAGTACCGCGGCTACGACTCCGCGGGTGTGGCCGTCGTCCGTGATGGCGGGCTCAACCGCCGCCGCTCCGTCGGCAAGCTCTGCAACCTCGAGGACAGCTTGCGCGCGGAGCCCCTTACCGGCGCCTTCGGCATCGGCCACACGCGCTGGGCGACGCACGGCCGTCCCAGCGAGGAGAACGCCCATCCGCACCAGGACTGCAAGGGCAAGATCGTCGTCGTCCACAACGGGATCATCGAGAACTACCTGCCCCTGAAGCAGCGCCTCGTGGCCCAGGGCCACAAGTTCGTGACCCAGACCGACACCGAAGTCATCGCCCATCTCGTGGAATCGCTCTACAAGGGCGACCTCGAGGACGCGGTGCGCCGCGCCCTCGGCGAGCTGGAAGGCATCTACGCGCTCGTCCTGCTTCACAAGGACGAGCCGCAGAAGCTGATCGGCGCGCGCAAGGGACCGCCGCTGGTCGTGGGCCTGGGCGAGAAGGAGAACTTCCTCGCCTCCGACATCCCGGCCCTGCTGGCGTACACGCGCGATTTCCTCTTCCTCGACGACGGTGACGTGGTCGTGGTCACCCCCGAATCCGTGAAGCTGACCGACGCCTCCGGACGCGTCGCCGAGCGGAAGCCCCAGCGCATCACCTGGGACCCCGTCCAGGCCGAGAAGGGCGGCTACCGCCACTTCATGCTCAAGGAGATCCACGAGCAGCCGCGCGCGGTGCGCGACACGCTCCTGGGCCGGATCGGCATCGAAGACGGCGAGGTGTACCTCAAGGAGCTGGGCGCGGCGGAGGAGGAGCTCAAGCGAGCCAAGCGCGTGGTGCTCCTGGCCTGCGGGACGAGCTGGCACGCCGCCCTCGTCGGCAAGTACCTCCTGGAGCAGGTGGCGCAGGTCCCGGCCGAAGTCGACTACGGCAGTGAGTTCCGGTATCGGAATCCCCTTGTCGGTCCCGCATCGCTTTGCGTCGCCATCACGCAGAGCGGCGAGACCGCCGACACCCTGGCCGCCTTCCGCGAGGCCAAGCGGCTGGGCGCGCTCCCCATCGCGATCTGCAACGTGCAGGGGTCGATGATCACGCGCGAGGCGGCGGGCACCCTCCTGACCCACGCCGGCCCCGAGATCGGCGTGGCCTCGACCAAGGCCTTCACGGCCCAGATCGTGGCCCTCGCCCTGCTCGCCCTGCGTCTGGGCCGGCTGCGTGGCACGCTCACCACCGAGCGCTGCCGCACTCTCCTCGAGAGCCTGGCCCGGGTGCCCCACCTCATGGAGAACGCGCTGTCCATGAGCGGGCGCGTGGACGAGGCCGCGAAGTGGCTGTCCCGGTCGGCGAACATGCTCTACCTCGGCCGCGGCGTGAACTACCCCATCGCCCTCGAGGGCGCGCTCAAGATGAAGGAGATCTCGTACATCCACGCCGAGGGCTATCCGGCGGGCGAGATGAAGCACGGGCCCATTGCCCTCATCGACGAGAGCCTGCCCGTGGTCGCCCTCTGCCCGCAGGGCCGGGTCTACGACAAGATGCTGTCGAACGTCCAGGAAGTGAAGGCGCGCGGCGGGCGCGTCATCGCCATCACCTTCCAGGGCGACACCGAGATGGGCAAGGTTCTCGAGCCGGAGCGCGACCTCATCTTCGACGTGCCCGCGGTCGAAGAGGTCTGGTCCCCGCTGCTCATGGTCCTGCCCCTGCAGCTCATGGCCTACCACACGGCGGTACGCGCGGGCCGCGACGTCGATCAGCCCCGCAACCTCGCCAAGTCGGTCACCGTCGAATAGGCTGGGCAAGCCCCACGTAGAGCAAGGCGGCGCCGCGCAGCGGCGGCGCGTTGCGAGGGGGGTTTCAGGGGGGGCCGCGCTGCGGCGACCGCGGTGAGCGCAAGTGCCCCCCCTGACTTGATAAGCCCGCCCCCCGCCTCAACAAGCTAGAATCAGTGTTTCCGTGTCCTCCG
>Ga0207648_10005006_pt1 | contig 13459 bp, 17 predicted proteins | sample KBSMisM32_FD_184310 | JGI IMG/M metagenome (GOLD analysis project Ga0207648, IMG submission 184310) | Miscanthus rhizosphere microbial communities from Kellogg Biological Station, Michigan, USA - KBS Miscanthus M3-2 (SPAdes) (version 2) | ecosystem: Host-associated > Plants > Roots >...
CCGTCGGGCACCAGGCTGCCGTCGATCAGCGGCCAGGTATTGTAGATCAGGCCGGCGCGCAGGCCGGAGACCAGTGCGCCGAGATAGATCTGCACGATCACGAGACCGAGCAGCACGAGCGCGCTCGCACGGATCCGGCCCGGCGCGGCGACCGGCGCGCGCATGATCAGGTTCTGCGCGGTCCACAACACGGCGGCGAAGATGACGCAGGCCAGGGTCAGGTGGAACGCCAGCCGATATTGCGACACGCTGACGCGGTCGCTCAGCCCGGAGGCGACCATCCACCAGCCGACCGCGCCGAGCGCGGCGCCGAGGAAGAAGATGGTCAGCAGCCGGGCACGCAGGTGCGGCTCGACCTGGCCGCGCCACAGGAACCAGAGCAGCGGAAGTAGGAAAATGGCGCCCACCAGCCGCGCGAGCACACGATGCGTCCACTCCCACCAGTAGATCGTCTTGAAATCCGCGAGGCTCATTCCAGCATTGCGTTCGCGGTATTGCGGAATGGCCTTGTACTTGTCGAATTCGACCTGCCAGGCCTGCTGATCGAGCGGCGGCAGGACGCCGGTGACCGGCTTCCACTCGACGATCGAGAGGCCCGACTCGGTGAGCCGTGTCGCCCCGCCGACGACCACGGTCACGACCATCAGGGCCGCGACCACCAGCAGCCACACGCGGATGGCGCGGCGGTTGGTCGGTGACGATGGAGGTGCCTGGCTCATGCATCCTTCGCTTGCGGGAACGGCGCGGAAGATATAGTTGCGCGGCTGTCCTCGCAAACGAGTGAAGCAATGCCTCTCCGCCTGCGCAAGTTCATCGGCGCAATCCTGCTCATCACCCTGGTGGTCTCCTGGGCGCTGGTGGCGATGGCGCTGGCGCAGGCGCCGGCGATCAAGGCCAACGGCTTGATCGAGGTGATCTACTACGTGGTCGCCGGCCTAGCCTGGGTGCTGCCGGCAATGCCGCTGGTGCGCTGGATGTCGCGGCCCGACGCCGCGTAGCGCAGGCGGCGCCACTGATGAATCCCAATCTTCCGAGCGGATTTTCTGCACGGGAACCCGCCATTCCGGGGCCGGCCAGCGCGCCCTTGCGTGGGCTGCGGGGCCAGCGTAGAGGTTCCGGCTCTGGCGGAGCGTAGCGCAGCCCGGTTAGCGCACCAGTCTGGGGGACTGGGGGTCCCGAGTTCGAATCTCGGCGCTCCGACCAACACCGCAGCACCCAATCTTTGAGAAGGCGAGAGCGGAAAGACCGGCGGGGTGCCGTGCGAGCCCCGTCGCTAGAACCAGGGCCACAGCTCGGGGAACGCCCATCGCCCAACCACGTAGGCGACGCCTACAAGCAGAACAAGACCGATCGTCATCAGGATATTGCGCTCACGGGTCGTCATCGCACTCGTCTCTCGGCCTGGTTCAGCCAGTCGGTTCTATCATGATTGGCATTCGACAGCTCCGCTGGCGACAACGCCTTTTTTATCTCGTGGCGGAGCCTAGCTGAGCAAACGTTTTCAACTCATTTGGGACAAATAGAAGATGGGTCCAACCACTCGCGCTTGACGCTTCGCACCTACCGCTGCCAAAACCCACTCGTTCACCAGCCCTTGCGAATGACCCGCCAGCCTTCGCAGTAGACCTTCTGGTCATCCGAGTTGTCCGCCTTGATCGGCGCGCAGTAATACGCAGGATACCCGTGCTCGGTTGCCGCGGCTGCTCTTGTCCGCGCCGGAAAAGCGGTCGTGGCGGTCAGGGCGAGCAAGGTGACCAGCCCCGCGCGCAGCGTCGCTGTCGTCATAGTCGCACCTAGAGGTTCGAGGATCCTGCGGCGCTTTGCGCGCTCTGCGGACTGGTCAATCATGCCACCGCATAAGCCGGTCGACTGTGAAACAGCGTACACGCGGGACGCGTGACCCCCCTCAAAGAAGCACTGACCGCACTGGCCGATGCCTTAGCCAAGCGGCCGGCGAGGAAATTCTGTTCGACTGGCGTCGCTCGGGACGGCTGGTCGGCGAACTCTCTGTCCTAATCAAGCGCCGGCATCCCGAGGTGCAAGCCGAGATCGATCGCATCTACCAGGAGCATCTGGCGAAGCTCGGCAAACGGTGTTCCGACTCGGGGAACGGCGTTCCTCTAGAGGGGCTTCCGATATGCCCCATCGCCGATGACGATATAGACCGTGGGTCAGGTGTGGCGGCCGCGCCACACTGCGGCGAAATTAGCCGCGCGGCCCGTATACCGCCACGAAATTAGCCGTGCGGCCCGTATACCGCCACAAAGCCCTTCGAATGTTAGTACGGGGAAGAGGGGGCTATCATGGACTATCACTGGAACGAACTGGCCGGGACTTGCGTCGTAAATCTGATGTTGGCCGCCGTCAGCGTAATGGCCACGTATGGCGGGCTGAACCTTGCACTCGAGACGGGCAGCGCACTCCTCCACTGAAAAAAGACCCGACCGAAGAAGCCCACGACCGCTTCGCACCAGAGGTTCGAGGATCCTGCGGCGCTTTGCGCGCTCTGCGGACTGCGCCACCATGCCACCGCATAAGCCGTTTGACTGTGAAACAGCATACACGCAGGAAAAGAAACGCCGTGACAACGGCGCACGGGGTGCGGCCTTCGCTCGTGGTCTACTTCTTTCCGCCTGTGGACCTCTCCGCTGCCTGGATATCTGCGAGCAGCGCATCGGCCCTGGCCAGTTGGCCTGCACCGATGGCCTTCTGCGCGTCAGCGAACACCTTCAAGGCCGGTCGGGAATTCTGCCCTTAGCGACTGGCCTTTGGGTCCTGCGCACGCCGCAATCGCAGCAAACTGCACTCTATTCGATCACCTCCTCGGCGAGAGCGAGCAGCTTTGCCGGTACTTCGAGGCCCAGCGCCTTGGCGGTCTTGAGATTGATCACCAGCTTGTCGACTGCATTACCGGCAGTTCGCTTGGCTTTTCGCCCGTCAGGATTCGACCGATATAGATTCCAGCCTGTCGATAGACATCGCTGGCGGTCCAGCAAAGATGGGGGCGACGAACAAATACTTGGCGCGAAATAACAAAGTCCCTCACACGCTCTGCGGAGCAGATGAATGGCGATCAGCCGACAAAAGCAATCGTGCCCAACAACAAGGAGAAGCTTAATCGCACATTTGCCGAGGTCTGCGCGTCTCGAAACACAATTGAAACCGTTTCTTTGTCCCGACGAAACAATTGTCACGCCAACGTGTGCGCACCAGTTGAACTAGCTCCGTCACGGCAGGCGACCAATGGGCAGCGGCGCTACTCATGCAGAGCGCTCCGCTCAAGATACACACCGGAGCCTGGCCGTGAACGAAAGTATGATTAGGCATCCCCAAATCTGCGATCACTGTGGCGGACGTTTCGGCATGGTGACGCATCGTTGGTGGGGCATCAAGTTCTGCAAGAAGACGTGCAAAGATGCATATCTCCGTGAACTTGCGCTCGGCTGCGATGAAATCCGTCGCGGTCGCGGGCGATGGTTTCAAACTTCCAAGACTCCTCTCCGCTCGACAACTGTCCCGATGCCAGCGGGGACGACTTGGAGGGCGACTCAAAAATGAACCACCATGACTTGATTACGATTCAGCAGATCACGAATCTCGTCGAGCGAGGGAAGAGCCGAGAGGAGATCGCCGAGCTAATCGAAGTAACCATTGATTCCCTGCAAGTCACCTGCTCCAGGCTCGGAATCAGTCTGCGGCGGCCTAGGTTAGACAACGGAATCCGCTTGCTCCCGCGAGGCAAACCTGTTCCCAGTGATGGGAGGACCACGCCTGATCTTAGTTGCGATGTGAGCGTGCCACTCCAACCGATAGCAGAACGTCGGCAAGACTCACAGCCAGGGCCGGAGCAAACCCAGTACACAACGCCGCACCAAGCAGGGTCGAAAGCGAAAGAGATGGATTTCGCGAACCTCGCCCTCACGATGCGTTACAAGGGTGAGGAGCGAACGACCGAGTTAGCCCTTACCCAGCTTGCGATCGGGCAACTAGCATTGGAGGCAGGGCTACGAGATATGAGTATTGGCGAGTTAGTCAGTGAGCTGCTTACAGCGACGATACAGAAGAATCTTTTTCAACGGGCGCTTGATATTTCGTGATGCGGGGTGACCGCCTAGGTGGGCCGCCCAGTGCCTTTCTGCTCGCACGCGCCGGAGCAAAATGGAGGCCCCAACCTGCCGACGTGCGGGCCATGGTCTTCCACGGGCGCAATTCTGCGCCACACAAAATGGAGACTAAATTATGAAACGCCTTTACAGGCAGAAAACCCAGGGCTGAAGTAGGATGCCTAATGCCAAACGCATCGTTGCCGTTGCCAGAAAATCACACTCAGGCGATTTTTTCGTTTTTTGAGACCGCAAGCCTCAAATCAACCGATCTCAAAGTCAACTCTGCGAGAGTCAGATGGACTGCGCGATGGCGTGGTAAGAACGGCATCAGCATGATCAAAGAAGACGCAGAGCGGTGGCGACTCGAGCTTCTGCTGCCCTGGTATGCGGCAGGCACGCTGAGCCGCAGCGAATCCGATTGCGTCGAGAAAGCGCTTGCAGGCGACGTTGAGCTTGCGCGGCGCTATGCGCTCGTTCTCGAGGAGCTTGCGGAGACGATCAACCTCAACGAGGCGCTCGGTGAGCCGTCGGCGAGCGTCGCGGAGACGTTATTCGCCGCGATCGATGTTGAGGAGGCACTTCATCGCTCTGCGCCGAACAACACTGCGCCGGCGCCAGCCTGGCCAAACGAACCTAAATAGCGCCCGTTCCTCGACCGCGCCCTCGGCAAATAGTCGGCACTGGGGGGCGTCGTGGTGGCGACCCGCGGGTTCCCGTCGCCGTTGTTTCTCGGCGGGATTCACGCCTGCGCGATCCGCTGCACCGTCCCCGTCGCTACACCGATTCGAACCGAGAAATCTAAGGCAACCCCCGATCTGCACAGTTTTGTTTCAATCTCGCGATTTGTCGGCGATCGCCTGCCCTGACGTTTGTCTGTCTTTGGTTCCGGCGGCGCTCAAGCCCCGTCTGATCGCCAGTGTGATCTGTTGGGGGACTGCACGTAATACTCCGAACAGCGCATCTCGGAATTGTTTGATGTCATCTTCGAGAACGGCGAATAAATCTGTCTTGGTTTTCGTGGGCTTCGTCATCGTCAGTCCCTCCAAAGTCCTTGAACCCGTCGGGTGCCATTTTCAGTGTAGCGCAATAGATGGACGCCCAAAACCTTGCTGAAGAACTGGTGGGAAACCCCGATGCGCGCCTGCCGCGAGCGGCCACGCAGCCGCCGCGCCCCCAAGCAGCGTGATGAACTCGGCTGAACCGGGCAAGCGGCCCCGGAAATCCGCGCGGCACTCCGCCCCAAACTAACTTGGGTGCGTTGAGGCTGATTGAGGCTCGGGATACGTCGGTTTGGAGCCGCTTTGAGGCTCAAGAACCGAGGATGACCCACCATGGACGCAATGCCCAAGACCTCAATATGTCCTGACTGTGCCGGCGTGGGCTCGGACACGCATATGAGATCGATGAACCCGCCATATCAAAAACTCGTCGCACGCCAGTGCACTGTAGTGACGGCACGGGACGAGTTTCTATTCCGCCCCTGTCCGCTCCGACCACTCCACAATGCCAAGAGCGAATCAACGCGACGCGCGTATCGGTCCGACTGGCAAGACTTCGAACGATGGTGCGCGCCGCGAGGCCTGGCGGTCATGCCGGCCGATATCGGGACCGTCGCCGCGTACGATGGCATCTCCCCGCCGGTCACCTGAGCCGCCGGCAATCGGCGCCGTACGCCGCGCTCTTGTTGAGGGGAAGTCTATGTGAGCGGGCCATGCATGCTCAAGCCCGATCATGCGCAAGCACGATTGCGGAGCGCCGCCGTGCCTCACTCCACCTTGATATTCGCTGCCTTGATGATGGGCCACCATTTCTCGATTTCGGCTTTGTGATAGGCGGCAAGCGCCTGCGGTGTTTGCTGCTCGGACGATGGGGTAATCTGGCCGAGCTCGAGCAGCCGCTGCTTCACCGCGGTGTCGGCGAGTGCGGAACGGATTACGCTATTGAGCTTCATGATGACGTCGTGCGGGGTTCCCTTTGGCGCCCATATGCCGTTCCACAACGACAGGTGAAGCCCTGGCACGCCGGCCTCGTCAATGGTTGGTACATCGGGCGTCGGCGCCCAGCGGGCGGGTGCGAGCACCGCCAGTGCCTTGATTTGGCCGTCGCGCAGATAAGGAAGCGACTGCGAGCCTTCGGCGGCAAACCGCAGATCGATCTGCCCGCCGACCAGATCCTGCATCGCAGGGGCTGCGCCGCGATAGGGAACGACCTGGAACCGAGTGCCGGTCTGGCTCTGAAACAAGATGCTCGCGAGCTGGCCCGAGCTGCCCGCACCGGATGTGCCGCCCGTCGCCTTGCCGGGGTTGGCTTTCAGCCAGACGATCAGGTCCTGCACCGTGTTGGCAGGGAAGTCCTTGCGCGCGACCAGCAGTGTCGGTGACATGGACAGAAGCGCGACCGGCTCCAGATCGTTCAGGATGTCATACGTGAAGGGATAGATCGCAGGTCCCCCAACATGACTGGTCGAATTACCGGCGGAGAGCGTGTAGCCATCAGGCGCGGCCCTGATAACCCGCGCAACGCCGATGGTCGCCCCGGCTCCAGCCACATTCTCGACAATCGCCGCCTGGCCGAGCGCCTGGCGCAGGCGTTCCGCAAAAATGCGGGCAATCACGTCGGTCGGTCCCCCCGCCGGGAAAGGCACAACGAGTGTGATCGGCCGGTCGGGATAGCTCTGTGCCCGAACGACGCGCTGAAAGGCCAACTGTGCGACCGCGAACGCGGACAGGTGCAGGAAAGTGCGACGGTGAAGCATACTGGTGCCTGCTCTCCAAGTATCTGCAGCGTATCACGACGCGGAGCGGCATCCTTGATACACTTCGCGGGCCGCGTGGCCGCCGGTGTGAGCGGGTCCCTTGCTATGGTTCGGACCCGCCTCAGACCAAGACAGCCACAGATTGGACGAACATGTCAGCGCTGCCGCGCTCGACTCGAGGGGGATCATCATGCCGAACCATTCTATTTTGCTCTCGACCGCACTCCTGCTGACCGTCGCGACGAGTCCCGACGCCCTTGCGCAAGGCAGGCCCGCTGCCAAAAAAGTCATCCAGATCGAGAGCATGGGCGCGCGGGCCTTCGGAGGCACGAGCGTGCCAATGCCCGACGATCCCACCAATATCCAAGCCTGCGATCACGGCTTCGCCGAGTGGTTCATTCCGCGCGGAGCGCGCAGGCATCCGATGGTGCTGGTCCACGGCTCCAGCACCAGGACATACCAGACGACGTTCGATGGCCAGCCCGGGTTTCAGAGCATTTTCCTGGCGGACAAATACCCGGTTTACCTGGTCGACTTGCCGTGGACCGGGCGGGCCGGGAAGGCCTGCGATGAATACACATGGAGTCCGGTGAACAACACCTTTTCGGCCCGCTTCGTCTTCACCAACCGGGTCGGATTGTGGCCGGCGAACACTCCGGAATCGGCAAAGGAGTTTTTTCCGGGCGTGGCGTTTCCAAAGGATCCCAAGGCGATAGACCAGTATTTTCGTAACCAGTATGTCGAGTTCAACGCGGCGAGCAACACTGAGCGTGAAAGCACGGCTCTGGCCGTCCTGCTCGAAGAGGTTTCCAAGCAGCACGGCGCCAAGGCCATCCTTCACACCCACTCTTCAAGCCACTCGCGCGGATTGCTGGTCCCCAGAAAGACCGACAAACTCGCGGCTCAAATCGGCTGGGAGCCGAGCGCCGCTCCGGTTTTCCCGCAAGGTGAGCTGCCGCCGCCCATACCGCGCGCCGATGGTGTGCGGGTCCCCGCAGGGACTGAAATCCCGCTGGCGGAATTTCTAAAGCTCACCAAGCATCCGATCCTGCTGATCTGGGGCGACTACATCCCCAAGACGCTTGACCCGGCCTACGCCGGGACCACGCAGGAATCGCGGCGCGTCTTCCTTGAGCAATACAAGCTGTTTGCGCAGGCAGCCAACAAACACGGCGGCAACGCCAGGAATGTGATTCTGCCGGAGATCGGCATTTCCGGAAACACACACTATCCAATGGCGGATACGAACATCACGCAAGTCTCCCGCTTCGTCTCGCAATGGCTCAAGCAGGAGAGGCTGGACTAGGCCGTGAACTCATAAAGGTCGAAGCGACTGCCACGGGCGTGTGACGTCGGCAAAGCCAGCAGACGGGATCGCTGCAGTGCGGAAGTGGTCGGCTTGTGCCAGAAACCGACCAAGAGGCAAGGACCAAGGACAGCGGTGCGAGGGAGTGGCACGATTCCTCCTTGCCAGCCCTCGCGCGTTTCGGTTTAAGTACCCGCAACCGGACCGCGTGTGCCCTGCGCCCGCGGCATGCGGAGAAGACTTCGTGAGCGCGACTGGCGTCATCATCGACGAGACCAGGGCCGTGCCGCTTTCGGCGGCATCGCCGCTCGGCGTTTTTACCCTCCTCCTTACCAGCCCCTGAGCAACTCCTCCTCGGCATTTCGGGGACGATCGCTCAGGGGGCAAGCCAAGCAACGGCCCGTGTAGGGATCGGCTGCCCCTTTCCTATTCGGTTGCCGCCGCGGTCGGTCAGTCGTGACCACTTTTTTCTCCGAGCTTGCATTCATGAACGGTATCCTCCGCCGCTGCGATTGAGTGACAGATGCCCTACGACCCCAAGCAAATCGAGCCGAAGTGGCAGCAATACTGGGAGGTCAACGGGACCTTTGCAGTGGAGGTCGATCCCACAAAGCCAAAATTCTACGTCCTGGATATGTTTCCCTATCCCTCAGGCGAAGGGCTGCATGTCGGCCATCCCGAGGGATACACGGCGACCGACATCGTCGCGCGCTACAAGCGCATGCGCGGCTTCAATGTCCTGCACCCCATGGGCTGGGACGCTTACGGCCTGCCGGCCGAGCGCTATGCGGTCCGCACTGGCGTGCATCCGGCCATCACCACGAAGCGCAACATCGAGACTTTTCGCGCGCAGGTGAAGCGGCTGGGCTTCTCCTACGACTGGAACCGGGAGCTGTCGACGACAGAACCTCGGTATGTGCGTTGGACGCAATGGATCTTCCTGAAACTGTTCGAGCGCGGACTGGCCTATCAGGCGGAAGTGCCGGTGAACTGGTGCCCGGCCCAGGGAACCGTGCTCGCCAACGAGGAGGTGAAGGACGGCAAGTATGTCGAGACCGGCGATCCCGTAGAAAAGCGGTTGATGCGGCAATGGATGCTGAAGATTACCGCATATGCCGACCGCCTCCTGGAAGATCTGGAGGAGCTCGACTGGCCGGACGGCATCAAGGCGATGCAGCGCGACTGGATCGGCCGTTCGGAGGGAGCGGAAATCGCATTCAAGATCGATGGCGTTGATGACACGCTGCAGGTCTTCACCACGCGACCCGAAACTCTGTGGGGGGCGACCTACTGCGTGCTCGCTCCCGAGCATCCTCTCATGCCGAAGATCGCCGACGCCGACCGGCGCTCCGCGGTGATGGCCTATGTCGAAGCGAGTGCGCGCAAGGGTGAGCGCGAACGCTCCGACCGTGCGGGCGGCAAGTCCGGCGTGTTCACCGGCAGTTACGCGATCAATCCGGCTAATGGGGCCAAGCTGCCGCTCTGGGTCGCCGACTATGTGCTGATGGGATACGGCAAGGGCGCCATCATGGCCGTGCCCGGACATGACAGCCGCGATCACGCCTTTGCGCGCGCGTTCGACTTGCCGATCGTCCGCGTGGTGACTGGCGGCGGCGACATTCACGACGAGGCATGGGAGGGCGACGGCACGATCGTCAATTCGCCGCCGCTCGAAGGCCTGTCGTCGGAAGCGGCCAAGACGGCCGCGCTCGCCTGGCTGGAGGCCCACGGCGCCGGGCACGCTGGCTGTTCTCGCGCCAGCGCTATTGGGGCGAGCCGCTGCCGATCCTGCATCGTACCGACGGCTCGGTGATTGCCCTGCCGGACGATGCGCTGCCCCTGTTGCCGCCGGAGCTCGAAGACTACAAGCCTACGCCCACCGGCGAGCCGCCGCTGGCGCGGGCGCCGCATTGGGTGCGGGCCACCGATCCAGCTATGGGCGCTCCGGCCCTGCGCGAAACCAACACCATGCCGCAGTGGGCGGGATCCTGCTGGTACTATCTGCGCTTCCTCGACCCGCACAACGACCGGGCGATCGTCGATCCCGCGAAGGAGCGCTATTGGATGCCCGTCGATCTCTATGTCGGCGGCGCCGAGCATGCGGTGCTTCATCTGCTCTATGCGCGCTTCTGGCACAAGGTGCTCTACGACATCGGCATCGTCTCGACGAAGGAGCCGTTCCACAAGCTGTTCAATCAAGGGATGATCCTGGCCTACTCGTATCGCGACGCCGCCGGCAAATACTACGAGACGGAGAAGGTGACCCAGCGTGAGGGACATCACTTCGCCGGCGACATCCCGGTAACGCAGAAAATCGAAAAGATGTCGAAGTCGCGCTTCAACGTCGTCAATCCCGACGACATCGTTGCGGCATACGGCGCCGATGCGCTGCGGCTTTACGAGATGTTCATGGGGCCGCTCGAGATGACGAAGCCATGGCAGACTTCGGCGGTGCACGGCATGCGGCATTTCCTCGAACGCGCCTGGCGCCTGGTCTGCGACGACGACGCCCCCATCAGTCCGCGGCTGGTCGACGTCCCACCAGATCAACGGCTCTTGCGTCTACAGCACAAGACCGTTCGCGCGGTGACCGAGGGCATCGAGGACCTCCGCTTCAACACCAGCATTGCCCGACTCATGGAGTTGGTGAACGCCCTGACACCGTTGGAGCAACGGCCGCGTAGCGTCGTGCAAAGCCTGGTGTTGCTGCTGGCGCCCTTTGCGCCCCACCTCTGCGAGGAACTGTGGCGCGTCCTCGGCCATGGCGAATCGCTGGCCTACGCGCCTTGGCCGATCTTCGATCCCGATCTCGCGAGTGACGACCAGCGGGAATATGTCGTCCAGCTGAACGGGCGGGTCCGACACAAGATCGTCGCCGACGCCGATATGGCCGCCGACGCGCTGCTGGCACTGACAAAGGCGGATCGGCGGGTGAAGGAGCTGCTGGCCGGCAAGAAGATCGTGAAGGAAATCGCCGTTCCCGGACGGTTGGTGAACTTCGTCGTCCGGGAATGATCCGCACGCTGCCGCTAGTGCGTCATCGTGCACCTGCGGACATTGGAGTCAGGCAGAAGGCGTGGAGCATCATTCGCCTGATGCTTCGTAAGAAGCCGCGCGGTGCAGGCTACACCAGCGCGTCCGGACTCTTATCCTTGATCGCCGTGCCGGGCGGCGGGATTAACGTCACCTTCACCTCTGTCGGGGGACATTGATGCGCAGAACGAGGGGTGGGACACATGGAAGATGCATCCGGAAAATTTGCTCTGGTGATGCTGCGGGCGAAACAAGTGCGTGTTCATCACAAGCGAACGAAGCACGAATACGTGTTTCGTATGTCCGATGATCGGATCGAAGCTGCAGAATGCCTCCTGCATCCAAATCATGCGGCGCCCGTCGATCCAAGAGATTTTCGTGAAGAGGCCCAAGCAGCCGCGGAATGGTTCGTCGAAAAGCGTTCCCGGGTTTCCACGAATGTCTTCGACGTCCAGCCCAGGTCCGGTTGGGTGGCAGCGTAGCCTGACCTCAAGCGTCGTCGATGGCCCTGCGCGGCCCCGGCCATGTGGCAAATTGAGCACACGTCGGAATTATTTGAGGCAAGTCGCAATTGCGACCGACTCGTGTGAAAAAACGCGCAACCATGTTCCCGCGCGTAACGGCTACCGGGAGCCAGCAAATGGGGAGAACCATGCCTGGTCGTTTGCTTCGCCTGTCAGTCCTCGCACTCGCAGGGGGCCTGATGGCTGTCCTGGCCGGTCATATGTGGGGCCGCTACTCGCAGCAGGCCGACGCATCGGGTCTCGAGCGGTATTTGGGAGCATACGTCGTACCAGATTCTAAGGATCTAGAGCCCTATCAGTCGGCCGAAGGGCGCGCCCGCGCAGCGGGAGCACAAGAAGCATCGGCCCTGCACGACTGAGATTCTCCGAGCCTGCAATTGCGGGCTTCGACGCGCGGTTGAAGAAGCCGCGGCTGGTTCAGGCCGCGGCTATCCCAATGTCGGTCTGCCATTCGCAGGCTAGTTGCTCCGCTGACGGGCAACGGTCCGATACCCGCGCCGGGTCGGTGGCGGGTAGCCTTCGTAGCCGCCGGTCACCGATTTATCAAAAAAGAGACCATTAAAACCGGCGGTCTGAACTTGAGTCCCCCGACTCTGGGCTTGAGCCGGAACCGACGTAACAAGCATACCAAGGATAAAACTCAGGATTGCCAGGTGCTTCATCGCTTCCTCCATTTCGGGATGCGCATACGCACATCGGAAGTGGTTGACCAAATCGGCCAAAGGTTTCCCTTTGCCAAAGCGATCCTACAGACGACGAAGACCGCATAATCGCGCGACGTTGCTCCCATTCGCTCGATCTTGCCGCAATTGGCAAACGCCCCACGGGCCGAGCACCCAGAACGATGCTGTCGTCCGACGCGTGCTAGGACGTCGAAGTCCGTGCTGCTGCGGGGCGGCCACCGCGGGCGAGCGGCCGCCTCAGGGCGTGCGCTTGATTTCGCTGCAGCTCACCACGCTCGCTCCGATCTGGCCGCCGGCCTGCTTATAGCAAAATGACAGCGTGTTATCGTCGATGAGCTGACCGTCGAGGTAACCGTCGCGGTCGACAAGGACGACGGTCTTGTTGTCCTTGCCGGTCAGCTCGCCGATCATCGGCTCCTGCGTATTTTCGCCACTGCCGCTAAACGTCTGCATGCCCCAGAACCGGCGGCCTTCCTGAGCGGTCACCTCGATCACCAGATCTTTCTCGAACAGGCCCGGTCGTTCGAACGTTCCGCGGTTCGACGGCCAATGGGGGGCGACGCCGGCGACGATCGAGTGGGTCTTTCCGACCCATTTGCCCTTGATGTTGGGGATTTGATCGGCGGCGGATGCCGTGCCCACGATGCTGACAAGAAGCCAGATCGCGCCCAGAATTTCGACGGCAGCACGGGTTGTACGCATCATCTTTTTCTCCTCTGACGGCAAGCTCAAATGCCCAGACCAAGCGTATAACCTTCCGGCGCGTTCCTTGCGAGATCTGACGAGTGGCCACGGTGCCGACTCCTACAGGCGGCACCATCCCCAGCGTCAAGTGGCAAGGTTTTCGCGCAGCGTCCGACCCGAATACGCCGTCCGGAAACGGCCGCGGCGCTGCAGTTCCGGCACGAGAAGATCGACGATGTTGTGGAGCATATCGATCTGCTCGCACTGGGAATGGCGCAGCATGAAGCCGCCGCGGCTTCCCGAGCCTTCGAAGCGCTCTTCGAGATCATCGGCGATCTGGGCCGCAGTGCCGGCGACCGTGGTGGCGT
>Ga0207648_10005008_pt1 | contig 13454 bp, 18 predicted proteins | sample KBSMisM32_FD_184310 | JGI IMG/M metagenome (GOLD analysis project Ga0207648, IMG submission 184310) | Miscanthus rhizosphere microbial communities from Kellogg Biological Station, Michigan, USA - KBS Miscanthus M3-2 (SPAdes) (version 2) | ecosystem: Host-associated > Plants > Roots >...
GTTTCCGTAGTGTCCGCTATGCAACTCGCCGCGCGGACCATACACCGTGATATCGACAGTGCTGATTCCGCGCGCGCCGAACGTGATTGACTGGCGCCGCGTCTGGTGCAGCGGCCCATCGCAGGATAACCAGACGTCTCCCGAGAACAAATCTTTGTTGGCCTCCAGAGTCTTCGCCAGGTTCACCGACCCAGCTTCTTCCTCGCCCTCGAAGGCGAACTTGACGTTCGATTTCAGCTTCAACCCCGCCGCGCGGATGGCATCCACCGCGGTCAGCATCGCAATGATGGGCGCTTTGTCATCCGCCGACCCGCGCGCGTACATGCGCCATTCCGGATCGAACGGTTTGCCTGCCGCCGGGAGCGGAATCACTTGCCCGTCACGCTCAATCTGCTTATCACGCAGCGTGGGAGTGAACGGCGGCGTGGCCCATTCCTTGGGATCCAGCGGTTGCCCGTCGTAATGCGCATAAAAGACGACGGTGCGCGTGGCCCCAGGCGTCTTGATCTCTCCAAAGACCACCGGATTCCCACCCGGCACCGACACCAGCTTGGCCGCGATGCCGCGCTTCTCCATCATCCGCGCGATGGTCTCGGCGTTGCGCTGAATATTGGCGCGGTCCGCGGCAATGTTGGGGATTGCGAGTAGCGCGACAAACTCGTCCATGATGGCGCGCTCATGCTGCTGACGCCATTGCCGAGCCGCTTGCGAGGCCGGGTTCTGCGCGTTAGCCACAGCCAGTGTGAGCAGAAAAAAAGCAATTGGCTTCATAGACTCACATCCACGTCCAACGGCAGTCCCACGTAGTTCTCCGCCAAGCTGGTCATGGCAGCGCGCGAGCCGGTGATGTAATCCAGATCCGCCAGTTGCCGCCGGTAATCGAACTCACTTTCGCCCGGAAAGCGGTGCAGCGTTTGCGTCATCCACCACGAGAAGCGCTGCGCTTTCCACACGCGCCGCAAGCAGATATCGGAATAATTGTTGAGAAGGTGCCTGTCCCCGTGTGCGTAAAATGCCGCGAGGCCGCTGGCTAGAACCATGACGTCCGTCGCGGCCAGATTCAAACCCTTGGCGCCAGTGGGAGGCACGATGTGTGCGGAGTCGCCAGCCAGGAACAGATGGCCGTAGCGCATTGGCTCGGCCACAAAACTGCGCATTGGCGTCACACCCTTTTGAAAGATAGGCCCGATGTTAGGCTTCCACCCGTCTTTTGTCGACATGCGCTTCAGCATCTCATCCCAGATGGCATCATCGGACCAGTTGTCGATATCCTCATCCGGCGGCACCTGGAAATACAGGCGCGTGACCTTGGGCGAGCGCATGCTGAACAGCGCGAACCCGCGGTGATGATACGTGTACACCAGTTCTTCGCACGAAGGCGCTGCTTCCGCCAGAATGCCCAACCAGCCGAACGGATACTCGCGCTCGTAGTGTGTGATCGAGCCCTCCGGGATCGACGGCCGGCAGATACCATGGAAGCCGTCGCAGCCGGCAATGAAATCGCAAGTGATCTCTTCCGAGCGCCCGTCTTTCTCGAAACGAATTTTCGGACGCTCCGAATCCATGTCGTGGATGGTGACGCTCTCCACCTCGAAGTGCAGCGGCCTGCCAGTGGCGACCCGCGCCTCGATTAAGTCCTTCACCACTTCGTTCTGCCCGTACACCGTGATGGTTTTGCCACCGCTGAGTTCCGCCAGATGAATGTGGTGGCGCTTTCCGCCGAAACTGAAGTACAGGCCTTGATGTGGCAGCCCTTCACGGAGTAAACGCCCGCCGAGGCCCATCTGGATCATCAGATCGACGGTGCCCTGCTCCAGCACGCCCGCGCGCACACGCTCGATCACGTATTCGCGGCTGCGATTTTCAATGATGATCGAATCGATGCCCTTCAGGTGCAGCAGGTGCCCCAGCAGTAGTCCCGCTGGGCCGGCGCCGACGATACCGACCTGTGTGTGCACGTTTAAAGCTTTTCCGCGATGGACTTGGCTTGCAGAAACTGCAGCAGATAATCCGGCCCACCCGCCTTCGAATCGGTGCCCGACATATTGAATCCGCCAAACGGATGCGCACCCACCATAGCGCCGGTGCATTTGCGATTGATGTAGAGGTTGCCCACGAAGAACTCCTGCCGCGCCCGCTGAACCGTTTCCGGGTTACGCGAATACACCGCGCCGGTGAGTCCGTATTCGGTATCGTTAGCGAGCTCCAACGCGTGGCTGAAATCGCGCGCCCGGGAGATCGTCAGCACCGGCCCAAAAATCTCTTCCTGAAAAACGCGCGCCTTGGAATCAACACCCGCGAACACCGTCGGCTGCACGAAGTAACCGTCGCCCGGCAACGGCGAGCCGCCCGCGATCAATCGCCCTTCACCGCGCCCCACCTCGATGTAATCAAGAATTGTCTTGCGCGCCCCCGCGCTGATCACGGGTCCCATGTAATTGGCGCGCTCCTCGGGAGGTCCAACCGCAATCGCCTCCACCTTGGCCTTCAACTTCTCGACGAACTCATCATAGACCGGATCGTCCACAATCGCGCGCGAGCACGCCGAGCACTTCTGCCCTTGATAGCCGAATGCCGACTGCACCACCCCCGCGACGGCGCTGTCCAAATCCGCCTCACGATCCACAATGATCGCGTCCTTACCACCCATCTCGGCCACCACGCGCTTGATCCAGATCTGTCCCTTGCGCGGCTTCGCGGCCAATTCATTAATGCGCAGCCCAACCTCGCGCGATCCAGTAAAGGAAACGAAGCGCGTCTTGGGATGCTCTACGAGTAAATCGCCGATCACCGCACCGCTCCCAGTGCACAGCGCCAGACTGCGCGCCGGGAATCCCGCGGCGTGCAGCACCTCTACAAACTTCGCCGCGATGGTCGGGGTTTCACTCGACGGCTTGATCACCACCGTGTTGCCCGCCACCAGCGCCGCCACCGTCATGCCCGCCAGAATCGCCAGCGGAAAATTCCACGGCGGAATGATGACACCCGCGCCCAGCGGCAGGTACAGCAGATCGTCACGCTCGCCCGGCATCTGCACCACGGATTCGGGCTCGGCAAACCGCACCATTTGCCGCGCGTAGTATTCGCAGAAGTCGATCGCCTCGCCGACCTCGGCCTCCGCCTCAGGCCAAGTCTTGCCGGCCTCGAGCACCAGCCACGCGTCGAATTCAAACCTGCGCTCGCGGATGATCGCGGCCGCCGTGATCGCCAGGCGCGCCCGTTCCGGCGGCAGCGTGCGTCCCCACACCGGCGCGTAAGCATGCGCGTCCTCGATGGCGCGATTGGCCAGCTCGGCCGTGGCTTTGTGGTGACGGCCCACAATTTCGCCAGGCCGCGACGGGTTGACGCTGATCAGCAGATCCCCGGTCGAGTGCGCTGCGCCTGCTAACCACAAGTCGTACTCGCGCCCAAGTTGCGAGCGCACCAGGGTTAACGCAGCTTCCGCCTGCGCCCACACTTCAGGTTTCGAGAAATCCGCGTAAGGCTCGTTGACAAACGGTTTCAATCTATCCGCTCGCCGCGATTAGCCTCTAACCATGCTGCGGCCTTTTTCGAAAAGCTCCGCAGCATCGTCGGCCACCTTACGGCCTTTTTCGAACAACTCCCGGCTCTTGTCGAGCAAATCGCTGCCTTGCTCAGACAGCGCGTCCCGGCTATCGGCCAGTTTCCGCCCGAGTAAACGCCGGGTTCTATCACCCGATTGCGGAGCATATAGCAGCGCCACACTCGCGCCCATCGCCGCGCCGATCAGGAACCAAACTAGAGTGTCACCATTATTTCTCGCCATACTTCTATTCTACGGAGTATGCTCAGGGAATGGAATCTGCAAACAATCCCCCCAACGAACCCGGTCTGGTGACGGTCTTCCGCCTGGCCGGCGGCGGCACCGACGAAATGGAAGTCATCACCGTCCAGCAACTGCTGGAATCGAACGGCATCAACACCGTGCTCGTGGGTGACAACCCGCTGCCGAGCCTCGCGGAAGAAATCCGTGTGGCTGAGGAAGACGCCGAGCGCGCCCTACAATTGATCGCCGACGCCCTGGCCGCCGGCCCCGCCGGAGCCGCCGAAGCAGAGGCCGAATCGGAACGCTAATATTTCATATATGCGTTTCGCCTTGGCACTTCTTCTGGCCGCGAGCGCCCCCGCGCAAGTCGCCGCCCAAGTCACCGCGCTCACCCACGCGACACTGATTGACGGCACCGGCGCCCCTCCGCAGCGCGATGTGACGCTAGTGATGGAAAACGGCCGCATCCGCGACCTGGGGCCGAGAGTCCAGCCACCCGCTGGCGCCACCGTGATCGACCTCCGCGGCAAATACATCCTGCCCGGCATCATCAACGCGCACGGCCACGTCGGCGAGAACCGCGATCCCCAACTGCGCCAGTACGCGCTCTACGGCGTGACCACCACCACCAGCATGTCGATCGACCCCGACGACATCGCGCAATTCAAAGAGGAGCAGAAGCGCGGCAACCTGCGCGGCGCGCGTATCCTGACCGTGAAGTACCGCTTCACCTCGCCGCCCCTCGCTGGCTCGGATTACAAGACGCCCGAAGAAGGCCGCGCCAAAGTCGACCAGATCGTGGCCCAAGGCACGGATTTCGTTAAGGTCTGGGTGGACGCGCAAGATGGCCGGTCTCCCAAGCTGACCCCCGAGTTCTGCGCTGCCGTCTTCGATCAAGCCCGCAAGCACGGCAAGATCACCATGGCCCACGTCGTCGAATACGAAGACGCCAAGCGCATGGTCGATCTAGGCGTCAACATCCTGGTTCACGACGTGCGCGATCGCGAACTAGACGACGCCTTCCTCGCCACCCTGAAACAACGCAACGTCTCAGTAGTCCCGACGCTAGCGCGCGAAGAATCCATGTTCATCTACGGCCAGTCTCCCGCCTGGCTCACCGATCCGTTCTTCTTGAAAGGCCTCCGCGGCGAGCAACCCGCCCGTCTAGCCGCCAAAGTGGAGGAACAGTCGAAACTCCCCAACATCCCCAAACTCCAGCGCGCCTTCGCCCTCGACAAAATCAACCTCAAGAAACTTTCCGACGCCGGCGTGCGCATCGCCCTCGGCACCGACAGCGGCGGCGAAGCCAACCGCTTCTTCATCCAAGGTTTCGCCGAACATCATCAAATGGAGCTGATGGTCCAAGCCGGCCTGAAACCCATGCAAGTCATCCAAGCGTTCTCCAAAGGCGCGTCGGAAACCCTGCGCATCGACAAAGATTTCGGAACCCTGGCGCCCGGCAAAGTGGCCGACCTCCTGGTGATCGCCAACAATCCGCTCGACAACATCGCCAACATGCGAAACATCGAAGCCGTCTACCTGGGCGGCAAAAAGTTTGAATAGGAGCCATATGAGACTCGCCGGAACACTACTAGCCTGCGCGCTAACCATTGCAGCCCAGAACCCGCCCAAGTTTGAAGTCGATCCCACCTGGCCCAAGCCTCTCCCTGCCGGCTGGATCACCGGCCAGCTCGGCGGCGTCTGCACCGACGCGCACGATCACGTAGTAGTCGTCAACCGGCGCGACATCACCGACGAAGAAAAAGAAACCTCCCAGCAAGCCCCGCCCATCCTGATGTTCGACGCCGCGGGCACGCTGGTGAACTCCTGGGGCGATCCCAAGGTATCGCCGAATTCCATCCACGGCTGCACCTTCGATCGCGATAACAACGTGTGGGTCGGAGCCAACGGCGACGGCATCATCCAGAAATACAGTCACGAAGGAGAGCTTCTCATCCAAATCGGCACCCGCGGCATGTTCGATTCCGTCGACGGCACCGGAAAAGGCAAGCCCCTCAATGCCGCGCCCGATCGCCTCTACAACCCCGCCGGCATCGTCGTCGATCCCACCAATGGAGACATCTACGTAGCTGACGGCTACGGCAACCGCCGCGTCGCCGTCTTCGATAAGAACGGCAAATTCCAACGCCAGTGGGGCCACCAAGCCACCGTCGAAGAAACCCAAAACGGCGTAGCCGGAGTCTTCTCCGAGGTCGTCCACTGCATCAACATGAGCAACGCCGGCCTGCTCTACGTGTGCGACCGCCAAGGCGACCGCATCCAAGTCTTCGACAAAGCCGGCAACTTCAAGCGCAACATCTGGATCAGGACCGGCACGCCCACACTCCCCGACCCGCGCGGCACCGCCTGGTGGGTGGAATTCTCCCGCGACCCACAGCAAAAATACATGTACGTCATGAACGGCCGCAACGAAACCGTGCACGTGCTGGATCACGAGAGCGGCCAGATCCTGTCGACATTCGGCCGCCCCGGACACCAAATCGGCAACTTCACCCACGGCCACACCATGGCAGTGGATTCGAAGGGCAACCTCTACGTAGCCGAAACCAACTTCGGCCGCCGCGTCCAACGCTTCAAGCTGGTGAACTGAACTTGGTCACTCAGCCAAAGCCTCCAGCACCTGCGCCGCATGCCCCTCCGGCTTGACCTTAGCAAAGATCTTCGCAATCTTCCCCTTCTCGTCAATCACGAAAGTAGTGCGCTCAATCCCCATGTACTTCCGCCCGTACATGCTCTTTTCCTTCCACACCCCGTAAGCCTCCGCAATCGAGTGCTCCGGATCCGGCACCAGCGTAAACGGCAGACTGTACTTCGCCGCAAACTTCTCATGCGCCGCCGCCTTGTCTGGCGAGATCCCCACAATCGCCGCATTCTTCTTCGTGAAAGTCTTCTGCGCGTCGCGGAACTCGCAGGCCTCCTTGGTGCACCCCGGCGTGTCCGCCTTAGGGAAGAAAAACACCACCACCCGCTGCCCCTTCAACCCCGCCAGCGAAAATTCAGGACTTTTAATGTCCGGAGCCTTGTCACCCACTTGGATCGCCATACGTCAAGATTGTAGACTAGGGACTATGAAAAAAGGAATCCTGACCCTCGCGAGTTTAGGCCTGCTGCTCGCGGCCGGCCTCCCCCTGACCGCCGCCGACGGCGACGCGAAGAAGGGCGAAGCGGCCTTCGAAAACTGCTCCGTCTGCCACAACGCCGACTCCACTGAAGTCAAGATCGGCCCCGGCCTCAAGGGCCTGTTCAAGCGCGAGAAACTGGTGAACGGCAAGCCCGTGAACGCCGACAATGTCAAAGCGCTCATCACGGAAGGCAGCGGCGCCATGCCCCCCTTCGGCGACGCCATCACCGCCGATGACAAGGACAACATCGTCGCCTACCTGAAGACGCTCTAGCCGCGCCCGCAAATCCCCCCGCTCCCAGCGCCCGCAATTGGTGCGCGAGCGGTGACGTCAATGCTAAAGTAGTTGCAGTCCTTCCTATCAGGTCCCCATCGTCTAGTCGGCCTAGGACATCGCCCTTTCACGGCGGTAACGAGGGTTCGAATCCCTCTGGGGACGCCAAACTTGGGCTCTACGCCAACAACAGGGCACCCCCCGTTTCCAAGCCGCGAAGCCGGATATTTTGAGTCGGGTCATCTGCTGTCTGAATCAGGATATTTGTCTTGGGAGGATGAAGTCCTTGTTTCAACATGCCTGGATGCAGCTGGGGCTGGCTATGTTCGCCGGCACCATATCTGCCCAGAACGTGAAAGTGGACTGGGACAGAATGACGGACTTCACCCCCTACAAGACTTACAAATGGACGAAAATCCCCACACCCGCGACACCTACCGACCAAATCGAGATGTTAATCCATGGGAACGTGAATATTCAGCTCGAAGCCAGAGGCCTAAAGAGAATCGAGGATGGCGAGTCCGACCTCGAGGTCGGCTATCGGATCACCCTTAGCCAGCCCAAGAAGCAGGCGGTTGCGCCGTCAGCCACCGAAGGCACATGGGAAACCGCCAGCTCCTGGAGCGGCCAATCCGATGCCCCTGCCGAGCGCAAAGGCACCCTTAGTATTGACATTGCCGACCGTAAGAAAAAGGTACTCGTTTGGCGGGGCACCGTCATGGCCGATGTGGGCTATAGCGTGAATGATTCGAGGGCTAAGATATCGAAGGGTCTCAGCAAGGCCTTCACGAAATTCCCGCCGCCCACCAAATAGCTTGGAGGTTCCATGAAGCCGTCGGCACCAAATGCCGATAGGCGCTCATGGACGGACAATCCACCATCATGTCCTTCGTGCTCGCCATCGTAATCGGCTACTTCGCCGGCCGCGCCATCGGCGTCTAACGCAAGGCCAACGCTCAGGCCGCGCGCCGAATCGCGTGGTACACCACTAGCACCACAATCGCGCCCACCACAGCCACCATCAAGCTGTACAAATTTAGCCCCGTAACCCCACTCGCGCCGAAAGTATTGAAAAGCCACCCGCCCGCAATGGCCCCCACGATTCCCAGAACCAGGTCCAGCACCAGCCCCTCGCCGCGCTTGTTGACGATCTTACTGCCGATGAACCCAGCGACCAGGCCCAAAATGATCCAAGCGAAAATCGACATGTGAACCCTCCTTAACTAGCGAATCCAGCGGCAAGTATACAGGAAGGATTCCTCAAGCGTTAGGCTCAGATCTCAACTCGTCCTGCCCTTGCGCACATAATCCCGAATATAAGGAAACACGTCGGCCGAAGTAGATGACCCGTCGTGATACCAATCCTCCACGATCTGCGCTTGCTGTTCAGGATTAAAGTTGCCCCAAGGTGCCAGCGGACTGGTTACCGAATACGCATACGCGCCGCTTCGCCCGCTAAAGCCTCCCGATACCGACATCCCCCTGCATTGCGCCGCCAGCGCGCCCAACGTCGCCGACAACGCAAACACGCTGTGCTTACCTTGCCACACATGTGTCATCTCGTGAACCAGAAGGTCCTTTCTCCACGCCGTTATCGTCAGGTCCGGATAGTACTTCGGTCCGACATTGATGACGAATCCCGCATTCGCTACACTGGCCGCGTATCCAGCGGCCAGCCCCAATCCGATTCGCGGCGCCACGCCAGGCAGGATGGGATTCGCAATCCCCGCTGCCAGCAACGCTGAGGAAAGCACGGAAGTAGGCACGGTGAAAGGGACGTTGTGCAGGCCAATCCCATCAGCAATATAAATTCGAAATTGAAAAGGAAGGGTCGGCCCAAACACCGTATTCACGATGCCCGCCTCCACGGCACTCATTTGCCGAAAATTGGTAGGCAGAATAACGCCGGCGATGCTCATCGAAAACGGCGAATTCTAGCGCTTCGGTGCATAAGGACCCACTTCTACTTTCCCCTGCGTGTCCTTCAACGTCCCCAGTTCCTGCGCCACCCCACGCCCGATCGCCGCCAGTTCACTGCCCCCTTGGAAGCAAGTGAAGTCCGGCCTGTCCCGCCACGCCAGCGGACCGCACAACCGTTTGCCCGCCGAAATCGCCGCATCGTGCACCACATTGATCAAGCGCTCGTAATCCGGATCGCCCTGCTTGTATCCCGAAAAGTTGCCCAGATCGCCGCTAGCCGCGAACACCGCCGTCACGCCCGGCACCTTGGCGATTTCGTAGGCTTCCTTCACGCCGCCGATGGTCTCGATCATCAGGATCAATACGATATTGTCATTGGCCGTCGCGCGATATCCGCCGGGAACGCTGCCCCACACCTCCGGATCGAACGCCTGTCCGCCGCCCAGACTGCGCTTGCCCAGCGGCGGAAAGAACGTCCAGTCGCGCGCCTCGATCGCTTCTTGTAAGGTCCGGATCGTGGGAACGACAACCACCAACGCCCCCGCGTCCACAGCATGCTGAATCTCGCGCTCGTTCGCGAACGCCACGCGCACACCCGGCACCGCTTTCGCGTGTGGACAGGTCCGCCACATCTTGGCCGCCTGCTCCCAATCGCGCGTATCGTGCTGCATTTCCGTCCAGATAAAATCGTAGCCGGCGTTGGCCATCGCGCAGTACGTGGCCGGATCGGTGGAGCTAAACAACGTTCCGCCCGTCACCTTCCCGCCCTCTTTCATCTTGGCCATCACCGGATTCCAGATCTTCGCGCCCGCCGGCGGATTCGTATTAGGACCAAACTTCCACGTGGCTTCATCGGGCAATCCGGTATTAACCGCTCCCGCAGGAGCCACTTTCATCGCACCGCTGTCCTTCCCCGCCGGCGCCGCCAGCGGAAATTGGAGCTTCCCCGCATCCGGATTGTTAGCGTAGGGGTCGGCATTCGGCTTCGGGGCTTGCGCCGGCGCCGGCCCTTGCCCCGTGGCGATTCCAACGGCCGTCGACACGGCCAGCGTGATTATCCAGCGATTCATCGGTTTCTCCTTTTACGCTCAGCGCCGCGAGCTTATCAAACAAACAATAATGGCGTCAAGGCGCCGGCGAAGTGATCGAAACACCGCTCCGCTCGGCACGATCTAAGGCTTATGCGGATCACCATTGCGCACAACAAAGGCCGGGAGCAGATGATCCAAATGGTGGACCGCGCCTTCGACGACGTGTTTAAAGGTGTGGCGCAGGTTCCTATTACCATCGCGGATCAGAAAAGATTCTGGCAAGGTTCGCTGATGACCTTCTCGCTAGTAGCCAAGATGGGGTTCATCAGCAACCCCATCAGCGGAACGGTTACGGTGACCGACAGCGACGTGACTCTCGACGCCAACATCGGGATGCTCGGCAAACTAATCCCCGCGGAAAAAATCCAGACCGCGCTCCAAACGCGGCTGCGCGGCTTGCTCGGCTAATTCTTGTCGGAATACTTCTGTTTCATTTGCTCCGCGAATTCCTTGTTCAGTTTTTGAAGATCCGGTATCATGTCGGCCATCACCTGCTGCATACGCTTCATAATATTGCCAAGCATCGCCGGCATTTTGTCGATATAGGCTTGTCCGCCGGGGATTTCATAAACGCCACCAGAGGACGCAATTCTTCGGCAGTAAAGGTTTCATCGTACGTGTCCACGTAGACCGGCTTCATGGTTTGCCACAACATGTGAGCGTTCATGAGAGCGAACATTCGGCGTTGGAAAATCCTCCAAATCGGCCTGAACCCGTGCCCTCTTCTCAGCATCCGCCGCACCGTCATCGCCCAAGGTTTTTAGTTGGGAATCCATGATTTGGTTGATCTGGTTGAGCATGGCGTTCTGGACCATTTGCATCACCTGTTGCTGGTTCTGCTCCGCCTTGAGCGCCACAATCAATTCTTCGATCAACTGCGCCTTCGCCGGATCGGGCAAATCGAGACCCATGGCGGCGAGCCAAAAGAGAATGACCAGTTCTCTGGGCGGCATCCGCCCGATAGTATCGCCATCGCAGTAGTCCCCCCCAGCTTCCAAGTGCTACGGCATTACCCCAGCACACCTCGGTCAGTTAACTCATTGTTCGCCCGCGCGATAGGCCGCATCATGGAACCATGAAACCTCTTCAAGCGATCCTGCGCACAAACCGGCTCTGGCGCGAGACCCGGGCGCAGGACATGATCGAGTACGCTTTGCTGGCCGGTTTCATGGCGGTCGCCGCGGGTGCCGTTCTACCGAATGCCGGCGCCAGCATCAGCACCATTTTCAGTAGCGTCACCTCGGTGATGACCTTGGTTACCGCGTCGCCCGCCGGTTAGGCAGCAATGGAAAAGGGGCGGCGTCCCGAAGGATGCCACCCCGTTTGACCGAAATTGCTTGCGAGTTAGTAGCGATTGTTCCGGCGTTGTCCGCCAAAACCACCGCCGCCGCCCTTACCCCGTCCACCGCCGCCGCCGCCGAATCCGCGATCCTCTTTCGGACGCGCTTCGTTGACGTTCAGCGCACGGCCGTCCAGCTCCCTGCCGTTTAACTCGGCAATGGCGCGGTCGCCTTCCGCGTTGTTGCTCATCTCGACGAACCCGAAACCACGGGCCTGTCCAGTATCACGATCGGTTACCACGCTGACACGGTCAACGGTTCCGTATGCCTCAAACATCGATCGAATCGCATCCTCGGTTGCACCGAAGCTGAGATTCCCTACAAAAATATTTTTCATTTTTATTATCCTCTGCAGTTGCAGAACAGCGAATCATGGGCAGGATCGGACATGGGCGGCAGGACCGGACAATGTTAAAGATGCCTAAATCAGCGAACTGACAAACTACGCCTTAACTGTAGCACGGTTCCGCACCATCCCTACCGGTGATATCCCTGCGAGCTCAGCGACAGGCCATTCAGCCAGCGCAGCAGCGGATTTTGCGAAAATCCCACCGGGTCCAAATACCAGCACGCCATCCCGATCACGGCGATCCCGATCACTCCCCCAGCCAACGTTTTAGTGAGCATGGCTTACCACCGCATCCTCAAACTTCACATCCGGCCGCAGCCGCGACGCCAGCACCGCGCCTACCACCAGCAGCACGATCGATCCGATAAAAGGCACCACCCAGCTCCCCGTCCGATCCACCAGCCACCCGAAACTCGACGGCGAAACCAACCCCGCCACCCCAAACCCAAAATTCATCATGCCGCTCGCCGACCCCGCAAACCCCGGCGCAATGTCCATCGGCACGGACCAGATAGGCGCAACTATAAGTTCGGCAGAAAAGAACGCCAGCGAGAGGCAAACCGCCGCCACCGTTAAATCATGGATCAGCACCACCGGAATCAGGAATACGAAGGCCCCCAGAAACCCCGCCACAATCACTCGCCGACGCGCCACGATCAGACTCCCCGTCCGCCGCAGCAGCCGGTCGCTGACCACTCCGCCGACGGTATCTCCCACCACTCCGGCAAATAAGACGCCAGCTGAAAACATCGCCGACGACTGCAAATTCAAATGATAATTTTCGAAGAAGAACGCCGGGATCCAGCTCAGAAACAGCCACAGCGTCCAGCCGTAACAGAAGTCGACCACCGTGACCGGCAGAATCCTTCGCGCCAGCCGCAACCACGGCACCGCCCGCCGCGCGCCCACTGGAGCCGGCAGCGCCGCCAGATCCGCCCCCGTAATCGACGGATGCTCCCGCGGATCGTTACGAAAATACCAAGCCCACACCACCAGCCACAACAAACTCGCGACGCCCAACACCACAAAGGTCCCGCGCCAGGAAACCACCACCAGCAGAGCCGCAATCAGCGGAGGCGTCACCGCATTCCCCACCCGCGCGAACGAATGCGTGATCCCCTGCGCGAAGCCCCACTTCGCAACCGGCGTCCAACTAGCCATCGCGCGCGTAGCCGTAGGCAGCGCCGCCCCTTCGCCGAACCCCAGCGCCAACCGCATCGCAAACAGCGATGCAAATCCCCCCACCGCGCCCGTCAAGATAGTGGAGACGCCCACAATCGCGCACCCCACCGACAACGTCAGCCGAGGCCCAAACTTATCCCCAATCCACCCGCCAATCAACTGAAACAGCGCATAAGGAATCGCGAACGCCGAAAACGCCAGCCCCAGCTGCGTGTTACTCAGATGAAGATCAGCCTTCATCAGCGGCGCCGCCGTCGACATGTTCACTCGATCCACAAACAGGATCAAGTACATCCCGCACAACAGCCCCAACACCACCCTTGGCGCTGTCACGAAGCCGGGCGAGCTTCGCCCTTGATCTGCGTGCGG
>Ga0207648_10005013_pt1 | contig 13448 bp, 16 predicted proteins | sample KBSMisM32_FD_184310 | JGI IMG/M metagenome (GOLD analysis project Ga0207648, IMG submission 184310) | Miscanthus rhizosphere microbial communities from Kellogg Biological Station, Michigan, USA - KBS Miscanthus M3-2 (SPAdes) (version 2) | ecosystem: Host-associated > Plants > Roots >...
ACGTGGCCGTAGCCCTTCATGTGGTAGAGGTCCGAGGTGAGCACCTTGCTCCCCGCATCGAGCACGCCCCGGTCGGCGGTCGGGCGGCTCACCACGGTGGCGCGCACGCGCATCGCGCACTGCTCCCACGTGGCGGTGCCGCTCGACACCACCATCGCGTCGTTGTAGACGCAGGTCCCCGCGCGATGCTCGGTCAGCATCGGGAAGCGGTCCACCGTGGCGAGCGCGGGCGTGCCGCCGCCCGAGACCACCGGTACCGGGATGCCGGCCTTCTCGAAGAGCGCGAGCGCGGGCTCGAAGAACTCGCGGGTGTCGGGATCGCGATTGGGGAAGGTCATGAGCCCCTTGAAGCGCAGGCCGGGGAGCTTCATGGCGGTGCGGGCGAGCGCGAAGGCCTCGTCGGGCGTCTGGACGCCGGTGCGCCGGAACCCGGTGTCGCACTCGACGAGGAACTCGAGGTCCACGTGGTGCCGGGCCGCCGCCGCGGATAGCTCGCGGGCCACCACCTCGTTGTCGAACACCACCGCGAGCCGCGGCACCCGCCGCGCGAGGGCCATCAGCCGCTCGGTCTTGGCCGCGCCGAGGATGTTGTAGGTGAGCAGCACGTCGTCGGCCACCTTGGCGTCCGCGAAGACCTCCACCTCGCCCAGCTTCTGGCAGGTGATGCCCACCGCGCCCGCCGCCATCTGCATCTGGCCGATGGCCGGGATCTTGTGCGTCTTGATGTGCGGGCGATTGCCGAGCCCGTGGCGAGTCAGGTGGGCCTGCACGCGGCGGATATTGTCCGCCATCACGTCCAGGTGAACCGTCACGGCGGGCGTCTCGAGCTCGGTGATCGCGGTCACGGATCCCTCCTCAGTTTGCGCTTCCACAGCTCCCACGGGCGGCCGAGCGTGCCGCCGACCGACCCCTCGGCGCGCTTCGCTTCCTCCGGACTGAGATACATGACGGGACCGCCCAGCCCCATCGCCTGCGCCTGCAGCCGCGCGTTGACCTCGGTGTAGACGCTCCGGAACACCACGTGGGGCAGTCCGCCCCCCACCACGACGACCCCGTGGCCGCGCATGAGCACCACCGCGTGCGAGCCCAGGCTCTGAGCGAGCGCGCGCCCGATGGCCGGCGTGCGCACCAGCATGTCGGTGTCGCCCGCGGCGGCGCGGATGTCCCACACCGGCGCCCCGGCCGCGAGGAACGCGCTCATGTGGTAGAGCGGCCGCAGCGGGACCCCGGTCACCCCGAACGGGATCACCGACGGCGAGTGGCTGTGCACGACCGCCTGCACGTCGGGCCGGGCGCGGTAGATCTCACCGTGGATGTAGCGCTCGAGATAGCTGATGCGCCCGCGCGCGTCCACCGGCTCGCTGTCCAGGTCGTATTCCAGGATGTCGGCCGCGGTCACCAGCTCGGGAGCCAGCGAGCGGGACATGAGGAAGCGGGCGGGATCGCGATCGTGCCGCGCGCTCACGTGCCCGTAGCCGTCGAGCACGCCCTGGTCGGCCAGGATGCGGTTGGCCGCGACGAGATCCTCCACGAGCTGCGCCGCCGCCGGTCCGGCCGAGGCGCTCTGGGCTCCCGCCCGCCGGCCTCGGGGCAGGGCGGCCACGAGCGCGGCGGCGCCTCCTCCCAGCACCTGTCGTCGGGTCACGCGGATCATCGGCGCACGCTGGCGCTACGGCGCCGAGACGGTCTGGGCGCCGCTGGTCGAGGTCACGGTGAACGACGCGTCACCCTGGCGCGTGTAGACGTAGGCGGACCAGCCGGGGGGCGGGGTCGGGATGGAGCCGAGCATCGGGCCGCACGGCGCGCCGCCCACGGTGGTCTGGGCGGTCAGGGCCTCCAGCGACTCGGGCAGCGAGCCGCAGCTCGCGAGATAGCCATTGACCGCGGTCGCGATCGCCTGCGCGTCGCTGCGGGCCTTGGTGGTACGGGCCATCGGCAGGTCCTCGCGCACCATCTTCTCCTCGCGCTCGCACGCGAGCAGCAGCAGCGCCAGCCCCGCCACGCCCACCGCTCTTCGAAGGTCCACCACCCGTCCTCTCCGCGCCAGAAAACCCGACGCGCCGGCCGAATTGTGACAGAATCATACGCCGCTCGACCGTATTCGGCCAACCAACCCTTCAACGACAAGGAGCGCGCGATGAGCGTCAAGCGTCACGGCGTCGGACCCCGACTGAGCCAGGCCGTCGTTCATGGCAACACCGTCTACCTGGCCGGCCTCGTGGCCGGCGATCCCTCGGCCGACGCCAAGGGCCAGACCGAGCAGATCTTGAAGAAGATCGACGATCTCCTGGCCGCCACCGGCAGCCACAAGTCCAAGCTGCTCTCGGCCACGATCTACGTCGCCAGCATGGCGCTCTACAACGATATGAACGCGGCCTGGGACGCCTGGGTGGATCCGGCCAACACCCCGGCCCGGGCGACCGTGGAGGCCCGGCTCGCCTCGCCGAAGTACGTGGTCGAGATCATGGTCGTCGCCGCGATCTGAGCGGCCGCGATGACCGCGCCCCGCTTCGACGTGATCCCGATGCGGCGCTACGGTACCGGGACGAGGTGGCGGCGCTGGTGACGTTCCTGCGCGTTGCCGACGCGGCGTACGTCACCGGCGGGATCTATCCGGTGGACGGCGGGTCGGTGGCGTAGCGTCCACCCCTCACCCTGCCCTTTCCCCGGAGGGGAGAGGGTGATCGGTCAGGAGCCGAGTAGGCTGACGCCGGGCTTCTCGGCGGCGCGGGTGCGGCCGGCCGGGGCCGCGGTGGTGTCGAGCTTCTGGAGCTCCGGCATCACGTCGCGGGCGAAGAGGCGCAGGTTGCGCTCCGCCTCGTCATGGGGCATGCCCGCGTAGCCGAACACGCCCACGTAGTGGCTGTTGCCGGTGCGCGCGTGGATGTCGAGGATCTTCTCGTAGCACTGCTCGGGCGTGCCCCACACCTGGAGGTTCATGAAGTAGTCGATGACGGTGTCGGTCCCGTACTGGTGGATCTTCTCCGCCATCTTGCCGTAGTACTCGTAACCCTTGGTGTGGGCCAGGTGATCGCCCTGGAACTGGTAGTGGTCGAGCACGGTCTGGTAGTAGCCGCCGATGTACCGGCGCGCCATCTCCTCGGCGCGGGCCCCGCTCGGGTCGCAGAAGGTCCAGCCCGCCGAGATCGGCGGGGGCGCGTCCACCCCGTTCACCTGGCGGTAGACCTCGCGGTAGGCTTCCAGCTCGCGCGCGACTTCCTTCCACGGCTTCTGGGGAATGATCAGGATGCCGACGCCCAGCTCGGCCATGATCCGCACCGACTCCGGGGAGACCGCCGCCGCGTAGGTGCGCCCGCGGAAGGACTTGAACGGGGCGGGCCGGATCGCGGCGCGCGGCTGCTTGACGAAGGCGCCGTCGTACTCGCAGTAACCCTGCTCGAGACCGCGCAGCAGCATCTCCGCGCACTCCACGAAGCGCGGGCGTGACTCGTCCATCGAGAGCCGGAAACCGTCGAACTCCACCTTGCCCGCGCCGCGCCCCATGCCCAGGATCAGGCGGCCGCCCGACAGGTTGTCGAGCATCGAAACCTCCTCGGCCACCCGCATCGGGTCGTGCCACGGGAGCACGACCACCATGGAGCCGAGCTGGATGGTCCGGGTGCGGCCGGCCATGTAGGAGAGGAACTGCAGGACGTCGGGGCACATCGTGTAGTCGGTGAAGTGGTGCTCGACGCCCCACACCGACTGGAACCCGAGCGGCTCGGCGAGCTCCGCCAGACGGAGCTCGTTCAGGTAGACGTCCCGATCGCTCTGCGCCTTGCCCGGGTTCTGGAAAACCGCGGCCATCCCGACGTGCATGCTGGGTTCCCCCCCGCCGGCATGGTACGCGAGGGGGAACCCGGCCGGCAAGCCGGCGTCAGGCGACGCGACGGAGCGGACGAGCGGACGCGGGCGCTTCCTCGCCTCGCCGCACCACGAGCTCGTAGCCTCGCGGCACTCGGGCCAACAGCACCGGCCACACGTCTTCCAGCATCCACTCCCAGCCGCCGGGCACTGCCACCACCACCTGGCCCGCCGTCCACAGGGAGCGCGGGGTCACCTGCACCGACACGAACGACTCCCCGCCCAGCCGCCGGTCGATGAGCGACTGCACGTAGGCGCGGGTCGCGAGGGCACGCGACTCGCGGCGGTCTCGCTCCACCCGCCAGGCCAGGGGGCCCACCACCAGGACCAACCCCACCACCGTCGCGACAAGAATCTCGAGCATGGCGTCTCTCCTTCCGCGCATTGGGATGCACCCCCTCCGACAAGGGATTCCGCCTGATTCCGACAGGGAAAGGATGAATCCCCTGGGCGCACTGCGGCATCCAAATGCCGTAGAAAAGGAGGAAACACGCAATGGCAAAGCGCATTCTCGTTCCGCTGGATGGTAGTGAGACCGCCGAGGCCGCCGCGACGCTGGCCGGGGCGCTCGCGCGGAGCACCGGGGGCCACGTCCGGCTGCTCCAGGTTCGACCGGTGCCGCAGCATCGGGTGAGCAGCGCCGGTCGCGTGGTCGCCTACGCGGACCAGGAGATGGAGCGCCTCGCCGCGGAAGGCCGCGACTATCTCGAGACGGTCGAGACGCGGCTCGGTCCGGTTCCCACCGAGACGGTGGTTCGATTCGGGAAGCCGGAGGAGGAGATCCTCGTGGAGGCGGAAGCCTTCGACGCGGACCTGATCGTGGTCACCACGGAGAAGCGGGGCTGGCTCGGCCGGCTCGCGGGCCGCGGCCTCGGAGAGCGGCTGCTCCAGGATTCTCCGGTTCCGGTCGCGCTCGTCCGCGCCGCCTGATCCGCGCGCGGCAGCCGGAGGCTCGAGCGACGGGGCCCGCGCCTCAGTCGTAGAGCCGGCCGCGCTGCAGCCGGCGGTGGCAGTGGAAGAGCGTGTACTCGATGGTTCGCGCGGACACGCCCAGCGCCCGGGCGTGTCCGCGCAGCCGCGTCAGGTACTGCACCCACTGGGCGGGCGTGAACGCGCGGCCGCGCCGGTTGGCGGAGACGGAGCGGATGCTGAACAGGAGCTGCCAGCAGCGGATGTCCAGCACCCCGTAGCGCTCGGGGTCGATCAGGGTCAGGATCGCGGACGCGGTGGCCACGCTCACCCCGGGCAGCGCGATCAGGTGCGCGAGACGCTCCGTCTCGTCGCGCGCGGCCAGCGCCGCGGTGGACGCCCGCCGGATCGCCGCGGGCCCGCTCCGCTCGTAGTGAAGCCGGGAGCGCGGGCTCTTCCACCGGCACATCGCGAGGAACTCGCCGCGGGTGAACCGCCCCTTGCTCCGGACGTGCGCAAGCCGCGCGATCAGGGCCGCGGTGGACGGGTCTTCCCGGGAGACGAGCTCGCGCCGCAGCAGGGTGCGCAGGCTCCGGTAGGGCACGCGCTTCAGCGGCATCGGGCTCGCCTCCCGCCGTTGCGCTCGCCATTGCGCTCATCCGGAGCAGATCGTATGGTACCCGCCATGACCGAGCCCTTCGTGACCCTTCCGGAGATCCACCGCGCGGCCCGCGCGCGCCTGCCCCGTACCTCGTACGACTTCGGCGCCGGCGGCACCGAGACCGAGACCACCCTGCGGCGCAACCGCCGCTCGCTCCGGCGCCTGGCCATCCGCCAGGACGTGCTGGTCGACGTGCGCCAGGTCGACCTCTCCACGTCGCTGCTGGGCGTCCCGCTCTCCTGGCCGGTGGTGATCGCGCCGATGGGCGGGCTCGTGCTCTTCCATCCCGAGGGCGACGCGGAGATGGCGCGCGGCGCGGCCAAGGCCGACACGCTCCAGTTCCTGAGCGGAGCCACCGGCTGGTCGGTGGAGGCGGTGGCGGCGGCCAGTCCCGGGCTCAAGATGTTCCAGCTGTACCACATGGGCGATCGCGCGTGGGTGGCGGACCTGCTGGCGCGGGTCGAGGCTTCCGGATACCTCTGCGTGTGCCTCACCGTCGACGTCCAGGTCTACAGCCGGCGGGAGCGCGACATCACCGCCCGCTTCAGCCCGCGCGAGGCCATGTCGAAGGCGCCGAACCCGCGGCCGCCCGACTCCGAGTATCCCGCACGCCTCACCTGGGCCGACGTGGAGTGGCTGCGCAAGACCACGCGCCTGCCCATCGGGCTCAAGGGCATCATGACCACCCGCGACGCCAGGCGCGCGGTGGACGCCGGGGTCGAGCTGATCTGGGTGTCGAATCATGGCGGCCGTCAGCTCGACGCCACCCAGGCCAGCATCGACGCGCTGCCCGCGGTGGCCGACACGGTGGCGGGAGCGGCCAGCATCATCGTGGACGGGGGCTTCGCGCGCGGCACCGACGTGATCAAGGGGCTGGCGTGGGGCGCCAGCGCGGTCGCGGTGGGCCGTACCGCGCTCTGGGGCCTGGCCGCGGACGGCGCCGCGGGTGTCGCCTGCACGATGGACATTCTCCGGCGGGAGATCCGCACGTCCATGGCCCTCGCCGGGCAGACGAGCGTGCGCAGCCTCACGCGCGACGTGGTCTTCCGGGTGGATTGAGCGAGCGGTCGGCAGCGGGTCGAGCTACATGAAGCCCGCCGCCTCGAACTCGCAGGAGCCGCCGCGGAGCTCGTCGGCGTGCCACGAGCCGCCGCGGCGGAGACAGATCTGTCCCAGCTCCTCCTCCGTGTAGGCGGGGCCGAACGCCACCGACCCGCACCCCGCGAGGACCAGGAGCAGGAGCAGGCCCGCGACGCCTCTCACCTACTGCATCGGCGAGTACGCGGTGGGCTTCAGGATGTGCGCGGTGAGCTTGCGGACCAGCGGCCCGTTCTTCTCGGTCTCCGCGAACTTGGCCAGGCGATCCTTGTCGGCGAAGAACCCGCCCCACTTCTTCTCGCGGTCCGCGAGGCTGTCCCAGGCCAGGATGTAGAGCAGCTGGTCGGTCGGGCCGCCCAGCTCGTTGGTCCAGAAGCCGACCACCTTGATGTCGTACTGCTTGAAGAAGCCCATGGTGATGTCGGCAAACCGCCGGTTGAGATCGGCGAGCCGACCGGGCATGGCGTGATAGGTACGGAGCTCGTACAGCATCGTGGAGGCCTCCTGACACACGCGGGTGGATACTGTCTGCGGCGACTCTAGGCACGCCCACGAGTGCTGTCAAGCGAACGGTCGCCCGCCACCGCAAACGGTTGTCCGCCACTGGGGGAGTGCGGGGGCCATCGGGGCCCCCGCAGCTGAAGAGCCGTAAAGAAGTAAACGGTCGTCCGCCACGGGGAGCGCGGCAAATGACCCTTCACGAGCGAACCCTCAACCGCCCGCCCCGGCTCCCCCGCACCGCGGCCCTCGTCGCGCGCGTCGGCCTCGCCCTCACCCTCGCGGGCGCACTCTCGCTGCTGCTCTCGGGCGTGGGCACGCGGTGGGACTGGTGGGACTACCGCACCGGCTTCCTCCTCCTGCGCTGGACGCTCTACGCAGGGCTCGTCGTCATCGTGGTCGCCCTGACCGGTCTGGTCCTCGGGTTGCTCGCGCGCACCGGCAAGAGCCTGCTCGTCTCGCTCGTGACCCTCGCGGTGCTGGGCGCGGTCGCGGCCGTCCCCGTCGGCTACCTGCGGTCCGCGGGCCGCGTGCCGCCGATCCACGACGTCACCACCGATCCGGACGATCCTCCGCGCTTCGTGGCGGTGCTACCCCTGCGGCGCGAGGCGCCGAACTCGGCGGAGTACGCGGGCCCCACGCTCGCCGCCCAGCAGCGTGCGGGCTACCCGGACCTGGCCCCGGTCCACCTCGCCGATCCGCCCCCGCAGGCCTTCGCCCGCGCGGTCGCGGCCGCGCGCAGCCTGGGCTGGCAGATCGTGGCCGCCGCCCCCGCGGAGGGCCGGCTGGAGGCGACGGATCGAACCCGCTGGTTCGGCTTCCGCGACGACGTGGTGGTACGGGTCCTCCCGGAGGCCGGCGGCAGCCGCGTGGACGTCCGCTCGGTCTCGCGGGTGGGCCGGAGCGATCTGGGGACCAATGCCCGTCGGATCCGCCGGTTCCTGGAGGCGCTCCAGGCCGCGCCCGCCACGTCGACCGCCCGCTAGCGGGCTCCCCTGGACCGGGCGGCCAAAACCTCCTCCCGCGCGAGACTGAAGGGAGTGTGAGCCGCCGCAGACACTGGGGCTCTGGCTCGAGCGGAGCGACCTTCCAGCTCGACGTCGCTGGCGAACGAGGCCGGCATCAGGCGCGCTCCGCCACCAGCTCCCCCACCCGCTTGACCAGGTCCTGGAGGGAGAGGTTCGCCTTCACGAAGTAGCCCGCCGCGCCCGCATCCATCGCCTGCTTCATGTCGCCGTCCTGGCCGAGGTTGCTCAGGATCACCACCGGGATCGGCGCGGTGGCCGGATCCGCCTTGAGTGCCCGCAGCACCTCGAAGCCCTGCATCCTGGGCATGATCAGGTCGAGCAGGACCAGATCCGGCGGCGCGGCGCGCGCCAGCCGCAGGGCCTCCTCGCCGTCCACCGCGGCGACGACCGTGAAGCCGTGTCGCTTCAGCGCAGTCTCCGCCGCCTTGCGGAGAAACCGATCGTCCTCGGCCAGGAGAACCCGACGTACCGCGTCGCCCATCGGATCAACCCTCCAGGATCCCGGCCACCCGATCGCCCAGGAGCACGCGCCGGCCCGACGTCACTCGGCGAGCTCCGCGAGCGGCAGCGTGAAGCGGAAGGTCGAGCCCGCGCCCTCCTCCGACTCGCACCAGACGCGGCCGTCGAGCTGCTCCATGATCAGGCGCACGAGGTAGAACCCGAGGCCGGTGCCCTCGGTCTCGAGCGTGCTCACGTTCTCGGCCCGGTAGAACTTCTCGAACAGCCGCGCCTGGGAAGAGCGCGGGATGCCGATGCCGCTGTCGCGGATGGACCAGCGCAGCGTGTCGCCGTCCCGCTCGAACCGGACCTCGATGGCCCCGCCTTCCGGGGTGTACTTGATCGCGTTCGAGACCAGGTTCATGACCACCTGGCGGAGCAGCTGCGCGTCGGCGCGCACCGCGGGGAGCGGGTGATCCCCGGTGGAGACGGAGACCCGATGCCGGCGCTCCTGCACGAGGACGTCGGTCTCCGCGAGCACCTCGCGGGTCATGGTCACGAGATCCACCGGCTGGGTCGACACCGTGAGCTTGCCGCGCTCCAGCCGGGAGATGTCGAGCAGCTCGTTCACGAGCGTGATCAGGCGCTGGGTCCGCCTCCCGGGCGTCGCCGATGTAGGAGGCCGCGTCGGCGGGCACCTCCGGCTCCTGGGCCGCCAGCTCCAGCATCCACTTGATGCCGGCGAGCGGGGTGCGGAGCTGGTGGGTGACGAACGAGACGAAGTCCGACTTCATCTGGCTCACTTCGCGCTCGTGCGTCACGTCGTGGAAGGTCAGGGTGTAGCCGCAATGCTCGCCCGCGCGGTCCCGGGTGGGCTGCGAGACCCAGTGGAGGATCCGCTTCAGGCTGCGCAGCTCGAGGTCGCCCTCCGCCGCGTCCTCCTGATGCTGCACCAGCGAGCGCAGGGCGCTGAACATGCGCCGGTAGTCCGCGCCCTCCGCGCGGTGCCAGGCCAGCACCTCGGTGAGCTCGTTGCCCACCAGGTCGCTCGCCTTGATCGCGAGCAGATCGCCGGCCCGCCGATTGGCGGTCTCCACGCGCCCAGCGGGGGACACCAGCAGCATGCCGTCGGACGTGGCGTCGAAGATCTGGCTCAGGCGGTTCTGCTGGAGCATCACCGCCTGGTGGTGCCGCGCGTTGTCCATCGCGATCGCGGCGTGGGCCGCGAGGCTCGAGAGCAGCTGGGCTTCCTTGGCCGAGAACTGGTGAGCCGCGAAGTAGTAGCACACCAGCACCCCGAGCACCTCGTCCCGCACGCTGACCGGCACCGCGAGGTACGCGCGGGGGGCGGACTGGATGAGCCGGTCGTGATCGGTCTGGTAGCGCAGGGCCGGATCGGCGAGCCGGTCGGCCGTGCTCACCGGTCGGCGCTCCTGGTAGGCGCGTCCCGCGACCCCTTCACCCGGCTTCAGGACGAGATCGCGAACGATGGCGGGATCCAGGTGGCGGCCCCGGCGAACCACGAGGCCCCCGCGCGCCTCGTCGTGGACGTAGACCGCGGAGGCGTCGCAGCCCAGGAGGTCGATGGTCTTGGCCACGACCTGGTCCAGCACCGAATCCACGTCGAGGGTGGTGGCGAGGTGGGCGGTGATCCCGTAGAGCTTGGTGGCCTCCTCCTTCTGGGCGCGCGTCTCCTCGTAGAGCTGGGCCTTGTGGATGGCCAGCGCGGCCTGGTCGCCCAGCACCGAGAGGAGCGAGATGTCCTCCGGCGAGAACTTGCGGCGGACCTTGGCATACACGTTCAGGCAGCCGAGGATCTGCCCCTGGATCTGCAGCGGCACGCCCAGGCAGGCGTGGAAGCCGTGCTCGCGGGCCCCCTCCCGGTCCAGCGCGTCGAAGAGGACCTGGAGCTGCCGCCACTCGCGGTCGGCCCGCTCGAAGAGGCGGGCGTGCCGCAGCACCATGGTCACCTGGGCCGCCACGTTCTCGGCCAGCTCGAGCTCGCGCCGGGTGAACACCTTCTTCGCCTTCCACCACGCGAAGTAGAAGGCGCCCGCCACCGAGTCGTCCAGCAGGAGCGGGAGCACGAGCCCCGACTGGTGACGGAAGGTCCGGAACAGCTCGAAGTTGAAGCGGGGGTCCGAGTACACGTCGTCGGAGAAGACGGGCTGACGGGTCTCCCAGATCTCCTGGCGGAAGCCCTGTTCCCCGAGAGGGATCGGGTGGCTCAGGAACGCCTCCATCATCTCCTTCGGACGTGGTAGCCGGCGGTGGGCATGAGCCGGCCGCTCGGCTCGTCGAGCAGGTAGGCCGCGCCGGTGTCGGCACCCACCAGGAACACCAGCTCGCGACAGATCCGGCGCAGCGCCTCCTGCACGTCGAGGGTGGCGCTCGCGGTGCGCGAGATGGAGAGCATGACCTCCATCTCGCGCAGCCGGCTCGCGGTCTCGGCCTGCAGGTGCATGTTCTCGCGCATCAGGCGCCGGCGCCCCATCACCCGCTGCACGATGGCGGCGAGCCGCGGCATCTCGAACGGCTTCTCGAGGTAGCCGGCGGTGCCGCCCTCCACCGCCTGCACCGCCGAGCTCACGGTGGCGTAGCCGGTGATGACGACGATCTCGGGGGGATTCGGCGCGCGCTGGGCCGCGTGCATCACCTCGATGCCGTCCATATCGGGCAGGCGCAGGTCGACGAGCAGCAGCGCCACCGCGCCTTCGCGGAGCCGGGTGAGCCCGTCACGCCCGGAGTGGGCGAGGATGACCGTGTGGCCTTCCCGCGTGAGGTACTCGCTCACGGTCGAGGCGACATCACGATCGTCGTCGACGACGAGGATGGATTCGGGATCCACGCGGAGAATTCCTCTACCTACGTTAGCCCAGCGCGTGAATCGGACCTCCTCGTTTTCCCCCGTCCAGGGGCGCCGGCGACTGGAGGTCTAGAACAGCAGAGTTCTCAGGAGCTTACCGAGACCCGCTCCACGAAGTCGCGGCGGAGGGTGAGGCCCAGCCCGGGCCCGGTCGGAGCCAGCACGTAGCCGTCCTCGAGCTGCACGCGCTCCTCCACCAGATCGTTGAGGAGCGGATTGTGTCCGCGCGAGAACTCGAGCAGCGTGACGCAGGGAGTGGCCACCGCCAGGTGGAGGCCGGCCGCGAAGAGGATCGCGGAGCCCCAGAGGTGGGGAGCGACGGTCAGTTCGTGCGCGGCGGCGAGGGCGGCGATGCGCTGGGTCTCGGTGATGCCGCCCGCGATGGCCACGTCGGGCTGACAGACGTCGACCGCGCGCGCCTCGATCATGTCCCGGAACGCGAAGCGCGTCTGCTCGCTCTCACCCGCCGCGATCGGGATGTCGGTGGAGGCACGCACCTCCGCCTGCCCGGCCAGGTTCTCGGCCGACACCGGCTCCTCCAGCCAGCTCAGGTCGCAGTCCTCCACCTTGCGGGCGAAGCGCTGGGCCTGCCGCACGCTCCAGGTACCGTGCGCGTCCACCATGATCCCGACCTCGGATCCGAGAGTCTCGCGCACCTCGCGCACGCGCGCCGCGGAGTCGTCCACGCTCTTGTCCTGGAGGCCCACCCGCAGCTTCACCGCGCGGTGCCCGCGCTCCACGTACTGCAGCATCTGCTTGCCGATCGCGCCCACCGGCGCCCAGCCCCCGCTCGCGTAGGCCGGGATCCGCTCGCGGTAGCTGCCTCCCAGCAGCCGCCACACCGGCTGGCCGAGCGAGCGGCCGAGCAGGTCCCAGCACGCGATGTCGATGCCGCTGATCGCGCACAGGGCGAGGCCGCGCCGACCCATGGTCGGAAACGTGCGGCCCTCGCGCGCCGCATAGTGGGCGCGCGTACCGTTGTAGAGCGCTTCCCAGATCGCGGTGACGTCACGCGGATCGCGCCCGATGAGCGCCGGCGCCATCTCCTCCCGGATCATGGTGACCATCGCCGCGTAGTTGCCGAGGTTGCCCACCGCGGCCTTGGCCTCCCCGAGGCCGACCAGACCCGCGTCGGTCTCGATCTCCACCAGGCACATGTTGAAGGTGTCGTTGCGGCCGAAGTCGCTGACGTGAGCGTGCTCGGCGGGGATGGGCGCACGGAGCCAGGTGGCGCGGACGGCGGTGATCTTCATGGCGCGCCGAGGGTACGACCGGGCCGGCGACGAAGTCAAATGCCGCCGAGACACAAACCTTGGCCGTCTCGATCGAAGATCGAGTCAGAGCGATCCGCCGGCCCGATTCCTGACGGTCGCCGTCCTCATCGATCGCGCGGGGCGTCAGCCCTCGCGGCGAGCTTGAATCCGGTCAGCTCGCGGACCAGCATGCCGGACGAGACCGCGCCCTGCTCCTTCACGTTGTTCCCGACCTCCGGGGAATACCACACCTCGAAGGCGGTGGCCCCGGTCCGGCGCCGCACGCAGGTCACGTGCGAGGCGGAGAAGGTGCCGGCCGGCACCGTCACCGGCGCGGGGAGATCGGCGTGACAATCCATCAGGACGTCCTCGCTCTGCCGGGCCTCCGGGCGCTCGCGCCGGAAGTCGAGCACCCACGGCCGACCGGCCCGGATGGGGAAGGCGATCACCGCGGCGGGGAGCACGTTGCGAAGCACGACGCCGCCGTCCACCTTGTCGAGGACGTGCGCGCCGTCGGAGCGCCGGTAGAAGATCTCGCGCCGGCCCGACCGGACCACCACCGAGTCGACCCCTTCCACCGCCTCGAAGCGGATGACCGTCCAGACGGTCGTCCCCTTCCCGGCCGGGCTCTCCCAGCGATACGACCACTCGTCGCCGATGCTCCAGGCTCGTCGCTCGATCCCTCGCGCGGCGCGACCGTCCTCCAGGGAGGCGCAGCCGCCGGCAAGTGCGACGAGGGCCACGACCAGAGCGAGCGGGTGGGACGCGCGGCCCATGCCTCAGTCGAGAGTCAGCGGGCCCCAGAAGATGGGCTCCGGGTGCAGGCGAACCCC
>Ga0207648_10005018_pt1 | contig 13443 bp, 12 predicted proteins | sample KBSMisM32_FD_184310 | JGI IMG/M metagenome (GOLD analysis project Ga0207648, IMG submission 184310) | Miscanthus rhizosphere microbial communities from Kellogg Biological Station, Michigan, USA - KBS Miscanthus M3-2 (SPAdes) (version 2) | ecosystem: Host-associated > Plants > Roots >...
GGGATCGCCGCCAGCAGCGCCTGGGTGTAGGGGTGCAGCGGACGGTCATAGAGCGTCTTCTTGTCTGCGATCTCGACCAGCTTGCCGAGATACATCACCGCGACGCGGTCGCTGATGTGCTTCACCACGGCAAGGTCGTGGGCGATGAACAGGTAGGAGAGGCCGAAACGCTGCTGCAAATTCTGCAGCAGGTTGACGATTTGCGCCTGGATCGAAACGTCGAGCGCCGACACCGGCTCATCGCAGACGATCAGGTCGGGATTGCCGGCGAGCGCGCGGGCGATGCCGATACGCTGGCGCTGCCCGCCGGAGAATTGATGCGGATAGCGCCTTGCGTGTTCGGGCAACAGGCCGACGATTTCCAGAAGCTCGCGGCCACGCGCGGCCTGCGACGCGGCGTCGCCGATCTCGTGCACCCGCAGCGGCTCGGCCAGGATCTCGCCCACGGTCATCCGCGGATTGAGCGAGGCATAGGGATCCTGGAAGATGATCTGCATGTGCCGGCGCAAGCGGCGCAGCTCGTCCTTGTTGAGGTTTGCGATTTCCTTGCCCTTGAAACGCACCGAGCCTCCCGTGGGGTCCATCAGGCGCAGCACCAGGCGTCCGGTGGTCGACTTGCCGCAGCCTGATTCACCCACCAGCGCCAGCGTCTCGCCGCGGGCGATCTCGAAGCTCACGTCCTCGACGGCGCGCACCAGCCCAACCACCTTGCGGCGGATGAGGCCGCGGCTGACCGCAAAATGCTTGACCAGGCCGTCGACCTGAAGGACCGGGATATCGTTCGCGACATCGCTCATGATGCCAGCTCGACGGGCGCCTTCCAGCACGCCACCTGATGGCCGGGGGCGATATCGCGGAACGGCGGCGGCTGCTGCCGGCAACGCAGGTCCGCGAACGGGCAGCGCGGCGCAAAGCGACAACCCTTGGGCTGGTTGTTGGGACTTGGCACCGTGCCTTCGATGGTGGCGAGCCGCTCGCGGTCGACGTCGATGCGCGGGATCGAGCCGAGCAGCCCGATCGTATAGGGATGCTGGGGATCGACGAACAGGTCGTTCACATCGGCGCTCTCGACGATCCGGCCGGCATACATCACCAGCACCTCGTCGGCGACCTCGGCGATGACGCCGAGGTCGTGGGTAATAATCAGGATCGCCATGCCCAGCCGCTGCTGCAGGTCGCTGAGCAGGTCGAGAATCTGGGCCTGAATGGTGACGTCGAGCGCGGTCGTCGGCTCGTCGGCGATCAAGAGCGACGGTTCGCAACTCAGCGCCATGGCGATCATGACGCGCTGGCGCATGCCGCCCGACATGTTGTGCGGATAATCGTCGATGCGCTGCGCCGGCGAGGGGATTCGCACCAGTTCGAGCATTTCGATCGCGCGCGCTTTGGCGGCGCGCGGCGACATCGTGGTGTGGGCCAGGATCGCCTCGACGATCTGCTGGCCGACGGTGTGGACCGGATTGAGCGAGGTCATCGGCTCCTGGAAGATCATCGACATCTTGCCGCCGCGCAGCTTGCGCCGCTCATCGGCCGACAGCGTCAGCACGTCGCGATTTCCGAACAGCACCGCCTCGGCCTCGACCTTGCCCGGCGGGCTTGCTACCAGGCCCATGACCGACAGCGACGTCACGCTCTTGCCGCAGCCGGACTCGCCGACAAGACCGATGGTGCGCCCGCGGGGAACGCGGAAGCTGATGCCGTCGACGGCGCGGAACAGGCCGCGGTCGGTCGCGAAGTGGGTCCTCAGGTCGCGAACCTCGAGAAGCGTGTCCATCAGAAGGAGTAATCCAGTCCCTTGTAGAAGGTGTTCTGATAGAGCATGTGCGGCCGGACATCTTTCAGCTTCTTGCTGCTGACAAGGTACATGTTGACGTTGACCACGGGAATCCACAGGTGTTCGTCAGTCACCTTTTTCTGCACCAGCATGTAATGCTTCGCCCGATCGGCGTCCGTCAGCGCGGCACGGCCGAGCCGGAGCCATTCGTCGGTCTCCGAATCCTTCCAATTCATCCGGTTGGGCGTCGGGATGTTCTTCGAATCAAAATAGAGGTTCATTAGCTCGCCGGCCGAGAGATACGGCACCGCGACGGTCCAGATCTCGTAGTCCTGTTCACCCATCTTTGCCGGGGCGATGGTTGAATCAAATGGCTGCAGGCGCCAATCGACGCCGATCTTGCGCAAGTAGCCCTGAATAGCCTCGGAGACGCGGCCGAAATTGGCGACTTGAGTGAAGTAAACCTTGGGCGCCAATTTGATGCCGTCCTTCTCGCGGATGCCGTCGGCGCCGACCTTCCAGCCGGCCTCGTCGAGCAGCTTCTTCGCCAGTTCAATATCCTCCTTCACCACGCCCTTGGTCGCGGCGGCGAAATCCGGTGCCGCGGGATCGACGAAAGTGTAGGCCGGGTCGGCGTTGCCGAGAAAGATACCCTTGGCGATCTCGGCGCGGTTGATAGCGATGCTCATGGCCTGCCGTACGCGAGCGTCGGAGACCATCGGACGGGTGATCTTGAAGCCGTAGTACACCAGCTGGAAGTTCGGCTTGGCCTCCTGCACCTGCAGCGTCGGCGCGGCTTGCGCCTGTTGGATGAACTGCAGCGGGAACTGGTTGGTGAAGTCGAACTGGCCGCCCAGCATGGCGGCGACGCGGCTGGAGTCTTCCGGCACGATCTTGATCGACAGTTTCTCGAATTTCACCGGGCCCTTGTTCTTGTACATCGAGGGCCCCCATTTGTAGGCGTCATGGCGCTTCAGCACGATCTCGGTGCGCGGCTGCCAGTTCTCGAAACACCACGGCCCGGTGCCGTCGATCCCCTTGATGCCGTAGTCCTTGCCGAGTTGCTCCACGCTCAATTGGTTATGGATGGCGTTGGTGTACATCGTGAGCTGCAGCAGCAGTTCGGAGTAGGGTTCGTTCAGTTCGTATTCGACGGTATAAGGATCGGTCGCGCGCAACTCCTTGATGTTACCGGCGCGCCAGCCGTAGGGCGCCTTGGTTTCCGGATCCTTCAGCCGCTTGAAGCTGTAGATCACATCCTCGGCGGTGAACTTCTTGCCGCTGCAGAACGTCACGTCGTCGCGCAGCTTGAAGGTATAGGTCCTGCCGTCCTCGCTGATCGTCCACGATTTTGCGAGGTAGGGGATCGCCGTCCTGCCGTCCCAGTCGAGCGCCACCAGCGTATCCTGGATCATGTTGACGATATCGGATGTCGGCGACCAGGTCGTGCGTTGGCCGTCATAATGCGGCGCGTCCAGCGACTTCATCATTCTCAGGGTTTGCGCCTCTGCCGTCGCACCCATTCCTGCGGCTACCAGCAGCGCCACAACGCCCGTCAAAATGCTGCGCATCGAGTGTTCTCCGTTCCTGTTATTTCTGCCGCGACACGTCCAGCCCTTTGTAGAAGGTGTTCTGGTAGATCATGTGCGGCTTGGCATCGGTGATCTTCTTGTTGGCCACCTGGTGCATGTTGATGTTGAGAACCGGAATCCAGAGGTGCTCTCTCGTCACCTTCTGCTGCACCAGCGCATAATATTTGGCACGGTCGGCTTCCGTCAGTGCCGAGCGGCCCTGCTTCAGCCAGTCGTCGGTCTCGGGATCCTTCCAGTTCATCCGGTTCGGCGTCGGGATGTTGCGGGAATCGAAGTAGATGTTCATCAGGTCGCCGGCCGATAGATAGGGCACCGTCACCGACCAGATTTCGTAGTCCTGCTCGGCCATCTTGGCGGGCGCAATGGTGGAGTCCCAGGGCTGAAGCTGCCACTGCACGCCGATGCGGCGAAGGTAGCCCTGGATCGCCTCGGCGACGCGCGGCGTGTTGCCGGCCTGGGTGAAATAGACCTTGGGCTGCAGCTTGATGCCGTCCTTCTCGCGGACGCCGTCGCTGCCCAACTTCCAGCCGGCTTCGTCTAGCAGGGTCTTTGCGCGCTCGAGATCCTCCTTCACGACGCCCTTGCTGCCAAGGTCGAAATCGAGCGCATCGGGATCGACGACGGTGAAAGCCGGATCGGCGTTGCCGAGCAGGATGCCCTTGGCGATCTCGGCGCGGTTGATGGCGATGCTCATGGCTTCGCGCACACGCTTGTCGGCCACCATCGGCCGCGTCGTCTTGAAGCCGAAATAGAGCAGCTGAAAGTTCGGCTTGGCCTCGGTCACGGTCAGCATCGGAGCGGCCTTGGCCTGGGCGATGAACTGCGCCGGAAACTGGTGGGTGATGTCGAACTGCCCGGCCATCATAGCCGCTACCCGACTGGAATCCTCGGGCACGATCTTGATGACGAGCTTCTCGAACTTGACCGGCCCCTTGTTCTTGTACATCGAGGGGCCCCATTTGTAGGCGTCATGCCGCTTGAGCACGATCTCGGTGCGCGGCTGCCACGATTCGAAACACCATGGTCCGGTGCCGTCGGCGCCCTTGATGCCGTAATCCTTGCCGAGCGTTTCCACGCTCTCCTTGTTGTGAATGACGTTGGTGAACATGGTGAGCTGCAAGAGCAGTTCTGAGTACGGCTCCTCGAGCTCGTATTCGAGGGTGTAGGGGTCCGGCGCACGCAGCTCCTTGATGACGCCGGCGCGCCAGGCATACGGCCCCTTGAGCGCGGGGTCCTTGAGCCGCTTGAAGCTGTAGATCACATCCTCAGCCGTAAACTTCTTGCCGCTGCAGAACGAAACGTCGTCGCGTAGTTTGAAGGTGTAGGTCCTGCCGTCCTCGGCGATCGTCCACGACTTGGCGAGATAGGGGACCGGCGTGCGACCGTCCCAGTCGAGCGCCACTAGCGTGTCCTGGAACATGTTGACGATGTCGGAGGTCGGCCCCCAGGTGGTGCGCTGCGCATCGTAGTGCGGCGCATCGATCGACTTCATCAAAGTGAGCGTCTGGGCCAATGCGGAAGCCGGGATGCTCAGCGCGAATGCTACACTCAGAATCATCCTGATCATGTCTGCAGCCTCGGATCGAGGACGTCGCGGACTGCGTCGCCCAAAAGGTTGGCGGCCAGCACGATCACGAAGATTGCGCAGCTCGGGACCGTGGCGATGTGCGGCGCCATGAACAGGAAGTCGCGGCCCTGCGCCGCCATCATGCCGAGCTCGGCGGTGGGCGGTTGCGCGCCCATGCCGAGGAAGCCGAGCGCCGAGCCGATCAGGATGATCTGGCCGAAGCGGAGGGTGAGAAACACGAAGATCGTCGAAATGCAGTTGAGCGTCAGGTAGCGCCAGATCAGCGCGCTGTCGGATACGCCGACGGCGCGACCGGCCTCCATGAACTCCTGGCCCATGACTCCCATCGCGGCGCCACGTGCGACCCGCGCGACGTCGGGCACGGTGGCAACGACGAGTGCAATCACCACCGCCGCCAGTCCGGCACCGAAGATCGCGGCCACGGCCAGCCCGATCAGGATCGCGGGAAATGCCAGCATCACGTCGACCAGCCGCATGATCCAGCCGTCCAGCCGCCGGTAGTAGGCGGCGAGAATGCCGAGGACGCCGCCGATCAGGCCGCCGACGATTACGCCGACCAGCCCGAGCATCAATGTGTTGCGCGTGCCGAAGATGACGCGGCTCAGGATATCGCGGCCGGTGTTGTCGGTGCCGAACCAGTGCGCGGCGCCGGGCGGCTGCATCACCTTGGTCAGATCCGTGAAGTAGGGATCGTAGGGCGCGATCCACGGCGCAAACGCCGCCGCCAGCACGATTCCCGTGAGCGCCAGCGCGGCAACAGCGGCCACCCGATCTCGCGCCAGCCGGCGCAGCACGCCGGCACGGGCGAACGAGCCGGTTTCCTGACCCTTCACAAAGCCTGAGTCGAGTGCGTCGACGCTCATCTTCGCCTCACCCTCGGATCGAGATAGACGTACAGCACGTCGACCAGGAGATTGATCGAGAGGAAGGCGATAGCCAGGATCATGATCGCGCCCTGCGCCGTCGGAAAATCGCTGGAGACGATGGCGCCGACGGCGAGCCGGCCGACGCCGGGCCACGAGAACATGGTTTCCGTGACCACCGCGCCGCCGAGCAGGAATGCCGCCTGCAGTCCGATCAGGGTGACGACGGGGATCATGGCATTGCGCAGCGCGTGATGGACGATCACGGCGGTCTCGCGCAGTCCCTTGGCGCGCGCGGTGCGTACGAAATCGGCGCCCAGTACTTCGAGAACAGCGGTGCGCGTCAGGCGCGCGATCGGCCCTATCAACACTGCGCCCAAAGTAAGCGCAGGCAGGATCAGGCTAGGCAATCCGCCGTCCCATACCGGCCCGGTGCGGCCGGTAAACGGCAACAGCGCCCACTTGAATCCGACATATTGGATCAGGATCAGACCAATAAAGAACACCGGCATCGATACGCCTGCCACCGAGCAGGCCATGATGACGCGATCGGAGAGGCGGCCGCGATTGACCGCCGCCAGCGTTCCGAGCGCGAGGCCGCTCGGCACCGCGATCAGCATCGCGCCCAGCATCAGCTCGACCGTAGGCCCTATGGTCATCGCCAGTTCCTCGCTCACCATCCGGTTGGAGATGATGGAGCGACCGAGATCGCCGCGCAGCACACGCAGAATGTATTCGAAGAACTGGACCGGGATCGATCTGTCGAGGCCGAGTTCCTGGCGGATCGCTGCGATGGTCTCGGCCTTGGCGTCGGGGCCGGCGATGATCATCGCCGGATCGGCCGGCACGACCTGCAACAAACAAAAACAGAGGAAGAGAACCCCGAGCAAGGCGGGGAATGAAATCAGCAGACGATGGACGATCTGTTGTCCCATGCGACGCCAACGGACCGGTTAGGCCAAAAAAGGAGCTCCGCCGCCCACGCCGACGCTTGATTTCCCCCTTGGCAGCCGCGCTTCGTCCGACGTGCGCGGCGTTTGTTTATCCTGAGATAGTGGCATGCGTCAGACGTGGCGTCACGCCCAATCTGTTGGTTCGTTCCGGCTGCGTCGTTTTGCGCTTCGATCCGCGATGAGTTCTCGCAATGCGAGAAGTCCGCGTCACGAAATTTTCCGCGCGCCCGGAGCGCATCACGTCGCGCTCGTCGCCAGCACCGGCCAATGATCGGCGTCACGCGATAGCGGCAACGTCAGAACGAATGCGATGAGCGACCAATTGAACGGCGCCCAACTGCCTGCCGCAACGTTCAGGATTCGTCGCGGTCAATTCATCACGCGACGCGATTCCAGATTTGTTTGGTGGGTGCGGGCGAATGGCCCAATGGATGTCCGAATTCAAGATCGACGTCCGCGAGAAGCATCACCTCGACACAGTCGGCGTTCAGGCGCTCGTTGTCGACCAGCCGTCCCGCAAGCACCTGCGCCTGAGATGGGTCGTCCGATTGGACCTCGACCCGACGCTGGAGGCACTTGAAGCTATGGCCGTCGGAATTGCAGAGATCCTTGTAGAAGAAGACGCGATAAGTGTTCATCCTGCTCTCCCATCCTTCCGGCATGGTGCCGCACCTTACTCTCAGTCCCTCATGCCGGCCAGCACGAGGGTGATTGTGTAGCACGATTTAATGGTTGGGGGCGGGCCCTGACAGCCTGTAGGTGCAAACCGTAACGCGAAATACCTGATGGACGTATACGGGGGGCTGGCCTGGCCGTAAGCTATGTAGCGGTCACGCCCAGCCAGGCGGTATCACACCGAACTGGTCGATGGGTCGAGGCAGGCAGGGTGTGGGGGTGGGATTCCTTCTGCTGCCGGCTTTCCCGGCAAATGGCCGAGCGCGGCACAATGGCGCGCCGCCACTGATCAGGCCATACTATGAAGGCTGCGGATTGGATCCCCTGGTGGGGATCAAATTTGGCGTGTGCTGGATTGGCTGCACTCGCTTGCGGGAGGACAGCCAACGAGATGGGGACCCGCCCAACCAGAACGCCCGGCCGGAACAAGGTCTCGTCTCCGGCAAACCTCGATTGCGCAACCGCATTTCAGAAAATTGCGCGGGACTGCGTCACGAGCATCCGGGCGCATCAGAGCAGTGCGCGCGCGGCCGATGCCGAGGCGGTGCACCAGATCCGGGTTGCGATCACGCGGTTGCGCGCCGCCGTGGCGTTCTTCGCGCCGATCGTGGTCGATGCGGAATGGCTCCGCCTGAAAAAGGAAATCGCGTGGCTGAATATTTCGCTCGGTGCTGCGCGCGATAGCGACGTCTCGATGGAGTACGCACGCCGCAAGCGGTACCAGGCGTGGGCGGAATGTGAGATCGGTGATGATCTCGATCGGCGTCGGGTGCAGGATCACCACCGGCTGCTTCGCTGCCTGCGTTCCAGCCGGTTCCAGCGCCTGATCGTGGCGATGGCAGACTGGGTCGACGGCGGGCCTTGGCTGGCGCGCTGGGAACGGCGGGTACGCCGCACCGGCGCCAGGTCGCTGGACGGCTATTGCAAGCGCGAACTCAACCGATGGCGAGAGCGGCTGATCCGCAAGGGGCGGCACCTTGAAAACCTTGCCGCTTCGCGCCGCCACCGCCTGCGGATCAGGGGCAAGCGTTTCCGCTACATGCTGGAAGCGCTGACGGAGACGGTTGGGGTGCGTGGCCGCGGCGAATTAAGGCATGTGCACGGGCCGGCGAAGCGCTTGCAGCGCGCATTGGGCGATCTTCGCGATCTCACGCGCTTTGCCGACCTTGCCCGGTCACCAAAGGCTGAGGACGGCAAACGGCGCAAGAAGCCTCCACCGGGCTATCGCCGCCGAAAGCAAAAGTTGATGGATGACGCGATCGAGGCGTATCGCGGCCTCAAGCTGGCCGGTGTATGCTGACCTCGCCATTCGCGGCGCGCTGCCGTCGGCTTCTCCCGGGTTTGATGTGCATCAACGTTGACCGTGGAGCCATCGGTTACGCTGGGCACAGATAGCCGGGGCCCGGGTCGCGCACCCCGGCAAATGTCTGGGAGAACGGCGATGTTCAGGAACATTCTGGTTCACCTTCCCTCGGAACGTCCGGTCAGGCCGGTGATTGATGTCGCCGTCGCGCTGAGCGTCGCGCGCCGGTCGCATCTCGATGCCGTGGCCGTCGGCTATGAATCGATGGGCACCATCGGGATGATGGTGGATGGCGGCGGTGCCGCCGTTGCCGCCGTGATAGGAGACGAACAGGGGCGCGCGCTCGTACGAGCGAACGCTGCGCTTTCCGTGTTCGAGATCGAAGCCAAACTCGCCAAAATAGCCTACGGCGTCATGTCCTTCGCGGCGGTTCCCGCCGAAGCCGGTGAAGCCATCGGAACGCTTGCCAGGCTTTACGACATGACGATCGTGCTGCAGCCGGAATCCTCGAGTGCCAGCTACGACAACTACATTCCGCAGGAGGTTCTATTCAATTCCGGCGGGCCGATGCTGATGGTCCCCTACATCCACCACGGACCGCTCGATGCCCAGCATGTCGGGATCGCCTGGGATGGCAGCCGTCTTGCGGCGCGGGCGTGGCGGGATGCGTTGCCGTTCCTGATGGGCGCGAAGGCCGTGACCGTGATTGCGGTCAATGAACAGGCGAGCGAGGCATCCTCGGACCGGCTCGTCAGCCATCTGACCCGGCGCGGAATTGCGGCGCGGGTGCAACGTCTGACGGCGGGTCGTGGCAACGTTCAGGGCGCCATTCTGTCGATCGCGGCCGAAAGCAATATGGGCCTCCTGGTCATGGGCGGATACGGCCATTCGCGATTGCACGAGCGAATTCTCGGCGGCGTCACACGGAGCATGTTCGACGCCATGACCGTGCCGGTGCTGATGTCGCACTGAGCCGCTCAATGTTGTGGTTCGGGCCACTATCCCGTCGGCAGAACCTCGTATTCGGAGATCGTCATGGCAGCGCTGTCTGAACGGATCGCATCCGGTTCCCACCGGTCAACCGTCAATGGTGAGGCGGAAGCGTCGGAATTGAATCAGAGCGCACTTGAATTCACGCTCGGCGCACAAAGGATCATGCTGGAGGAACTCGTGTTCCTTGGCGATGAGATACTGGAGAGAACGCGAACCGAAATGCAGCTTTTCACGGAGTTCGTCACGAAAATGGCCGGGGCGCATTCGGTCAAGGACGTCAGGGCATTGTGCCAGGAATGCGGCCAGCACCAGCTCGACTTCCTCCGCCGCGACACCGAACGCCTGTTCAGGCATGGCGAGCGGATGATCGCGACCTCGTCGAAACTGATCAGCGGCCGTTCACTGAACTGACCGGCCAAACAGCATGCAGCCGAGGTGGCCTGCCGATGCCGGAAGTTGCCGTCCTTCCCTTTCGCGCCGTGCCGCCCGGGGCGACGTACGGCCGATCGAGCCGACGACGAGCCCGCTCCGTGACATGATGGAGCATTTGGCCCGGAATTTGCTCGAAAAAGGTTCGGAAAAGCGCTGGACGCATGGTTCCGCTCTTGGCGCTCCGCTATAGTGTCCGAATCCGGATCGGTTTTCCCTTAATGCCTGACGGCTCTGCCACAGCCCATCATTATCGTCCGAAGTTGGCCACCGTGCTGGCCGAGGGATACGATCTCGGCTGCTTTCGGAAGGACATGCTGGCGGCATTGACCGTCGCGATCGTGGCCTTGCCGTTGTCGATGGCGATCGCCGTCGCCTCGGGCGTTTCGCCCGAGCGGGGCTTATACGCCGCCGTCATCGGCGGCTTTTTAGTCTCGGCCCTGGGCGGCAGCCGATACCAGATCGGCGGCCCGGCCGGCGCTTTCATCGTCCTGGTGGCCGCCACCGTGAGCCGGTTCGGCCTCGACGGACTTCTGGTCACGGTTTTCATTTCCGGCTTCATGCTGACCTTGATCGGCCTGCTGAGGCTCGGCGTGCTGATCCGTTACATTCCGCACGCGGTGACGGTCGGCTTCACCTGCGGCATCGCGGTCACGATCTTTGCCAGCCAGCTCAGGGATCTCGGCGGCCTGAAGCTGCCCGCCGCCGAACCCGGGCTGCTGTTGCCGAAGCTTGCGATGCTCGCTCAATCCTTGCCGACCGTGACCCCAGCGGCGGTCGGCGTTGGCGTGGGCTCGGCGGCCTTGATTTTCCTGCTGCGGCGGCTGGCGCCGAGTTGGCCCGGGATGCTGATCGCCGTGACCCTGGCTTCGATCGCCGCGTGGCTGTTTCGGTTGCCGGTTGAGACCATCGGCAGTCATTTCGGCCAATTGCCTGGCGGCTTGCCGTCGCCAAAGCTGCCTTCGATCTCCTATTCAACCGTGCTGGAGGTGTTGCCGGCCGCGTTCTCCTTTACGCTTCTCGGCGCGGTCGAGAGCCTGCTCTCCGCCAAGGTCGCCGACGGCATGACGGGGCGCAAGCATCGCTACAATATGGAGGTGGTGGCGCAAGGCATCGCCAACATCGCCTCCGCCATCTTCGGCGGCATCAGCGTCACCGGCACGATCGCGCGCACTGCGACCAATATTCGCGCTGGCGCGTGCAGTCCGGTCTCCGGCATGGCGCATGCCGTCTTCGTGCTGATGTTCATGCTCACTGCGGCGCCCCTGGCGAGCTTCATCCCGCTGTCGGCGCTGGCGGGTGTGCTGGTCGTGGTGTGCTGGAACATGGCGGAGAAGGAAGAGTTCGTTCGCCTGCTTCGCGACTGGCGTTCGGCCTGCGTGCTGATCGCGACCTTCGGCCTTACCGTGATTGAAGACCTGACATTCGAGTTTGTCGCCGGATGCGCATTGGCTGCGGCACTCGCCCTCTACGATCGCGTCAAGCGACGGCGCGCTGAGCTTTGATCGCGGCCGCTGGCAGCGTCTCCTTGCTCGGCTCGAACGGGCGGACGCGGATACCGGTACGTTCTGAAAAATTGCCTTTGAAAAATTGCCTTGAGGCGTGAAGCCGAGAGCGCGGCATGCCAAGTCGCCGAAACCTGTGATAGCGTTCCCGTTGAACGGCTCCGGTTCATCGGGAGAGGGTCGATGAGAACCATCACGGCGTCGGCGGCTCGCAGGCTCGGAAAATTCCTGACCAGGGACTTTCGCGAAATCTTTGGTCCCAGGCATGATGAACTGGCAGAGCGCCTTGGTTCACTTGCCCGGATCACCATCGAATGCATTGGAAAAAGCGACGCTCTGTACCACAATTACGAGCATACCTGGCTGGTTACGATGGCCGGCCGCGACATCCTGCAAGGCCTGAGGATGTCGCGGCGCATCGACCCTTCCGACTACACTCATCTCATCATTTCCTGCCTGCTGCACGACATCGGGTATGTTCGCGGCATATTGAGCGGCGATACCGACGATGAGTTCGTGGTCAATGAAGATGGACTGAGGATTGCCTTGCCTCGCGGAGCGTCGGATGCCGCGCTGATGCCCTACCACGTCGACCGTTCGAAGCTGTTCGCCATGGAACGGCTTGCAAATTCCCCGGACCTGGACGCCGCGCGCATCGTGGAAGCGATTGAATATACGCGTTTCCCGCCGTCGCCCGAAAGGAAGGCGACGGAGACGAATATGCCGCGCCTGGTTCAGGCAGCGGACCTGATCGGGCAACTTGGCGACCCGATGTACGCAAGAAAGGTCAATGCGCTCTTTTACGAATTTGAAGAGACCGGCAGGAACCGCCAGCTCGGCTATTCGTCTCCGGCAGATCTCGTGGAAAAATATCCGGACTTTTTCTGGAACAGTGTCTCGGAGCATCTCGACGAGGCCATCAAGTACCTGAACTTTACCGCTTCCGGCCGTCAATGGATCGCCAATCTTCACCACCATCTACTGTGCGCCGAAAATGCCCAGCGTCTGATGGGCCCGCAGCACTGACCGCGATGACACCAGCCGCACCCTAATCCTGCGCGGCCGGCTTGGTCGCGAATTGCGGGAACATCGCGGCGACGACCGGCCCGTCGGTGCGCCAGGAATGGCAGCCGCCGATGAAGAACGGCCGTTCGCCGAGGCGCTGCTGGTTTTGCAGTGTGTCGCGGCCCTCCGTCTTGCCGTAGGACATGGTCTGATACAGCGTAGTCACCGCGGGGCCGAGCAATTCCATCAGATGCGTGCAGGTTTCCAGCCGGCCGATCTTGCGCCGCACCAGTTCGCGCCAGCCCGGACCGACACGTTCGCCGATCAGGCGCTGCAGGATCGGTTCGACCTCGATGCAGGTCGGATAGGGCCTCGCGCGCATCATCGCCTCCGCCTCGCGAATGGTCATGCTGTCGTCGATCGCCAGCCGCAGGCCGATGTCGTGCACGGGATCGCCCGGCTTCAGTTCGCCGCGGAATCGATCGGCGCGCTGGGTGAAGGGCTTGGTATCGCGCAGCCACGCCTCCACTTCCCAGAGCCCGTCGTCCCGCAAATAGCCGGAACATTCGACCGACCGCGTATGCATCAGGCGGCGGCCCGATTTACTGCTGTCATCTTCCAGAGGCATCAGTTTGTCCTGTATCGACGCCGAAGGTGCTAACACCGTATGCGCTCAATCGAATTTGACGATCATCTTCCCGAGCGCCGACCGCGACTGCATGGTCTTGAACGCCTCGCGGAAATTCTCGAACGGCACGACCTT
>Ga0207648_10005019_pt1 | contig 13442 bp, 5 predicted proteins | sample KBSMisM32_FD_184310 | JGI IMG/M metagenome (GOLD analysis project Ga0207648, IMG submission 184310) | Miscanthus rhizosphere microbial communities from Kellogg Biological Station, Michigan, USA - KBS Miscanthus M3-2 (SPAdes) (version 2) | ecosystem: Host-associated > Plants > Roots > Rhizosphere...
ATGACGATGACCTTCGGGTTGACGCCGTCGAGCTCGCCGGTGTCGAGGCGCCACAGCATGTTCTCGACGCGATCCGCCCCCCAGCCGAAATCGGCGGCGTTCCAGCCGTGGAAGTTCGCGCGCCAGTTCTCGAGCAGCTGCGGATAGTCGAGCGCGCCCCAGCGGCGGGCGATCGAGTCGCCGATGAAATAGAGATCGATGCGCCCCTGCGACATCTTGCGCAGCAGCGCCTCGTGGGCGAGCTGCGAGTTCGCGTCGGTGCGCATCCGCGGCACCGTGGCCGTGTTCAGCAGGCGATCGGCCCACGGAATGAAGTGCGCCCAGTTCGGGCCGTCGGTGTGGCCGCCGTCGTGCTGCCGCCACGCGAGCTGCCCGTCGAGCAGCCCGGCGTTGACCGGCGGCATCCGTTCCTTCATGTAGTCGTCCGAGCGGCCGAGGTCCTTCGCGCCGAGGAGGCGGAACACGGGCTGCGCCGCGACCGCCGCCATGAAGCTGCCCTGGTGATCCAGCCACTTCGCGTCCCCCTTCTCCGGGACGCCGTAGCTGATGAAGGTCAGGCGCGGCGCGCAGAGCGCGATCAGCTCGTGCGCGTCGACGGGCAGATCCCCGGCGTTGCGGCTGCCGAATGACGCGTCGGCCGCGCCGTACTTGAGGAAGTTGCCGGCCATCCAGTGGTACTCGCCGCTGCCGGTCAGGTTCTCCACCGCCTCCCCCCAGTTGCGGCGATGCAGCTTGGCGCCTCCCTCGCCCGACGATCCCACGAGCACCATCGCGAACCGCTGATCGAACGCCATCGCCACCAGCGCCGCCTTGCCGTAGCGCGAGACCCCTTCGATGCCGATGCGCCGCGCGTCGACGGCGCGATCGGTCTGCAGGTAGTCGAACGCGCGGGACGCCCCCCACGCCCACGCCCGCAGCGCGCCCCAGTCGTCGGGCCGGCGCGGCTGCCCCTGGTTGGCGAGGCCGATGATCCCCTTCGTCAATCCGGCGCCGTTGTCGGCCTGGATGCTCGCCGGGTCGAGCGTCGCGTAGCCCCAGCCGTGCGCGAGCAGTTGCTCGAACGCCGGCGACGAGCCGGGCAGCCCGCGCGGCCCTTCGACGCGGCTCAGGGCAGGCCCTTCGACCCGGCTCAGGGCAGGCCGAAACATGATGACGACCGGCACCGGTCCGGGCGCCGCCGCCGGCAGGACGAGATCGAGCGCGATGTCCACGTTGAGCGCCGGATACGCGCTGTTGTCGGCGTGCCCGGTGATCTGCCGCGCGACCGCGGCGCGGCCGCCGACGGTCACGTCCTCGCTGTGCGTCACCGTCCACGCGACGCTCGGAACAGTGGCGGGCACGCGCCCGTAGACTTCGCGCTCGAAGAGCTCGACGATCTCCGCGCGCCGCTGCCTCCACCACGCCTGCGGCGTGGCCACCTTGCGGCCGTCGTTGAATGTCAGCGGATCGGGAAGAACGGGAAACGGATTGGCCGCCGCCTCGTCGTAGTTGGCGTGGTTGGGCGCCTGCTCGTTGCCGCTCGGGCCCGGCCGAAGCGACCGGATCCCGAGCTGCTCGAGCATGTGACGATGATCGTCCGCCGCGGTCCAGTCTTTCGGCGGCGGCACCTGCGAAGATGCCGCCGCGAGAAGCACCGTCGCCGCCGTGGCGGCGAAACCGGCGCGGACGATCACGGCTAGAACCGCAGCCGCGCCGCGAGCTGGATGATCCGCGGATCGCGCGCTCCGCTCACCGTGCCGAACCCGTTGCGGTTGGCGAAGATGAAGTTGCCGTTCGCGTCGAACGGCAGGTTCGACGGCGTGGTCGCCGTGAGGCTCGTGTAGTTCGCCGTCGAGTTGACGCCGGAGAACTGCGTGTGGTTGAGCGCATTGAACGCGTCGGCGCGGATCTCGAACCGGGCGTGGCCGTGAAATGGGAACGCCTTCTGGATCGAGAGGTCGAGGTTGTTCACGCCGGGTCCGGTCAGGAAGTTGCGGCCCGACTCGGCGCCGATGCTGCCGGTTTGCGGCGGCGCGAACGCGGCCGTGTTGATCTGGGCGTAGGGATTGGACGCGTTGCCGCTGCCCGGATCGCCGGGCAGCGCGACGCGCGCACCCTCGGTGAACGACCCGGTCAGGTTCTGGTTGCCGATGCCCGAGATGCTGAAGCCGGGCGTATACGGCGCACCGCTCGTGATCCGGTAGATGCCCGAGATCTGCCAGTTGTCGAACACGCCCTTCGCGACGCCGCTCTCGCCGAAGTGCGGCGCCAGGCTGGGCACCTCGTAGACGAAGTTGGTCACGAAGTTGTGGCGCCGGTCCTGGTTGAGCGGGCCGTAGTTGACCTGCCGATCGAGGCTGTCGATACGATGGAAGTCGCCGTCGGCGCCGTTGGTCGTGCCGAGCGCCTTGCCCAGCGTGTAGCTGACCGACAGCAGCAGCCCCTTGTTGAAGCGGCGGTCCACCGTGGTCTGCAGCGCGTTGTAGTTGGCGCTGCCGGTCATCTCGTGCAGCGTGATCGTGCCGAAGCCGCGATACGGACGGAGGAAGTCGGCCGGCAGCGACGCCCCGCCCGGCAGCGACGAGCTGATCGTCGGGTCCTGGTTCTTCGGATCGAACGCCGCGCCGTAGGGCACCGCGTTCAGGTTGATGCGCTGCAGCAGGTGCCGCGACTGCGACCCGACGTAGGAGACATCCAGGATGAACGACGCCGGCAGCTTCGTCTGCACGCCGATGTTGTAGTTGTAAACGGTCGGGATGTCACCCTCGAACATGAACGCGTTCAGGCCGAACGGCGACAGCAACGCCGTCGAGGCGTCGCCGAGCTCCTGCAGCCGCCCGAACTGGATCGTCGGCGCGAAGGTCGTCGGCGGGTTGGTGATCATGTCGAAGGTCTCGTTCCCCTGGAAGCGGTCGTAGAACACGCCGCCGCCGCCGCGGACGATCATCGACTGGCGCCCGGTGAGGTCGTAGGTGAAGCCGAAGCGCGGCGCGTAGAGCACGCCCTTGTTCTCCATCAGGTACTTGTTCACGCCCTGGCCCGCCTGGCGGATGCCGTTGAGCAGGTCGCCCGAGTTGGGGACGATGCGGCCGATGAAGGTGGCGGCGACGACGGAGTTGGTCACCGGGTCGACGCCGCTGCGCACGCCGTTGACGATCGCCGGCTGGTAGAGCCGCGGCGCCTTCGCCGGGTCCCACAGCTCGGGGAAGAACGTCGAGGTCTGCAGGTCCGAGTCGTACTGCGGCTGGACGTAGTAGAACCGCATGCCGTAGTCGAGGGTCAGGCGGGCGTTGGGGCGCCAGTTGTCCTGCACGTACCACTCGACGTTCTTGTAGCGGTACTTGCCGGTCGCGTACTGCGACGCCTGGTTGTAGGTGTTGAAGATCCCCAGCGCGGCGTTGGCGAAGCCGTAGCCGGTGTCGAAGGGGTTCGCGGTGTTGTCGCCGAAGTTGATGTCGCCGTTGGCGTTGGCAAACGACGTCTGGTCCTTCTGGCTGTACTGGAAGTACATCCCGGCCTTCACCGTGTGCGTGTTGAAGGTGCGGGTGAAGTTGTCGATGACGTCGGTGGTGCGGTTGTAGTTGAAGAACGGCGCGTTGTTGGTGCCGAAGGTCGGCGCCTGGTTGCCGCCGCGCGCGCGCGTGCCGAAATCGAAGCGTGGCAGGTAGTCGTTCTGCACCGCCCCCGGATAGAGCAACGGCAGCGACGACAGCCCGGCCGCCGTGCGCGACAGCGTGTCGTCGGTGGCGTCGATGTTGATGCGGTTGTAGCCGAAGCCGACCGTCACTTCGTTATACGTGCGCGAGTTGATGATCTTGGTGAGGTTCAGCGCCAGCGCGTGACCGGGCCGCGCGTCGGTGATCTTGGTGTGCTCCATGTTCGTGCCGAGCACGAACGAGCCGTAGTTCGAGGTGATCGAGTCGTTGTTGTTGACGTAACGCCCGAAGATCCGCCAGTCGTTCGCCGGGCTGTAGTCGATGCGGATCATGTCCTCGCGGCGGGGATAGTTGTCGGAGTCCTGCGAGGTGTAGTTGAACCCCTGCCCCGTCGTGTTCGGCGCCGGGAAGAGCTTGAGGATGTCGAGCCCCGGCCCGTAGAGCCGCGCGGGATCGATCCGCCCGAGCACCCCCTGGAACTGGAAGCAGCCGGCGGTGTTCGTCGCGCTGCACGGCAGGCCGGTGCTGGAGTCACGGATGAACGGGAACGGGTTGCCGTTGTTGTCCACGCTCTGCGAGAAGTCTCCCTGGCGCTCGAGCGCGGTGGGCAGCTTGATGCGGCGCAGCGTGTTCGGGCGCAGCTGCTTCTGGAACTCCTGCGACCAGAAGAAGAACAGCTTGCTGCGGCTTTCGTTGAAATGGCTGGGGACGAAGATCGGCCCGCCCAGCGTGTAGCCGACGTCGTCGAGGCGCAGCAGGTTCTTCGCCAGGCCGTCGCGGTTGTTGACCCAGTTGGTGGCGTTGAGGCTGTCGTGGCGCTTGTACCACTGCGCCGACCCGGTAAAGTCGCGGCCGCCGCTCTTGGTCACGACGCTGATCTGCGCGCCCGACGAGCGGCCGTACTCGGCCTGGTAGTTGGCCGTGAGCACCTTGAACTCGGCGACGGCATCGAGGCTGAGCGTCGCCAGCTGATCGCCGTTGTTGCCGGTGTCGACGTTGCCGACGCCGTCCAGCGTCAGGTTGTTCTGGTTGAAGCGCGCGCCGTTGGCGCTGATGTTGCCCAGGCCGGCGTGGCCGGCGACGGTCAGGTTGCCGGTGTTCACGACGCCGGGGGTGAGACCGACCAGCGCGAGATAACTGCGGCTGTTCACCGCGACGTCCTGCAGGACCTTGCCCTCGAGCGCGTAACCGCGCTCGGCGCTCTGCGTCTTGAGCTCGGTCGCGCGCGCCGTGACCGTCACCGTCTCCGCCCGCTGCCCGACTTCGAGGGTGACGATGCCGGCGTTGAGCTTGTCGTTGGCGTTGACGACCACGTTCGTCCGCTCGACGGTCTTGAAGCCTTCGAGCGCCACCTTCAGCGTGTAGGAGCCGGGCTGCACCTGCGGGAACGTGAACACTCCGCCTTCCTGGGTCACCACGGTCGCCTGATCGCCGCGCTGGTTGTTGGTCAGGCTCACCGTCACGCCGGGCACGCCGGCGCCCTGAGAATCGCGCACGATTCCGGCCAGGGATCCGCTTGTCGTCTGCGCGGTGGCGGCCGCGGCCATCAGGATCGCCGCGAGCGCCCACGCCATGCACCGATTTATGGTCTGCCTCATCTGTGTCCTCCCCAGACGACAGGCGTATATCACCGAGACCCTTCATGTGCAAGAAGATGCCGAGGGTCCGGGGCCGCGCGTGCCGTCCCGAAATACCCCAGGCACTTGTCGCGCCATGCCGCCGCGTCCGCCGTCTGCCGTTCGAAGCGCGCGAGGACGGCGCGGTACCGTTCGTCGTCGATCTTTCCCGCGAGTCCGATCCACCGCGCCTGGAGTCCACGCGCCTCTTCGGCGCCGCGCGTGTAGGTGTGAACCAGTTCGTCCCAGAGCGTGCGCCCGGATTTCATCCGGTAGGTCCACGGCAGGCGGTGGAACCAGAGGAGCAGTTCGTCCGGCGTCGCCGCCGGGTCGTTCCACCGCTCGCGAAGCGGCGCCTGGTATTGATCGACGAAGCCGCTTCCCTGCCGCGTGCGATCGACGCCGATGGCGCGGGCGTCGGCGCGGTGGTAGGTGGTCGCCGACCAGTCCTCGCGGCGCGGATCGGTGTTCTCGGGCATGGGCGCGTAGTGATCGCCGCCGATCAGATGGTGGAGGCCGAGCGGCATCGTGTAGTGCACGTAGGCCTCGCGCGAGTCGAGCAGGATCGATCGGACGGTGGCGACGACGAGCGGATCGGCGCTCCATGTCATCCGGATCCACTCGTCGGCGATCGTTGACGCGTCGAGCGACGGGTTCCACGCGAGGCGGCCGAAGGCGTACCAGTTGGCCTGCGCGAGATCGTGCCCCGTCCAGTTGTCGTCGAGGCCGGTGTTGGCGACGCCGGCCATCCCCGTCTCGCGCTTCCCTTCCAGCGAGCCGTCGACGACGCGCGACACGAACGATCCCGCCCCCCGCGCGTAGGTATCGGCGTTGAGGAACTCCGTCCACATCGGCGCGAGATACACCGCGTGCGTGGACTGGCCGAGGTACTCCTGCGTGATTTGCAGCTCCGCCATCAGCGGCGTCTTCGGCATGGCGCCGAAGAGCGGATGGAACGGCTCGCGCGGCTGAAAGTCGAGCGGCCCGTTCTTCACCTGCGCGAACACGTTGGCGCGAAACGTTCCGTCGAGCGGGACGAACTCCTTGTAGGCGCGCTTGACGCGATCCCGATCGACGCTCGCGTCGTAGACGAAGGCACGCCACATGACGACGCCGCCGTGCGGCGCGACCGCGTCGGCGAGCAGGTTGGCGCCGTCGGCATGCGTGCGGCCGTAGTCCTGCGGACCGGGCTGCCCTTCGCTGTTCGCCTTGACGACGAAGCCGCCGAAGTCGGGAATGCGCTGATAGATCTCGTCCGCTTTCTCGCGCCACCAGCGCGCGACCGCGGCATCGGCCGGGTCGCTCGTCTTCAGGCCGCCGATCATGACGGGAGCCGCGAAGTTCGCCGCGAGGTAGACGCGGATGCGGTACGGACGCAGCAGCCTCGCGATCGTGACGGCCTTGTCGAGCCACGGCGCGGTCAGCATCTGCGGGTTGGCGTTGACGCTGTTGATGACCGCGCCGTTGATGCCGATCGAGGCGTTGGCGCGCGCGTAGTCGACGATGCGGGACTCGGACGGCGAGGGCCAGAACAGCGAATGCCCCGCGTAGCCGCGCTCGATCGTGCCGTCGAGATTGTCCCAGTGATTGAGCAGCCGCCGCGCCAGCCGCGGCCGATCGGCGACGTCGAGCGCGTCGATCGGTTCGCCGGTCTGCAGCAGCCGCAGGAACCGGAACGTCCCGTAGAGCGCGCCGGCCTCGCCGGCGGAGGCGACGACGATCGCCGGGCGTCCGCTCACGCGCGCGGAGCGGATGACGAATCCCTCGTCGCCGCCGGCGCGCAACTCGGCGTCCCAGCCGAGCGCCGCGACTATGGGGGATGACGAGGTGGCGACAACTAACGCGCTGCCCGACTCGATGCGATCGGCGCGCGGGATCTCGCGGCCCAGCAGTCCCTTCAGTCCACGCGACAGCTCCGCCGCAATGGCGTCGCCGGTCGGCGACTGGAGCGGAATGACAATGGCGCCGATTGCGCGAGAGTACTGCGCGCGCACCGCCTCGGGCAGCGGCTGGTAGCGCAGCCACAGGTCGTGCCCTGTCTCTGCACCGGCGGAACGAGGTCCGAGCAGGACGACGAACAGGACCAGCAGCATCGCGGCGGCGCGGACGAGTGGACCCACCGGGTGCCACTTCGCTGTCGGGCAGAGGAGCAGTCTTCGCTGTCGGGCCAGGGGATAGGGCCGAGATGGCTGGAGTCTCAACCGCATGCGCATCTCACCAGTCATGCATCGTGCCGTCGGCACGACGCGCCACCGGCAGCCACGCGGGCTCGTAAGGAAACGTCGCCGCGAGCGCTTCGTCGAGCTCGACGCCCAGACCGGGGGCGTCGCCCGGGTGCATCACGCCGGCGTGGAAGCGGTACGCGTGCGGAAACACGCGATCGGTCTCGGCGGAGTGCGGCATGTATTCCTGGATGCCGAAGTTGTGCACGTGCAGATCGAAGTGCAGCGCCGCGGCGAGGCAGACCGGGCTGAGATCGGTCGCGCCGTGCGAGCCCATGCGCACGCCGTGGATCTCGGCCACCGCCGCGATCCGGCGCATGTGCGTGATCCCGCCGGCATGCGCCACCGACGTCCTGATGTAGTCGACGAGCTGCTCTTCAAGCAGCTGACGGCAGTCGTGAATGGAGTTGAACACCTCGCCGACCGCCAGCGGCGTCGTCGTGTGCTGCCGGATCAGCCGGAAGACCTCGGGGTTCTCGGCGGGCGTCGGATCTTCGAGCCAGAACAGCGAGTACGGCTCCAGCGCGCGGCCGAGACGCGCGGCTTCGATCGGCGTCAGCCGGTGATGCGCGTCGTGCAGCAGCGCGATCTCCGATCCGAGCTCGCGGCGAAGCCGATCGAAGAGCCGCGGCACGATGGCGAGGTACGGCTCGGTGTTCCACACCGTCTCCGACAGCGGCCCGCGTTCGGCGGGCTCGTAGCGATCGCCGCGCGCGATGCCGTACGGCCGTTCGACGCCGGGAATGCCGCACTGCACGCGGACGGCCGTGTAGCCCATGCCGGCGTGACGCCGCGCCGACTCCACCGCGTCCTCGATCGTCTCGCCGCTCGCGTGCGCGTAGACCGTCACCGCGTCCCTCGACGCCCCGCCGAGCAGCTGGTACACGGGCGCGCCGAGCGCCTTGCCCTTGATGTCCCACAGCGCCATGTCGACGGCGGCAATCGCCGTCATCGTCACCGGCCCGCGCCGCCAGTAGGCGCCCTTGTAGAGGAACTGCCAGATGTCTTCGATGCGGCGCGCGTCGCGTCCGATGAGGAGCGGGACGACGTGGTCGTTCAGGTAGCTTGCGACCGCCAGCTCACGGCCGTTCAGCGTCGCGTCGCCGAGGCCGGCGACGCCGTCCGCGGTCTCGAGCCGCAGCGTGACGAAGTTCCGGCCGGGACTGCACACGATGACGCGTCCCGCGGTGATGGTCATCTATTTCGACGGATTCGACGGCAAGACGACGTCCAGCGTCGCGGTCAGCTCGGTGCGCGAGCTGGTGCCCGCCATCACCTCGAACCGTCCGGGCTCGACGATTCGCTGCATGTGCCGATCGATCAGGGACAGCTCCGCCGGACCGAGGACGAACGTCACCGTTCGTTTCTCGCCCGGGCCGAGCGTCACGCGCTCGAAGCCGCGCAGCTCTTTCGTCGGGCGCGTCACCGAGCTGACGAGGTCGCGGATATAGAGCTGCACGATTTCGTCGCCGGGACGGTCGCCCGTGTTGGTCACGTCCACGCTGACCCTGGCCTTGCCCCCCGGGCCTATCGACGGCTGGTCGATCTTCAGGTTCGCCAGCTTGAACGTCGTGTAGCTCAGGCCGAAGCCGAACGGCCACTGCGGCTCGCGCGGCAGATCGAGCGCCGAACGGAACGAGGTGGGGCGGCGGTTGTAATACACCGGCAGTTGACCGGTGTGCCGCGGGAAGCTCACGGGCAGCTTGCCGCCGGGGTTGACGTCGCCGAAAAGGATCTCGCCGATCGCGGTCCCGCCTTCCTGTCCCGGGTACCACGCCTCGAGCACCGCCGGCACGCGTGCGGCGACGTCGGGAATCGCGAGCGGCCGCCCGTTGATCAGCACGACGATCACCGGCTTGCCGATCTGCAGCATCGCGGTGACGAGATCGCCCTGCTGGCTCATGAGCGACAGGTCGGCGACGTCGCCCAGATGCGAGTCGGACCACGCCTCGCGCGACGTGGACTCGTTGGTGCCGATGACGAGGACGATGGCGTCGGCTTTCCGCGCGACGCCGACCGCCTCGGTGATGCGCGCGCGGTTCTTTCCGGGATCGCCGAGCACGACCTTGTCGGCGTTCCAGTCGGCGTCGTGCTCGGTGATGCGCACGCCTTCGGCGTGCACGATCTGCACGCCCGGACCGGCGGCCGCCTGGATGCCGCCGAGGACGTCGATCTTGCGTCCCGGATCCCGCGAGTAGCCGCCGAGGTGCACGCCCTTCGCGTTCGGGCCGATGACGGCCAGCGTCTTCAGGCGGCGGCGATCGAGCGGCAGCGTGCGGCCGTCGTTCTTGAGCAGCACGATCGACTTGCGCGCCGCCTCGAGCGCGACCGCCTGGTGCGCCGGCGTGTTCGTGGTTTTCTCAGCGGCGTCGGCGTCGGCGAACGGCTGCTCGAAGAGGCCGGCAAGGAACTTCGCTCGCAGCACGCGCAGCACCGCGCGGTCGACGTCCGCTTCGGCGACGCGCCCGTCCTTGACCATCGCGACGAGCGAGGGAAAGCCGTCGGGATCCGGCAGCTCCATGTCGACGCCGGCGGCGAGCGCCTGGCGCGCCGCGTCCGCCTTGTCGGCGGCGACGTGATGCTGGCTGATCAACTGTTCCACCGCGAAGTAGTCCGAGACGACGAGACCGCGGAAGCCCCATTCGCGACGGAGCACGTCTTCGATCAGCCAGCCGTTGACGTGCGACGGCACGCCGTCCACTTCGTTGTAGCTGGGCATCACGGTGAACGCGCCGGCTTCGGTGACCGCGGCCTGGAACGGCACCAGCAGCTCGCTGCGCAGGAGCCGCTCGGGAACCAGTGCCGGTGCGGTGTTGATCCCCCCCTCGTGCGATCCGTGCCCGGCGAAATGCTTCAGCGTCGCGAACACCTTGTCCTTCGCGAGCGGCAGGCTGCGCCCCTGGTAGCCGCGCACCGCGGCGACGCCGAGGCGCGCGACGAGCCAGGGATCCTCGCCGTAGGTTTCCTCGATCCGTCCCCACCGCGGATCGCGCCCGAGATCGACGACCGGCGACAGCACGTGCTGGACGCCGCGGGCGCGGGCCTCCGCGGCGGCGATGCTCATGATGCGCTCGACCAGCGCCGGATCCCACGTGCTGGCCAGCCCCATCGGCACGGGGAACTGCGTCCCGTTGGGCGCGACCAGGCCGTGCAGCGCCTCTTCGTGAAACATCGCCGGAATGCCGAGGCGCGTGTGGTCGATCAGCCAGTGCTGGACGGCGTTGACGAACTCCACGTGCTGTCGCGGCGTCCGCGTCGCGGGGGCGCCCTTGGGCGGATCGGCGATTTCGCTCGGCCGGGCGATTTCGCCGATGCCGTTGGCGAGCAGCCCCGGCGCACCGGCCGGATCGAAGACGCCGCCGGGCCCCTGCATCTTCGCGTTGCGTTTCCACAGCCCCTGCAGCTGCGCGACTTTTTCGTCGAGCGTCATTCGCGCGAGGAGATCCGCGGCGCGCTCATCCACCGAGCGCGCCGCGTCGCGGTAGGGCGGGAGGGCGCCCTGCGCCGCGAGACCGGCATGACACGCGGCCAGGCCGAGGGCCGCGGCAACGAGACGACGCGACATTCGCATGTTTTTTCCGCGACGCGAATTTTTCGCGCCATCGTGAGCGGCGCGTATCATAGGCCGGATATACTTCGGGACACAAATTTAATAGTCCGTGCGAAAGATCGACCTCACCAACTTCCAGCGCGCGACCAGCGGCACCGCCCGCGAGATCAACCGCCGCATCGCCCTGAGCTTCATCCGGCGCGAGGCGCCGCTGTCGCGCGCCGACCTGGCGCGATCCTCGGGGCTGCAGCCCAGCACCGTGTCGGCGATCATCGACGAGCTGATCAAGGAAGGCTGGGTGACCGAAGGGATGGGCCGCGCGCCGCGCGGCCGGCGGCCGCGCCTGCTGCACCTGAACGTGGAACGCGCCGGCATCATCGCGGTCGATCTCCGGCCGGAAACCACCACCGTCGGCCTCGCCGGCATGGACGCGCGCTTCGTCGACCAGACGTCGTGGCGCACACCGCAGGATCCGCAGGCCTGGCTGCAGGCGCTCACGCGCAGCGTCCGCGGATTCCGCACCGCGCACCCGCGGATCCTCTGCGAAGGGGTCGGCGTCAGCCTGCCCGGCCGCGCCGACGCCGAGGGACGGCTGATCTTCGCGCCGAACCTGCGCTGGGGACCGGTCAACCTTCGCGCGTTGATCGAGCAGAAGCTCGAGCTGCCGGTCGCCGTCGAGAACGCCGCCAACGCCTGCGCCCTCGCGGAGCTCTGGTTCGGCCGTCACCCGGAGCACGTCCGCAATCTCATCGCGGTGACGATCTCCGAAGGCATCGGCGTCGGCCTGCTGATGAACGGCCAGCTGGTTCGCGGCGGCGATGCGCGCGCGGGTGAGTTCGGGCACATCACGCTGGACGAGAACGGCCCGCGCTGTCCGTGTGGCAAGCGCGGCTGCTGGGAACGCTACGCCTCCAACTCGGCGGCGCTGACGACGTATCGCGACTCGGTCGCGGCGGCGGGATGGAAGGCGCCGCCGTTTACGTTCGAGCAGCTCGTGCGCATGGCGAACGAGGGCGATCGCCATGCCGCCGGCGCGCTCGACTCGATGGCGACGTATGTCGGCATCGGCCTGGCCGGCCTGATTACCGGCCTGTCACCGGACGTCGTCGTGATTGTCGGCGAGATCACGGCGGCCTGGGATCGCGTCGGGCCGATCGTCGCCGACGTCGTCAAGCGCCGCGCGCTGCCGCCGCTGGCGACCCGCATCTTCCCGGCCCAGATTGCGATCCAGCCGCGCCTGCGCGGCGCGGCGACCCTCGTGGTGCAACAGCACTTCGGCGCCCCCGCGGTCGCGTAAGAAACATCCGTCGCGGAGGCAACGCATGACCTGCGTGACACGTCGTTACCCGGGAATTGTCGCGATGGCGACGGTGGTGTGCGTCGCGGTCCGGTTCGTCGCGGCGCAGGACACACCGGTCAGTCCACTCGCGTCGCGGATCGACCCGTACGTGGAACGGCAGCGCGTCGTCGTGATGACCGACATCGCCAACGAGCCCGACGACCAGATGTCGATGGTCCGCTTTCTCGTCTACAGCAACCAGTTCGACATCGAGGGGCTGATCGCCACGACCTCGACATGGATGAAGAACCGCGTGCGGCCGGATGTGCTGCAGACGCTCGTTGGCGCATACGACGAAGTCCGGCCGAACTTGATCCGGCACGAGCCGGGGTTTCCGGCAGCGGATGCGCTGCGGGCGGTGATCGCGTCCGGCCAGCCCGGATACGGAATGGCCGCCGTCGGCCCGGACAAGATGTCACCGGGCGCGGAGCTGATCGTCAAGGCCGCGGAGAAGGACGAGTCGCGACCGCTGTGGGTGCTCGCATGGGGCGGCGCCAACACGCTGGCCCAGGCACTGGTCCACGCCAGGGCGACGCGGACCGCGGCGCAACTCGACGCCCTCGTCGCCAGGCTCCGCGTCTACGCCATCTCCGACCAGGACGACGCGGGCGCGTGGATCCGGCGCGAGTTTCCCGCGCTCCACTACATCGGCGTCCCCTCGACCCAGGACGGCGAGCAGTACTACCAGGCCACGTGGACCGGGATCAGCGGCGATCGCTTCTACAAGAACGCGCCCGGCGCCGACTTCACGACGTTCACCGATGACTGGGTGAATGCCAGCATTCGCAGCAAGGGACCGCTCGGCAGGCATTATCCGATGCCGTGCTGCATCCACGAGGGGGACACGCCGTCCTTCCTCGGGCTGATCGACAACGGCCTCGCCAGCTTCATGAGTCCGTCCTACGGCGGGTGGGGCGGACGCTACGTCTGGCGCACGTACTACGGTGAGACGCGGCCGTCGTGGACGCAGGGCGGCGATTCGTTCCCCGGGCGCGACAGTTCCAGGGACACCGTGATCGGAATCGACGGCAGGAGCTACACGACCGATCAGGCGACGATCTGGCGCTGGCGCACCGCGTT
>Ga0207648_10005023_pt1 | contig 13434 bp, 8 predicted proteins | sample KBSMisM32_FD_184310 | JGI IMG/M metagenome (GOLD analysis project Ga0207648, IMG submission 184310) | Miscanthus rhizosphere microbial communities from Kellogg Biological Station, Michigan, USA - KBS Miscanthus M3-2 (SPAdes) (version 2) | ecosystem: Host-associated > Plants > Roots > Rhizosphere...
GACCGCAAGGAAGCGACGAGAGCAGGTCAAGCAAGGGTCTAAAGCGAGCTACTGGCCGAGACGAATAAGACCAACACCACCTCGGGACTCTTATTGTTTTGTCCGCAGCCCTGCGGGTGGCACAGTACTCCCCGATGTTCCGCACCCCATTTCCTTTTCCCACTTTCAATCACCTTTAAATCGTTTTATCCATTGATCATGAATTGCCAGCCATCTTGTGAAGATTTAGTCAGGTAGCCTGCCGCCTCGCTCCGAACCATTCTTGAATTTCCTGCTCCACGAGCAGTAGTTGGTGTAATCATCTGATTACGCCACCAAGCAATCCGTTCCGCTGGAGCATTGCTGTTGTTTTGGCGGATCTTCGGTAAAGAGGCGACCTCCTACGCAGAGATACACTTTCCACAGATGGTTTAAGAGAGCGGCGAGCGGCGCCTCCTGTACGCTTTACTGTTGTGCTTCATTGCACTGTAATGCTCCGCGAGATAACGCTCTTGCTCGGATTGAACGTGTGGAGAGACTGCAGAATGTTGACGACCTGAAACTTGTAGGTGCCCGGGCGCGTGCCTGTGACAACAAAGGTAGCGATGCCTCTCTGATTGGTCCACGCGTAGACAGGTTGGAACTCTGTTCCATCCGGCAGTGCCCAGCTTCCTACGACCAGAGCATTAACCATTGGGACGCCCTTCTCATCTTGCACCGTGACACTGGCAGTTACAGCGGCATTGCTGCCGTTGCTTTTCGCGCTCAGCCCGATTCTTGTAGACCGCAGGCAATTGAGGGTGCACTCGGGTGGTGGCGTCGTCGCAGGCTGCAGCCGCACCGCGTGCGTACTCGCCGTGAAATTGTTGAACGCGTAACCGACGATCTGTCCTGCATCGTTGATGTCGTGGGCGGCCAGCAGGACCCAGCCCAGCGACGGATCGATCAGTGTGTTGAGGTCTCGCAGCCCTCCGGCGTCGGTGTATAGCACGGCGCGCTTCTGACTTGAACCGCGGGTACCTACCACGTTGCCCGAGGCATTGATTCCCCAAGCGACGTTGTGCTCCCCCGTGCCCCCGAGATTCTGCAGTCCGCCTCCGGCGATGGAACGGAAGAACCGCTCGCTATTGCCCGAGGCCGACGTCGAGTTGCCGGTCACTTGCCCCAGCGCGTTGATGGCCCAGCCAAAGCTGTGCGCGAACCCCGGAAGCACGCCCAGGTCTACAAACTTCCCTCCCTTCCAACGAAACGCGTGATAGTTGCCGCCGGCCGCAGTCTTGTAGCCCGTCACCTGGCCCGCATCGTTGATGTCCAGCGCTGAGCCAGTAGCGCTGTTTGGTGTAAGGTCAACCATCCCTCGCGCCTGCGTATAAAGGAAGCCGTGCACTCCGAAGCTGGCGCCGTTCGTGTAGGACGAGCCGACGACCTGTCCATTGTTATTGACGGCCCACCCATCGCTGTAACTGCCAGTGCCGAGTGTGCCAAGATCTCTGACAACGCCGTTGGTCCAGAGCACGGCGTGGCCGAGGTCGACCCCGCCGGCGTTCGCCGTGCCTACCACGTCACCAAGATCGTTGATGTCCCGCGCTATGGTCCGTGGGCGATCAGGCAGCCCGGGCAACTGAACGATGCCGTCGGCATCGGTGTAGACGAACGCCGAGGTCCCGTCCGGGCCCATGGACCAGCCGACGACGTCTCCCTTCTTGTTAATGCCGAAGGCGATGCTCGACGAGTTGCCGGGCAGGACCCCCAAATCCTGCACGACATAAGACGCTGGGTCAGCCGCTGCGGCCCAAGATGTCAGGCCGAGCACAAGCGCGACAAGAGGGGCTCGCCTCGACGGGAGACGCACAGCGCTAGCCGAGAGAGTCTTACTGAAAGCAATCGCGAGATACTGCAGAGACGCCGCAAACCAAATGGAAATTTGGGCACGCATCGGAGATCTCCTTCAAAAAAATCGGAATCTTGACTGAGCGGAGGTGGGTAAGGACTGTCATTCTTGTACGTCTTGCACTCCGATGCGGTGACCTCCGTCACCTCGCCGCGTGATCACATGCCGTTCGGCGAATCGCGGTTGGCCCCCTGGGCTGCACGGAGAGCGGCTTGAGCCAAAATACGCGGCAGGAATCGTGCAGTCTGAGCCGTTTTGACCACTGTCCGACGTAGCTGGCAAGATCGCCAGTGGGCAACCCTGTCACGGCAAGCTGATGGCCTGCGTTCCCGGCTAGGTTTTCTCTGTACTTTTCGCGTGGCGTGTCCCTCCTGATGGAGGGTTCAGATTTCAGGAAGGCCTTTTTTGGTCCCAATGTTCAGACCATATCCAGCTTGCCGGCCATTTGGGTGTGATGGTGCCGACAATGAGTAAAGCAATTTCGTCTAAGCCCGTGCGAGTAGCGTTCTTCAGGCTGATTTGCTCATTGGGCGAGCGAACTCGATGATCTTTCCGCGTCCTTCTGCTGAAACCCACTTCAAGCTTCTTCGGAAATGGTTGGGTATGTAGAATTCGATTACTTTTGCCACAGTCGTCACTGCCTTCATCTCTAAAATGTCCTCACGCTGTCTACCGCGTCTCCACCGATTTTCTATCCGTATGGCCTTGCCACTCCCAGCCACAATGACAACGGACGAAATCGCTCAATCTCAGCTTCTTCAATAGAGCTTTACAAATAGTGCATGACCTCATCCACATCGCTGTTCTCCAAAACGAGTGACTTGCAACGAGAGCCACATCCGGCCCTTCAAAATATTGGAGTAGCGCAAGTCAAATTCGGATGCGATGCAGTTGTCTCGAAATTGTCAAATGATTGTTTGGCAAAGTTAACGTAGGTAATTGAGAGAGAGGCACGCGTGGTCCCCGATTGAAGCCGCTATATAAATGACGTTCATCGGCACTTCACCAACGACTGCTTTCCAGACTCGCGTTCCCAGCAGTTTGCGTAATCGTCTTATTTCGCATTGCATTACACGGACACTTTCGAATTGCCCGTGAGAAGGGCGACGTTGAGTGAGGAATGTGACTAACACTTCGCCAGCGAAGCGGCGGGCGCTTGCCCTTGGTAGCCATCATGATGATGATGAAGAGCGCTTTAGGAATTGGCGAGTCGAGCAACATCAAAGTTCCCGCGGCATTCGGTTTACTTGCCGCGCGGTGCGTGCGAGACCGGCCGAATCCGCTCTGCTGGAACGACACCCTCCCCTTCCAGGAGGGCATAGAAGCGATCGGCTGCGAGATTCTTGAACGTCTCAACTTTCCCGGAAGGCCAGCGGACCTCGAGCGACTCAATCATCTCCGCCGACCCCAGTCCAAAGTGCAAACGGACATCGCTCTGGGAGATATAACTACCGCCACTGCGAACCTCGTCGGTCTGCGTCATCCCTCCGGTCACGATCTTCACGCGCGCCCCGATTGCCATGCGATTGCTCCGGGTGCCCGCCAATTCCAGACTCACCCAGTGGCGGCCGGAAACACCGTGGTTCTGCAGGATCATCGGCGCGCTATCGAGGTCTTCGACCACGACGTCCACATTGCCGTCATTGAACAGGTCCCCGACCGCCAAGCCCCGTGACACGCGGCTCTCTTGCAAGGCTGATCCGGCCAGACTGCCGGCATCACAGAAGGTGCCATCTTTCTGGTTCAGGTGGAGCAGCTTGGTCTGCGCGTAACCACCGCTGGCAGGCACCTTTTCCATTTGCGGATAGACGTGACCGTTCACCGCCACCAGATCGAGCCAGCCATCGTTGTCGAGATCCACGAATGCATCGCCCCACTTCACTAGACGAAAGGAGGGCAAGGCTACCCCTGACGCGTACGAGACATCCGAAAACATCCAGTTCCCGTCGTTGCGATACAGGTCGCTATAGTCGTCGCTGAAATTTGTCACGTAGATGGAAGGGCGTCCATTGTGCAGGTAGTCGCCGAGGGCGACTCCCATGGAGGCTTGCTCAGAGCCCGTCTCGCTCAACGCGGTACCGGATTCGAGGCCAATCTCAGTGAACTTGCCTTTGCCGTCGTTGCGGTAAAGAAAGTTAGGCAGTGTGTCGTTGGCCACGTAGATGTCAGGCCAGCCGGTATTGTTGAAGTCGGCCCAAACGACGCCGAGACCGAAGTAACCGTGCGGGTCATCCACGCCGGCGGCCTTGGAAACGTCAGTAAATGTGCCATCGCCGTTGTTGTGGAACAGCGAATCGCCGGCACCCTTCAATCCACGCGGTCCGCAATAGACATCGATACCGCGATATTTGCAGAGTGACTTGCCGCCAAACGGGGGCAGATGGTCGAGTTGGAAGTCGACATAGTTGGCCACCATCAGATCCACGAATCCGTCGCGGTCGTAATCTCCGAAAGCCGCACCAGCAGACATGCGACCGTCCGCAACACCCGCTTTCGCGGTGACATCGGTGAACGTGCCATCCCCATTGTTGCGAAACAGAACATTTCCTCCGAGACACGTCAGGTACAGATCTGGCCACCCGTCGTTGTTGTAGTCGGCCACTGCGCCGCCCATCGCGAAGCAAGGAGCCGCCAGGCCTGACTTTTCCGTCGCATCGGTAAATGTGCCGTTGTGGTTGTTATGGTAGAGCGCTCCGCGAGCCGATTCCTTGCGCAGGGCCATCTCGATGGTTGGCGCGTTCGTGAAATAGATGTCCAGCCAGCCATCGCGATCGTAATCCCACAGAATGACACCGCCGCTCATCGACTCGACAATGTATGTGCTCAGCGGATTGGCGATATGTCGGAAACGGATACCTGCCTTCTCCGTGACGTCTTCGAGTTGCGGTACTTGGCGTCCTTTGCACTGAACCTTCTTGGCATTCGGCGGCGGCGGAGGCGCGGCCGGATGCTGCTCCTGACTCAAAGCCATCGGTGCAAGCAACACCGCTGCGCCGACGAGCAGGGCGCGAATGCGAAGTAATGGTCGCGGAGTCAATTGCTGTCCGTCTCGCTCAAGTTCATTGCTTCTTGTCTTCCTTCTTTTGCGGAACCTGCTCGGAGACAGTAGTCCCCAGTTCTCGCAGAAGCGCGCGAGCCGCATCATCACCCGGGGCAAGTGCCAGCGCCTTTCGCAATGCCCGGATTGCTTCCGGCTTGTTCCCGGCGCGATAGGCCGTGAATCCGAGATTGCGCATGAGATTGGGTACTTTCGGATCCCATCCCTCCGCTTCCTGATAGTGTCCAAGAGCAACGGCATACTGGCCCTGCATTGCTTCGACCGTGGCCAGATCATTGAAGGCGCCGCCCAGAACAGAACGCAAGAATTCTTCCTGCGCCGCTGCCTGTCTCTGCTGGCCCGGTGTCAGCTTGGCGTGCGACAGCGCGTCGCTGCCTAACGGTGTGGCCGCATCCTTGCCCGGCCCACCCAAGGGAACCGGCGGCTCGTTTTGAGGAAGGCTAGGGGCATCGGCTGAAGAAACTCCGGATCCACCCGAATCGCCCGTACCACTTCCTTCCTGGTTGTCGGCGATGATGTTTTGCTGAATCGCGCGCGCCTTTTCGAAGTATCGCTCCCCTTCCGCTGCTCTTCCGGAAGCAACGAGGATCCGGCCAAGACTGGTGTAGGCCTTCCGGATATCTTTGTGAGCGTCCACGCCGCTACGTTCGGCAAGTGCAATTGCCTTCCGGAAGAGCCGCTCCGCGCGCTGATTTTCCTTGCGCCGGTAGGCATTCAGTCCCAGGTACAGCCAGGCTTCCGGTGAAGACGGATCCAATCTCGCCGCCTGCCCCAGATAGTGATCCGCCTCCTGCGACTGGTTCGAACTGAACGCCATATAGCCCAAGAGATAGTTCGCAAAAAAATCTCTAGGGTCGACTCGCAGTTGCTCGAGAAATTGCCGGCGTGCCTCCGGCGTGGGGGCCCATTCGTTCTGCATCAAGTAGGTCAGGCCGAGAAAGTAGTGGCCGTTTGGAACTTTAGGATCGAGTGAAAGCGCACGCTGGAACTCCCGGATTGCGTCGCCGTACATGGTGGCATTTCGATAAGCGATGCCGAACAAGAGATGCAAGCTGCTGCCATCACCGGACGCCACCGTCATCTGCTGGAAAATGGCTGCGGCCTTTTCCTTCTCTTTCAATCGGAGCAAACAACTGGCGAGACGGTAGCTGGTGTCGCGGTTGGGACGAATCTCAAGCGACTTCTGGAAAGACTCCGCCGCGGCGCGGTAGTCCTTTTTCTTCACCTGCGCCTGGCCCTGAATGGTCCAGGCCGTGGCGTTGCGCGGATCTGCCGCAAGAGCTTGGCTGATCTCTTTGAGTGCTTCGTCCACCCGGCTGCTAAACAAGTTGGCAGCAGCGAGATCGACGTGCGCATCTGCAACATCCTCGAACTCGAGGGATCTGCGGGAGAACTTGGCGGCCTCGGGATATGCGGCTTCAAAGAGGCGCAACTTTCCCATTTCGCGGAGTCCGAGGGCGACTATCTTCTCGCTGGCGGCAGCGGCAGCAGGCAAGTCACCAGCCTTCGCCGCCGCCTGCGCAGCGGCAAATCGCCGATCAAATTCGTCGAGTGGTGACGCGGGCTTCTGTTGCGCGTTCGCTTGCAGGCACCCCAGAACGGCAAGGAGGAAAAGCTGCGCGCCACGCGCAGACCGTCTCCACAGAATGACGTTCGAAGACCCGGAAGGTGGGGTGTGGATCAAAGCCGAAGGTCCCTGGCTGGTAAGTAAAAGTACACGCTTGGTGGCGAGCTGTTCAAGTCGCAGGATTTGGCGAGAAATCGCCATTACGCCACTACTTCGCCCCGGGAAAGCTGTTTCCGAGCAGTTGGTGTAATCGCCTGTTCTCGCCAGTTAAGTAAGGGTGTCATTAAAATCGTTGTCAGGGGCGAGTGGCGCTGGGTTATATGCCTGTAGTTAAATTCAGGCCGTCGGCGGAAATAATAGAACGCCATCGTTCTCTGGCAGAGAAGCACGCCGCTTTCAGGTTGATGCAGAATTTGGTCGAACAGATTGCGGTTTCGAAATACTCAAGCGGGCTTTTGCTACAACCTCGATGCAGACGTTGTTAGTCGCACAGACTCCGGAGTTCGAGTGGGATAAAGAAATTCTGCGCGTCAGTCTTGATGTTCACAGTGGTGAGCTCGTGTTTGATTTCAGGAAACCGGGTCCAATCTGCTCAAATACCGGCACTGGATTCGACGCTGTCCGCCTGAAGAGGGTTTCTCGCGGCTCGAAGGATTTCTCACGCTCAAGAAGTGGTTTGTCGTACACAAGGTCTAGTCCACAGTGGACTAGCGAAACATCGACATTACAACAGTTGACCCTTGGTCAGAGTGGCCTGAGAAGTAGTTGGTGTAATCGCCTAATTTTGACAATTGCCTTACGCGCTCGGCCAACGATTAATGTGGTGCCACCGACGCATCTGTTTCGGTCGCGACGGAATGTGCGGTGACTCGAAAGAATTGCTCTGCTGCGCCTCAAACACCATTGCGATTCTCTGTGCTGCTCGTTAAGAACGGCCTTCGTGGCTCTTCTTTATTCGGCTTGATCCCAGACTGGAGTCCAGGACTTGTCCGGGTTGAAGCGCTCCATGTTCATGAACTCGTCGAGGGTGCTTGGGCCGAAATCTTTTTCGTACACAACGCCGTCGTGGCTGACGATGAACGTCTTTACGCCGGTCACGCCGTACTCGGCAGGGGCAGCGATCAGGGCGAAGCCACCGATCATCACACCTTTGACTACGAAATCCATTTTGCCGAGTGGAGCAGCCGGTCCCTGTCCCTTCAGAATTTTGAAGAAATAGCCGTGATAGGGCTCGGATCCGCTGGTGTAGCCCAGTTCGATGGCGCGAGCGATCTTTTCACCGATGGGACCGCCCCACGTGCCGTCGGGGTTCTGCCAAGCCAAACCATCCTGCTTGCTCGGAGTACTGACGATGCGCTGTGCGTACTGGTTCACGTTGTACCCTTCGAGTGGCTGAAGCGCGTATTCGTGCTGCGCCTCCACGTAGCCGCGGCAGATTTGAATGGCGTCCAATTCGTTAGCGCCGATGCGGCGGTAGAGAAGTTCCTGTCGGCCGGCCTTCCCATCAAAAAACCACTTGCTACCGCTCTTCACGATCGGAACCGGAAACGGCCAGTCCTCCTTGCCTACGAGCAGGAACGCGCGGTTCCCGTTTTTCGGATCCACGGAGATGCTCTTCTTTTCACGGGCCTCGGCGGCGAAGTCGGCGGCGTGTTTCCGATCTTGCGCGAATTCACCGCTAAAGACAACGTCCTCGCCACCGGGGCCAAAGATGTGCATGAGCGCGACGACGTCGAACTTGTCGGCGGCAGCCACCAGCGCATCGGCTGCCAGTTGCGGGGTGTCAAAGCTGCTGAGGCCTGCGGCAGGAGGACTCGTAGAGGCTGGAGGCATCTTGGCTGTCGATTGCTGCGCAATAGACAGAACCGAAACGCATAAGCACGCCCAGACCACCGCGATGACAATCCGAAGAATTCGGAAGAGATTCACATTCGCAGATGTCAATGTCACTTTGTGCTCCTAGGATTTCCGATTACGGTTGGTAACCTATCGACGCCGCCCGCCACCGCCGCCTCCGCGAAAGCCGCCTCCACCCCCTCGAGATCCCATGCTTGAGGAACCGCGGCTGCTGCTGCCGCGAGCGCTCGATCCGCTGTATCCTCTCGATCCTCCTCCGAAGGCGTCGCGGTTTCCGCCACCGCTGCGCGAGAGATCGCGGCTTCCGATGCGATCGGCTCCGCCTCCACCGGCCCGGTTGCCAGCACCGGCGCCCCCGCCACGATTGCCCATACCATCCCCGCCGGCGCGGTTGCTTGCGCTGTTCCTTGCGGTGGAGCTGCGGGATACGTCGCCGCCTTGCCGTCCCATCTGTTGGCGGGCGCTAGCCTGACGGTTGGCAAGAGAGTCGCCGCGCGTCGTGCCGCCGAATCTGTCCGCTGTTGCGCGATCTTTGTAGGGAGCTCCGCCACGATGTTCAGGATTGTGTTGCCATTTGTTGCCACCCCCACTCGGCAAAGTGGAGACGCGATTTCCCCCGCCGGCACCGCCCACACCGCCAACACCACCAACACCGCCGGCACCACCAACTCCGCCAACGCCGCCGGCACCACCAACTCCGCCAACTCCACCAACGCCGCCCACTCCACCAACGCTGCCCACTCCACCAACGCCGCCCACTCCACCAACGCCGCCCACTCCACCAACGCCGCCCACGTTACCGCGATTGCCGCCGCGGTTGATGTTCGAATTGCGGTTGAAGTTGTTGTTGACGTTGATGTCGATATCATTGCCGCCCCAGCCGCAGCCCCATCCCCAGCCGCCGCTCCAGAACGCGCCCATCATCACACCCATGCCGAACGAGATGGCCATTCCCGCAGCGTAGTATCCATAGGGGGGGTAATAAATCGGAGGGTAGGGATAGATCGGCGGACCGTAAACGACCACGGGATCGTAGGAAGGCACATAAACGACTTGCGGTTGAGCCTGTTCGACGACGATCACCGACTTGTTTTCGACAACTTTTGTTTCCACCTTCTGTTGCTCAGTCGATTTCAAATTGCCCTTATCCTTGGCTTTCTTGCGCATACGCTGCACGGCATCCATTACGTCGCTTTGCTGCGATAGAAACGCGTTGCCCAGGTCGGTCGTCCACTGGATGTCGTCGGCCAGTCGCTTTACCACATCAGGCAAGGCGGCCATCGCTTGGACACTGGGATCCCAAGACTCTTTCGCGACGGCATCGGCCAAGGGTTTGTCCTTGAGACCTTTGTGTTTTTCCAACCATTGCTGGAGCTGGACGATCTCAAGCGGATATGTGGATGCCGCGAGGGTCTGCGCCAGCAACGGGTCTGGATAAAGGGCAATGGGTGCAACTAGAGAATCGAGCTGGTCGGGCGGAATCTTGGCAGCCTGACTCGGTGTCGAGGACGCGGTCGCCTGCATCGGAGGCGGATTGAAGGTCAGGGTGTCGCCGGGCAAGAGAGCAACGCTGCAAACAATCGCCAGCAAAGCTTGGAAGGTTGCGCCATTTCTGTTCAGATTCAAGGGCCGCTCCCCTCGTCTTACGAAACTACTGTGGATCGCCGGTCAGATCGGTCCGGGGTGTAGAAACCAATGCATTAGTTCCGCGATCTGCATGGCTACAGTCCGCAGTGCGGAGCTACCCCTTCTCAACCTAGGTCATGCCGTTTCTCACGTCAGCTGGCAAAAAATACAGGTCGTGTGGGTGTCGAGGTCCAGCGTCCGCTACCGGACGAGCAGGCGTAGTTGACGTAATATCGCCATTTCACCAACTACTTCGCCCGGAAGCCTGTTTGTCGGGTAGTTGCTGAAATCGCCTGGTTTCTTCAGCTGAGTGATTCTAGGCCTCCGGTTCACACCGATGTTCCCCAACCGTCAAAATCGCAGGAACGTTCTTTGCCAGCAGTCACCATCCACGTCACCCACTGATCGAGAATTTCGGGAGAAACCGCCGTCTCTCTGGTTCTGCCCTCTACTCGCCATTTTCGGCGCAGAAATGATCCGCTCGACTCGACGTTGACTTCGTAATCCGTCTGTTCGCGAACTACAGCACACAAACTCTCGGCAGCCTTCCGACTCGCTGCGTTGTAAGAAAAATCCAAGCGCAGCGTGCTCTCGGCGGTTACACCGTGTTTCTGTAAAGCAGCCCACGTGTGGCGATTCATCGCAAGTTGTTTGGCAAGAATGGTCTCGTAGTGTGCGTCTTGCATGGAACCCCATGATTCCGACGGCTTAAGCCACGGTTAGCCGATCGTTATTGTGAAATTGCCATTTCACCAACTGCGGACCGGGCTCGAACTCTTAACTCTTCGAACAAACAAGAGCTTATAAGTCGGAGCCACCCTAAGAGGACTCCAGGGTAAGAATCCAGCTAATTCACATTGAGGAAAACGCCAACTCTTCGGTTTGCCAGGTCAACGGTCGGCGTAATCGAAAATTCTGTTCCTCGAATTGAGATTCTGGTGCGACGGGAGACGCTGCTACCCACGAGGTAACCTAGAGTGGCCCCGGCGGCGACGTCACTGGCCCAGTGCTTGTTGCCCCTTACGCGAGCGATGCTTATGGCGCTTGCAACACCATAGCCGACAAGTCCCGCCTTCCAACCGTAGTATCGTTGCGTGACTGTCGCAATCATGAAGGATGTGGATGCATGCGATGACGGAAAAGATCGATCGTTGCTTGCATCCGGTCGCGTGCGACTTATCGCCAACTTCATTCCATAGGTGAGCCCTTCATCAAGAACTGTGGCTTGCGCAAGTGAATAGGTGAAGGAATGAAAGCGATCGTTTTTCGATCGATTTCCCGCGATTAGAAGGCCGCCGACCACGGGTGCCACCACGTAGAGAGATCCGAGGGCCGATCCGAACTTGCCAAACGAGGAACTACCGTCGTGAACAGAAAAATGCTCCTGGATATCTTCGTCCCAAATAGAGATGACGCCTGTTGAGGCGCTGCCGATGAGCAGGGGAGCAATGTTCTTCGTGCTGAACATCGCCAGAAAGTTTGCGCCCAGATTCTGTGGGAAGCGCTTGAGGCTGGTGTATTCAGGTGGAGCGTCAGTTGGCAGCCCTGAGGCCGTGCTTTGACCCTGCACTCTGGCGATCCCACACACCCACAATAAAATGATGGCCGCCGCCAAGGTGCTGCGCCGGGTCCTACCGAGGGAAGGGGTTTCGCTCGATCGCAAACGCGATGTCCTCTTACCACCCGGTCCGCGAGCAAGAGAGGTGGCGACTTTCATTCTTAATTTGCCAGTGCAAAACATTCGTAACAACCGACAAGCGGCGCCGCTGCGGTTCCTCTCGCCTCCTACGGTCCAATCGTCGCAGAGGGACTGAATCGTTCCGTTCTCCGAGGGCGCTGGATAAGCAGTATTCAGAATGAACCTCTCTTGTAAGGAAAGCCAATAGAATCCAGTGAAGTTTTTCGCCGTGACAGAAGCCTGGGTTTGAGTCGGCATTCGAGAAATGGACGCGGCGCCCATCCCCTTGCTTGTCCGGCCCATCGCTTGACAAATATTTGCTGTTGGTTTTGAATAAATGACTGTCAGTCGAATATGGCTACAGGTCACCAATGTCCAAGAGCAAAACATCAGGGTTCTCTGCTGTTGTTGAAGCGCTAGCGGCGGAAGATCTTCCGCACCTCAAGGAATTGGGGAGACGGCAGCGTCGTGCGGCTGAAACAAGAGTGCGGTTATTCCGAACTGCGGTACAGCTTTTCGCGAAGCGTGGCTTCGGCAATGTCACGGTCGAAGACATTACGGAGGCAGCCGATGTCGGCAAGGGAACTTTCTTCAACTACTTTGAGAGTAAGGATCACGTCTTTGGCGTAATGGCGGAGATTCAGCTCGGAAAAGTGAAGGAAGCTCTCATCCGATCGGAAGCTGGGAATGAGACGACCTTCGCCACATTGCGCCGACTGTTCTCACGGGTCGGTGAAGAGCCGGGGCGAAGCGCAGAGTTAACGCGTGCCCTGATTTCTTCGATCACGGGAAGCGACCGCGTTCGAATCGTCATGTCGGAACGTATGGCGGAAGGACGACAGATGCTCGCCCGTATCATCCAGCTGGGCCAGGAACGGGGGGAGGTCGCGGCTGCTTTAAAGCCATCGCAAGTTGCGCTTGCTTGCCAACAATCTGTAATGGGCACGATGTTGCTGTGGTCTCTCCGGGGAGATGGGCGGCTTGAGACCTGGCTCGAAAACAGCTTCAACCATTTGTGGAGAGCAATCACAGCCCCGCGAGAGTCGTAGTCATGAAACGAAATTTGATACATCGTGTCGCAACTTCGCTGGTGGTCCTAAGTAGCGTGTCGTTAAGTCTTGCGCAAGTCCAAAGCCCCTATCGGCTCAGCCTTCGCGAAGCGATTGATAAAGGATTGCAGGCAAATCTAAGCGTGCTGGTAGCTGACACGCGCGTCCAGGAACTTGAGGGGACACGCGTTCGTCGTTTAGCGAATTTGCTACCAAAAGTACGAGCCCAGTCGTATGCCAACCTACAGAATCGCAACCTGCGGGCGTTCGGGATTTCATTTCCCGGCGTTCCGGAAGTCGTCGGGCCTTTCTCTAATTATGATTTTCGTATTTATGCAGATCAGAGCATTGTTGACCTGCAAAGCTATCGGAACTGGAAGGCAGCGGAGGTGCTTGCCGAATCGGGCAAGCTCGACTACCAAAATGCTCGCGACCTTGTAATTCGATCGATCGCCAGCTTGTATCTGAGCGGGCAAGCGGCTGCCGCGCGGGCGGAAGCAGCGCAGTCCCGCGTGACTGCTTCCGATGCTCTTTATCGCCTTGCAAAGGACCGCCACGATAGTGGGGTGGCCACCGGTGTGGACGTCTTAAGAGCGCAAGTGGAATTAGCGAATGACAAACAGGTGTTGCTGGCCGCGCAAAACCAGTACAAGCAAACTCTTCTTTCGCTCGCGAGGAACATTGGCATGACGCCGGGTACAGCTCTGGAGCTGGCGGAGCCACTTGCTT
>Ga0207648_10005026_pt1 | contig 13424 bp, 11 predicted proteins | sample KBSMisM32_FD_184310 | JGI IMG/M metagenome (GOLD analysis project Ga0207648, IMG submission 184310) | Miscanthus rhizosphere microbial communities from Kellogg Biological Station, Michigan, USA - KBS Miscanthus M3-2 (SPAdes) (version 2) | ecosystem: Host-associated > Plants > Roots >...
CTGGGCGAAAGCCTGGAACCATTCCTTGAACAGTTCGGTGTCCATCTCCCCCAGCTTTGGCTTGGGAATTTTCACATGCCAGATCAGGTAAGGCCGGTTGGAAATATCAATCGCCACCCGGGTCAGGGCTTCGTCCATGGGGATCAGGGCCGAGCCGAAGCGAGTGATGCCGGAAAAATCGCCCAGTGCCTGTTTCACCGCCTGGCCGATCACAATGGCGGTGTCTTCGGTGGTGTGGTGGTAGTCGACATGCAGGTCGCCGGTGGCGCGCACTTTCAGGTCGATCATGGAGTGGCGGGAAAAGCTCTCCAGCATATGGTCCAGAAAACCGATGCCGGTATCGATATCGGCATCGCCGGTACCGTCCAGGTCGAGGGACACCGAAATCTCGGTTTCCCGGGTCTTGCGTTCAACAGTCGCAGTGCGCATGCAATCTTTCTCGGTCAACTCAGGTCCGCCTCCCCATCGTGCGCGTCAGCGCACCGGAGGGGGAGGTGGTTTCAGCGTGCGAGGGTAGCGGAGCGACCGAGCGAAAGCTGAAACCGGAGGGGTCATCAATAAACCGCTGTATAGCAGGGGGTTCCCTAAGGGTGAATCCCATTCCACCGCAAAGCATATGTCATATTTGACATATCCTGTTGACCCCCCCGCCAAACCCTGTAAAGAGGGGCGCTCTTTAAGGAATAGGACCTCCAGCATGGCGCGTTCCGACTATCTGTTCACTTCCGAAAGCGTTTCCGAAGGCCACCCCGACAAGGTGTGCGACCGCATCTCGGACGAGGTGGTGGACCTGTTCTTCCGCGAAGGTCCCAAGGAAGGCATGAGCCCCTGGGATATTCGCGCTGCCTGCGAAACGCTTTGCACCACCAATCGCGTGGTGATCGCGGGCGAGACTCGCGGCCCCAAGAAGGTGCAAGCGGGCGATGTGGAGGAAGTCGCGCGCAAGGCGATCAAGGATATCGGTTATGAGCAGGACGGTTTTCATTGGCGCAATGCCAATGTCGAAGTCCTGCTGCACGCCCAGTCGGCGCATATCGCCCAGGGCGTGGATGCGAGCGGCAACAAGGACGAAGGCGCGGGCGACCAAGGCATCATGTTCGGCTATGCCTGCCGCGAGACGCCGGCGCTGATGCCGGCGCCGATTTTCTATAGCCACAAGATTCTGGAATTGCTGGCCAAGGTGCGCAAGGACGGCAAGGAAACCGCTTTACTGCCCGACGCCAAATCGCAAGTCACTCTGCGTTATGCGAACGGAAAGCCGGTGGAAGCCACGCAAATCGTGCTTTCCACCCAGCACACCCATGAAAGCCAGACCAGCGCCGACATCCGCAAGATTGTCGAGCCTTATATCCGCCAAGTCCTTCCGGCGGCCTGGATCAATGAAAAGACCGTGTGGCACATCAATCCCACCGGCGCCTTCGTGATCGGCGGACCCGACGGCGACTGCGGTCTGACGGGACGCAAAATCATCGTCGACACTTACGGCGGCGCGGCTCCGCATGGCGGCGGCGCGTTCAGCGGCAAGGACTCCACCAAGGTGGACCGCTCGGCGGCTTATGCCGCGCGCTATCTCGCCAAGAATGTGGTGGCCGCCGGCGTAGCCGACCGCTGCACCATCCAGCTTGCTTATGCCATCGGCGTGGCCGAGCCGCTCAGCGTCTATGTCGATCTGCATGGCACCGGCCAGGTGGACGAAGCCAGGCTGGAAAAGATTCTGCCGGAGATCATGAACCTGAAGCCGCGCGGCATCCGCCAGCATCTGGATCTCAACAAGCCGATCTTCGCCCGCACGTCTGCTTATGGTCATTTTGGCCGCGAACCGGATGCGGACGGCGGCTTTTCCTGGGAGAAGACGGATTTAGCTGATCAGATCAAAGCTGCGCTTAGCTAGACCTGTCATCCCCGGCGAGCATCGCGCAATATGCGCGATGTGAGGGAGTTCCTAGCGACAGCGTAGGAACGACCCAGGTTGAGGGCAAAATGATTGGATTTTTTCGCCGGCCGCTCGCTTTGGCTCGCGGCGTTCGTCGCTCGAAATGGTCCGCTGGACCATTTCGTTCGCCTATGGCGAACCGCTCCTTACCCCCTCGCGCAGCTTCGCTGTGCTCGGCCGGGAATGACAATTGTGTCCGACCATCCAGATCGTAACCGTCGCAAGCTCTATGGCCGGCGCAAGGGCCCCAAGCTGTCTCAGCGTCAGTCCGGCCTGCGCCGAACGCTGTTAAGTGAGCTCGCCTATCGCCCCGGTGAAGCCCCCCTCGGACAGTTCCCGAACGCTGTTCGGGAACTGTGGCTGGAGATCGGTTTTGGTGCCGGAGAGCATCTTGTCTGGCAGGCGGAGCACCATCCGGACATCGGCCTGATTGGCGCCGAACCCTATGAAATGGGTGTGGCCAAGTTATTGACAAAGTTAGAAGAAAATCCACTGAACACTGTTCGAATTTATGAGGGGGATGGGCGGGAGATCATCGAAGCCTTGCCCGATCAATGTCTCAGCCGCTTCTTCCTTTTGTTCCCCGACCCCTGGCCCAAAACCCGGCATCATAAACGGCGTTTTTTGCAGATGGAGATGCTGGACCAGCTGGCCCGGGTGTTGAAACCGGGGGCCGAACTGCGCTTTGCCACCGACGATAAGTCCTATCTGCCTTATGCCTTGGAACGGCTGATAGCCCATCCGGGGTTTGACTGGCTGGCGCAAGGGCCAAAGGACTGGAAAAGCCGCCCCGCCGACTGGCCGCCAACCCGTTATGAAACCAAGGCGATCAAGGGCCCGCCCACTTTTTTACGCTTTGCGCGGCGCTAGCCTTCGCTTTGCCCGAACAGAGGGATAAAACCCCGTCGATGCAGACCCCGCCCAGCCACGAGCCAGAGAAAAAAAGCCCGATTTTCGGTACCAGCATCGGTGACCTGGGCGTGGTGGTGATTGCCCTCCTGTGCACCATCACATTGTTAATGATCCTGTTTTCGCCCTCGCCGTTCCAAAAGTTGGAAAGGGCCCAGGCCCAGCAGGCAAAGGAAAAAGCTCACCAGGCCGAGGTCGAACGCCAGAAAAAAATTGACGAAGCCGTGGCCACCGGCGAGGTCAGTGTCGGCATCATGCCGAAGAAGCATTAACCGCGTTCCAGCCTTGATATTACGCCCCTCGAGGCGTAAATACCCGCCATCCCAAACAACAACAGCAAGTTGTGTGGCGGCCTTCAGAGGGCCGCCGCGGGCCAAAGACTTTGGTATTGAGGCTAAATGGTCGTCGCGGCCGCATCGCATCTGGAGCCTGTGTTTGAACCCGTGATTGAAAAAGCGGGATTCAAGCTGGTGCGCCTGCGCGTCATGGGCGGCGCCAACAAGACTTTGCAGGTAATGGCCGAACGCCCCGACGGCAGCATGGACGTGGAAGGCTGCGCCACGCTTTCACATATTCTTTTGGACTTCATCGAAGCCGAAGACCCGGTCGAAGGCGAATACGAATTGGAAGTGTCATCGCCCGGCATCGACCGGCCGCTGACCCGGCTGATGGATTTTTCCCGCTGGTCCGGCCACGAGGCCAAGATCGAACTCACCCTTCCCATCGACGGGCGTAAGCGCTTTCGCGGCACCCTGCTGGGGCTGGACGGTCAGGATGTCATGATCCGGGCCGATAACAGCGACATCAAATTTCCGTTTCGCGCCATCGCAAACGCGAAACTCGTTCTCACCGACAAGCTTATCAATGAAGATTTGAAGGCTCGAAAAGGAGCCCCCGCGCAAGCGGGAGCGACAACTTAAAGGACTACAGGAGAAGATAATGGCAAGCACAGTGGCCGCCAACCGGCTGGAACTTTTGCAGATCGCTGACGCCGTCGCGCGCGACAAATCCATCGACAAACAGGTGGTGCTGACCGCGATGGAAGAGGCGATGCAGCGCGCCGCCAAGGCCCACTATGGCACCGAGAACGACATCAAGGTCGATATCGACCCCAAGACGGGCGAGACCCATGTCTCGCGCTATTTGCATGTCGTGGAAATGGTGGAGAACGACAAGACCGAGATTTCGCTGGCCGATGCCCGCAAGCGCAATCCCGACGCCCAGATCGGCGACATCATCGCCGAGACGCTTCCTCCGGTCGATTTCAACCGCATCAATGCCCAGAACGCCAAGCAGGTGATCGTGCAGAAGGTGCGCGATGCCGAGCGCGAGCGCCAGTATGACGAATACAAAGACCGCATCGGTGAAGTGGTGCATGGCGTGGTCAAGCGCAGCGAGTTCGGTTCTGTTGTCGTCGACCTGGGCAAGGCCGAAGGCGTGGTGCGCCGTGATGAGATGATCCCGCGCGAATCCTTCCGCGCCGGCGACCGCATCCGCGCTTATATCTATGACGTGCGCCGCGAAGCCCGCGGTCCGCAGATTTTCCTGTCGCGCAGCCATCCCCAATTCATGGTGCGGCTGTTTGCGCAGGAAGTGCCGGAAATCTATGACGGCGTGATCGAAATCCGCGCCGTGGCCCGCGATCCGGGCTCCCGCGCCAAGATTGCGGTGATCAGTAAGGATTCTTCCATCGATCCGGTGGGCGCTTGCGTGGGTATGCGCGGCGTGCGCGTCCAGGCGGTGGTGCAGGAGCTCCAAGGCGAGCGCATCGACATCATTCCGTGGAATCCCGATCCGGCCACCTTCATCGTCAATGCTTTGGCGCCCGCTGAAGTCACCAAGGTGGTGTTGGACGAAGACACCCATCGCGTCGAAGTGGTGGTGCCGGATGAGCAGCTGTCCCTGGGCATCGGCCGCCGCGGCCAGAATGTGCGCCTGGCCTCCCAGCTCACCAGCTGGCAGATCGATATCCTGACGGAAGCTGAGGAATCGGAGCGCCGCCAGAAGGAATTCGCCCAGCGCACCCAGCTGTTCATGGAATCTCTGGACGTGGACGAGACCGTAGCCCAGCTGTTGGCCTCGGAAGGTTTCGCCACCATCGAAGACGTGGCCTATGTCGAACTGAACGAATTGGCTCAGATCGAAGCCTTTGACGAAGAGACTGCCCAGGAATTGCAAAGCCGCGCCCTGGAATTCATCGAAGCCCGCAACAAGGAACTGGATGACAAGCGCCTGGCCTTGGGCGTTGCCGACGAAGTGCTGGAAGTGGAAGGGGTCACCCCCGCCATGGCGGTTGCCTTGGGCGAGCATGAGGTCAAGACCTTGGAAGACCTGGCCGGTTGCGCCACCGACGATCTGATCGGCTATTACGAGACCGGCAAGGACAAGGAACGCACCCGCATTCCCGGCGCGCTCGACGGCTTCAATCTCTCCAGTGACGACGCCAATTCCATCATCATGAAGGCGCGCGTCAAGGCGGGCTGGATTGAAGAGCAGGTAGAGGAAGTCGCTGAGGAAAGCGAAGGAGAGGAGCCGGCCGAAGCCTGATGACAGCGGTGGCGCACAAAATGGAAAAGACGGACGATAACGCGCGCGAACGCCGCGACATCGTATCGGGCGAAGTCATGCCCGATAGCCGTCTGTTGCGTTTTGTCGCCGATCCGGAAGGCCAGGTGGTTCCCGATGCGGCGGCCAAGCTGCCGGGCAGGGGCCTTTGGGTGGAAGCATCCAGGGACGCCGTCAACAAGGCCGTGGAGAAGAAACTTTTCTCCCGCGCCGCGAAGGCGCAGGTCACTGCAACCACCGATCTTGCCGCGCGCGCGGAAAAAGCGCTGGTGGCGCGAATGCTGGGCGATCTGGGGATCGCGCGCCGTTCCGGCGCCCTGGTGCTGGGCTTTGACAATGTTCTGCGCGCCTTGGAAGGACTAAAAGCCCCGAAAGTCCTGATCGAGGCTTTCGACGGCGCGGCCGACGGCAAGCGCAAATTGTACGCCGCCGCCCACCGGTTGGAACTGAATTGCGTGGTGATCGAAAACTTGACCAGCGCGGAATTGGGCTTGGCGCTGGGACGCGAGAATGTGATACATGCCGCCGTCCAGCCAGGCGGCCTAGCCGAACGTTTGATTTTTGATGCGGAACGCCTTTCCGGCTTTCGCCAGCGGACCGAAAGAGATTCATGAGCGATACTGACGAAACCAAGCGCCCGGGCAAGACGCTGTCTCTGAAGAAGACGGAAACTTCCACCGTCAAGCAGAGCTTCAGCCATGGCCGGACCAAGGCCGTGGTGGTGGAGAAAAAGCGTTCCGCCGCCCCGCCTGCTGCCGCCAAACCGTCTGCCAAGTCGGCGGAAAAGCCCGCTGAGAAGACAGCAGCGCCGGCGGCCACGCCGGCAGCCGCCGCCAAGGGTGCCGCTCCCGCGCGTGGTGTGGTGCTGCGCCAGCTTTCGGAAGAGGAAAAAGCCCGCCGCGCCGCCGCCCTGGCCGATGCGCGCGTGTCCGACAGTGAAGCCCGCAAGATCGCGGAACAGGAAGCCGAGCGCAAATCGCGCGAAGACGAACAGCTCAAGGCCGAGCGCGTTGCCGCCGAAAAACGCAAGGTGGAAGAGGATGCGCGCAAGGCTGCCGACGAGGCCGCCAAAAAGCGCGCCGAGCAGGAAGCCGCCCGCCGCCTGGAAACGCCCAAGGCCGCGGAAAAACCGGCCGAGACTACGTCACGCCGCCGCCTGGAGAATGAAGAGGAAGAAGAGAGCGGCAGCAAGAAGGGCGGCCCCGGCAAGCCCGGCGCCCCCAAGGCGCCTGCGCCCAAAAAGGCCGAAGGCGAACGCCGCCGCGGCAAGCTGACCGTCACCCGCGCTCTGTCAGATGACGATGAGCGCGTGCGTTCGGTCGCGTCCTATAAGCGCCATCTGCAGCGCGTCAACAAAGGTCACCAACAGCAGCCTGCCGGTCCTGCCGGTCCGCGCGATATTATTGTCCCTGAAACCATCTCGGTTGCCGATCTCGCCAACCGCATGGCGCGCCGCACCGTCGATGTCATCAAGGTGCTGATGAAGAACGGCATGATGGCCACACCGGCTGATGTGATTGACGCCGACACCGCCGAACTGGTGGCGGCCGAATATGGCCATGTGGTCAAGCGCGTTGCTGAGAGCGACGTGCTGGAAGGGTTGACCGGCGCCAAGGACGACGATGCCCATCTGGAGTCGCGCCCGCCGGTGGTCACCGTCATGGGCCATGTCGACCATGGCAAGACCTCGCTGCTGGACGCCATGCGCAAGACCGATGTGGTGTCGGGCGAAGCCGGCGGCATCACACAGCATATCGGCGCCTATCAAGTGAATTTGAAGTCCGGCCAGAAGATCACCTTCCTGGACACGCCGGGCCATGCCGCCTTTACCCAGATGCGCGCCCGTGGCGCCAAAGTCACCGACCTGGTGATCCTGGTGGTGGCGGCCGATGACGGCGTGATGCCGCAAACGGTGGAAGCCATCGCCCATGCCAAGGCGGCCGGTGTGCCGATGATCGTGGCGGTCAATAAAGTCGACAAGGGCGACTCCAATCCGCTCCGGGTGAAGACCGAGCTGTTGCAGCACGAAATCCAAGTCGAGGATCTGGGCGGCCAAACCCAGGCGGTCGAAGTCTCGGCCACCAAGGGCATTGGCCTGGACAAGCTGGAAGAAGCCATTCTGCTCCAGGCCGAAATCCTGGATCTCAAGGCCAATCCCGATCGCGCCGCCGAAGGCGCGGTGATCGAGGCCAAGCTGGACAAGGGCCGCGGCCCTGTCGCCACCGTGCTGGTACAGCGCGGCACCCTGAAAGTGGGCGACATTGTTGTTGCCGGCGCGGAATGGGGCCGGGTTCGGCTTTTGGCCAATGAACGCGGCGAGACAGTGCAATCGGCCGGTCCGTCCACGCCCATCGAAGTTTTGGGCCTGTCAGCTGCACCCGAAGCCGGCGACGAAATGGTCGTGGTCGAAAATGAAGCGCGTGCACGCGAAGTGGCGGAGTATCGCGGCCGCAAGCGCCGCGAACAGCGCCAAGCGTCCAACTCGCGCCAGACCCTGGATCAATTGCTGCAAACCCGCGAAGCCGGAGAAAAGCGCCTGTTACCGCTGGTGCTCAAGACCGACGTTCAGGGCTCCAGCGAAGCCATTCAAGGCGCGCTGGCCAAGTTGGCGACCAATGAAGTCGGCGCCCAGATCCTGCAATCCGGTGTCGGCGGCATCACCGAAAGTGACGTGATCCTGGCGCATGCCTCGGGCGCAGCCGTGATCGGCTTCAATGTCCGGGCCAACAATCAGGCGCGCGACCGCGCCAAGCGCGATGGTGTGGAAATCCGCTACTACAACATCATCTACAATCTGGTGGATGACGTGAAGGCGGCGCTGTCGGGCATGCTGACGCCCGAGACGCGCGAGAAGTTCCTGGGCAATGCCGAAATCCTGGAAGTGTTCAACATCTCCAAGGTGGGCAAGGTCGCGGGCTGCAAGGTCACCGAAGGCACCGTCAAGCGCGGCGCCAAGGTGCGGTTGATCCGCGACAATGTCGTGATTCACGAGGGCGAACTTTCCACCCTGAAGCGCTTCAAGGATGAAGTGCGCGAGGTGCAGGTTGGCCAGGAATGCGGCATGGCCTTCACCAACTATCAGGACATGCAGAAGGGCGACGTTATCGAGTGTTTCGACGTCGAAACCATTCAGAGGGCGCTATAATAGTCCCCGGCTCGGGCCGCTCACTTCGCTGGCGCGCGCGGCCCTGCGCCGTTGCGGGCCTGCGGCCCGCAACCCACGGATGAGCGATGGCTCTAACCGGAACAGAACCTCTCGATCTGGCCGCCACCCTATCGGCGGTGGAAGCGGCGCTTTGGTCGTCTGACCTCGCCAAGGCGATGCGGCTGAGTGATGATGCGGTCGCGGCGGGCTCCTCCCATCCTACCTTGTTGGGGTTGGCAGGACTGAAACGCGTCTATGCCGGCGACAATCGGGGTGCGCTGCCTTTGTTGTTCAAGGCACGCGAACAGACGCCCAAGCATGTGGATTTGCTCTATGCCCTGGGCACATGCCTGTCGCGGCTGGGGCGGCCGCGCGAGGCTTTGGAAAATTTCGACGCGGCGATCCTGGTTGCACCCGAAGACCGGCTTTATTTCGGCCGAGCGCTGGCGCTGGAAGATTTGAGCGAATTGGATCTGGCGCGCGCGGCGTTTGAAAAAGCCGTGGCGCTCAATCCGGCGCATGCCGAAGCGCTGGCGCGGCTGGCGCTTTTGGCGGTGCAACGCGGCGATGCCAAAGGGGCGCGTGATCTGGCCGCCCGGGCGCTGGCCATCGATCCCAAGGAGGCAGCGGCAAGGATTGCACTGGCGCATGCGGGGTTGGAGCAGAAAGATCTCGCCACCGCGGAAGTTCAGGTCTCCGCTTTGGTGCGGGATCAGAGTCTGGGGCCGGTGAATCGCGCCTATGCCATGAGTCTGGCGGGCGACATTCTGGATGCCCAGGACCGCACGCCGGAAGCTTTCTCCGCTTATGCCGCGTCCAAGGCGATTCAGCGCGACCTCTACGCGCCCAACATGGCGGGGTTTGAAAGCGTGGCGGCGCGCGAGGTGCGGCTGGCGGATTATTTCGCCCGCGCCGATGCAGCACTGTGGCGCGAAACATCACAGCAAATCTCCACAACCCATGTCTTTCTGGTCGGCTTTCCGCGTTCCGGCACGACTTTGCTGGAACAGGTGCTGGCGATCCATCCCGATGTTGTGGCGATGGAAGAACGCACCTGCCTGGTGGATTCGGCAATAGAATTTTTTGGCGCCAATGCCGCCCTTGACCGGCTGGCCGCTTTGTCCGGCGCGGAGCTCGAACCCTGGCGCCAAGCCTATTGGAGACGGGTGACGCAAGCCGGTCTTGCGCCGTCCAAGCCGGTTTTCCTGGACAAGATGCCATTGAATGCTGTGTTCCTGCCCCTGATCGCCAAGCTGTTTCCAGGTGCGAAAATTCTCTTCGCCCTGCGCGATCCGCGCGATGTGGTGCTGTCCTGTTTCCGCCGCCGCTTTGCCATGAATGCCGGCATGTATGAATTCACCAGCCTGGAAACCACCGCTACTTATTACGGTGCGGTGATGCGGTTGATGCAGGTTTATCGCGAAAAGCTTGCTCTGGAGCTGTTTGAAGCACGGCATGAAAGCCTGCTGGCTGATTTTGAGGGCGAAGCCGCGCGGCTGTGCGATTTCTTAGGCGTGGAATTCCGGGATGAAATGCGCGGTTTTGCCGGCCGCGCGAAAGATCAAAATATCGACACCCCTTCCAGCGCCCAAGTGGCTCAGGGCCTTTCTGATCGCGGTCTGGCGCAGTGGCGGCGCTATCGTCCGCAAATGGAAACAGTACTCCCCTGGCTTGCGCCTTTCGTCTCCCAATTTGATTATCCGGAGAATTGATATGTCCCGTCCTCCCCGCGGTCGCGGCTCCGCCCGACATACTCGCCGCGATGTGCCTCACGGCCCCTCGCAACGCCAGCTCCGCGTTGGTGAAGCGCTACGCCATGCTTTGGCGGAGGTGTTGCGCGAAAATGAAATCCGCGATGCCGATCTGGAAGGCGTGTCGGTTACCATCACCCAGGTCAAGCCGTCACCGGACATGCGCTATGCCACGGTTTATTGCGAGCCTTTGGGCGGCAAGAACGCCAAAGCGATTGTCGCGGCGCTTAATCGGCACAAGGGATTTCTGCGTGGCGAGATGGGCAACCTTATCACCATGAAGTTCACGCCCGACCTGCGCTTTGTCGAAGATGAATCCTTCGCGGAAGCCGAGAAGATAGAAACCATCCTCAAGTCGCCGGAAGTGCAACGTGACCTGGCCGCCACCCACGACGACGAAGAAGACGAGTAATGGGCCGCCGGAAAAAGGGAAACCCGGTCCATGGATGGGTCATCCTGGACAAGCCGCAAGGCATGACGTCGACCCAAGCGGTGGGCGCGGTGCGCCGGATTTTTGACGCGCAGAAAGCCGGTCATGCGGGAACCTTGGACCCCATGGCGACTGGCATCCTGGCGATCGCGCTGGGCGAGGCGACCAAGACGGTTCCTTATGCGATGGATGCAGATAAGACCTATCGCTTCACCGCCACTTGGGGCGAAAGCCGCGACAGTGACGATGCCGAGGGCAAGGTTACGGGCACCTCCGACAAGCGCCCCACCAAAGACCAGATTGAAGCCCTGCTGCCCCAGTTCACCGGCACCCTGAGCCAGGTACCACCAGCCTATAGCGCCATCAAAGTGGCGGGCGAGCGGGCCTATGACCTGGCGCGGGACGGGGAAGAGGTGGTGCTGGAGCCCCGCCAAGTGGAGGTGTTCGAGGCCCGTTTATTGACCGCCGGGACCGACCAGGCGGAATTCGAAATCCTTTGTGGCAAAGGGACTTACGTCCGCTCCTGGGTTCGGGATTTGGCACGGGCTTTGGGAACTTTGGGCCATGTTTGCGCCCTGCGGCGGACCCGTTTGGGCGCCTGGACGGAAAAAGACGCGGCCGGGCTGGATACCCTGACCCCTTTTATGCATAGTCCCGCCGCTTTTGGGTATTTGAGGCCCCTTTCGACCGCGCTGGACGGCATCCCGGCGCTGGCCGTTTCGGGCCCAGATACGGTTCGCATCCGATCCGGCAACCCCATCCTCATCCGCGCGAATATCTTCGCCAAGATGAAGGACGGTTTTGGTGACGGCGAGCTCTCTGGTCTCACTGTCTTTCTCAAGGATGAGGAGGGTGCGCCCGTGGCATTGGCCGAAATCGCCGAAGGAGAACTTCGTCCGTTTCGCGTCTTCAACTTCACAACGAGCGGATGACCGATGATTACGCCTGAAAGAAAGAAACAGCTGATCGCCGAACACGCGACCGGCACCAATGATTCCGGTTCGCCGGAAGTGCAGATTGCGATCCTGTCGGAGCGCATCTCCAATCTCACCGAACACTTCAAGTCCCATGTGAAGGACAATCATTCCCGCCGCGGAATGATCAAGATGGTGTCCCAGCGCCGCAGCCTCTTGGACTATGTCAAGGCCAAGGACGCCAAGCGCTATGAGGCGATCATTTCCAAACTGGGCCTGCGCCGCTGAGTTCGCTGAAAACAGAATACGCACGGTCTCACACTTCAGTGTGAGGCCGTGCTTTTGCTTTTGCGGAGGATGAGCTTCCGCAAGAGCTGGTCCCATAGGGGGATCAATAGAAGGCCCGCGCGCAATATGGCGGCGGGCGATGACGAAAGAAAATCACATGTTCAATATCCACAAAGAAAGCTTCGAATGGGGCGGCCGCACCCTGACTCTGGAAACCGGCAAGATCGCGCGTCAGGCTGACGGCTCGGTGCTGGCCACCTATGGTGAAACCGTTGTTCTGGCCACCGCCGTCGGCGCCCAGTCGGCCAAAGAAGGCCAGGACTTCTTCCCCCTGACCGTCAATTATCAGGAACGCTATTACGCCGCCGGCAAAATCCCGGGCGGCTATTTCAAGCGCGAGCGCGCGCCGACCGAACGCGAGACGCTGATTTCGCGCCTGATCGACCGTCCCATCCGTCCGCTGTTCGCCGACGGCTTCAAGAATGAAGTGCTGGTGGTGACGCAGGTGTTGAGCCACGACCAGGAGAACGATCCCGATGTTGTGGCCATGGTCGCTGCTTCAGCGGCGCTGACCCTTTCGGGCCTGCCCTTCATGGGCCCGATCGGTGCGGCTCGCGTTGGTTTTATCAATGGCGAGTATGTGCTCAATCCCTTGATCGATACCTATCCGGAATCCCAGCTCGACCTGGTGGTCGCGGGTACCAAAGACGCCGTGATGATGGTGGAATCCGAAGCCCAGGAGCTGTCTGAAGAGGTCATGCTGGGCGCCGTGGTGTTCGGCCATAAGGAAATGCAGACCGCCATCGACGCCATTATCCGCCTGGCGGAGAAGGCGGCGAAGGACCCGCGCGCCGTTCCGGAAGACGTGCATGCCGGCACGCGCAAGGCAATCAAGGCCGCGGCAGGGGCCGAACTGTCCAAGGCGTTCCAGATTCCTGTCAAGTTCGAGCGCCGCGATGCGCTGTCGGCCATCAAGAAGAAGTATGCCGAACAGTTTGTCGGCGAAGGTGAAGGCAAGGTGCCGGCCAATGTCTATGGCGGCCTGCTGCACGACGTCGAAGCCGATGTGATGCGCAACGCGGTGCTGGACACCAAGAAGCGCGTCGATGGCCGCGACCTGACCACGGTGCGTCCGATCCAGGCGGAAGTGGGCATCCTGCCGCGCACCCATGGTTCGGCGCTGTTTACCCGCGGCGAAACCCAGGCGATCGTGGTCGCCACTTTGGGTACTTCCGAAGACGAACAGTTCATCGACAGCTTGATGGGGACCGGCAAGGAAACCTTCATGCTGCATTACAACTTCCCTCCCTACTCGGTGGGTGAGACGGGTCGCATGGGCTCGCCGGGCCGCCGCGAAATCGGCCATGGCAAGCTCGCCTGGCGCGCCATCCATCCGATGCTGCCCAAGAAGGAGGAGTTTCCCTACACCATCCGTGTGGTGTCGGAGATCACCGAATCCAATGGTTCGTCCTCGATGGCGTCCGTCTGC